>Ga0209635_10000401_pt1 | contig 29078 bp, 30 predicted proteins | sample DeeMarSWOR230_32_FD_187463 | JGI IMG/M metagenome (GOLD analysis project Ga0209635, IMG submission 187463) | Marine sediment microbial communities from White Oak River estuary, North Carolina - WOR-2-30_32 (SPAdes) (version 2) | ecosystem: Environmental > Aquatic > Marine > Intertidal zone >...
AATGTCCCGCAGGAGCATGAACCTCCCGTGTCATTGCGAGCCCCGACTCGCCAGGGCGCTGAATTTTTGCTTTTTGACTTGTAATTTTGACTTTTTATCTTTTATTTTTGATTTTCGTTCAGGATTTCCCGTTTATGGGACCTAATATTGCTATCGGCGTGGCTCTTGTGAAACAGCCGAACAATACGTCCGCCTCTTTCCAGAATCTTTGCTTTTTGACTTGTAATTTTTATTTTTTATATTTGATTTTTGATTTTCCGTTCCACCTGCTTGAAGCCTGGGGCCATACAGCAATTGCCTAATTCCACTAGGTCATGTATCATAGATTAATGATACGCATAGGAGCAGAGGGGTTGGAGCTTTTCCAGTCACATTTCCAAAATTATCTCTCAGTTATCCGTAGAGCCAAAGACGAAGGAGCTTCTCACGACTATCTCCGCTCGGTCTTTATTGACTTTGCCAGAAAGAGCTTCAATGTTGACCCGGTAGAAGTTGAACTCGAAAAGGGTATAAAAGGCACCAAACTGAGGGGCAGTATTGATGCCCTCTACCAGGACATCGTCTTTGAATTTAAGCGTGACCTTAGAATAGAAAGAGACAAAGGCAAAGAGGAACTGGAACGCTACCTTCGTTCCCTCGGCAATAAACAGGTCTATTTTGGTGTTCTTACCGATGGCCTTATGTTCGAAGCCTATCTGCTCCAGGATGAGGGTCTGGCAAAGATAGATGAAGTCAATCTGGGAAAGCTGCCTCCAGAAGACGCATTTATCTGGTTTGATGCCTTCCTATTCTCCGAAAGGGGATTGGCACCCACTTCCCAGGATGTTGTGAAGAGATTTGGCGATACCAGCCCGGTCTTCAATTCTTCTCTACACAGCCTCAAACGTATGTTAGCCTCGGCCAAGGACGACCCTTCATGCCAGGTGAAATTTAATGAATGGGACAAGCTACTGGCAAAAGCTTACGGTCACAGTGTTGCCCGGAACGAGCTTTTCCTGCGTCATACCTATCTATCATTATTAGTGAAATTGCTTGCCTATGCCGCTTTGTTTAAGAGGCGCCCGAAAGGACAACAGCTCTCGGAAATCATCACCGGCAAGGCTTTTACCAATTTGCCTAACCTTGCCGAAGAGGACTTTTTCTGCTGGGTGTTAGCCCCATCACTGGAGAATGAAGCACTTGAGCTTCTCCGCGGTCTGGAGCGACACTTGGATGTCTACGACCTGACCAAAATAGACGAAGACCTGCTAAAGGACCTATACGAAAATCTGGTTGACCGCGAGACAAAGCACGACCTAGGTGAAGTGTATACGCCAGATTGGCTCGTGGAATTAACACTACGAGAGGCAGGCTTTGGCAAGGGTAAGAGGCTGCTCGATCCAGCTTGCGGCTCAGGCACATTCCTCTTTACCGCCATACAATTACTCAGAGAACAAGGTTTGCAAGGTGCACCACTTGTAGATGAGGCTTTGCAAAACATTGTCGGCGTTGACGTGCATCCGCTGGCGGTTACCATCAGCAAGGTCAACTATGTTCTGGCCCTGATTCCCGACTTAGCAGCCTACACGAAGGCCGTGGTCATACCGGTATACATGGCTAACTCCCTTGAAGGTATCAGCCCAACAGGGGGTCAGATGGTTGATATTTCCGCTGGTGATAAGGAATATTTCCATATTCCTACCAGTATGGCTGAGCATCCCGCTTCTCTTGACAAAGTGATTGACGAAATGGGCAAGTACACGAGCGGTGACGCTGATGTAGCTTTAGACGGCTTTTCGAGACAGTTAGAAAGCCAGGGTTATAAGGACTGGGTATACCTCTGGCGGGGCAACCTAAAGTTGATGAGAAAGCTAGTGAAGCAGAAGCGCGATACTATCTGGATGTTTATACTAAAGAATTACTACCGCCCTGCCTATCTACACCGATACCCATTTGATATCATAGCAGGCAATCCACCCTGGCTTTCGTACCGTTACATCACGGAACAAGAGTACCAGACACAAGTCAAAAAACTGACTTTTTCTTATGGCCTTCTTAGTAAGAAGGATGTCAAGCTCTATACGCATATGGAGCTAGCGACACTGTTTTTCGTGTTGTCCGCCGATATGTACTTGAAAAAGGGCGGCATTATCGCGTTTGTAATGCCCCGTAGTGTGCTTACTGGCGCAAAGCAACACAGACACTTTCGGGAATTCCTTCAAGGCTACCAGCTTCCGCCTACACAATTAGAAAGACTGCTAGATGTTGAAGAGGTATCACCGCTCTTTAAGGTTCCTGCATGTGTCTTGATTGCCAGAAAATATGGACAGGTAGAAAAGGTGACAGTGAAAACATTAAAGGGCCAGCTAGCCGGCAAGAATATAAAGTGGTCAACGGCCAAAGCCGAACTAAAGGCTACTACAAAGCAGAAGCCGGCTGACAAAATATTTCCACCTGCACTTGAGCCAAGTCCATACCTTAGACAAATAAAAGAGGGCGCCACCATTGTGCCGCGCAGTCTGTGGTTTGTCCAACCCGTTGCCAGCGCGTATGGAATCAATCAAGCTAAACCTGCCATTGAAACCCACCCCGAAGCGCAAAGAACTGCCCAAAGATCATGGCAGAACATCCATTTTAAAGGCGAGGTTGAGGCTCAATACCTTTATGCTACCTTGCTCGGAAGGCAACTTTTACCGTTTGGCCATACTGAACTGAGCCTGGTGATTTTGCCAATGGAAGATAAACCAAGGGGGCTCAGTATGGTAAACAAAGAGATGGCACTTGGGAAGGGACACTCTGGTCTTCATGAATGGCTAAGTAAGGTTGATAAATTGTGGACTGAGAGACGAAAAGAGCGGAGTCCTGAAGATACCTATTCCAGACTAGATTACCAGCGGTTGCTAACCTCTCAACATCCGACTGGCTACTACACAGTCATGTATAACACAGCTGGCACTAACCTTGCTTCTTGTGTCATATCGCCGGCCCTCTCAAAAACGGCATTGCCTGTCCATGGTTTTGCTGCCGACGCAGACACATACTATCACCAGACTAAAGATGATATGGAAGCCCACTATTTATGCGCTTTCCTCAATGCTCCTTATGTAGATGAGACGATTAAGCCTTACCAGACCCGAGGGCAGTGGGGCGCAAGACATATACACCGCCGCCCCTTTGAATATGTGCCCATCCCCAGATTCGACCCTGAAGACGAAAAACATCGGAAACTAGCAACACTGTCGCAGGCATGTCACAGAAAGGTAGCCAAGCTGTCACTGACGGGCAAATCAATCGGCTTCCTGCGTAACAAGGTTAGGGAGCATTTGAAGGAGGAACTGGCTGAGATTAACAGCCTTGTAAAAATTATTCTGGCATAATGAATTCCAGGGACGCCGTATCAATCAGGGGCCTACCACAAATCAGGTATTATTGCCCCAGAATGCCAAGCTAAGTCCAAAACGAGATAGTGAGAAGTCGTAAATATGACAGCGGAGGATAACATGGATGTTACAACAAGTTATGAGGCTGAACTCGAACGCGAATACAGGGATTTAACAACGAAACATAAGGACATAAAGCAAAAATTAGAGAATGGGCTTTCTATTTACTTAAGGGAAAAGAAATATAAACCATATACTATACAAGGACCATACGGATCTGGAAAAACGCAGCTTCTATATCATCTGTTTAGATTTGTTTGGGAGAAGGGGGCGGTTGGTATATATACTCATCTAGAGATGATCATCCCCCAACATGGAATGGCTGCTGCTGATTACGTTAACTATCTAAAAGGAACCGCGGATGAAGAAGTACAATCCTTACGCAATGGTACATCGAAGTTGATGTCGGGGAGATTAGGTAAAGTTAGAGAGTATGCTATCAATCATATGAAAGAGCTTGGTAACGAAGACTATCCCATAGTTATTTTTGTTGACGAAATCGAACAAAAGTACAAATCATTGGATGGAAAGGTTCGAACCGATGATCACAGTCCGATGAAGGAAACCTTAAGAGCTATCGAAAGGGGTGACGCCGGATTTTATTTGGTACTCGCTTTTGCCCCTGTTTCGTTCTATGAATTCAGCAAGGGTGAAGCGCAGACCAGAAGCTTTCTGCCAGTAATGCTCCCAATTTTGAAGGCCAGTAGCCTGAGAGCAACATTTGGGAATTTGGGAAATCTGGTTTGGTGGGTTGGAAGAGGAAGATACGGTTGGTCAATGAAAGTATATGACACTTTGACAAGTAATATCTCAGCAATGGAAACATGCCCCAAGAAGGAGTTCATTGACGTTTGCCGCAATATTGGTTTGATTGGTGGCGTACCTTCTCTTGTTGTTGAGAGTGTTGAAACAATCGAAGACTTCAACGGATTTAGAGAGTTTCTGATTCGACTACAACCCGCACTGAAGGGTGGAGAAATGTTCAGTGGTGATGCTAGGATCGTTAAGAAATGTCGTATTTGTAGTGTAGAACACGATCTTGATGCGTTAATTGAAAAATCACTAAGGAAGTCCGAGATTTCTAAGGTAACGGATATTGCCTATTATCTGTCAATTGTTATTGATGCTCTTTCTGGTTCAAATGGTGATAAACCTATTTTCGTAGATCCTGATGATTGGAGAGAGCTGTTTAATATGGTCGGAGATATGATACTCGAGTTTGAGGGTGAAGAATTTCTACCAGCTCAAGACCTCGAAAAGCTACAGGCCGACACTGAATTTGTCTTTAATATCCGTCATGATGCAGAAGCGGTTGCCCCTTTGGAGGAAGCGTATTGTATAGCACCTCGCTTCCTTCGCTCACTGTTTCCCTTTCCGATAAGCTCACCGAACCTTACTACCAAGAAAATAAAGGAACAAAGAGAAAGCTTGGGAGACCAAACCTACTTAGGTAGGGAAGAACGTGATGGTGTTTCTGTCCTGTTCTTTCTTAACGAAGATAAGATAAAAGAATATCTAGTTCAGCAAGGTAAGAACTATCTTCCAGAAACAAAAGTATTACTTGTTGTAAACCTTAGTGAGAAAGAGAAGTACGATTTACCTAAACTAGCACAATGGTTACAACAGGAGGGCAGACTTCAGCTAGTCACCCCGCGTGGTATCTTGTCTGACTTTCTCGTGAGCTTTTTTTATTGGATAAGAAGCGAAAGAAATACGGGATTGCCATTAGCGAGCTTATTACAGAGCCTCACAGAAAGTCAATCAATTCCAGACAAGGAGAAAGCACGGAAAATCGGTTACTATTCATCGCGAGTGAGGGAGTATCTCGAAAGCGAAATGCCCAGAGTCCCGTCACCAAAATATGTTTTGAGAGACAAGACTGGCTTTGACTCTAAAATCGGCTTTGCTGCAGCAGTGATGGGTTTTGCATTCACCGATAACAAGAATGATCTTGAAGTGGTATATAAGTTCAGACAGGAATTCGAAAAGGCCCAATTCGTAAGATCAGAAAGCAACAAGAAGCAGACTGGGGTGCCGACTGCCCTTCAGAACTTGGTGGTCGAAACTAAAGGCAAAATTTCTGTGGGTGCTGTACTCAGAAGGGTGAATGAAAGTTTTAGCAAGCATCTTCCAGATTTGGTCGATATTGCAACTGAATTAGACCGGGACGAATTTAGTAGTATTGCAACAGATGAATCTTCCGAGCTCATACTCGAAGGCATTTTCCTTTATCTAAACGAGTGGCGGGATCCAAGTGCGGCCAGCGAAACACTACGAGAGTCGATATCCAATTGGGATGCCGTGGTCGACCGGATTAACACGCTTTCCAAAAATAAGAGGGAATTCGAAAATTTACTGGATAGGAATATCTTGTTCACCGATAGTTTAGAAAATGATACGGATAGGATCTCCAATATCAGTAAGAGAATATATGAATTCCAACTTAAGATATCCCCATACACGAAATTCTTGCTGTCAGAGTTTATGGATATCACCAGAGATATTATAGAAGTGAAACTAAACGAAATCGAAAAGTATTTCCAGCAATTCAGATACAGCGTCGAAGATGAAATTAATCGGTTTAGAAGCGGTCTGGAAGGGATCAAACGCTTTGAAAAAGACACATTTGAATGGATAGATAAGACAAAAGGGGAAGTAAAAGGCGAGTTTCAAGAAGAATTGAAGAATGCCTGTATGGAACTTGCGCAAGGTGGAAGGCTCAACCTTGAGAGCATTCCTGATTTAACTGAATTTGCTGATAGCGTTAGTAAGGTCGCTGATGAACTACAGATACTTGCGGATATAGACCAAAGCGTAAAACAGTGCAAATCGGCGGCGAAGGAAATCAATTCAAAGCTAAGAGCATGGGAGGTGAAAAAACCAGATGAGTGAAACTTATGCAGAACTGAAAGATGGAATCAATGACGTAAAGGAAACACTGCTAGCGAAAGCAAGCATTCTAGAAGAAATCCCTCTCAAGGATAGAGTGAGGTATCCAAACCCTCAGTTACGTATGTGGTCTGGAGCTATACGAGACTTAACTCAGTTTGCGACTGGTCTGGATGAGTGGTTGAGTGAACCGCAAGTGGCTGAAGCTAGAAGATTGCTCTTGGAATTAGTTAAGTGGGCAGAAGCAGACAAATTACCTATGGATGATGTATATCGTGATTGGAGATTTCTTTCTGATAATGTCTCAACAATAGAAAGGATACATAGGGACACTGGGACAATCCAATATAACAGTATTAAGAAGAAGGTTGCTTCCTGGGTGCTTAACCGGATAAGCGAAAAGGATTTGGACTCTGCAAGCAACTGGGCAAGTAATGCGAGACAGTTTGGAGAAAAGGTGAAAGGTTTCGAAAGCACATTAGTAGATTCTAAGCTGGCGGATGAGGTAAGAAAGGACTCTATGAAAGAACTTCTAAAGGTGACGAGTTATGATAAGAATAATGAGGAGTTAGTAGAGGGATATCGACGGTTAATAGAGCAGGCCGACGAAATTATTAGAAACCGACCACAGGAGATAGGAGAAAAAGCCATTCTGAATACTTACAGAACTAGTGATGAAATAGAGGGTGGTTTGGATAAGATTAGTGAAGATCTTGGGAATATTAGGAGACTGCTTGTTGATCTTGAGTGGGTGATTGACTTTAGGGGGTTCGATGACTTCAAGAATCTATGGTCAAAGAAAAAAGCAGCGTATAGAGTGAATAATTTAGAAAGCATCTATAAAGAGTTGAATAGCCTACTTGTATCAGCAAATAGTTGGAAAGGCAACATTAGGCGACATATAGAGAGCAGTGTTGCAAAGGTGCGAAGAATGTCAAGGAGCTTACCAGAAAGTGATGCTGAGAAGGATATTACTACTATTGAAGCAAGAATGAATAGCGTTAACTGGGATAAACCTGACCTAGAATCGATCTTGGAGGGCACAAGCAAAATAGACGATCTTCTAGAACGACTGCGGGTAAAACTAGTTGAGAGGCTTAGGAATGAAGATGCTATTCGTATCATAGAGGACCCCGAGACCATCAATAATATGGGAGAAAAGATGGGCTGGGATTTCGATAGATTCATCAAAGCATTGGAAGTTGTTTTGCGCTATGGGTTAATTGAAATACGAGCTGTGGAGGAAGCATGAAAGACAATGATGAAATGGAAATTCACAGAAAAGTACAACGGGTCGCAGGTAAGTATGAATGTGAAACAAAATGGGGAAACGGTAAGATAATGATAGCTTTGGATGCTATACCAAACTACGCAGGTGGAAAGGGTTGCCCAGACGAGATTCTTAACGTAACGGTCTTATTTGCCATATTCGGTACTGACATAAGATTGTCCGCTCCAGTCCTCATTGAGGGTGAAAAAGCTGGTTACGGCAGCGCTGTTGAAGATCTGCACAAATTCTGTGAGAGAAGTATATCGGGTGAACAGAAGAGTTATCTTGAGATTCCTATGATTGTCGTGGGAGGGCAAAGCTATAAGAAATTGAAATCAAGCAATAGGCAAGTTAATGCTCGGGTCAATATGACCCAGGTACCAAAGAGGATTATCGACTGACCCAACGTTTGTGTAACTAGAGACTACCTGCCGAATTCCAGAGACACCGTACCAATCAGGCCTGCCACAAATCAGGTATTATGTCCCAGAATACCTTAAGGAGGTTTTTCACTGCACAAAAGGGCGGAATGTGTGGTGCACCGAATCGCCGTTGCACATTCCTGACTAAAGTGCAATCTTCTGGAAGCCAAAGCCACTGGCGTCCCGTGGAGAATAGTTGAGACATGACTTTTCGTTGTCAAGAGATACCTCCTCTCCGCCCAGAACGGGTGAGAGATCCAAGAGACACGGGCAGAGCTGGGCTACTGAGCGAGTGAACAATCTTCCCAAACTACGGACGTTGTGCTACAATAAGAGTGGATGGCAGACGGTCTGGCAAGGCGAGGACTGAGTTTCGCCCAACAAATTAACACAACCACAAATTCCGGGCACCAACTTCAGGAGGTCTCCCTCGAAGAAGAGAAGTAACAATAGCCAAAGGAAGAAGTACCAACGTGGATAGTGATGGAATACTGGCTGAAGGCTTACTCAACAATGAAGCCGAAGTTGAAGATGTCAGCCCCATAGACGAGGAAGTTGAGGAGAAAGAAGAAGGCGAAGAGTTATCCGCTGACGAAACTGAAGAGAGCAAGCCCCCGGCAGCACCAGGGGAATACGAGGTAATTGACGACTCAATTCGTATGTATCTTCAGGAACTCGGCAGGGTGCCGCTGCTTACAGTTCACGAAGAGAGGGTACTATCCCGGAAGATAGAGCTGGGTAGATACGTAGAAAGGCTCAAGGATAACCACTTCAGGAAATACCAGAAATTCCCTTTACCTGTTGACATAGTTATTCACGTAATTTCTCAATTATCCAGGGCATATCCCATTGTTCAGATTGTCGAAGAGCGTATTGGTATCGATCGCTCCAGCAATGTGGTAGAGACGATCAAGAATCCTGAATTTCGCTCCGCCATCGACGTTGTTATAGATCCATCGCTAATAGCTGCAATCGCTAAGGGGATAGATAAAGGGATCACTGCGGACGAAGAAGCCATAGTAAATCTTTCCATAAACAGTCAACTTCTGCCCCAGCAATTGCTAGAGCTCCTGGCTAGAGATAAAACTTCATGGCGAAAACTAAAGACTCTCCTGAGTAACAACAGGTTCCTGTCTCAACTCGATTCTCACAGCAGTGAGTGCAAAGCTTACTTTGAAAAGGTGAGGACCGAAGCAAAAGCATCAGAAAAGCACCTCACTGAGGCAAACCTGCGCCTGGTGGTTAGCATAGCTAAGAAGCATATCGCGCATGGCACGCCCTTCCTTGACCTTATCCAGGAAGGGAATATTGGCCTCCTCCGAGCTATAGATAAGTTTCAGTATAGAAGAGGCTACAAGTTCAGTACCTATGCTACCTGGTGGATCAGGCAAGGTATCACTCGATCTATAGCTGACCAATCCCGTACCATTCGCATTCCTGTACACATGGTAGAGGCAATGAACAAGCTATTACGCACAATGCGGCAGTTAGTTCAAGAACTTGGACGCGAGCCAAGTTACGAAGAGATTGGCGGCCGACTAGATATGTCGCCAGAAAGAGTAGAAGAGGTCATGGCTTTGTTTTTCCGTCAGCCGATGTCGCTAGACATGCCCATTGGCGAAGATGCTGATAGCCGTCTAGGTGACCTTGTTGAAGATCGCGGCAGTTTAGCACCGACTGAAGCTACCTCACAACAGCTACTCAAAGAACAAATAGATAAAGTGCTCGATGAACTTACCGAGCGTGAAAAAAAGGTGTTGCAGCTTAGATTTGGCCTTAAAGACGGACAGGCTCGAACCCTGGAAGAGGTGGGTAAAGAATTCAGTGTAACTCGGGAAAGAATACGACAGATTGAAGGCAAGGCTCTACGCAAGTTACGTCATCCCTCCCGCAGCCGAAAGCTCAAGGGCTATCTAGAGTGATTTACCTAAATGGCATGCCAAGCATAGTACCCATCTTCCTAGGCAACTTGCCTTTTTGTCCATAATAAGAGAGTACACGGGAATTCCAGGGACACCATACCAATCAGGCCTGCTACAAATCAGGCATTATACCCCCAGAACACCGTGGGCCAGCACAAGGACTTGACGGAATTGTGGCATATGTTATAATAATGGTGAAAATGATGGGAAATGGTGCGAAATGGGTTCAACCCACATGACAATTGATTAATGTGTAAGGGGAAATAAGATGGCAACTATAATAAAAGATCAAAATCTGGTAAGAGTGGGCAAGCCCGTCACGCCAGATTCCAGGAAGCGAGTGGTTTTGCCCAAGACGGTAGTGAAAGAAGGTATCACCTATTTCATATATCATAATAGCGCTGGGCAGATAATACTGGACCCGCAGGCAAGCATACCTGCTTCTGAGTTATGGGTATTTGAGAATAAAGACGTTTTAGCCTCGATTGATAGGGGCATACGTGAGTCACTAAATGGGAAAACAATAGACCGTGGCTCATTTGCAAAACACGTAAATGACGCACCGTGAGCTACGTTTTACGTTTGAAGCTGACAAGCAACTAACAATCATTGAGAATGACCCATCCCTTAAGGATGTACAAAAACAAGTAAGGAAAACTCTAAGATATTTAGAAACAAATCTCCGCTCAAAATCCTTACAAACCCACGAGTATCAATCACTAACCAGGCGTTATGGCATTAAAGTTTTTGAGGCCTATGTTCAACAGAAGACGCCGGGGGCCTATAGGGTCTTCTGGCATTACGGGCCGGATGAAATAAGCAAAGACGGAAAGCGAATACCCATTATCACCATCATTGCTATAACGCCTCACCCTGATTGACTAATTTTCCACCCTGCCCCAGCAGCTTTCTTATCTGTTTCACTCCGCTGTTTTGCCGGTGGCTTCTTAGCCCTGGTCTTACTACCTTTCCGACCGCTGCGGCCACTTGCCAAACCTTAATTGTTTTACTACCATATAATCAACAGCGCTAGGGTGAGTAGCCCTAGCCCGACAGTCTATCTTGTGAAGAGAGACTGTTTCTTTTTGAACTGATTCCACCGGAATATTATGTCTCTTGGCCACAAATTCCAGGGACACCATGCCAATCCCCGATTTAATCGGGGACCAGTCACGCCTGCTACAAATCAGGTATTATCTCCCCAAAATACCTTAACCTTCCTCAGGGTACCGAGGTTATGACGCTAACCAAGGCTTTTCTTCTCCAACAGCCGCTCAATGAGCTTAAAGTCATGATCCTTGAACTCTCTCCGAACATCTGCACGACTGATGCGTGGAGAATGCCTTTTGTATTTGTGTGTAATCAACTGATTTGCCCTTTCCCCAGGGAGAAAATACAGTTCGGGCTTTTGTGTGGCATCCTTACCGAGGCGAACAAGTGCCGCAACAGAGTCCCTACTAGTGTCGAACCTAGCAGCCAACCAATCATAACCAAAGTACGTGGACTTCACTTGTATGTTGATTGTTCTTCCCGTGGTACCATGCGCCATAATATCAAAAACCTTTGCCCTGCCTACGGTGATGCCGATATTGTATCCCAAGCGAGAAAGGGTAAACGCTACGTAATATTCGCCCGCCAAACCCCTCTGCTGACTATCTGGTTTCCCCATTTACACCTCCTTCTTGAATTCCAAGGACACCGCACCAATCAAGCTTGCTACAACAATTAAACAATCAATCAAGACTTTCTCGTATTCTAACATCATGAAAGAATACCGTCAACGAAGTCAGGCACATTCCGAATTCAAGGCAACAAAGCTCAAATGCCGATTTCCTCCCAATATTGTCGGCGAACGACATTAGCTTGTATTGTAACCAATATTTCTGACGATCTTGCAATGGTTCGCGTTGTTTAGAAACCTTCGCATATAGGATTCCACTAAGTACAGCTTGCGCAAGATTCAACCTGCAGGTTTGACTATGGTTGCTTCTTGCATAATGTGGGATAATAACCTCAATACCTCTTTGCTCGTCTAGTCGATTAAGGAAGGAGCAGATGAGTAAGTTAACCTGGCATATTCCTGTGAAACCGATTGCGCCTATCGTAATTAGTATCATCCTTGTGTTAAGCATTCTTGTGTCAGGCATTTCTGCCACCTCGGAAGGTGAAGGGAACGGTGAAGGTGAAGCTGAAGATGAAGGGTTTGCCATCTACTTGACCAAACAAGATATTCCTCCCGACCAGATGGAGGCTTTAAGCCATGTTGACATAGCAGAAGAGCCCATTATAACGATTAGCGATATCATCACGTATGACGCTCAGGAACATGAGTTGACACTTACTGCAAGTGCCTTTGAACGCGTCTCTCAGCTAGATGTACCAGTCAGAGGCAAGTCGTTCATTGTTTGCGTCGATAAGGCACCTATCTATTGGGGGGCTTTCTGGGTCCTCTGGTCTTCCCTGTCATTTGATGGGGTCACCATTTGGTTGCCACTCAGCTTGGAGGAGCCACACGTCATCAGGCTCGAACTGGGTTATCCCTCTTCAGCATTCTACACCAGTGAGGACCCCAGAAGTAATCCTGTAGTGATTGAATCGCTGGAGCAGGCTGGCAAGTTGATCACCGAGCCGTTAGCGGCAGTAGACGAGCTACCACATTCTATGAAAGGATATGAGCTTTATTCCTGGTTAGAAGATGACCAATGGCACTTTACTTTGATTACAGGTACCAATCGTATTAAGACGATAGAAGAAATAAATTCTAAAGGGGACGTTATCTCTGAAACCGGGTGGGTGAAAATCCAAGTGGTGGGTGCAGATGCGATTAAGGATGTTCTCAGCCGCTTGCCTGAGGGTGAGTCAGTCTTCTGGTGTGATGAGTTGCATATAGGGCAATCAACAGAGACGGATTTGCAGTTACCACCTGAACAGATTGCAGATGCAATCGTGGAATATGCTAAGCAGTGCGGTTTAGATTTTGTGGTTACAGTACAAAGCTATTGAAAATGAAGGTCACGAAGAAGTATATTGTCGAGTAGCCACTAAACAAATTAGCGTTTTGTGACTCCTGAATTCCAGGGACACCATACCAATCCCCGATTTAATCGGGGACCAGTCGGGCCTACCACAAATCAGGCATTATTTCCCCAGAATACACTCCCAAAATCCCAGACGTGGTTGTTGACTTTGACTTATTATGCAGTATAATATACTGCGATAGCAGTAATTAATACTGCAATACAATATGATGTTAGAAACAATCTTAGGGTCAAGGCTGAGGGCAAAAGTACTGGGATGGTTGTTCAGCCATCCCGATGAGCGCTATTTTGTCCGCCAGCTCACGGCATTGCTGAAGGAAGATTCGACCAATGTAAGCCGTGAGCTTGCCCGTCTGGAGAAGACCGGTATTCTTGTTTCGACTACAGAGGGGAGACAAAAGTATTATCAGGCAAACCGGCAAAACCCCCTTTTTAATGAGTTGCATGGATTGATGCTCAAGACCGTGGGCGTAGCAGATATTATCAAAAAAGCTCTGGAACCACGAAGGGCAGACATTAGACTGGCGTTTATCTTCGGCTCAGTGGCCAAAAGAGCCGAGGATAGGTTCAGTGACATAGACCTGCTCGTGGTGGGCGATATCACCTTTGGCGATGTAGTCGACCTTATTTCAACTGCAGAAGAGGCTTTGAGCCGTGAATTGAACCCGGTGGTCTATACATTAGCAGAGTTCAATAAGAGATTATCGGAAAACCATTACTTTATCAGGGATATACTATCAGAGGATAAAATATTTGTAGTTGGGGATGATAATGAGCTTAAATCTCTGGTTGGAAAAAGGCTGGATAAAGGAACATAAGCCGACATCGCTTGAGATTGCTGACCTACTGGCAGTAGCTGATCGTGCTCTAAAAGATTGTCAGGTCCCTGAGCTAAGCAGTGAAGGCAAGCTGGATATAGCACATAATGCTGCATTGCAATCTTCCGTTGCAGCGCTAGCCGCCACCGGATACAGGGCCAGCCGAGAAGCTTACCACTATTATGTAATCCAGTCTCTTTCTTTTACTCTGCAACTGGAAGAGCGTATCGTTCGCAGGCTTCATAAACTACGCCGCAAACGGAATATTAGCGACTATGAACGCCCGGGTATGGTTACGGAGCAGGACGCCCAGGAAATGGTTGAACTGGCTAAACTAATACGCCAGCAAGTTGAAGAATGGATACGAAATAACCACAAGGAACTCGCCAGGGAGATTTAGATGCCGGCGCATGAATTCGAGGGACACCACACCAATTAGGCCTGCTCCAAATCAGGCATCAAGTCCCCGAAATACCCTACTTGAGTCCCAGGGCATCTCGTAGATTGCCTTCAATTCTTTTCATATCTGGCAGGGGCATTGTTCCAAGCTTCTTGGCTATCATGCCCTGCTTGATCGTCCTGATAATGCCCGTCGCCACCGACGGAAAAAGAAGTCCAGCACCTTCCCAATCGTTAATGAGATGGTCGCCCACCAATATCCGGTCAGTCCTGCTGGTGATCGCCGCGATTATGGCCTCCTGGCGGCTTTGATGGTAAGCGTCCGAGCTTACTATGACTGCCGGACGCTGCCTCTCTCCAGTTTCATCGGAGAAGATAAACCTGACAAGGACTATATCCCCGCGCTTATACCCGGTCATAAGCTGCATCCTTGTCATTATCCCAGACTTCTGCAAGAACCGGGTCAGCTTTCGCAGATAACTTCAAAAGCGCCTCTACATTGGCAATTTCCTCGCCCGGACGGGGCACCTTATCCAAGTCTTCTTTGCGAAACCGGCGGTGCCGTTCCTTACCAATGCGAAAAGCTGGCAGCCTCCCTTCCTTGGTCAGTTTGTAGATAGTTCTTCTCGATACACATAGGTATTCAGCGGCTTCCTCAACTGTAAACCATTCTTTGGTGATTACCATAAGCATACCTCTGCACAATCTATTGTTCGTGCCTGATACCATTCTAGCACATATACGCAAATAAAAGCAACATTGTATCCTCGCTTACGCTTCGGAACAGGCTCCGCAATCCTTCCCCCCTGTCTTTGCGAGTCCCGATTTATCGGGACGAAGCAATCTCAGAGATTGCCACGCTCCCGCCTGCCAAGCCTTGGCAGGCAGGTCGCTCGCAATGACACGCAGGTAGGGCGCGAATTCCAAGGACACCATACCAATCCCCGATTTAATCGGGGACCAGTCGGGCCCGCTACAACTCAGGTATTATACCCCTAAGTGACTTCGAGTACTATCCCGACTATAGCAAAAACTAAGGCAACATTCCACGACGTTATGAACCAGTAAAACAATGGCCCGGGTTTCCCGGTCTCCTCCATTGTTATTCGTCGGTACTGTCGGACGTACCTGAAGATAAATAGTCTAATGAAAAGATAATTGATTTTGACACCGCGCTTGGACAGAAACGAAGCGATCATAATAGAAGTTGCAATCCCACAAGCAACGCCTATAAGAGCCAATATAAAAAATGCCGTGCTCATAATTGCTCCCTCCATTGCGGGTGATACCGAGAAATATCAATTACGTATCGATGTGTATTATTTTGCTTCATAATTAAGAGGATTGTAGCATATCCAGTAATATCAGAATGCCAGGGACATTGTGCCAATTAAGCCTACTACAAATTAGGTGTTATGCCCCCAGATTACAGAATACCACCTCGGAGTCTGCTTCCTTCAGGTACGCGTTTCCCTGTTCTTTCCGCGAGGTAAGATTACGTTATGCAATAGAAGTCCGGCGCATGCTGCCAGGACCGGAATAAAACCCAATAAGGCAATGAGCAACGGTTGACTCAAACCGATAACGCTGAAAAGCGTCAGCAGGGGAACTATAAGCCAGAAGAGAACGATACTCCATCTTGCGTCTTCGTTAACCATGGCTTTCCTGAGTACATTTCTCAGTATTATGGAAAGTGTGAAGAGGCTGACGAGAAATATTAAAAGTCCCAGAATGAAGGCCAGCTCCTGCGTCATGACTCCCGCAGATATGAGGTTGGCAACATCGCCGAACGGCCTTATGCCCCCCAGAACAAGGTACCCAGCCGGGTTTATGAATGTCCAAAAAGCCAGCCAGAAAAGCGTCGATAAAACCACCCAATGTGCCCTTTTCGAGAAGCTCAACAGCAAGATAGCCTGTAATATGAAAGAGACTATTAAGCACATGAGTATGCCGCCCCCACAGACTAAAACCTCCTGCCACGGCAGGAAACCATCGGGTGGGAGGGCAAATCCAATGTGGGACAGCTCATAGGGCCAGAGTAAAGATATTTTTATGTTTGTTATTCTCCCACCAAACGCCACGACTAATAGACCATGACCCATGACCTCGTGGACTACCTCGCCCAAAATCTTGGTTAGGAAGCCCAGGGAGAGAAAGACCATGAGGAACTTGAAAATCATCTATTTCCTCTTTCTTCGGAGAATGAAGATGCCGCAGGATACGAGAACTGCGCTTGTGATTGTAAACGGGATAGTATAAGCGCGCAATGGATAAGTTATTACCGGCAGAAGCCCGGTTGACCTCGATGCATAGAAGCAACTGAACAGGGCAAATGCTACGAATATGACGGAAAGAACAATGCAGACTACTGCGCTCCTTTTCATCCTGGCGCTACCCCCATATCCGAGAACCACAAGTCTATACTCGGAGTACCCAACTCAACTAGGTTTGCCAAATACTATCATACTAACGGGGATGCTGTAACTCGTAATTCTAAGGACACCCTGTCAATCAGGCCCGCTACAAATCAGGTGTTATGTCCCCAGAATACTGATACCTAAAATGGCAGCCGCTTTTTCAATGAACTTCTCTGCTGAAGCAATAACCGCTTTCGCCCCGGATTGAGAAAATTCAGCCTCATAATCAGCTGCTTCCCGGAGATTCATGGCATTGAGGAAGTCACGAACTAACTGAGCGTCCATTTTATTTTCGTCCACAAACAGCGCTCTTAAAGCTACAGCCAGGCAGTAGTGGCTCTTTTCACGGTAGCCCCGGGAGTATACAAGCGCTCTGGCAGCGTGAAACATCGCATAATAGCCCTGAATAGTTGACCATTTGTAACGCTCGTTTTCATAACCTGCTTTTGCATCTGACAGGTCGCTTCTGGCGACTGAGAGCTCTTTCTTAACCAGTCCTTTGCCTCTGGCGAAGGAAACAATCTTCCCGCTTTCGAGACACTGTTTAAAGTCTTGATTCACCGCCAACCCTTTCCCAGAGTACTATGCCACGTTCAACTTCGTCCATAAAGGTCCGCTCCGACTCCCCTCTCTCCAATAGCTCGACAGGCGTTTTAATCACTGACTGAATACGGATACTCTCAAATCCTTTCGGGAATGTAAAACCACTGATAGCATTTGACACGCCTTCCTTGCTATTCGACACAATGAATAAATCCATATCACTCTCAGAAGTATCTGTACCAAGAGCACAACTGCCATATAATATTATGCGGCTGGAAATCTTCTTCAATTCCCCTACTAACGGTTCAATAAGCAAGAGAGTCACCATTTTCTTGAATTCGGTGAAGGCGGCATTAGAGGAATCAATAGAATAGAAATACATCTTCCCCTCTCTTCGGCGTGTGACAGCTTCGGTCGAATATAGCTCGTTCAACGCCCGGTTTGCTGAGCCGGTAGATATTCCAAGCTTACGAGCTACCTCTCGTTCATAGAATTCCTGGTCTGAGAATTTCGCCAGCAGGCTCAGTACCTTCTGGTTAATCGTGGTTACTAAATGCGGATGTAGCATATTCTATTTGCTCCAAATATTGAGCATGTGCTCATTATAATGAGCGACAGCAAAAAAGTCAAGGCTTGCACCCAATTCCAGGGACACCATAACAATCAGGCCCGCTACAAATCAGGTGATATTTCCCCTTGCTAGCTTATGCGCTGTAACGCATAATGTGGCCTGGAGTGATTTGCCGGCTAGTTGAAACGCCTTCGAGCTTCGTGATAAGGTGATAACACAAGCAATAGAAGTGAATAGAAATTAAGTTTTGTTAGAGGCCGCGGGAGGAAATATGATTCCTAAGCAATGGTATGTAGTTATGGACTCCACCCAGGTTAGAGACAAACCGGTGGGTGTGGTCAGGATGGGAGAGAAACTCGTCTTCTGGCGGGATAGCAGCGGGAAAGTGAGCTGTCTTCAGGACAAATGCGTCCACAGGGGCGTGCAACTCAGCAAGGGCAAGGTAATCGGAGACCATATCCAATGTCCCTTTCACGGTCTGGAATATGATTCTTCCGGAAGGGTTACAGTCATACCGGCCAACGGCAAAAATACTCCTGTCCCTGAACGCTTTCAAGTCTTGAGCTATCCTGTTTATGAGGCATACAGCTTTATCTGGATCTGGTGGGGCGAAAAACCTCCCAAGAACCTGCAGCCTCCCCGGTTCTTTACAGATATTGATGACAGCTTATCCTATAGCAGGACTTATGATTACTGGAATGCTCATTACTCCCGGGTCATAGAAAACCAGCTCGATGCTGCTCACCTTCCTTTTGTCCATTACAACACAATTGGACGTGGAAATCGCACCTTAGTAGACGGGCCGTTCATTCAATGGTTGGACGGGGATATGTTCTATGTCTTTGTTCATAACCGGGTTGACGATGGTACTCCACCTCTTGAACCTGAGCAGATGCCCACCCCGGACCCGGTTAAAGACTTCAAGCTGGAGTTTATCTTCCCCAACCTCTGGCAGAACTATATCGGCGAGAAGGTACGAATTGTGGTTGCCTTCGTTCCAGTGGACGAGGAGAATACGATTCTCTATCTTCGGTTTTATCAAAAGTTCATGCGTGTGCCTGCGTTGAGAGAACTGATAACGCGCTTATCTACGCCCCTTAACCTCATTATTACCCATCAGGACAGAAGAGTCGTGGTTACGCAGCAACCTAAGGCATCTGGCCTGCAAATTGGGGAGCAATTATTTCAAGCCGACCGGCCTATAATCGAATACAGAAAACGCAGGCAGGAGCTAATGGAAAAGGCCCGCCAGTAATTTGGGAGAGGGACGGCCGAATTAGTCATACAGAGGGTTTAATGCCCTTTCTCGGGCCTTTCAGGCGTATTCCAGGCGAATTCCAGGGACACCATACCAATCAGGCCTATTTATTGGTTCATTTCAAACTGCGACAAGGATGCTTAGCCGGCAAAAAATAAGACGTCCCGAGTAACCTTACTTCTTTTACCTGCTATCGTCCGGCCTGGCTTTCAGCTTACCTTGTGCCGACCAATACACGCACTTTTCAGCTTTCACCAAACCCAACTCTTATGCGCGGTCTCTGCTTGGCTATTCGGGACGGTGTTCACATTAGACATGTATAACGTAGTTGTCAATTCCTCGTATGTACTAGGAGTTTGGTACCAACTTCTCAGAATTAGCAACCCCAGGGACACCATACCAATCAGGCCTACTACAAATCAGGTATTATGTCCCCAGAATACCCAGCAGATGTTCAGGCTCTGCAGCGTGGTAATCTGGCAATTGTTATTCTTGCTTGTTGCCATGAATTGCCTCCCAAACCTCGCCATGACCGCCTGCTTTGTGAATCCTAGAGCTTTCCCAAGAATTTATGGTACTCATCCGCACTGATACCCATATCACGCAGTATCTTACGCAGCAAAGGGCGCACGATAACCTGCCCACCGTGATCCGGGATAACGATTATCCGCCCTTCAGAGTTTTTGAAAGTATTATGACTCCCCTGGCGACGCTGCCACTCAAAACCACAGCTTTCCGCTACCTTTCTTAATTCTTTGTAAGTAACCAGGCGGAGTTTGGTCAAGCCAATACCTCAACGCGCCAGGTGCCGATGAAATCGGGAAGTGGTTCTTCAGGCGAGGCCGTCTTGAGGTATACAGATATGGCTTCACGAATATTAGATTCGAGAGAGGGCAAATCTGGTGCCTGGGTATAGCAGCCCGGAAGTTCAACGACTTCGCCAACCAGCCATTTGCTTTCGGGGTCCCTCTCCACCACCATAGTATATGAATTCTTCATTTTACCCCGCGGTCAAGATTCTGCTATTTTGTTTAATAATAGCACCGGCCATGATAGTTAGCAAGCCTTTACAGTTCCCCAGAGATTGCCACGCCCCGACTTGTCGGGGCTCGCAATGACACGTCGGTCGGGGCAAGTTCCAGGGACACCATATCGATTAGGCCTATTTACTAGGTCATTTCAAATTGCGTAAGGACGCTTAGCCGGCAAAAAATAAGAGGTCCCGAGTAACCTTACTTCTTTTACCTGCTATCGTCCGGCCTGGCTTTCAGCTTACCTTGTGCCGACCAATACACGCACCTTTCAGCTTTCACCAAACCAAACTCTTATGCGCGGTCTCTGCTTGGCTATTCGGGACGGTGTTCACATTAGACATGTATAACGTAGTTGTCAATTCCTCGTATGTACTAGGAAGTTTGTACCAGGTTCTCGGAATTAGCAATTCCAGGGACACCATATCGATTAGGCCTACTATAAATCAGGCATTATGCCCCCAAAATACATGCAACCTTTTTCGGCCTTCTGCGTTATATTGTGGAAGGATGACAGAATGAGCAAGAAAAAGCTGGCAGGAATCATTGCAGGTTGTATTGTAGTTGTTGTCGTAATAGTAGTCATAGCCAGTCTCCCACCACCCGGGGAGGCGGATGAGAATACCGCATTTCACATTAATGTGATACCTGAGCAACGAACCGAAGAGCAAGATCCCCTTTACTCTATTGCCGGACAGCACTTCGTATTCCTGGTGACAATTACCGATGAAGCGGAGGAATGTGAACTTCCCGTGACTATATCAGGAGAGGCTCCCAGCGCAGAAGTGGTCATTTATCAGCAGGATATAGTTGAGGGAGAGGTTGCCGAGGTAGTTGTCATACCAGAGCAAGCCAGTATTGGAACAACTATTGAGGTAACTATCACTGGGAATCGAGGTAGTGCGAGTGATGAAAAGACTGTTAGCTTCGAAGTGGCAGAAGGCGAAGACGATAGGCAAGAATATGCAGAGGAGTTGCTGGATAGATTTGTTTCATGGCTGGCAACCAATCATCCTGAACTTGGCATCACAGATGATACAGAATGGAATGGCACTATAGTTAGCCCTGTATGGTTAGTTGTATCTCACTATCTTTTCTTCTCCGAGGAATGGGAGGCTCATATAGAATGGCATATAATGATGCCTCCATCCGACTGGGCAAGGATCGACCTCCGTCATCGGTTCGACGAGCTGGAGCCATCATACGCTTTTGAGATTTCATCAGTGAATGCTACCAGCGAGCCTATACCTATAGAACCGCCGGAAACAGTCTGGCGTTAACGTATTCCGGGGACACCATACCAATCAGGCCCGCTACAAATCAAGCATTATGTCCCCAGAATACCAGGACAGAACGGCCTCTGAACTCAGGTGCTCGTGTTTTTCAACATGTTAATAACAAATGTTTCACGCAATTTATTTATTTTTTGCCTTCACCTTCCTGAAGTTTAGAAACCTTTTGCCGCGTTCGGCGAGTAAAAAACGGTCGTCTTTCCCAATGGCCTTCAAACAGTCTGCTATTCCCCCACCCACAACCGACAAAATACAGTCTAGTTTTAGCACTCTATGTAGCTCATCCAGTAGCCCTTGCTTATCCTTTACAAGATAGAAAGTGCGATATAACAAAACTACATCAACACTCTCATCTGGCAGCCCAGTATCCCTATCTGATAGTATTGTCCTGACATTGGGCAAACCCTCTTTCGCTACTTTTTTCTTAACCGCTTCAATGGCTAGGGGGTGCATGTCCAGAGCATATACCTTTCCATTGTCTCCAACCATCCTAGCCGCAGCGATAGTGAAATGCCCGGAGCCGCAACCAAAGTCCAAAACAGTCTGACCTCCACGAACACCAGATTTCTGCAACTGCCCGCTTAGATTCATGACTTTGTAGAATACCGCTGCTGTAAGCGAAATCATCTTGAACATCGTGTTCGACATCGGCTTTTGTCTGCAACTTCGTTCGTTCATGCTTGATAACCCTACAAATTCATCTTCACACACATTAGATATTTCAGAGTTTAATCCCCTGCTGATATGTGGTCAATAGTGACCTAACCAAAGCTGTTAGCAAAGAATCAAAATCCGAGAATCGCAGGGACACCATACCAATCAGGCCTGCCACAAATCAGGTATTATGTCCCCAGAACACCGTTGGCAAAACTGACTTTTGTGTGAAAGAGCGGTATTGACTATGACCACCAGTTCACTTACTATGGATAAAATAAGCAAAGAGATGACTAAAGGCTGAACTCATGGAAACAGAAGAAGAGCTTAATAAGCAACTTGAGGATATCGTTGCCGAAATAGATAAGGCCAAAAGGGAATTGAAAGCTCTACGAAGACATCCGGCGGAAAGCCCAAAGGGAAAGCAGAGAACCAGTTTCATCACAGGTAAGGAACGAATGATTGAGGTTGAGGCAGCTATGAAGCAGTTAGACAACCTGAAGCAACGAGAGAATGAGATTCGGGCTAAGTTGCACTCAATTGCCACTAACCTTCATTAAGTCCGGAGATATTAATTAGGTAAGAATGCCACAATTGCTATCAAAATCCAAATATCTGATCGGCCTTCAATGCCCGAAGTATCTCTGGATGCAAATACACGAACCCGAAAGAATCCCCGAGGCAGACGCCGTTACCCAGTATGTCTTCGATCAGGGGCATCTGGTTGGTGAATATGCTAAGAAGCTATTTCCCGGCGGTATCGATATACCACAAGACGATTTCATGGAGAACATCGCCACAACAAAGAAGCTCCTTGTAAAGAGAAAGCCATTATTTGAAGCAGGCATCCTCTACGGGAATATCTACTCTAGACTAGACATATTGAATCCAGTCGATGAGGATGAATGGGACATAATTGAAATAAAGTCCGGCACATCTGTGAAAGAGGTGTATATTGATGATGTTTCCTTTCAGAAGTTCTGCTGTGAGAAAGCAGGCTTAAAGATAAGAACCTGTAAGCTGGGTTTCATAAATAAACGGTATGTAAAGAATGGCGAAATAGATCCGAAAGAGCTATTCATTTTGGAGGATATCTCCACGCAGGTAGAAGAAATTAGCGAACGTATTGAGGAACGCGTGTTTAACCTGCTTGAGGTTGTCTCGAACGAAACATGCCCTGAAGTCACTATCGGAAAGCACTGTCTAGCACCATACGAATGTCCGCTCCGTGCAGAATGCTGGGTATTCTTACCTGAAAATAGTATCTTTGATTTGCGAGGCGGAAAGACAAATCAATTTTCTCTGTATGAGCAGGGAATTTTGTCCATAAAGGATATTCCCGATGATATTCCTTTGTCCAGGCAACAGCAAATTCAAAAGGAATGTGTAATGACAGGCAATGTACATGTTGATAAGGAGGAAATTAGGCAATTCCTGAGTAGGTTGAAATATCCACTATACTATTTGGATTTTGAGACATTTGGTCCAGCAATACCGTTATATGACGGCACAAGACCGTATCAAGATATGCCGTTTCAATTCTCATTACATGTTGTAAAAAGTGAAGGGTCCGAACCAGTGCATCACTCGTTTCTGGCTGAGGGGATAGAGGATCCCAGGCCGCAGATTCTCCATGAACTACAGAGGTTACTTGGTTCTGCAGGCAGCATCATCGCATATAATGCCGGCTTTGAAGAGGGCGTCTTAAAAGAGTTGGTTGAGGCTTTTCCTGAATATACGGATTGGCTGGAAGGTATCCTCACGAGGATGGTTGATTTGCTATACCCGTTCACCAACTTCCATTACTACCATGCGTCGCAAAAAGATACAGCATCACTTAAGAAGGTGTTGCCAGCAGTAACCGGAAAAGGCTACGAGGAGATGAATATAGGTGCAGGGATGGACGCAAGTATAGCCTACGGGAGAATAATGTATGGCGATGTAACAGAAGAGGAAATTGCCAGGGTACGGGGGGATTTACTCAAATACTGCAAGCTGGACACTGAAGGAATGATTTGGGTTGTGGACGAGTTGAGAAAGCTGTCAGATTGAGCCTCGACTAGCCGATTATTTCACGAGTTCATTTTTGGATCACGAGAAACAATTCCAGGAACACCACGCCAACCAAGCCCACTACAAATCAGGTATTATTACACCCGAATAATTGGACTGCACCCACTAGTTGGCTTATGGTATATTGAAAGGGAAGGAAAAGCCATGTCAGGAGGGTCCAGAAGGATGTCACGAAGAAATAGTAGCCAGAAGTCGACTCGTCGTAAAAAATCGAAGTCAAGCCAAACGAGGACCTGGTCAACGAGAAAGAAGCTGCTGATCGGGCTATCTGCGGCTGTTGGCATGATTCTCATAGTAGTATTCGCCATAATCCCTGGCCTGAAAGGAGATTCACAATCACCCAAGACGTACTCAGCACCGCCACCAATGATAATCGACACGAGCAAACAATACACTGCTACCATTGAAACGGAAAAGGGAAATCTGGTGCTGGAGCTGTTTGCCAGTGATGTTCCGATGACAGTCAACAACTTTGTATTCCTCGCGCGCGATGGGTTCTATAATGGCCTTACATTTCACCGTGTTGTACCTGATTTCGTTGTTCAGGGTGGATGCCCTATTGGCGACGGGACCGGTGGTCCTGGTTACCGATTTGATGATGAAATCACCGAGCATACCCATGTTGACGGTACGCTATCAATGGCTAATTCCGGCGCCAATACCAATGGCTCCCAGTTTTTCATTACCTATACCCCTCAGCACCACCTCGATGGGTACCACTCGGTATTTGGTCAGCTAATAGAAGGAATGAATGTGCTGGAAAGAATTGAGCAGGGTGATGTCATGATACGAATAACCATAGAGGAGAAATAGCCGATCATTCCGAATTCCGGGGACACCATGCCAATCAGGCCTACTACAAATTAGATATAATGTCGCCCAGATAATGGACCTTCCGTAGATGGAAATCTGGGATATAATATCCGCGGCGGGCCATTAGTGAAGGTTACTACCAATAGGCAATATTACATTGACTGGTTGCGCATAATCGCAACCATCGGCATCTTTTTATTCCACAATTCCAGAGTGTATGACTACGAGGACTGGCACATCAACAATGCCCAAACAACCCTGGGGGCAACGCAATTTGTTGAGTTCATGAACATATGGATGATGCCCCTGTTTTTCATCCTGTCAGGGGCTGCGGTCTACTACTCATTGAAATCGCGTAGCGCAGGCACTTTCCTCAAGGAGCGCTTCTTCCGCATCATGATTCCCTGGCTCGTGACCGGCATATTTGTGATGGCTCCACCTCAGATCTATCTGGAGCGCCTTTCCCACGGGCAGTTTAGCGGCAATTTCCTCCAATTTATCCCGCACTATTTTGATGGCCTGTATAGCTTCGGTGGCAATTTCGCCTGGATGGGGCTGCATCTCTGGTATCTCATGCTGTTGTCGGTCTTCTCCGTAATCTTGCTACCGTTGTTCCTGCCACGCATCAGGACTGGTTTCAGTCCTCTGCAATCCATCGCCGTAAAACTGGGGAAACCCTGGGTATTGCCGCTCCTATGGGTGCCGGTAGCCGTCATGGCTCTACTCAGCATGGCGATTGGGCTCTCGTGGACCGAACAAATGGGAAGCTGGGATATTCTATCTTATGCGATGTTCTTCATACTTGGTTACACACTTTTTGCCAGCCCGGGCTTGCAGGAGGCAATCAGGAAGCAGGGAGGCTGGTTCCTGCTAGCAGCGGTGGTGTTTTCAGCCCTACACCTGGTTTTAAAATTCTCCATCCGTCCGGGGTTCTACGAGGACATAGATGTGCGGCTGTTTGCCACCTGGGGCTGGATAGTAGGACTGTTTTGGCTGGGTGGGCGCTTTCTTAACTTCACCAACCGATTTTTGGCGCATGTCAACGAAATGGTCCTGCCCTTCTATATCCTCCACCAGACAGTCATTGTCATAGTGGCCTACTTTGTAGTGCAGACCGGGCTGGCAATCCCATTAAAATACGCCATCACGGCGATCATATCCTTTGCGGTGATTGTGGCCCTGTATGAACTGATAGTGAGGCGTGTCGGAGTTTTAAGATTCTTGTTCGGAATGAGGAAGAAGACCGCTGCGTCCCAAGTGCGGCCTGGTGTGGCACGGGCAACTTAAATTCCTGTGATGTGAAATCCTCCGACAAATGAAGGGACTCTGGGACTGCACAGACATTTCTGCTTGGTCAACTATCGATAGTTGACAAGGCAAACAGTCGAAAACAGGATATCTTAGCTTAAGAAACGCAGCGATTTCCAGCGACACCATACCAATCAGGCCCACTACAAATCAGGTACTACGTCGCCGTAATACTCTCCAGACTATCGCCACGACTACTACCGCCAGCACCCCTGCCCCTACCGAGCCCCAGATGAAGCCTTTGCTCAGGTCTGTCAGCTCACCCACGCCAGTCCCGATAAGTATTATGCCTACTATCGAGCGGATTACTAACCCCCGGCTGAGTATTCTGGAGAACAACAGGTGCAGCGCCGAGATAAGCAGGATGGGGCCGCCTCCCATAACAAAAATCGCACCGGCATCCAGCCGCTGGTTTTGGCCAATGAACAGCGCCTCGCCTAAGAAAGAAAGGCCAAGCCATACTGCAAGAGCAACCAAGGTGACTATAGTGTTCTTTTTTTCAACAGCCGCCCTTTTCCCCTCTAATTCAGATTTGGGCTCACTCATTTATACCTCCTTTCGTTTCTTGCGTATATGTACCATCATGATAGACCCGCCCCAACAGGCCGTCAATAACTTTTCCCTAGCGGCGAATTCCACAATAATGCAACCTTTTTCGGCCTTCTGCGTTATATTGTGGAAGGATGACAGAATGAGCAAGAAAAAGCTGGCAGGAATCATTGCAGGTTGTATTGTAGTTGTTGTCGTAATAGTAGTCATAGCCAGTCTCCCACCACCCGGGGAGGCGGATGAGAATACCGCATTTCACATTAATGTGATACCTGAGCAACGAACCGAAGAGCAAGATCCCCTTTACTCTATTGCCGGACAGCACTTCGTATTCCTGGTGACAATTACCGATGAAGCGGAGGAATGTGAACTTCCCGTGACTATATCAGGAGAGGCTCCCAGCGCAGAAGTGGTCATTTATCAGCAGGATATAGTTGAGGGAGAGGTTGCCGAGGTAGTTGTCATACCAGAGCAAGCCAGTATTGGAACAACTATTGAGGTAACTATCACTGGGAATCGAGGTAGTGCGAGTGATGAAAAGACTGTTAGCTTCGAAGTGGCAGAAGGCGAAGACGATAGGCAAGAATATGCAGAGGAGTTGCTGGATAGATTTGTTTCATGGCTGGCAACCAATCATCCTGAACTTGGCATCACAGATGATACAGAATGGAATGGCACTATAGTTAGCCCTGTATGGTTAGTTGTATCTCACTATCTTTTCTTCTCGGAGGAATGGGAGGCTCATATAGAATGGCATATAATGATGCCTCCATCCGACTGGGCGAGGATCGACCTCCGTCATCGGTTCGACGAACTGGAGCCATCATACGCTTTTGAGATTTCATCAGTGAATGCTACTAGCGAGCCTGTAGCAATAGAACCGCCAGAGACAGTTTGGCGTTAACGATTTCCAGGGACACCATACCAATCAGGCCTGCTACAAATCAGGTATTATGTCGCCTGTATACCCCAGTTTTGCTAGCAATTACCCTTAATATTGCATTCCCTAGATACAAGCTATAAAATAAGCCAGTTTATTTTGATGATGAATTGCCCGGATTTACGCCCACATTCTTGGGCGAAAGAGCGGTCATTCTACTCTAAAGAAGCAGACGCGAAGTGCAAGATAGCATGGCAATAATTGAGACTTTCGGCCTTTCTCGACACTTCGGAAAAACCGCCGCAGTCGAAGACCTGACCCTGGCAGTTGAAGCTGGTGAGGTATTAGGTTTTCTGGGTCCCAATGGAGCCGGGAAAACGACCACCATCCGGATGTTGGCCGGAATGATCGCGCCCACGAAAGGTTATGCCATCGTAGCCGGGCATAAGACTGATCGGGATGTAGAGCAACTGCATGAGGTGGTTGGTATACTTACCGAGACTCCCGGTTTCTATAGCCGGCTTAGCGCAAAGCGTAACCTGGAATATTTCGCCAGTTTTTATTCGTCTATTGAGTCGCCGTCAAAACAAGTGGAAAAATACCTGAAACTTATAGGGCTATGGGAGCGTTGTAATGACAAGGTAGGCACGTTCTCCAAGGGCATGAAGCACAGGCTGGCGCTGGTGCGGGCCCTGGTGCACGAGCCAAAGGTCCTGTTCCTTGATGAGCCGACTGCCGGGCTGGACCCCGAGGCGGCTGCAGAAGTGCGTGAAATGATACACAGGCTCCGTGAGGAAGGACATACCATCTTCCTTTCCACCCATAATCTCAATGAAGCGGAAATACTCTGTAACCGCATTGCTGTGATTCATAGCAGACTACTGGCTCTGGACACCCCGGAGCAACTACGACGGCGCTTCTTCCGCCGCCAGATAATAGTACAATTGGAAGCTTTAGATATAAAAGTGACTGAGGTGGTAAAAAAGCTCCCATTTGTCCAGGAAGTCCGCGAGGAAGGAAGTCAGCTTATTTTAGAACTAACCGACTCGGAACGTAATCGCCCTGAACTGGTAAAGGCAATTGTGGAAGCAGGAGGCAGGGTGATTGCCGTCTCTGAAAAGCAGTACCCGCTTGAGGAGGTTTATTTAAGACTGATCCGTGAGGAGAGTGGAAATGAGTCGTAGACACATTCGGAACATTCTACTGAAAGAGTGGGTACTATTGTTTACAGACCTCAACAGCGCTTTTATGGTAACGCTTCTTCCATTGTTAATCGTGGGGCAGGGTATACTTTATATCTGGCTGGCTTTCAGGTTCGCCGGCGAGAGCATGCTGACCACTACGGTGTTCCAAACTGCCCTGCAAAAACTTGTGGAGGCAATGCCCGGGGTAGGTCAATTACCAGGCAATGAGCAGCTTCTTGTGCTCCTGCTCAATCAATTCAACTTTTTCCTGCTCCTCATCCCGACCATGATCGCAATGAGCGTGGCGACCTTCAGCATTGTTGACGAG
>Ga0209635_10000403_pt1 | contig 29052 bp, 29 predicted proteins | sample DeeMarSWOR230_32_FD_187463 | JGI IMG/M metagenome (GOLD analysis project Ga0209635, IMG submission 187463) | Marine sediment microbial communities from White Oak River estuary, North Carolina - WOR-2-30_32 (SPAdes) (version 2) | ecosystem: Environmental > Aquatic > Marine > Intertidal zone >...
TATTTTCTGCTAAAATTGAAAGTACAATTTTCTCTTTACCTATAATTAAGTTGTAAGAAACATCTTGATTTAGTGAATCTCTTAACATTTTAGAAGATAGAAATACTAGACTACTATTTGCTGCGGTAACCTCACCCGTTGTCATCTTAATATCCTTCTTAAAAATACTAGCAATTTTAGTACCTTCTGGAGTTCCCACATTAATCCCAATTATTGCTGAAGAAGTTTCGAGCTCTTTTTCTATTAATTCTAATACATCGGATTTTAATTCTTCTAATATTTTTTCTTGCTTCTCCATAAATCAATATTAATATATTTGAGAATAAAAAGATATTCTAATTATTTAGTAATAATTTTAAGAATTTAGGTAAGAAGATTATTTGAGTTGACTACTTAAAAGACTATTTTATCACAAGAAATAGTAAAAAACAACTATTTAATACACTTATATTTTGTAATAATGATAGTAAAAAATATAAATAAAAAACATTGTGATCTTGTTAATAGATTACATTTTAACTTCAATTATCAATACAAACTTAAGTCAAATGCTGAGTGATCTTTAATGAATGAAATAAATTACTTGAATGAAATAAATTCCTTAAAAAAACAATTAGAGACTAAGGATAATCTCATCAAATTAAAAAACGAAATGGTTAAATCTCTTGAGAATTCTCTGAAATTAAAAGATGAAACAATTGAAACTCTCGAGAAAACATTAAAAACTAAAGATGATGGTAATAAAACATTGGAAAAGACTTTAGCATTAAAGGAAGAACAAATAATCAAATTAAGATCTTCTTTAATTGATGAACACATATTAAAAGAAAAGGATGTAGCGATTAATCAACTTCAAAAAGAACTTGAAATACTAAATGATGAGTTAACTAAAGCAGATGAAGATTTAGAAAGTCTAGAATTAGAAAATGAAAAACTCCGCAAGGCTCAAACTAGTTCCGTGGATGTAAAGATTATTGATTTTACAAATATAAAAATACCTAAATCTGAAATTCTCAAGAAAATGCATGGAATATTAGAAAATGCCATATCTAATGTTACAATTGTTGTCCCAACCATTGAGGATTTACAAGAACTTTACTTATATGAACTTAGATCATCTGTTAGTATGAATATTGCGTGTGGAATTAACCCAGGGATCGATGAACATGCCGAACTATTAGATGAATTTGAAAGTTTAGATAATATTTCCCTTAGAAATTATGAAAGAAGAGACAGATTTGTCTTGACTAGAGATGGAGAAGAACTATTAATAGCAGTTATAGGTAAATCTGAAAATAATAATTTAGTAATCCATACAAGAGATCCAAAACACTTTAAATTATTAAACTCTATAGCTACGGAAGGCTGGATACAGAGTAGAAAAATATAAGAAATTCGAGATCTAGAAAATAGGGCATTTTTCTTTCTCACATTTCTCATTCTTTATTGAAAAAATGCATCTACTATAATAGTATCCTAAATCAATATCAAATATTTCCTTTAAAAAGGTAAGTGTCTCAAAAATAGATAGTTTCACAGATCTTTTACAACAATGCTCTAAATTATCAGCAATTTTGTTTAGTGATCTTGAGGTAACTTGATTTGCTAAGCTTCTTGGATAATCTGTAGATGGTGTTGCTCCAGTAATTATACTTATTGCTATTCCTGATCCCATTCCAGCACCACAAGAACCATAAAATCCACACCAGCCACCAGGAATTTTAGATGCTCTCCTAATTGCTTCTTTTATATCAAATAGAGTAATTTCACTTCCATTAGGTTTCTTTATATTATTGTTTTTAAGTGCCGTTAAAATTACTGCGGGGGTTAATACGTGATGTTCAGGACCATAAACTTTGAATCTGGGGTGTTTCATTATTATATCTGCTAATTCAAAGGGATTTTTAATTTTAGTTTCTTCACATATTCTTTCAATGATTTCAATTGGACCTTTAGAATGACAAACATCACAAATATAATGACCATCCTCACAGTAAATATTAGTATTATACAAATATCCACAGAATTCACATTTTAATTCCTTAAACTCATCCTGCTTTGCTGCATAAATTAAATTTTTATGGCAAATTTCGCATTTATCACTTTTTTTTCCTGACATAACAACTTCAGCTTCAAATTTCAATTTATTTCTATAAAATTTCTTTTTCTTTTATTAAAATGAGCTAATTTTGTATAACCTATTTTACACAATAATTTTATCATTTGTTTAAATTTAAAACCAATATCGTCAGGGTGATGCGCATCAGAACCTAAAAGAACTGGGATTCCCAATTGATACATCTCTTCAATAATTTCAAAACTAGGATATTGTTCTTTTACTTCTTTTCTAAGTCCTCCTGTATTAATTTCGATTGTTAAGTCTCTCTTTTTAATAAGCTCGAGAGTTTTAATTGCTTCATTCATAACCAATTCTTTGTTAATAGCTCGTTTATTATATTTTTTTGGTAAATCAAAATGACTTACAATATCGAAATCAAATTCTTCAGATGTGATCATATCCTGTAAATTACGATAATATTCAAGATAGATATTGTCAATACTGTCATATTCTTTATACATATTTAAAAATCTCTCATCATCAAAAACAAATAGTTTTGATTTTCCATGGAGTATATGGACCGAACCTAAGATATAATCTAAATTATTTAATCTATTTTTCATCTGTAAATTTAAAAAACTCTCATGACTTTTAAAATAATCAACCTCAAATGCTACTCTTATTTGAATTTTATTTTTATATTTCTCCTTTAATTTTTGTATAGAAGAAAGATAAATATCAACTTCATTTAGACTCATAGCGTATTCTTGATATGGAACTTGTTCAATTAATATAGAACTGCTTTTAAGATATTCATATGGGAAATGATCACTAATTCCAATTAGGTCCAAATTCTTATCGATAGCTTTTTTAATATAATCCTCAATTGAGCCAACTGCGTGATTACACATTTGATTGTGAGTATGATAATCTTCTAAAACCATCCTATATTTTTAAATTGTATAAATTAGATAAAATTAATCATAATCAGATATAAGTTGATTTCTTTTTGGAATTCAAAAATAAAGTATATGATGGTGAATATGAAGTATCTGAAGTTGCAATTAATAATGAAGGTGAAATTTTCCGTGGATTGTTATATTTTCCTGCAAAAAGGTTTAAAAAACCATATCCGCTAATTATTCACTTCCATGGATTTCCAGAGTTATTTACTTTAACAGAGATTGTAAAAAAGATTGAATATATCTTAGAATTAGGTTATTCTCTCTTAATTTTCAATTTTCGTGGATATCGAATTAGTGAGGGCTCTATCTCAATTCGTTCTCAACTCTTAGATGGTTTGAAAATTTTTGAATTTGTAGAATTAATGGCAAAAAACCAAATTTTTAATATTAATAATATTAATATTTTAGCCTATGGTTTTGGAGCATATATAGCTTTAATGGTATGTTCTAAAATTCAAACCATAAATAAATTGCTCATCGTTAGTCCAATTCTTGATTTAAAAAAACATGTTTATAATGAAGACTTTCCAAGAGCATTGAGTTATATTAATAGATTTCTTCCCGGTTATGTCAATGGAATTGAAAATATTCAAAACTTCATTGAATTTACTAAATTTGAGCTAAACAATAAGGCATTCCAAATCGATAGTTTTATAAAACAATTAAAAAATAAACAAATGAAAGTAATCATTGGAGAAAATGATAAAATGACTCCTCTTTATGAAGTTCAAACTATTCTATCTAAGGCAAATATAGTTTATGAATTATCTATAATTGATAACATGGATCATAATTATGTTGATGATGAGGAATTAGAAAAATTGAATAAAGAAATAATCAATTATTTTAAATAACATAGATTTTTGAAGGTGTTTAAATTTGGGCAAATATCATATGAGAAGGATAGAGAAAGAAATTTCAAATGAAAAAGAATTAATAAGCATCTTAAAAAATGGAAAATATACCATTATTTCACTATGTAAAGAAAATGAACCTTATATTATCACACTAAGTTATGGATATGATGAATCTAAGCATGCTTTATATTTCCACTGTGCAAAAGCAGGACAAAAATTAGACTTTATAAAAATTAATCCATATATTTGTGGCACTGTTATAGAGGATAATGGTTATCAAGAGGGTTGTGGTCAAGCATTTCGATCAATAGTATTTAGAGGAAGAATGGAAATTGTTGAAAAATTAGAGGAGAAAAAGGAAGGATTAGAAATTTTAATAAACCATTTGGAAAAGGATCCTGAATCTATAAAAGATAAGTTCTTAAAGAAAGAAAATGCCTATAAAAAATTAGGAATATTGAGATTAGATATAACTGATCTCTCTGGTAAAGAGGAAAAAGCAGAACCTTAATTCTATAGCTAGTTATTAATACACTTATAGACTACTTGCCAACAATACTGCTTTAAAAAGTTAATTTTAGTAATAGGTGCTTCTATTCTATTTAAAACCTTATAGATAATTCTAAAAAGAATAGGTTTGCTAAAGAAATTCTTAAAAAACATCGCAAAAGGAGATATCAGAAAATATTCATGATGTTCTATATTACCAAAAACTTTTTGTGCGATTAATACATCCTTCATAAATAAGGGATGTTCATGTCTAGTTCTATTTTTTGGAGCAAAATATTTTCTATTTAATTCAACTATAGGGTTTTTTTTTAATGGTTCTATAAAAGAAATAAAACCTCTTTTCTTAAGTAAACGTTTACAAACTCTACAAAATAAATCTATGTCTGGTAAATGATGAATAATTCTAGACCCTACAATTATATCAAATGTATTTTCTTCGAAATCTGGAACCTGAGCATTCATAACCATAAAATCTATTTTTAAATCGAATTCATCTGCCCTAGCTTTACATAAATCTATATAATTCTCTGAAAGATCAATCCCTATAACATTAGCACCCTTTTGAGCCAAATATAAAGAGAGATCACCTCTTCCACAACCAACATCTAGAATTTTCTTACCTTTAACATCTCCTATCACATCTTTAAATTTTAGATTAGCAACCCTAAAAAAACTCTGATCTTCTAAGTTAAAGATTTTTCCTGGACGTGGTTTATTTTTACTATAATGAGCTACCTCATTTTTGAAAATGTGGTTATATTTTGAAAGTATTTTGTCTCTCTCAGTTTTATTCATGAATATCGAATCGCATAATATCAATTATTTTTTATAATTATTTCTGAGTTTTTTATATTACTATCCTATTTTGTTTTGTATTAATTAAAAACTATTTTTACATATTAGACCCTAAAAACTTCAATTTACTCATAATTTAACAATATTTAATTTCTTAAAATAAATATAATGAAATGTAAATAAATGACTCATTTAAAAGATTTTAATAAAATCTATAAGGACATAATTGACAATAAAATAAATAGAAGCATAGGACTTGACCGATTCTTTTTACTATTAAGGGATTCACATGACATGGATATTGAATTTGAGATTATCGAAATTCTAAATAAATTTTTTTTAAAATACAAGGATTTTGTTGATCTCTTAATAGATTTTTTAATTTCAGATGAAGATCAGTTTATAAAACTCATCATTACTAAAATATTAATCCAAAACTGTATTGATAAATGTTTTTCTTTATTAGAAAAACAAATCAAGTCAGGTTCTTCTGCTTATTTCGTAACTTCTCTTTATCAATTTCTAAATAACAAAGATCTTGAGCAGTACAAAAAAATTAAAAAAATTGTAATTGATACTTACAAGGAATTATATAACATAGTTTTTGAAGAAGCAAAATTCTTCTTGGATTTGGAAACTACACTGATTGAGAGTTCAAATCGTTTTGATTTTAAATTAGGATATTTTATTAAATTCAAAACAGATAATATGCAGATTTTTAAAAATGATAATCATTATAATTATATGATAAAAGATTCACATGTTATCGCTTTAGATTTAAGTAGATTGGAGATAAAAGAAATTCCAAAATCTATTGGCTATTTATCACAATTGCATACCTTAAGTTTAGCCAATCTTGAATTGGAAAATCTTCCTGAATCAATAAAATTACTTTCTCATCTTAAATATCTTAATTTAAGTGGTAATAAATTCAAGAAAATTCCTAGATGGTTGATAGAATTTATTGAAAGAAAATTCGCACAAAAATATATTGATGAAGGTGTAAATCCAACTGAAATAACAGCACTAAGTTTGATAGAAATTCTGGTAGGTAATAAAATTGAGAAAGTTAATATTGAAAGTGAAGTAATCAAGTGGGAAAACGCTTTAAATTATAAATTAAATGATAATGGAAATATCATTGGATTATATATTGAGGATGAGCAAATAAGTATAGGTATATTTCCAGAGTTATTATGCACCCTTAAATGTCTCAAAGAATTAATTTTGTCTAATTCTTCTATTGAAAGCATTCCTACTTGTATTGGAGACCTTCAATCTCTTAAATATTTAGATTTATCTTTTAATCGAATCAAATCAATTCCAGAATCAATCAATAGATTAAAAAAGTTGGAATATTTAAATCTTGATGAGAATGAAATTCCAGAAAAAACAATTTTATCCCTCAGATGGAATAAATCAGGCCAAAATTATATAGATAAAGGTGAATATGATAAAGCTATTTTGGAATGTAAAGAAACTCTAGAAGTTTATCCAAGAAATAAATCGGTTTGGTTTCATCTTGGAATTGCATATAAAGAAAAGGGTGATTTTTCCCTTGCTGAACTTGCATTTAAAAGATTTTTAGAAATTGATCCTTTAAGCTCCGTCGTGTTAGGTTATCTAAGTGACATATATCATAACAACGAAGAGTATTCTAGAGCAATTACTATGATAGAGCAAGCTATAGATATTGAACCAAATGTAGCATTATTATGGAGCAATTTAGGCTTTAATTTTAAAAAATTAGGAAAATATGACAAAGCCATAGATGCATACTTGCACTCACTTGAAATTAATCCAAAAAATCGAAATGTTTGGAAAGATCTCGCTTCAATTTATCGTGATAAAGGAGAATATATGAATGCAATTGAAGCTGATGAACGGGCTTTAGAAATTGAATTAAATTATAAAGAAAATGAGAATGAGTGAAAAGAAATCTTTTTCTATTCAATATATTGTTTAATATATCTCTGAACTTCTTTTACAGGATGGAAAATTCCGAAATGCCCCTCACACAAAATATCTGCGTTTAAATCTAAAAGTTTTCGTAATGAATTTTGGTAATCTTCGAAATTACTTACTCCTGGAATGATAGGACCATGCACATCTTGTCCAAATAATATTTTTTTTTGGTCTTCAGTTTCAATTAAAATTGAAATTGAACCTGGAGTATGACCTGGTATATGGATACATTGAAAATCATAAATTCCAAGATTTAGAATTTCAAGATCACCTTTCAATCTTTTTGTAAGTTTGATTGGTTTATAATTTACTCCATACCACTTAGCTGCGGTTTCTCTGTCATGCCCTTCTTCTTCTATCGCATCTGCGTCTAATTCATGAGCGTAATATTTTACTTTTTTATTAAATTGTTTTAGATCATAACAAGCAGCGATATGATCTATGTGGAAATGGGTTATAATGCAGTGTTTTATATCCATTGGATTCAAATTGACTTTATTGATCTTTTTTATCATTTCAAGGCTCATTCCACAATCTATTAAAACAAGACCTTCTTCACTATGAGTATTTATTAAAAAAACTGAACAACCAGAATCTCCTATATGATATATATCCTTAATAATTTCTTTCAAATTTTATTCTCCTCATTAATATTAATCAATCATTATGATTAATTATTTAAAAAGTAATAGTTTTTTATAAATCCAGTTTGAATTAACAATATTTCATAAATAACTTTTTAATTAAATTAAAAATTTTCCCATTTGATTTGTATGGAAGATTTTATTACCTTGTCGTTAAAAAAAGCAGAATCAAAGGGTGTTGATTTTGCTGAATGTAGATTCTTTGGATATGAAACAGAAGAAGTAATGGTCAGAAATGGACAAATCGAAACTCTTAAGAAGGCTAAAGATAGAGGGTATGGAATTCGAGTATTGAAAAATGGAGCTTGGGGGTTTGCTAGTACTGCTATCGTAGAAAAATCAACTTTAGAAGATATACTTAATGCAGCGATAAAAGAAGCAGAGGCTACTAGTAGAATAATAAAGAAACCAGTCGAGCTAACTGAAGAACCAATAATTAAAGATAAATACGAAACTCCCTTCAAAATTGATCCTTTTATGGTTGATATAGAAGAAAAAATAGAGATTTTAAAGAAAGCAGATTCTATAATGGCTGAAAAGGGAGATATTATTAAAGTAAGAGAGAATTTAATGTATTTTGCTAAAATTAATCTCGAATATGGAAATTCTGAAGGTACTTTGATATCTGAACAAGAGTTATTTACTGGTGGGAGTTGTTCTGCAACAGCAATTGAGAATGATAACCAGAATAGGAACATTATGCTCTTCGATATGCGGGGATATGAGTATATTGATATGTTTGATTTTGAGAAAACTTCAGAACAAATAGCAGCTGAAGCAATAATTCTAGCAACTGATGCTATTACCCCTAAACCTCAAAAAACTACCTTTATATTAGAACCCTATCAACTTGGTCTCACAATTCATGAATCTTGTGGTCATCCTTCCGAACTTGATCGAGTTTTGGGATGGGAAGCTGATTTCGCCGGAACTAGTTTTCTAACCTTAGATAAACTTGGAACTAATTATCAGTATGGTTCAGAGAAAGTGAATTTAGTCTGTGATCCAACTATGCCTTATGTTCTGGGTCATGAAAAATACGATCATGAAGGAGTAAAAACTAAAAAGTTTTATGTCGTTAAAGAAGGGATTTTCAATGATTATCAATCAGATAGACAAACAGCTAAAATTATAGGTCAAGAACATAGTAATGGAAATGCCAGAATCGATCGATATAATCGAATTCCGCTCGTTCGAATGAGTAATTTATATTTAGAACCCGATCCTCAGGGTCCTGAAAATATTGCTGAACTAATTGCTGAAACAAAGGAAGGGATTTATGGAATTCATTGGAAATCTCATAGCATTGATGATAAACGAATGAATTTCCAATTTGCTGTGCAAATTGCTTATGAAATTAAAAATGGAGAACTTGGAAAACCTTTGAAAAATACTATATACCAAGCAGCTACTCCAGAATTTTGGGGAGGATTAGACATGATGACTAAAGAGTGGAAAATTGAAGGGCATGGACCTATATGTGGAAAAGGGGCTCCCTATATGCAATCAATCTGGATTTCTCATGGTGGTCCATGGGCCAGATTCCAAGGAGTAAATATATTTAGTGGATAGGAGGTGCAAAAATGAGTTTAGATAAGCAAAAAGAATTGATAATTGAACTTTCAGAACTTGCTCTAAAACGAGCACAAGATTCTGGATGTGAAGCTTTCATAAATGCTTCTATAGCAAAAGAATACGTAACGCGTTTTTCAAATTCAGAAATCTTACAAAATTACACAGATTTACGCCGAGATATTGCAATTACTGTTATTTTTAAAGACAAACAAAGAACTACTTCAACTACAAATGATTTAACAAAGAAAGGTATCCTTAATCTCGTAGATTATCTCACCACTACAGCAAAATTAGTTCCCCCTGATCCTCATTATCCTGGACTTGTTAAACAAAAGCAACAATTTCCATCATTAACTCTCAATGATCCTAAAGTCCAAAAGATCGGACCAGATACTATCGTTGATAAGGTAGAAGAAGCTATTGTTACTGGAGAAGCTGTTGATAAACGTATTGAAGGAGTTTCAGGTAATATGTTATTAACTGATGGTTTTAAATATTTTATTTCTACTGGAGGTCAAGAAGTATTTTACCCTAATACGAATATAAGCTCAACTATTAATATAAACGCTCTTGAACATGGTGAAGAAAGTCGTTCTAATAGTACTTTTGGCTCTAGAATCTTTTCAAAACTTGGAATGGAGCAAGAGGCAGAACAAGTTGCTGAAAGAGCAATTAAAGGTTTAGGGGCTAAAAGGATTGGAACTGGAGAATATGAAGTAATATTAGATCATCAAGCAGTTAATGAATTACTTTTTTATCTTGGTTATGCTACGTCTTCACGGTTAATAATAGATAAAGCTAGTTTTTTAACGGATAAACTTGGACAACAAGTTTTTGATGAAAAATTAACGATAACTAATAATCCTCATAATCCCGATCATTTAGATTCTAGACCAATTGATGATGAGGGTTTAGCTACTCAACCATTCTCCGTTATAGAAAATGGTATCTTGAAAAATTATTCATGTTCTCGTTTAGACGCAATGAGATTAGGAACTAGAGCCTTAGGAACTTCTTATACAATTTTAGGGGAAACTTTAGGTTTTCCATTTGCTACGGTCGTAAAACCCGGTGATACTCGGCTCTCTGAGATGATTTCAGAAACCAAAAAGGGTTTACTAATAACCAATTTTCATTATATTAATTTTGTGAATCCTCCAGTAGGGTCAATTACAGGAATGACGAAAGATGGATTATTCATCATCAAAAATGGAGATATTATAGGATCAGCTAAAAACATGAGATTTACTGATGAAATTCCAAGATTTCTCAAAGAAATCGAAATTGGAAAAGAACTTAAACAACCTATTAAATCAGCTTACGACGTTAAAAGTATAGTAGCACCAATAAAAGTAAAGAATTTTAGATTTACAAGCAATAATTAATTCTTCTTTTTTAAAAATTCTTTATCAATTTTTCTCTATCATTTTATCGGTTTCTAATCGTGATATTTTGATATAAAGCTTCTTATAGAGTAAAATTGTACTAACTGCTGCCATCATTGTTGAAAATAAAACATCTGAAGCATAATGAGCTCCAATAACAATACGAGACAATCCTACAAATAAACCCCATCCAAGTATTAAAAAAGAGATTATTATCTTGATCACATCCTTATTCTTTCGATCTTTTATAGTAATCAATAAAGGCAAAAACATCCATCCCATTGCAGTATGACCGCTAGGAAAACTCTGATTACCAGTGATCCCTTGTGGTAGAAACCAAGGAGTATAATCTACGAAACCAGGAGAAAGGTCCCTAAATCGAACTCTTCCCCAAAAAAGTTTCATTAATTGTACGAGTATTAATGGGTTGATTATTGCTAAAAGCGAAATTATTCCTGCTATAGTTCTATAATTCTTCCAATCCCTATTCCACGTAATAATTACAAAAATTATCATCGGAATAATTAAGCACCAGCCTGTATATAAATTTGTTACACTATCTCCAAATATAATAAAAAGCACTCCAAAAATTACAGATACATAAGCCGGAATTTTTTGTAATTTTAGATTATTATTAAAACTTCCTAAAAAAGTTGCCAACGCTATTGCTATTAATCCATATCCTGGAATTTCACCATAATCTGCCCCAAAATTTCCCCAATTTGAGTTTTCGTTCACCACCGCTTTTGAAATCTCTAGATCAGTAAAACCAAAGACTAAAGCAAGTATTACCCATACTATACCAATAACTAATAATAATTTCGATGTAAATGATTTTTTAATATTTTCAAGCATCATTCTTATACCGTAATAGAGTTTATAGAATTAGAATTTCTAAAGGTAGAACTTTTTAATAATAATCCTAATTAATTTCTTTTCTTATTTATAATGTTCTATTATTAAAGCAAAGAGTTTATCTGGATAATCTGTATAAATAGCTTTTACTCCTTGACTATGATAATTTAATTCTAAGGCTTTCTTCATAGCCATTTTTGTATTTACACCCCAAATATAACAATTAAAGTTATTTTTGATTGTTATTTTAAATAATTCTTCAACATTTCTAGAGAATTTTAAGTTTATAGTATTAATCTCTAATTCTTTTAATTTTTTAAATTTTCGAGATTCATGGTTAATATTTATATTGTTTTTTGGTAAGGTGTAGATAAGCTTAACTTTCTTATTTTCATCCCTTAAGTGAGATAATACACTTATTCTTTTGTCTGTAATTTCTATTTTGTTTAAGAGAGAGAATTCTTCTGCAGAAGATAAAAGTTTTACACCTACTTCTTTATTAGCAATATCAAAACTAAACCTCAGATCATTTGAAAAACTTTTAAGTGCTTCAAAGACCTCGTTAAGCAAAGGAATATTTCTCCCATCTTTAAACTTGATTTTTTTAATCTCTTCAAAAGTTAATTTGTTTACAGATAGGTACTCTTCACCCCTCTTGATATATCTATCATGAAAACAAATCAACTTTCTATCTTTAGTTGCTTGAATATCTGTTTCTATTCCTGCTCCCATACTTATTGCTTTTTTAAAAGAAGATATTGTATTTTCAATTTCATATCCAGAAGCTCCTCGATGAGCAAAAATATAAGGTTCCATTTTTAAAAAGAATTAATTATTAATATGAGAAGAATCGTTGAAAATAATAGTTTTTATAGAAATCTAAATTACATTTATTACTTAAAATTTACTAGCAGATATCAATTATTATGACACTAAATGATAATGATGAGCATTTAGACAAGAAGCTATCTTTTTCAAAAAAGTTGAAAAAATACTTCAAAAATTTAATAGATTTTTCTCAACTCGATAAAAAAACAATTCTATATATTATAATCTTTATAATTTTAGTAGTTATTTCAGTTTTCTTGCTGTATTGGAACTATTTTGTTGATAGAACCTTCATTTATATAATTATTGCTGATTGGTTTGTCAATCCGATATATAATTTAGAGATTATTGGAATATTCCTTTTTATAGGGATAATGGCAATTCAAGGATTATTAGTTCCAATCCCTTCTGAACTGGTTCTATTAGCAACGGGTATGATTTGGGGATGGATTTTAGGAGGTATTTTAGGTGTGATAGGTTCAATGGCTGCAGCATTATTATGTTTTTATGTAAGTAGAAGAGGAGGAAGACCCTTAGCTAAAAAATTTGTTGGGGAAAATGCAATTGATATGGCTGATGATTTAATTCAGAAATATGGGATTAAAGTAATTATTCTCTCAAGATTTATTCCTTTTATCTCTTTTGATGTTATTTCATATGCATCTGGGTTAGTTGATATAGATATAAAAAAATATTCAATAGGAACTTTAATTGGTTCCATTTTTCGAGCTTTCTTTTTTTCGGTTTGGGGCGATCTTTTAGGTTTTACCCCTCCTATTGATACAACAGACGTACAATTGATTGAAACCCAAGCTAATGTATTTAATGTTGTTTTACTTATAGTATTAGCAGTTCTAGTGGGAATGTTCTTAGCTTATTACTTTATTGCGAAATTTTATGAAAAGAAAAAACAAGAAAAAAAAGAATTAAAATAATCATAAAATGCACTTCCATTTTTTTTTCTTAGTTAAATTCATTTTAAGATAAATTTAACACATAATACTGTGATATTATTCTTTTTTTTTAATTTAGGCTAATATTTAGTAGCGTATGGATGAAAAGGAAAAAAATTATAAAGAAATTGATTTTAAAAGAAATTTTGAGCAAAATATAACAGAATTTTACGAAGAACTCAATAAAGCAATAAGTACGAAAAATATACAATCAATTTATGGGCTTTCAAAGATCTTCACTAGATATCTTGTCAAAAAATTTGATAATTAAGAGCTCTCTGACTCAATTTAAGAATTGAATCGTTATGTTTTTTGGGATAGGTTGTAGCAGGATAGTATAGAAAAAACAAGATTAAATCTTTATATTGTATAGAAATTTTCGCATTTTTTGTATAAAAAAATTTCTTTTTTTGTGTACAAATCTGATTTGTTCGTAACATTGTTATAAAAATTTTTCGTTTTGAATTTATTTATATAGTTATACACTATACGAATCTTAGGTATAAGAGAATTTAAAAAATTAAAAAATCGAGGAGATTTAATCGTGAATGTTAATGAAGATTACGAAAAACTCATGGAAGATAGTTTAAAAGATGAATTGGAATGGTTGGAAGAAGAGTTTAAATTAATTTTCCAAAATAAGAAAATCAAAACCAAGGAAGATATTGCAATAGGCAATCAGATTTTAGATCAGGTTATTGATAATATCAAAACCGGCAACAATGAAAATCTCTTAAACCTATTAGCAATCACACTAAATAAGATTGAATCTGCCTATCCTGAATTCTTTTAATTATTTTTAAGAATTCGATTTCTCCCTTTTCCTACTTTGTATAATAAATTATATTTTTATACTTATTTTAGTCCATTTAATATTATATTATTAAATTAAAAAACCAAACTTGAATAGAAACGTTCTTATTGTATGTGTTTTTAATGACTATAAAATATTAAAATAATCCACCTATAATTAGAGGTTAAAATCTATGAGCGGTAGATCGAAAGCTGGTATCATTATATTATTGTTACTGTGTGTTATAATAATTGGGTTTGGAGCTTATTATATCATAAATTTACAAGGCCAAATAGATGATTTGAACAACCAAATAAATGAACTCTCAGGTGATAGTACTAGTAATAATAATACAGGTATAATTAAAACTTGGTATAGTCAATCATTGGATACTATAAATGTAAATACTACTTATGAGCCATTAGATCCATTAAATACCACTATTGAAGTCAATTCTGGGGAATGGGTTTATATTTCATTCGCGAGTAATGCAAGAATAGATCCCAGTGATACACTAAGACATGCGCTTCACTTTTACTTTGCTATTGATGGTGTATCGAAAGCACCAGGTTTTGTATATGAGGAGATTTTAGAGGATAGTAATCAAGATGATGTCCAATGGATACCAGTATGTTTTCATGCAGTTTATAAGGATTTAGTTCCAGGCACTTATGTTATATCTATTCTTGTAGCAATGACTTATAATCCTTGTCCAGCACAAATTGGAGGTACAACCAGCTATATGGGATCATCTTTACTCATACAGACCCTTATTCCTTAATATTCCTTTTTTTTATATATTTTTATTTAATAATTTTTATTATTACTAATTTTCTTTCACCTTTCTATTAAGATGGTAAAGATTCATTTGAGAAATTTTACAAATCTAGAATATTCTCTTATACTTTTCAAAATTTTAGAGCGTTAAATTTTATCTATAAAATTAAAATTGTAGTTAGTTTAATTTATAATATATTTGGAATTTTTTAACAAAATATAATAAGAAAATATTAGGAACATAAATTTAATTTAATTATGGAAAGAATAATTTTAACGCATTGGTCTACATCAACAGGTCCAGAACCAATCATTCAATACCCTCCTGAAAAGCCCTTCCCTGCAAAAGATTTATTTCTAAAAATTTGGGCAAAACACGAGCTAAATAAAGAAAATTCTGTAATTGAATTTATTCCTGAAGATGAAGATAACAGTTATATCTCAATAATTCAAAAATTTGAGGGAGAAATTTATTTTCTTATTTTAGTGTATAATCAAAAAGAAATGTATGAAGATATAATTAAAGAGTCTCCTGAGATATTGGCACTTATAAGCAAAAATTTAATAGAATTGATTAATACAAATAAAATTACACGCACAATATCTGAAGCATATAACACAATAAGAAACTATTCTAAATTAGATGAAGAGGAAAATTTAATAAACTTTTTTCAAGATAGAATTAAATATACGATATTACAAATTTTAAGAAATGGAGTAATATCTAAATTAGAGCTTACTAACATTTTAAAACATGAATATGGATTTTCTACTATAAATATTGATTTACTCTTAATATCTTTCTTTCATGAAAATTTATTAGTGAAAAAAAACGTACCTGGAAGTAAAGAATGCTTTTTTCTAATAAAAGATCTCTCTTATACAAGAATTCCTCCTAAAAGTTTACCTACAGACCAAATGGAAGAAAATTTATTAAGAAAATTCAAAAAATCGCTTAAAAAATATTATCAAGATTATTATAATATTTCAGATTTCGAAGATAAAACGATACTTCAAACCGTACTCTTTAATAAAAATGTATTCTCTTTATTAAAAAGCCTTAGAGAAAAATATCTAACTGTAAATGAGAGTTTAAATATGTTAAATAACAACGAGGAACTTTTCAATGAACTTCTGGAAAAAAAATTTATTTATGAAGCGAAAGGATTTGTTTATCTTTTTTCAGATGTTCGTTTTATTAAATTTACTCCAAATTACATATTAGAAAAGTTAGTAGAGAGATATCAAAATCAAGATATTTCTTTAAATGAATATATTGCACATCTAAAGTTATTAACCGAGCAGTTTGAAGAGCCTTTATCAATAGATTATGAAATTGTTTAATAGGAACTTACTTTTTATCAATTTTCTCTACCTCAACGTTTAGAAAAAAACTATAAATATTAGAATATCTAAACTTAAAACATTTATTTGAAAAATATATTAATTATTAGTGATGACATATGGCACTTGAAGTAGTAGATATTTTGCAGGGAAGTTTTAGTCTTATCTTTGTAGTTATTTCCGTAATAATTGGATGCACTATCTTATCGAAATATTTCGAACATAAAAATAGATTACTTATATTAGTTGGAATTTCATGGATCGGTGTAGCAAATCCATGGATGCCAGACTCAATCTCCTTCTTAATGAATTTAATTGTGCAACGTTCCCTCTCTGTCGAATGGTATTTTATAATTGGAAATTGTTTTATTCCTATCGCGTTATTAACTTGGTTAATCGCATATACAGATATGATTAGAAAACATGCTCAAAAAAAAGTTATTATTATTACAATATTATTGTCAATTATTTTTGAAATTGTCTTCTTTACATTGTTTTTTATAGATATTGATTTGATTGGTACAATTGATCCCATAAATAGACCATTCACAGCGGATTTTGGAATTTTTATTACAATTTACTTAATGCTTGTCATACTGATTATGTTGATTACTGGAGTTATTTTTGCTCAGAAATCAGTAAAATCAGAAGATCGTGAAATAAGATTGAAAGGTAAATTACTTCGCGCAGCATTTATCACCTTTACAATTGCAGCTATTTTAGATTCTTTACTTGGAGCAATTTTTGAAGATCCTACTGATCCCATCTTATCGATTATGGTAGTTATAGTTAGAATCTTATTAATATTCAGTGCTTTAGAATTTTATGGTGGTTTTCTCTTACCGCGATGGATGAAAGAAATTTTCATTAAAGGCGAATAAAAAAAATTTATTTTTTTATCTTTTTTTAGTTAAACAATATTATGGTTAAATAACTCAAAAATAGCAAAATTAACAGAAATTAAATATTTAAGATCGAAGAATCAGACTTCTTTTTATCAATTGGAGCTTCACCATCTCCATATATATGGTATAACCCAGATCTTCTTGCTATTTCATAAAAACTCCGATAAATATCCTTTTCTTGATCAATTAATGCACAGGTTTTATAAACTAAAGGATTCCAAATATATAGATCATGTCCTGGTTCATACCATAATTTTTCTTGTTTTAATATCTGAATGAAATCTGCATCGTTGATTATTTCTTTAAGATCTTGTTTATTTAGCATAACTATGAAGGGTATTTCTTTAATAAGTCTATTCTTTGTCAGATTTTTTAGTTCTAAAAGAAATTCGATATTATCTTCAAAGAATTTAGTTTGAGAATCTACCACAAAAATCACTGCATCAGTTTCAGCATCTAGGCTATTGAAAACTTTCGCTCGAAGAGGCGAAAAGGATTTTTGCCCTGCAACTGTGTAAACTCTATAATACACCTTTTTCTTTTTTGTTGATTGAAAAATTCCTCGATCAAAATAAAGTGTAGCACCACTTGTTCTATCGATTTTCTGTAAATCACTTACAGGAATAATTTCTCTATTACCGTCCTTTGTTAACTCGTATAGAGTTTCTAATATGGTAGTTTTTCCACTTCCTGCCATACCGTAGTATACTATTTTTAAAAAGATACTACCATCCTTAAATTGAACCATTAAAATTCTTTGTCTCTTATTCTAAAAGAAATGACTAATATAACATAAAAAAATTTTAAGATTTAAAAATATTGTATTATTAAAATTATATTTATAAATCCAATAATTTTTTTACAATGAATTATGATTCTCACATAGAAAAGGCACTTATGAAATTAAAAGCTATAAAATAAGAAATCATGGATAAATATACTGACGCAGACTGGAATTGGGATTTTTATGAGGAACTTGTAGAAGATGTAGATGAAAATAAAAATATAATTGCCTGTATCAGTTGCGGAAAATGTGTAGGAGAATGTCCAGCATCTAAGATTTCCAATTTTAATATAAGAAAGATTATTCAAAAAGTTCTTAGGGGAGATAGGAGTGTGTTAAAAGATTCTGATATATGGTTCTGTTTTCTCTGCGAGCGTTGTAAGCGGGTTTGTCCAAAAGAAAATGTCAATATACCACTACTTATTTTAAATTTAAGGAATGAATCGTTTAAGAAAGGATATGGTCCTAAATATAATGATCTTACCAAGTATGTAGAAATGTCAGAAAGGTTTCTAACTAATGGAACTGTCTTAGATAATCCTTTAGGTACAGAACTTCCACAGGATCGAGTTGATGAGCTAAATGAAATATGTAATTTTGCTCGTGTAAAATATGTCTTTAAGGCAAGTAAAAATAAAAAGAAAAAAAAGAGAAAATAATTATCTAAAAATTTTGGATCAGAAAAATTATAATGGAAGCTCAAAATTTAGCTTTAGATCTGGAAAAAATTATGGAAGCTTTTCCTGAAAATCCTATAGAATTCTTTAAAGGTAAAAAATTATGTCTATTTAAAGCTTGCTTAGAAACTTACTTCCCTGGCGTCAGATGGGGCATTCAAGATTTATTAGAAGAGTTAGACCTAGAAGTTGTCACATGTTCTCAGCAATCATGTTGCAGTGGAACATTTTTCCAGCGGAATTTAATTACAAGAGCCCAGTTCTCAGCAATAAATGAAAGAAATCTCAACGAAATGAATCGTCAGGCAGATATTGTATTGTTTAGTTGTAATGGCTGTTACAATTCTGTGTTAAGAGGTCGAGATTTTCTTAAAATCCCAGAAGTCAAAAAGAAGACTCAGGGTATTTTAGATAATCTAAAAAAAAAAGATTTAGGCGAAAATTATCCTGGAAAATATGATATTTTGAATAATCCGAAAATAAGACTGGTGCATGATTTAGATTTCTTATATCTAATAAAAGATAGTGTTCTCGATTCCCTAAAGTTTGATTTGAAAGGTCTTAAAGTAGCAGTACATTATGGATGTCATTATTTAAATTTAGAAAGAGATAAAACCTCTATTGAAAGTTATTTAAAAGATAAGACAAAATTAGATGAATTTGTATCTTTATTTGGTGGCATTCCTGTAGATTATCAGGAAAAAGAAGCTTGTTGTGGATGGGGGGCATCTCAGATCGTTTTACATCCAGAGGATGCTTTAAAAGAAACTTATATTAAATTGAAGAGTGCTGAAAATGTTGGAGCAGATTTTCTATTAATGCCTTGTCCAACTTGTCTCTATACACTGAGTAAACCGGAGTTTAGAAATAAGATAAATGAGTTATTTGGTGAAAAATTGGATATTCCTACTATTCATATTAATGAATTGATTGCAATACTAAGAGGATGTGAAGAAGAGCGATGTATTACTTTAAGAAGGCGAACTCCACGTTTAGATGAGATATTTGAAATTATAACAAAAGAATAATCCATTTTGTATTAATGATCTTAAAATTATGATATTAGATAATCTCAGAAATGCATATTTGATTATTAAAAATATATTGTGCTTACTCTCTTCTCCAAAAAGTTCCTAATACGATTAAAGCGGCTCCAATAAAAGGACCAATCACTCCAAAAAAAGGTTTATAGCCCCCTCCTGTTGTAATCCAGTGATTGAAACCTGCTTCATTATAAAATAATTCCATCATAATAATCCACCATAGAGTACATGCTATTATTATTCCTGCTATTATAATCATCTTCCATCTGAGCTTGTTATAGTCTAGTGAAGCTCTAACATAAATTATATAAAGTATAATTGCTATTAAAGAACTCGAGAAAATAATTAAAGTAAGTATTGTAGAGGTTATAACTAGTGCCAAATCTGTTCTTAGAAGAGAAATCGCAACTGGTTCTACATCAACACTTATTTGCGTCATCCAAACGAAATAAACTGAAGCTGTTTCATCATTATAACTGGTTGGAGTTATAATTGAAATAATTACAAGTATTGCCCCAACAATATATAATATCCCAAGATAATTTCTAATTTTCATAATAATCCTATAATAGATCTAATTTAAAATATCAAGGTTGTGTATTTTAAAAATTTTTGGTCATTTATAGTCATTATTAGCAATTTTAATTCATCAATAAAAGAGAATAATTAGAAATTAGAAAACTTAAAAACTCAATTAATTTTTACATTTCTTCTATTGCAAATCTAGGACAAGAATCCAAACATAATAAACAACCTATACATTTCTCATAGTAGAATTTTAGTCTTTCTTCTTTGTCTAAAGATAAAGCGTCAGTAGGACATAACGATATACACGCACCACAATCAATGCATTTATCATTATCAATGATCACCCGACCCTTTTTATTTACTATGATATTATTTTTCTTTAACGATTCAGCTATAGTTTTTATTTTGTCTTCTGGAATATCTATTAATAGATTGATTCCATTAGTTCCTGTTGAAAATTTAAGAATATTCAGGGAGATTTCGAATTTCAATATTTCCTTAATAAATCTTGAATAGTCATCTATATCCTTTATTACTCCAAATGGTAAAGTAACATTAATAATTGTCATTTTTACATCAACTCTTCACTAGTTATTATTCCAATTACTTTATTATTTTCATCAACGACTGGTAAAGCTGAAATATCATTTAACTTCATTTTCCTTGCTGCAATGTCAATAGGTTCATTATCTGTTGTTGTAATAACTTTTTTGGTGATTACTTCATTTAAATCAGTTTTATCTTCAGCAATAGCTTTTGTTACGTCAAAACTAGTTACTATTCCTTTAAGGTGTTGCTCTCTGTCTGTAATAACGATATGATTCATATTTTGATTGATAATTTTTTTTGCAACCATCTTCAAATCACAATCATCTAAGCAAATTATCGCAACTCTCTTTAAATCTTTTACAAATCTCAATTTCGAACTTTGTTTCATGGGTTTAAATACGGTATCAGTAGGTAAAGTTTCTGCTGGAGGATTTAAATAAAATTCACCATCTTCAATCCATTTTTTAAGGATTTCTGCAATTTTCCGTGCATAAAAGACAGACGAGAGCGAAGAACTTTTTATTTTTTTACCGTTTAAATCGATATATCCACTCTTTAATTCTTTGTAACTTACTTGCTTAAGTTTTGGCCTTTCTCGCCTTGGAATCCCATAATCTACCACGTCTGTTAAAATTTCCTCATCCTTTAATGCTGTTTTTCTTGCAAGTCCCTCATTTAAGATTGGAATTGGAATACCTATACCAACAAACATAGAGGCCCCATATTTTTCATAGATTACGCCTCTCAAAAAATCAGCACTCATTTGTTTTAGATCACCTTTGACAAATAAAGTACCAAATTGATTTAATGGGTTATGTTGAGTTCCTTCTCCTATTACATAGCCTATTCCCCCTCCAAGAAAAATTCTTGTTCCGATTCCAATGGTTTCATAATCAGGATCGCTACTTAACGGATTTAAACATCCTGAACCAGCGAAGTGAGCATTCCCATAATGAGGTAATAATTTCCCCATGTAGGTATATAGTGTTTTATCGGAGCTATTTACTGCACAAACGTATCTTTGATAAGCATTTCTAGGATTACATAGTATTGCTTGGTTTATTTCATCAATGGTAAATTCAGTGTCAATTTCTGCTAGTGGGTAACAGTCTGTAGTGTAGGAATTACCTCTCAATCTAATTAATTTACCAGAAACGAGATCCTCAATAACATGACCGCCACCATATTCATATGGGCGCACATCTGACATCTTTGTACATCCTATATAACAATCAACCGCAGCATTTCCATGGTATGCTTTGACATCATTTAACCATAAATGCTCTAATTTTATAGGAGGATCAGAGTGTCCAAAATTCAAGAATGCCCCGCTAGAACACATAGGACCAAATGTCCCCGTAGTAACCACATCGATTTCGCTTGCTGCTACTTTAATCCCCTCTTCTTCTACTATCTTTATCATTTCTTCTGAGGTAATTACCACAGCGTTACCATTTTTTATCTTTTCATTTATCTCATTATATGTCTTTGTCAAATAATCACCAGATGTTTCCTTTCAGCATATTTTTGATTTTCATTTTGATATAAAGAATAATAATATGCATCTTAAAAAATTTAAACTATCAAAATATTCAGTAAATGCATAGAATATGCATGATATGATTATTTGCTTGCACAATAAAAAATTAATAGCAGTTTAGAATGATTTAAATTCATATTATGTTTTCTACAATTACATGACTTAGAAGATGAAATAACTATGGTACAAAATTTCCCTAAGAAAAGCTCATCCAATCGGAGTGTAATTGCCATATTCTTATTAATTCTTACCACAGTCCTCTGGGGAACTTCATTTATTCTCACCAAAAATATTACTCAAGAAATCCCGATTTTTTTTTTTATAGGGATAAGATTTGCAATTGCTCTAATTGGATTTGCACCTTTCTTTTATCATTTACGAAATATTAACAAAAAGATAATATTAATGAGTTTAGGAAATGGAATGATATATTTCTTCGGTTTTACAATTCAAACAATTGGCCTTCAATCGACAACCGCAGGGAAAGCAGGTTTTATCACAGGACTAAGTGCAGTTGTTGTTCCTTTTATTGCGTGGTTAGGTTATAAAAAACCATTAAATACAAGAATTTGGGGTGCTGTGACCTTATCTGTTATTGGAATGGCGTTTTTATTATTAGAAGGTGAAGCAGGAATTAATATTGGGGATTTAATAGTATTAATCTGTACTTTTTTTTGGGCATTCTATATAATTTTTAATGATAAGATTGTCAGACTTGTAGACATCTATGCCTATTCAATAATTCAAGTATTTGTTATTTCTATTTCCGGTTTTATCTCTTCTTTACTCCTTAGAGAACAATATGATTTATTATCATATTCTTTGCCTTTTTGGGCTATAATGGTTTATATGGGTATTGCTGTTATGACTCTCACTATAATATTTCAAAATTGGAGTCAACAATACCAAGGTCCATCAACGACTGCCATCATTTTTTCACTTGAACCTGTATTTGCAGCATTATTTGGATTCCTGATTGGAAATGAAATACTCTCGTTATTTGGTTGGATAGGTTGTACGCTGGTTTTTATTGCAATTCTTATAACTGTTATTAAAAATAAAAATAGCATTATTAAAAGTAAAGAAGACTCATTCTAGATTTTTTAACGTTCTAAATTTACTTATACATACCATTTTAACACATTCAATAAATAGTACGTGAGGAAATCCAAACACTTTTACTTAACGATTTATTTAAATAAATAAATAGCTATTAAGATCTAAATAAGGGTTGGTTTATCGGTAAATTATTATTTTGTAGGTATAATTTAGTAATCAAACTTATAGATAGAACAATCAGATATTCGTGAAACTAGCCATGTCCGCACCTAAATTAAAACCAAAAGATTTAGTTATATGTGAAAAGTGCGGAAATGTTATGGTAAACAGAGTGATACGCAACAAAAACTCTGATGAAGTAATATTCCAAAAAGTTTCACAATGCATTGTTTGTAGATATTGGATTTCTAGAGAATAAATTTTTTCATTTTATTCGAAAATTATTAAAAAAAATAATAATTTTTAGCTATTTTTTTAATCTCTTTAAATTTCTCTTAATTTAATGTTAAAGAAAAGGAAGGGAAAAGAAATCTGAGCAAATTTTTTAAAATCAGGGAGAGAATTAAACTCATTAGAGTTTAATAGAGGGCGAATTTTGGCAACTCCCGATTTGGGCTTTTATAATTGTATCCAATGTTAGCTACAGATTGTCTATGAATTCCCTTCTTATTTATTATTAGATATTTTTTATTTAAAAACCATCGTATTATAATTTATTTATGTTACAATATCGAGAACAAAGAAACTTTTATTATCATATTTGGGTACATAATTTGAAATTTTTGTGTAAAAGTTTTATTCATACTTTTTTTAAGATAGGTATTATCTTTTAAGGGGTGAAATGATATCATTTTAAAAGTTCTCTAATACTTATTTTTAATCCATCTTCAGCAGCAATAATGTTTTTTATATTAGTATTATTTTGAAGTTTTTTTACTTGGCTTGGGACATAGTTTTTTGTCGACCTAGGACTATCCATAAATGAACCAAAATGAGTAATAATAAGGCACTTTAAAGGAGGTTTAATTTCGTTCAGATAGGGTATCACTTCATCAGTGCATAAATGTCTCCTGCATACTATTGAATTTGGTCGTAAAAGATTAAGAACTAATATATTGACACCAGAAAATTCTTCTGAAAAACTATCATATACCATTGTATCACTTGTAAGTGCTAGTGAGTAGTTATTAAGTTTGAATTTGATACCAAAACCTTCATTTTTAAGAGAATGAACAACTTTAGTGCCATAAATTTCCACACCTTTATAATTGAAAAAATCTCCTTGTTTAAATATAACTATTTCTTCAAGCATGTTAAGATGGTATTCAGAAATATACTGGAGCATTTCATTTGTGGTAATTAGAGTACCTTTCTTATAATAATTATATTTTCTATCATGCAATATTTCTCTTGAACTTTCAATCATAGCACTCAAGTCATTATAATGATCTACATGGGCATGAGTTACTATAAAGAGTTCTGTTTTAACTGGGTCTTCTTGATATTGATTAATTCTGACAATAGCACCTGGTCCAGGATCTATATGCGACTGAATTCCATTAAATTTATATAAAATACCTCCAGTAGCTCTATATTGGGTCCTAATATGATGTCGACCGCCACCAGAACCAAGAAATACTAATTCATCATCCATAATAGAACAATTTTAATATCTACTTAAATTAATTAATTTTTTTGAGATTATTTCAAATACTTTTTCGACATTATATCCCGTTTTGGCGGAAGTCTTTATATAATCTATCATATTAAATGTATTTTTCAAATTTATCGCACTTTCATCATCTACTGCAATTAAATCCTCTAAATCTAGTTTTGTTCCTACAAGAATGATTGGTAAATTTATATCATGTAAACGAGCAATATTTACCCATTCTAAGATATCCTTTATAATAGGCATGCGAGTTAAATCAAATAAAAGAAGTGCTCCCCGTGCTCCCATTACAAAGTTTTCGAGAAGATGTCTAAACCGTTCTTGACCTCCTAAATCCCATAATTGTAATAAGCAATGGGCATTATCAAAAGCTATTTCTTTTGTAAAGAAATCTACACCGACGGTCATAATTGAACTTTCATCGAACATCCCATCGACATATCGTCTTAACAATGATGTCTTTCCCACTGAGGCATTTCCAGCTATTAAGATCTTAAAAATGAAGTTCTTCATGTTCGAATGGGTATATCCTATGTGATTAATATGTAAAACCACTTATTTATTTTAATACATAAAATTTACTTTAATTCAAATTTCAATTATTTCTTAGTTCTCGGATCAAAATTTCATCAATTTGAGAAAAAATGTGGTTTAAATTTTCATTTAATAAACTTTGAATTTTAAATTTAGTAAAATCAGAAGTTTTATTTTTAACTAAGGCATGAATCATCTTTGTCGCTATTGATTGACCTTCTCTCCCCAATTCAGCTAATTTCTGGTGATTAATATTATTAACATCAAATTTCTTAATAGGAATATCGAGTGGAAGCTTAAAAATATGTCTTGAACTTTTAATAATTTTTATTTGATTTGTGATCGTATTAGAGTTGAGAATAGCAGATAAGTAATGAGCTTCCTCAAGATTTTCAGCAGCAAAGAAGCACAAATCTCCGGTAATTAAATAATTACCTTGGACTACAGCAGCATTAAGTATAGAGCCTGAGTTGTTATAAACGACTTTAATTTTCGATATTTGCCTTGAGTTTATTAATTTGGACCATCGATTTAAGTTATCTATCAATGTTTCATGTTTTGTAGTAGCCTTTTTATATTTTTTATATATTTCATTGATTTTATCATAAAAGAATTTGGCGTGATAACTTAAACTATCGTATGTAAAACTCAAATCGGATTTCTTAAGAGGTAAAAATACATCATAATTATTGTATACATGGAATTTAACTAATTCAGTGCTCTTAATAACCTTGAATATATAATCACTCTCAACAATGACATTCTCAAATTCTTTTTTATTCCAAGGTGCTTTAGCTCTTTTAAAAATTCTTTTATCAGGATTAATTTTACCTAAGCGGCCATCAATATTTTTGAATTTAATAAATATTAGATTTCGAGGATTTAAATCGGCTCCTTTATGAAAAAGCGATTTGTAATAACTTTCCCTAATAGGTAATAGATTTTTCATACTTTCTTTTGATATGAACTTCCTTGTATATAGTTTCCCAGCTATTTTATCAATTGAATAAGGTATTAAAGGGATTACTTTATCTAAGTTTAGTTCGATTGGTTTAAAATAATCCACTCCCTCAATTTCATTCTTTAATGCAAAATGGTAAGCTTTAATTTCTTTATATGAGTTTTCAAAATTCTCTCTTTTCTTTTTTCCAAATAAGCAAATAAAATCGATATTAAATATATTCTCTATTTTTTTATCAAAAGTCCAAATTTTTATATCTGAGAATCCTTTGAAATTACGGAATCTAGAGGCATGGGATCCTGTAATAACACCTTTCGTTATGACAAAGAATATTTTACCATGATCTCTTACAAAAGTTTCTTTTGCTCTACTAAAGAATAGAGTTGATATTTCTAAATTTAGTAGATTTTTCGGAAGTGGTTTTATTTCTAATTCTTCCGCTAAGTTTTTAACTTTTTCTTGATACTCAACAGATTCAATATCTCGATAGGTATACCAAGGGGGATTACCAACAACTAAATCGAATTTATTTTTGAAGTTATTATTTACATGAAATAATGAATTAAATACATACAAATTTAATTTAATCTCAGAAATTAGATCTTTGAGTAAATATAATAAATTAATTTTTGATACATAGATAGAAATTGGGTTTATATCATAACCGTATATCATATTTATTGCTTCTATTTTCTTTTCTTTTGGTTCATTCTGGGAAAGAATATTTTTGACAACTTCGGTTAAGAAATTTCCTGAACCACAACAGGGATCAAGAACAGCTTCTCCAAATGAATATGATTCTTCAACCATCTGTTTTGCTAAAAAAGGCGGTGTATAATATTCTCCAGATTTATGTCTTATAAGAGGAGATATAATGTTTTGAATTAAATAATCAAATAAATATTCTGGTCTAATTTTCAATTTAAAAATATAGTCAGAAAGGTTAAACAAAAGGTCATAAATAAAATTTAAATCGATTTCCTCAGAAAGAGAAAAAAATGGATTAAAATATTCAATCCTAAAAATATTCAGATTTTTATACTTGATTTTTACTTCCTTTTCAATTTCTCTGACTACGCTATGTGAAATTATTTTATTTTTAAGAAGGTTCTTTTTCGTTAGAATGAATTTAGAAATGAATATATAACTAATTGAGTAAATTAAAATAGAGACTATATATAAATGTAAATTTGTGTATTTTTTACCATATATCTTTTCAAAATCTTTTCGCCATTCTATGAATTCTGGTTTGTTATAAATCTCGTGTTTTTCTAAAATAATCTCTAATCTATTTAGGTTATCATTGATAAAATGGAAATTTAAATCTTTATTTTCTTTTGGGTTTAAAAGTATAACCAAAAATTCAAACTCCTTTTTCTTTATTACCTAACTTAATCAATGAATTAATACTTAAATATTAATTAGATATTTGTATATTATTTATTAATTTAAAAATTGATACTTTATGATCATTGACTTCAACAGAGATCAAGATTTCTAGAAATCTTGAAAATGGAATTGAATTTTCTTGCCAAATGTGTGGTAAATGTTGTACAGGATTCAATGAAGGAGAAGTCTATTTATATAAAGAAGATATTCTAAGATTAGCTAAATTTATAGGTCTTCAAGGAAAGAGGGGATTAAGAACTTTTGCTGAAAATTATCTTAAAGTAATTGATGATTCATTTTTCTGGAAAGAACCAGGCGCACAAAGAGGGAAAACTTACAGATATAAGACACTGGGATTTAAATTTACGGGAAAAGATGAACATTGCCATTTCCTGATCGATAACAGATGTAGCGTTCATATAGCGAGACCATTTCAATGTAGAAGTTTTCCTTTTTGGCAAATGATGGTTTCTAGTAAAAGAAATTTTGATAATTATACGAAAAAATGCAAGGGTTTACAAGTTTTAAAAGGAAAATATTATTCTAGAGCTGATATATTGAAATGGGCACAGATGGAATATGAAATGGAGAGGAATTACTTTTTCGAGATGAAGAGACATAATTTTGATATTTCTAAAGTATATCCTTTTTTATCAAAAAAAATGCTTCAAGAGTAGAAAAAATCTATTTTGAATGCTCCCTTCCCTTCTTAAACAAATAGTAGATTATTTACAAAACAAATTAAGTATTTATGAATTTAGAATTATAGCAAAATTTAGACTAAATATTCAATATTATTAAATCAGAATGATTTTATTACTTTAAATCTAAAAATAATATTAAACTCCTGATTTCTAAAAATAATATCAAGAATTATTAGAAAATCAAATTTATATTAATTAAAAACTAATAAAGATTCTTCGTTGAGTGGTGGAGTAAATTTGAAAATTGGGCTGTTTATCTGTGATTGTGGTAAAAATATTAGTGGCGTAATAAGAAATGAGACTTTAATTGAACATTTTGAGAATTACAATGATTTATACGTGTTTAGAGATCAATATCTTTGTTCAGAATCAGGATTAAACAAAATTATTGATGAAATTAAA
>Ga0209635_10000405_pt1 | contig 29013 bp, 30 predicted proteins | sample DeeMarSWOR230_32_FD_187463 | JGI IMG/M metagenome (GOLD analysis project Ga0209635, IMG submission 187463) | Marine sediment microbial communities from White Oak River estuary, North Carolina - WOR-2-30_32 (SPAdes) (version 2) | ecosystem: Environmental > Aquatic > Marine > Intertidal zone >...
ATCAAATCAGTTTTAAATTTTGACGTCAAAAACTATGCTAAAGATGAGGTATTAGCCGAGCTTAGTGCATATTTATTGATGATTCGCTTTGATGAGCATATTGACTACAATTTCAAATATAGTAATGTGTGGAGTAATCGGATAAGGGATACTTTCGAAATTCAAGAATTCGAGCATTATTTCAAGATTCTAACCAAATATCTTGATAAGTTCAAAATTACAAAAGTGGAGGGAAATTAAAGATGGGATATGAAGCACGTTGGAACAATAGCCAGAAAATCTGTTGTTGTGCCGATACAATAGAGTCGGTTTTAGGCTGTATTTGTTCATTGACTTCTGGAAAGGGAAAGGTCTATATATATCAATTTGATGAGAATGATAAACCCTTAGAACTTGTAAAAGTCATCACAGTTACAAATTAAATATTTTATTTTTTTAGCTTTTTTATTTTTTTTAATTTTAAATATCCAAATTATGAAGAAAATAAGAGATGGAGTGATGTGATATGATGAAAAAGATTCTTATTATAGCAGGGTGTTCCCAAAAGAAATTATTGAATCCTGCTCCTGCAATTGAACTAAATCAAGGGCAACTCTTTAAAGCAATTCGAAAGTTAGCACATCAAAACCAATTCGATCTTAAAATTCTGTCTGGGAAATATGGTCTTTTAGAACCAGAGCAAGTTATTGAACCATATAATCAAAAAATTAAGACTAAAGCTGATATTATTCGGGTGAGAAAGATGATAACTCCTAAAATTACGCAAATTTGGAGAGATTATGATATAATCATAGTGATCATGGGTACAAATTACCGAGAAGTGCTAAGACAGTTTTTTGACAATAAATTTTATGTGGTCTATGACAGAAGAGGCATAGGAGGATATAAATCTCTTTTATTCGAATATCTCAAATTATCTACTTCACAGTTACTTAATGAGTTAAAGAAATTCCAAAGGGTAGAATGTGCTGAATATTTGTGGAGTGTATGGGATTTTGATTCACCCCGAAAATATGAAGATCCTAATCGCCCTCATTGTTGCTTATTCTGTTGTTATAACAAAAATAAGGAATGCCACTTTTCAGAACTATACCCTCAACTTATTGAGAAAGAATTACGAGAGGAAAAATTTTTAGAATCTCTTTCAATCCAAGAAGAAAATCTTGTAAAAATTAAAATTTTGGAAAGAAATATAAATCCCGATTATTTTATATCTTCTCAGAAGATAATATCTAAAAGCTCAAAACTCAGCATGAAAGAATTCATTATCAACAAGTTTCTTAAATTAAGACTTGAAGATGGCAAGACCATTATTTATGTGAATAATGAGAGGTTTAATCAATGTAAGTTCTTACTATTAGATATTCCTGTTGAGGAAATGACTTCATTAGATGATATTGAGTCAATTGATGATGTTGCCCAAAGATTAAATCGTTCTCTTGAACGTGCAAATGAAAAAAGAGACCAGTTTTATATCCCCCCTGAAGTAGAATTTTGGGGACATTGCAGTAATTTACAAGTATGGTATGAAAATAATTATAATACAAAATTAATTCATAGAAATTTAGCTTTTCCCTTATTAAAGAAATTAATGGAAGCTGGAGATAATCTTGCTAAAAAAATGTTTAAAGAAGAAATTGCAAAAAGATTTAATGAAGGAAAAGAGATGGTTAAGGAATATCTTAGAAAAGAAAGATATTTGGAATTTTTAAACAGCGAAGAGTTTTGTAATATATTAAATGGCATAAAGTTTGATATGTTTAATGATCTTTTACAAATTATTGCCACTTATTCTATTATTGAAAAGATGTCAAATAAAGAGTTTCAAGAGTTCATTGATTCATTAGATAATAGAAAATTAAGAGATCTTGTTAAGAATCCTAAGAAATCTAACCAGTTAAATTTTCTTCATGCAATTCTGGAATATTTAGGAGAATATAAAGTTGATTATTTCGAAACAAAGTTGTTAGAAAGTATTTTTAATAAAATTGATTCAACATATTTTGATTATTTATTAGATTATGTAATAGATAAGGATGGTTATATAGATTTACCAGTTTTAGAAGCTTTAATATATATTGATAATAACAGAATGATAGATTTTCTAAACAGCACAAGACATAAGTTTAGATTTGGATTTAAAGTTGATTTATGGGATTTTCAATATATTCTAAATGTATTATTACGATGTTTTAATTCAGAAGAGTTAATGAAATTTTTAGATAAGTTTCATAAAGACGATTTATTCCAAATAATCTTGCCTAAAATACTTGGATTTCATTTTTTAAAAATGTCAGATCAAAAAGATTTAAAGATGAAGCAATTTATTACAGCTTTTCTTTTGGAAGAAGCAGGAGCAGATGATTATCGTGAAAATCTTAAGAAATTAGGAGATCTACTTGCCGATACTTTTTTATCTGAATTAGTGGATCGAAATGGTGAATTAAATGAAAGAATTATTAAGATTCTTAATTGGATTGGAGGAATACCTGCAGGAAAGTTATATAAGAGATTAACTGAACTTTCAAATCATTTTAATATAGAGAAATATAAACACTTGTTTTATTAGCACTTTCAGAAATTCCTTTGATGAGGTTATTTGTGAAGAAAGGGATTAGTTATATTTTAAATAATTCTTTATTTTATATTTTTTTTTATATTAGGTTAACCAAAAAAATAAAAAGTAGTTATACCGATTTTAATTATAATAAGAAAATATTATTTTTCATAACTATGATTAATCCAAGTGTGATAAAGGTTCTCGAAGAGCGAGGAGAAATTAATGATGAATTAGATTATGCATTAATGAATTACTTACTTAAAAATCGAGGTACTGGATATACAGCTTGTCAACCTCAATTGGTTGAAATAGAGGGAGGTAAAAAAGCAATTAAAATGAATATTGATCATACCTTTGTTAATAAAGATAATCAATTAATGGGGTTAGGTATTGTGGGGAATATATATATTGATGTTGATTCTTTACAAGTTGTGTATTGTACTCCTGCTGAAGAATTAGTAAAAAATATAGAAAAATTGAAAGAATTAGGAATTAAACCTCAACCCAGACCGAAAGGGAAATATTAATTTTTAAATCCTTCATTCAGTTTCAAAAAAACCGAAAGATATATCTTGACTTGGAAAAATAATATAAAATCCAGTTCATTTTTTATCATACTGAATATAATGTCGAGTAAAGAAAATAGTATACAACAACTTATTCAAGAATATTTGCTAGATGAGGGATTATTACGAAGAAAAATTTCTGATCCTAAGGTTGAATTTGGTTTTCAATTTGTATTTCCCCCTGGAAAAGATCCATTAGGACGCCAAATTGGTAGGAATATGGTGGTAATTCAACCTAAACAGAAAACTCTAATAGTTGTGAGTTTAGGAGTTCAAATTTCAAAACCCCATGTGAAAGCTTTAGATTCTTTAGAAAAACCAAAAAAATTTGATTTTTTCATGGATTTAAGAAAGTCTTTTCTTTTAAAAGATGTTTTCTATCGAATAGATATAAAAAATCATAGATATGAGATAACAGATCAAATCTTTATTAACAAAAACGGATTTATTTCTAAGAATTCATTTTATAATTGTATCCGAAAGGTTTTTAATTGTGCTGCTTATAGTAATATCCTCCTTGGAGAATACTGCGCAGGTAAAATAAAACCAGAAGATTTTATGAAATCTAAAGAATTCTCCGAAGATTCTAATTTTTCTCTTTATACGTAATTTTAAACTTCTAAGAAAAGGTGAATGTTAATTTTTAAAAAATGGATACAAGCTTTAGGGAAATTAGATTATGTTCAAGGAAAATCAAGACCAGAGGTTGATTGTATTTTATGTTCTGTACGAGATAATGATGAAAGGGTTAAATCTCTAAAAATTTACGAAGATGGTTATTGTTTTATTACTCTGAATCTATATCCATATAATCCTGCTCATTTAATGATTGTTACTCAAAGACACATAACCAAATTTCTTGAGCTTACTAAAGAAGAACTCATTCATATAACAAGAACAATTCAAGGAATTCAGTTATTGTTAGATGATTTGTATAATCCTAAAGGTTATAATATTGGTATAAACCAAGGAAGAGATGCGGGAGGAAGTATTGAGCATTTGCACTTTCACATAGTGCCACGATATGGCTCTGAACTTGGATTTATAGATATTGTAGGAGAAACTCGAGTTTTACCTGAAAGTTTGAATTCGGTCAAGAAAAAATTAGAGGATTCCATTAAAAACTATTTAAATAGAGAATTCTATCAGAATTTCTAACAGATAAAAAAAGAAAAAAAAATTTACATTATTTTATAATTTGATGAGTTTACCTTGTAGCATTTCGAATATCAGTAGCAGTTACCCTTTTACGCTTGTCTGCCTTACAAACCTTAATAGCTTCCTTAGTTGCTGTAGCAGCGCTACTTTCAAGAAAGTCTATAAGTTTATCTAATGCTTCGGCAGCTACAAGATCAGCACCTTCTTTTTTCATTAATCTTCTGATTGGAGCTTTAGCAATATATCCTTCAGCTTTTTTCTTTGCAGGTGCTTTTTTTGCAGGAGCTTTCTTTTTAGCCATAATTCATCCTCCACTTTTTTCTAAAATTAGTTAGATTTTTAAAATTAGATTATAATTAAGTATAACTACACATTTCTATTATATAAATGTTATGATTCAAATCAATGCGAGACAAAATCTCGAGAATTTTCTCGGAGAGATCATACTGAATCGAAAATGAGATCGTTTTATTAATTTGATATTAATTTTTCCGACTAAAATTAAAATTTAATTTTTATTAGGTAAAGGCGTAGTTTCTTTATTTTTTGAAGTTTTACTTTTATTGGTATTTCAATTTTTTTACTTGATATATTATTAATCATTAATTAAATTATATTAAAAGATTAATGAATCGGAGATCAAAAAAACTCGAAATTTAACCTCCTAAAGCCTTGAATACCTTTTTTTTTGTACTTTTACGGTTATTAAAAATTCAATAAGATTTTTTCTTAAAAATTATAATAAATCAATTTTTCCAATTTTTTTGAACTTCATAAAGTTTTCATAAAAAAACATTTTAATACTTAAATCATTAAAACTTAAAGACTTGCACTATCATATTTTTACTAGATCTAAAGATTAAAATACTAAATGTTAGATTTACATAATATAAAAAAGAATAATTGGATTTGATCACTACCTTTTAAATATTTATGTCTGATTCAGAAAAACTTGAGGATTTTGAAATTGAAGAAGCACTTCAATCATTGGGATTCACAAAAAATGATTCTAAAGTCTTATTAACATTATGTAAATTTAAGATTCTTAGTCCAGCAGATATCGCAAAACACTCTGGTGTTGATAGAGCAAGAGTCTATGATTCTTTGAATAGATTAATAGAGAAAGGCTTCATTCAAAAAGAACCTATAAAGAGGGGGGCTAATTATCAAGTAATACCAATAGAAAGAATCTTTAAAGTAATTCGTGATGAATATAAGTCAAAGATCGAAGATACATTAGTACTTGAAAAAATAATTAGCGAATTAGAGATTAATAAAGAAGAATCAGAACCTAGAGTGTGGGCTATAAATTCTAGAGGTAAAATTCGAAAGAAAATCAAAGAATTAATTGGGTCAGCGAACAAGAAAATATTTTTCATTATAACGCCAGATTTGCTTATGCTAGAATTAGGAGGTTATGATTGGGTATTAAAGGAACTATGGAATAAAAAATTTTCATCTAATATCCAAATTATCATTGCTTTAAAATATAATGATATTCTAAAGGAAGAAATTAAAAAATTATTGAAAATCTCGATCACTATTCATTCAATTGAAGGAGATAGTGTTATTCCTTTCGGATTGTTGATAACTGATAATCATTTTTTACTCACGACATTAGATAGTGTAAGAGAGGCACCTGAATATACTTCTGGATTATGGTTAGAAAATGGTACTCCAAAACAGATCGTAGGATATGAACATCTATTTCGACACTTTATTACAAGTTATTGCAAGTTAATACAATTGACCTCAAAAAAGATACCATTACCCGGTTAAAATTTTTAATTTGAATAAAAATAAATAATTAGAAAAATATATAATTAAACGTCAAAAATACTATTTTAAATATAATTTAGAAAATAGGGGAAAAACGTTATGTCATACCGGGGGAAAGTAATTCTTTGTGGAGATGCTGGGGTCGGTAAAACTAGTCTATTAGCTCAATATGTTGATAATCGATTTAGTGAAGAGTACCATCAAACAATTGGAGCTAATTTTTTAATAAAAGAAATTGATTTGAAAAATGTAATTGATAAAATAGAATTAAAAAACCATAAATTAAAGAAGGATATTAAACAAAAAGGATTTAAACTATACTTTTGGGATATTGGGGGTCAAACTGACAAACTCTGGGCTAATGAATATTATTTCGTCCAAGCAGTTGGAGCAATGGTTATTTTTAGTTTAGATAAAGTCTCTTCCTTTGATCATATAGATTTTTGGATATCAAAACTAAAGGAATTAAGTGGAGATGTACCATATATAATAGTGGGAAATAAGACAGATTTAAAAAGAGAGCTCAATCAAGAAGTCATTAGCGAAAAAGTTAAAGAATTAGAGGTTGAATATTTTGAGACATCTGCAAAATTGGATGAGAATGTAGATAAAGCATTCGAAACTTTGTCAGTCCAAATTCTAAATAAATTAAAATGAGTTTAAAATAAATAGAAAAATACAAAATTTTGATTTATTATATTATTTCTTTACTTTTTTTCTAATATTTTGGCTAGAATAGATTTAAAATAGAATTAATTGTCAAGTTTTATAATATTAAATTTGAAATTAGCCCTGAAGTTCTCATTATTTTTAAAATGTAAAATATTCTTAGTTATTAATTAAGGTTAAAATATTACTGGATTTATTGAATATAATTAGATTTAAAGCATGAGTATTTTATTAATTCCTATTGCCCCCTTGTCTAGAACTAAATCTCGTCTTCGAGATTGTTTCTCAACTGAACAACTTAAAGAATTAACAATAGCAATGTTTAAGGATCTCGGGAATACATTAACTAAAGTCAGTTGTTTTGATGAAAAAATTGTGTATTGTAATACTAGTAAAATATTAGAACTTGCAAGTGATTATGATCTAGTTGGGATTAAAGAGACCATAACAACACCACCTAAATCATTCGATAAAGTTATTGAAGATCTTAACAACATCGCTATAAAAAAATATAATGCAACCCAAACTGTATTCTCATTTCTCGATTTAATTTTGATTACTGCCAAAAATTTCCATGAAATTTTTTCCCTAGTAAGTAAAAACCAATTAGTAGTATGCCCCGCTATTCATTCTGCGGGAATCTCTATTCTTGGAAGAAATCCACCTGATATAATACCTTCTTATTTTTCAGATCCAAATATACCATCTTTAGTAGCTCTATTTAATAATGCTTCAAAAAACGGTGTTGAAAAAATCGCTATATATGATTCTTTTAGAGCAGGTTTTGATATTGATATCAAGCAAGATTTAGTCTTAGCATTCGAATATCTAAAGATATTTAATTTAACTTATACTAATGTCTTTAAATTTCTAAAAAGGAATTTAAAACTAACACTTAAGAAAAGAAATCCGATAAATAATCGAACATTTGAATTAACAGAAAGAGAATAATGGTTTAGAAAGTAAAGGTTATATTGATTTTTATCTCTTCTTTTAAAATTTCTTCTATTGACTTTTGAAATTCTTCTCTTTCTGATTTGAGAAAGCTGAGATATCTATTATAATCTTTATTTTTTCTATTGTAATCTACTTCCACATGCTCAAGTTTTATTGTATTTGATGAGATTTGATTTTTGAGATCATCTAATTTCTGAGCTAATCCTTCTTCTTCAATTCTTTTTTCTATAATTTTTATACTTTCTTTAAGCTGCAAATAATTTTCTATATTTGTTTGTAATATTTTCTCATCAAATATTGCATTTATTTGTTCAATTGTTTTTTGTTTCGTTTCTAACTTAAGATTTAATTTGTTTTCTTCTAATGCATGTCGCAATTGTACCATAAGACTTGTAGTTTTTGGTAAATCTTTACGTTCATTACTTAACATTTTGATTGGATTTTTAAGAAAATCTCTCAAAAAATTCATGTCTATATTTGGTACATGAATTGTTTCTTTTTCTAATTCAAACTTAAATTTTTTTAAAGCTTTTTTAAATCCAATTTCATCATTTATTGACATTTGTAATTGGAATAACTTTTCTTTTTCAGCCTCTAAATTCTTAAATAGTTCATTTTGTTCTAATTTAATTAATTCTGAGTTTAATTCTTCTTGATTTGTTTTTCGCTCTTTCAATTCATTTTCAAATTCATTTAAATCTACTTTAGCATGTTCAATATTTTCTTTTAGAGTGAAAAGTTTTGGTAATTTTTTAAGTAGATATTCAGCATCCCTAACAGGAATATACTTTTTTCTCATGAATTCGTCTAGTTGTGCTTGCTTTTTCCCAAGTTTACGAGTGAGATAATCTAATTCTTTTATTTCTGCTTGTACTTCTTTCTGAAACTTGGGAAAAGATTTTCTAGCGATTTCATTGATGCTCGTAAATAATTTCTTAATTGAATTTAATAAATCTGAAATATTATCAAAATTTATTTCCTCTTCAGGGATTTCAATCTCATCAATTTCCTTTCTAATTCTATCAGAAAATAAGATTAGTGATTTTTGGGCTTTCTGCTCTATTTTCTCCTTCCCAGACTCTAGGAAGTGATCCAAACATATCTTTATTTCTATTAAATTCTGTCTTATATCTTGAAGAAATTTATTTGTAAATTTCTTGATTTTATAAAATTGAGAATTTAATTGCTCTTTATAAAAATCTTCAAACTCTTCTAAATCTTTTTCAATCATTTTATTTTCTATTAGGTTTTATTTTGTTGCCTTAATAATCTTTTTATTGTTCATATATTTATGGAGAACCTCTGGAATTGATATTGAATGATCTTTATTTTGATAATTTTCAAGAATAGAACAGATGGTACGCTCGGTTGCTATTGCTGTTGAATTTAATGTATGAACAATTTCTTTCGTTTCTTGAGAACCAACTCTTCCCATTCGAATTTTTAGCTTCCTTGCTTGATAATCTAAACAATTACTACAAGAAACTAATTCACGATAAGTTTCTGAAGCAGGGAACCATACTTCTAAATCATATTTCTTTGCTGCATTATCATTTAATTCTCCAGAAGTGATATTAACAATCCTATAAGGTAATTTTAATTCCTTGTAAATTTCTTCAGCATTATTTATTAATTCTTCGTGATATTTCCATGAATCTTCAGGCTTACAAAATATAAATTGTTCTACCTTTTCAAACCTATGTACTCTAAATATTCCTAAAGTGTCTTTTCCATGAGAACCTGCTTCTCTTCTAAAACATGAAGAAATTCCTGCATATTTAATAGGTAACCTCTCAGGTTCTATTATCTCATCGTAATGATATGCAGCTAAGGATTGTTCAGAGGTTGCGATCATATATAAATCCTCACCGTGGATCTTATATAATTGCTCTTCAAAATCTGCTAATTCTGCTGCCGCTTTCATTATTTCATATTTTGTAAAAAATGGTGTCCACATAGGGATATAATTTTTGTCTATTAATTTGTCTAAAGCATATTTCAAAAGAGCTAAATTAAGTAAAACTAAATCCCCCTTTAAATAAAAAAATCTTGATCCTACAACTTCTGAAGCTTTTTTAGTATCTACGCCATCAATTTTTTCTATTAAATCTACATGAGATAAAGGTTTGAAATTAAATTCTGTTAGATCTCCATAAGTCCTTACAATTTCATTCTCTTCCTCAGTTTCACCTATAGGAACAGATTCATGTAAAATATTCCCTACCCTATAACGGTATTTTTCTCGTTGTTCAAAATATTCTTCCCTTAATTTTTCTAATTCATCAATCTTTTCTTTGATTTCTTTTGATTTTTCTATAATTTCTTCTGCTTTCTTATTCTGATTTAATTTTTTGAATTCTCCAATTTTAATTGAAATTTTATTTCTTTGTTCCCTTAAATCCTGTAGTTCTTGAAGAACTGCTCTCCATTTAATATCGTATTCTAAAACTTTTTTTGCGATTGAGGTATCTTTAAACCTTTTTTTCTCGGATTCTAATATTTTATCAAGATTGTTGCGAAATAATTCAATATCAAGCAAAATTAAATTCCTTTGATTCCTATAGAAATAAAAATTTATTATTAGATTTATAAAAATATCATTTTATTAAAATATAAAGCTGATTTAAAAAAATTTTTATGAATATCGTAACTATTCATGCTGAATCCTTTCAGAAATTGTAGACCTAGCAAGAGCTGTCTTTATCTTTCTCTTATCATACCCTACCAATTCAATAATCTTCATAATTTTTATTCTTCTAGCCTTTCCTTTCAAACCTTCTTCAAGCATAAATTCTTTTGCGAAATCTTCTTTCTTCTTCTCTTCTGTCTCAGACATAATATTGAATAATTAATTTTTCAATAAAAAATTCACGAGAAGATCCTAAATTAATAATAATAAGTAATTAATGTCATCAAATAACATCTTATTCAAAACAATTATATAGGATTTTCCTATTTCTTAATGAATTCTATTATCAAAATTGATATTATGAAAACTAATGAGAAAAAATAAATTATTTCAATAATTTCATTACGCAATAAGATTTAATGTATTATTACAAATCAACATAAAATTAATGGTGAGGTTTTACAAAAAGGTGAATTCGTTGTCTGATAAACAGACCAAGGATGAACTAAGAATCGGAGTTTATATATGTAGATGAGGGGTCAATATCGGAGCTGCTGTTGATTGTGATGCTGTAAGAGATTATGTTGAGAAAAATGCAGTAAAAAATAACGTAGTAATTGCTCGTGTAAATGATTTTACTTGTAGCGATCCAGGACAAAATATTATCAAAAATGATATTCTAGATTTAGATTTAAATCGAGTTGTAGTTGCTGCGTGTACTCCAAAAATACATGAACCAACGTATAGAGCAGTTTTGGCGGAGGCGGGATTAAGTCCTTACTATTTCCAAATGGTTAATCTACGTGAACATTGTTCTTTCGTTCATTCAAAAGACAGAGAACATGCTACAGAAAAAGCTATTCGACTTGTTCAAGCAGGTATAAATCGTGCCAAAGAATTAGAAACTATCCCTAGAAAAGAAATCCCTGTGGAAAAAGCAGTTCTAGTTGTAGGAGCTGGTATTGCTGGAATGAATGCTGCTTTAGACCTTGCAAATCAAGGAATCCCTGTTTACTTAGTTGAAAAAGAAGCTACTATTGGAGGAAAAATGGCACAATTAGATCGAATATATCCAACTGACGATTGTGGTATTTGAGTTTTAGCACCTATTATGGTAAATGCTTCAAAACACCCAAATATAAATTTATTTACTTATAGTGATGTTGTAGAGTTTAATGGAATACCTGGAGATTATAGGGTTAAAATTAGAAAAAATCCTCGGTATGTAGATGAAAGTAAATGCACAGGATGCGGATTATGTACAACTAAATGTCCTATTAAAGTTCCTAGTGAATTTGATAGAGGTATTGGTGAAAGAGGAGCAATTTATATACCTTTTCCCCAAGCGGTTCCTAAATTAGCTGTTATGGATAAGACGGTGTGTATTAATTGTAAAAATTGTGAAAGAACATGTCCTGCAGAAGCTATTGATTTTGAACAAGAAACAGAATATATTGACGTTAAAGTAGGAGCAGCCATTATAGCTACAGGGTGGGACGAATATCCAATATGGGAATCAAATGAATACAATTATGGATTTTACCCTGATGTGATTACACAAATAGAATTAGAAAGAATGTTGAGTCCAATAGGACCTACTGGAGGACATGTTTATAGAATATCTAACGGAGAAATACCTAAAACTATTGTAATGATTCAATGTGTAGGTTCCAGGGATATAAATGCTAATCCTTATTGTTCTTTCGTTTGTTGCAACGTTGCGCTTAAAAATGCTCAATTACTCAAGCAAGAATATCCAGATATGGATGTAATTATGTTCTATATAGATATTCGAACTACAGATAAAGGAAATGAAGAATATTATAGAAAAATAAGAGAATCAGGAATAAGAATGATTAGGGGAAAAGTAGGTGAAATAATAGAAGATAATAAGAAAGATAAGTTAAAAGTTAGGGCATATTCATCTTTAACTGGTGAAATTGTAAATATTGATGCTGATTTAGTTGTACTGTCAACAGGTATGATTCCTTCGAAAGGTACTGAAGAAATGGTTGAGGTAATGGGGTTAAGTAAAGGTCCTGGAGGTTTTCTTTCAGAAATTCATGGATGTTTAAGTCCACAAGAAACTAAAGATATTGGAATTTATATTGCTGGATGTGCTGCTGGACCAAAAAATATTCCATATTCGGTTTCTTCAGCACTCGCTGCCGCAAGTAAAGCATCAACTCTATTGTCTCATGACACTTTTAAACAAGAATTAATTATCGCTGAAGTAGATGAAGATTTATGTATGGGGTGTCATAGATGTGAGAAATTATGTTATTATGAGGCAATAAAGGTTAATAAAGATGGAATTGCTGAAATTAATGACTTAAAATGCAAGGGATGCGGTGTTTGTGTATCATCTTGTCCAGCAAGAGCAATAGATCTTAAATATTATCGAGATCGACAATTTGCTCAAGAAATTAAAGGAATTGGCAGTATTGCAATTGAAACATTAGAAAAAATACCTGAAACTATTAAAGAATAAATAAACTAGAGGTTAATAATAATGTCAAACCTAAAAAATGATGACTCAAGAAGAATTATCGCTTTTGGTTGTGATAAATGAGGATATTCCGCAGCAGATTTAACAGGAGTAACAAGAAGATCCTACTCTACAGATTTTCATCTTATTAGAGTGAGATGTACAGGACGTGTGGGAATTCATTTGATTATGGAAGCTTTCCTAAATGGTGCGGATGGTGTAGCGGTAATCTCTTGAAACGAAGGGGAATGTGAGTTTGGGAATGGTAATATGAATACTTATGAACATATCCTTACTCTAAAGAAATTATTGAAACATGAAGGTATTTCTGAGGATCGAATTCAACAATATTTTTGTTCAGCTGCAGATGTTGAAAAATTTATTAATTCAGTTGAAAATATTTCCAAAAAAATTCATGCCCTCCCTCCTCTACCAAAATATAATCCGAAATAGAATGATCTTTTCAAAAAAACTATAGTTGAAAAGAAACTAACCCATAGCCTGGGTTTTCGGAAAAATTAGAATTTATAAAATAATAAGTATTATTATGAGTTTAGAAGAAAAATTTTCATGGGAATTTTTAAAAAATTTAGCAGATGCGTTAGATTCATATAGAATTCGAGCATTTATTGACGCTAAAAAAGATATTTTAGAAGCTGGAATTTATAATGAATCCCAATATGATCACATTCTTTATAAAATGTTAGATGAAGAAAAATTAAAATATTCCCTTTTAAATTTTCTAAAAAAAAATAAATCAAAAAACGATTTGAAAATTCTAAAAAAATTCTCTGATATATCTTCTATTGAATTAAAAAAAAGTTTAAGTTTATTAGAATTACTTAAACATGAAAAACTTGTAACTGTGGAAGAAATTTATGATAAAATTGAGGGAGATAATAATAATCCAGAAAAAATTATATTTAAAGACTTTTTAATTCTATCAAATAATATAGATTTCTCAAAAATAAAAACTATCTACGAACCTGTAAAAGTTATCTTTGATTCTAAAATCTGTTCTGGATGTGGTTTATGTGCTGGAATATGTCCAGTAAATTGTCTCCATATATATAACGGTTTTGGAAAAATTGATGAAGATAAATGTATTCGTTGTGGATTATGCTATTTTTTGTGTCCAAGAACATATTTGCCAGAAAAAATTTTAAATATGATTCAAGAAAATACCTCTGAAATAAAAGAATATCAAAATATTGGACACTTTCTTGAAGCTTATTCTGCAAAAACTAAAGTAAAAGAAATTTCTGAATTATGCCAAGACGGAGGCATATCGAGTACTTGTTTATATTACCTATTTGATAAAAAAGAAATTGATCTCGCCTTAGGGGCAAAAATGAGTAATACACTCTGGCGACCTGAACCAATTTTACTCAAAAATAAAGAAGATATTCTTTCTACAGCAGGAACAAAATATGTTAACAATCCTAATTTACAATTATTGAATCAAAAAGAGGTAGTAAACAAAAAAATTGCTGTAGTAGGAGTACCTTGTCAAATGCAAGCGCTCCTTAAATCCAAAATTTATGATATTGGATTCCCTTCCTTAAATTCTATTGAATATAGAATAGGAATTTTCTGCATGGAATCATTTTCTTATGAATCACTTCTAAAAATTTGTGAAAAACTAAATATAGATATTAAGAATGCTAAGAAAATGGATATAAATAAAGGTAAGTTTTTCGTTTATACTAATAATAATGATGAACTAAATATTCCTATTAAAGAAATTTCTAATTTAGCTCGAGAAGATTGTGAAATATGTTATGATTTAACCTCGGAATCTGCAGATATATCAATTGGATCTATAGGTTCTCCATCAGGATGGAATACAGTACTTATTAGAACTGAAAAAGGGAAACAACTATATGAAAAATTGATTAATAACAATCTAATTGAATCTAAACCTATTGAAGAAGTGAAACCTGGCTTACCACTTCTGCAAAAAATTGCGGGTTCTAAAAAAAGTAAAAGTAAAAAGCATATCAATTCAAAAATGGAGCAAAATAAGAGAGTTCCAAATTATTAGATTCTTCTATTCTAATAAATTAACTACTTCAATAACTTAATCTAAGATAAAACCAAAAATTTAATATTAAATTCTGTATTTTCTACCAGTATATCAAAAAAGAAAATATTAATAATAATTGATTGAGTTCAAATGAGTTCTTTATCTGCTATTCGACCTAAAAATTTCAAAGAAAAAGTATTTTTTCGTAAACTAAGATCTCAAGTAGATGGTAATAACAAAATTGAGCATGCGTTAACACAAATTACTGGTATAGGTAGGAGATTCACCCAAGCTATTATAAAAGTAGTAGGAGTTGATCCAAATTTAAGAATAGGCGCTGTTTCTGAAAAAGAATTGAATCAAATTGAAGAAGTAATCCTAAACCCAATTAAAAATGGTATCCCTAATTGGATGGTGAATAGACCAAAAGATTTACGTACTGGCGAAGATCTTCATATCATAGGAAATAAATTAGAAATCACCGTTAAAAGGGATATAGATAGGATGAAAAAAATTAAGTCTTATAAGGGTGTTCGCCACCATTTAAGATTAAAAGTACGAGGCCAAAGAACAAGAAGTACAGGTCGTCATGGATTAGTAGTTGGTGTTGTTCGAAGAAAAAAAGGACAAAAAAGTCCATAAAAATAGGTTAGAGGATTATCATGGGAGATCCAAGACGTTTAAAGAAAAAATTTAAAAAACCAAAGCATCCATATCAAAAAGATCGAATAATGGAAGAACTCGAATTTCTCGGTAAATACGGACTTAGGAATAAACGAGAATACTGGAAAATGCGTACAATGCTAGCAAACTGGCGTAATATCGCTCGTCTTTCAAGAACATTATCTAAGGAAAAAGCTGTAGAAGTTCAACAAACTCTAATTAAAAAATTAAATCGCCTCGGAATTATTGGAGCAGAAGCTGAGTTCGAAGATGTACTCCTTCTGACAGTAGAAGATGTTTTAAAAAGAAGATTACAGACTCTTGTTTATGAAAGAGGATTCGCAAGTACAATTTACCAAGCAAGACAATATATTACCCACGGACATATTCAAGTTAAAGGAAAAAAAATTAACGCACCTTCCTATATTGTAAAAAGAGAGGAAGAAGACATGATTGATTTCACACCTAATAGTCCATTATCAGTAGCAAAAGAAAAAAGTTAGTAGGTAATCATTATGAGTAGAGAAGATATTAAATGGGCAATCGTGCATATATTCAGTTCCTACAACAATACGATTGTTACAGCTACAGATCTCAGTGGAGCTGAAACATTCGCTAAATGCTCCGGTGGTATGGTAGTAAAGGCAGATAGGGACGAGTCTAATCCATACGCCGGAATGCAAGCAGGATTCCGAGTAGCAAATGAACTTAGAGATAAGGGTATAATGGGAATTCATATCAAAGTAAGAGCCCCAGGTGGAAATAAATCTCAAACTCCTGGTCCTGGTGCCCAAGCTTGTATTCGCGCTCTTGCACGCTCAGGTTTACAAGTCGGTAGGATTGAAGAAGTAACCCCTAAATCACATGATCATTGTAGGCGCAAGGGTGGACATAGGGGCCGTAGGGTATAAGAATCTCTTAAAAGATTATTCGAATTATAATTTTGGAAAACTTATTCCTCTGAAATTTATTTTCCTTTATTAAGGAATCTTTTTATAAATTTTTCTTTCTGTTCATAGTAATAATTAATTTAATCATGTTGACTTCTCTCTTCTTTATTAATTTTTAGAATATTTTAAAAAAATCTCTTGATTATTTTTATTAATTTTAATACTCTATTATTCTAGTAATTATAGAGGAAGTGAACAATCATGAAAAAGAGTATGAAATTAAGTGTAATTTTGATTGTGGGTGGAATAATTATGATCACAGTTGGTTTTTTGCTTATTTTCCTTGCAATAATGGAATGGGATGTGTGGATTGTACAATTAGCTCTTACTGGAATGATAATAATTATAATAATTTCTGTTGTTTTAATAGTTGTTGGAGTAATAATAATTATCAAATTTATTACTTAACAAAAATCTCAACATTAAAAATAGAAAATAATTTTTTCAATTAGATATATTCCCTAATTCCTTTTGTTTTTCCCTATAAACCTTTTGTAGATTTTCAAGTTCTATAGAAAGAAATATGCATAGTAAATAATAAATTCCCAAATTGCTTTTCTATTATTTAATTCAACAAAATACAAAATAGAGGTGTGAAACAATAATATGCCGAAATGTCCATATTGTAAAAAGGATCTTATCATAGAAGATTTTTTTTATGTTGAAACAAAAGAAAGTAAAAAAGGAAAAATTAAAGCAAGAGTAAAAGGTTTTAAAGGAGAAAGTTATCAAATAGGATGGAGAGGTTATAAAATGTGGACTTGTCCATCGTGCGATAGTATTTTAGGATTTTCTGAATATAGGTATTCTAGCGCAACATAATTTAAATAAATTAAAATGTCTGTAAAACAATATAAAGTATTATAATTACCTGAAATCTTAATGTTCAGCAAAATTTCAACCTAGGTTTAAATTAACAGTCTTTATTTGGATGTATTATACAAAATACCAATCAATTAATAAAAACATATAAAGGTTAGTTCGTAAAGAACGCAAAAAAGGTCAAAATTTCTATTTTTTTTTTGGTAAGATTTATTGCTTTACTATTATTTTTCCCAATAAATACATCTAAATGAATTAGAAAAAAACCTAAATGGCAAAAATGGATGAACTTTTTATAAAAGCGGGAAAAAATATTGTTGAAGTGTGTTCTCGTTTGATGCAAAAAGAGACAGCAACTATCATAACAGATAAAGAGACAATAAAAATTGGCGAAATAGTTAAAAAAGTTGCGGATGAAATAACAAGTAAAGTTAATTTTCACGTACTTGAGGATTATGGAGAAAGACCATTAAATTTTTTACCAAAAGAGATAAAGAAGGATATTAAAACCACCGATGTCACTTACCTTGCTGTAAACTCAAAATTTGGAGAATTACAAAAATTCCGACGTCCTCTCGTTGAGTTAGCTATAAAATCCGGGAGAGAAATTCATATGCCTAATATAGATGATGCAATAATTGAATCTGGAATGCAAGCAGATTATTATAAAATAGCCTCTCTCACATTTTTAATTACCGGGATTGCTTCTAGATCTAAGATAGCCAGAGTTACAACTCCCAAAGGTACGGATTTAAGAGTCAATTTCTCAAAAAATTTAAAATGGGTTCCTGATACAGGTTTACTATGGTATAAAGGAATGTGGGGTAATTTACCTGCTGGTGAAGTTTATACTTGTCCAGAAAATATAGAGGGAACCATGGTTGTGAACGGTACTTTGGGTGATTTCTTCTGTGCGAAATATGGCAATTTAGAAGAGACTCCCGTATCAATTCCAATAAAAAAATCAAGAGCAGTTATCGAAAAAATTGAATGTAAAAACGAACCATTGTTAAAAGAACTGAAACGATATTTATTACAAGATGAAAACGCTAACAGAGTAGGGGAATTTGCTTGTGGCACAAATATTACTTTAAAGAATTTTATTGGTAATCTACTTCAAGATGAGAAATTCCCTGGGGTCCATGTTGCCTTTGGAAATCCATTTCCAGAACAAACAGGTGCAGATTGGAAATCAGATGGACATGTAGACGGTATTATGAAGGAATGTTCACTTTGGTTTGATGAAATTCAAATTCTTAAAGATGGGAAGTTTAGAGAAAAAGAATTATTTAGTTTAGATTAATCTATTTCTACTTTTTCTATTTATAGTTAGTCTTTATGATAAATTTTAAAAATTCGATTTCCTTTGATATCGGAAAAAAATATATTAGTGTAATGTTTTTAAATACTTAGAAACAAAGTATATGAGATAGTCTAATTATATCTGAATTTATCCTCTATGAGTGAAGAAGAAAAGCTTGAATCTATTATTCAAGAGATTAAGGAAATTTATTTATTCTTAACGCAGCAAGAACCAACCCCAGATGATGAAATTGAGGCTCGAGAGAAATTGATAAGTAAAATTCAATCATTAAGAGCCATCAGTTCCCCTAAAGTAGTTGATAATGTTAGTCTTTTTGAAGAAACCTCAAATAAGTTAGAAAATTGGGATACTTTAGAACTGTGGTTTATAGAATCAGAGTTACCAGAATATATTCGAAAAATAATTAATATAACCGAAGAAATACCAGAAATTCAATTAAAAGAAGAATATCAAGAATCCCTGACTACCAAGCTACGTGAAGATTTAGATACTGCTAGTGTTGATATTGACCAAATTGTTGATAAAGTTTCTAATAAGTTTAAAGGAGAAATAGAAGATCTTAAACATGAGATTGATGGATTAAAACTTGAATTAGAAATGAAGGATAAGAAACTTAAACAAGTATCTCGGATGAAAATTGTAAAGAAAATTACACCTAAGACAGATGTAAAGTTACCTCCACCAAAAATTAAAATTCCCGTTATCGGAAAACCAGATAAAGTACCTCAAATTAGAGTTCCAAAAGAAACGGAAGAAAAACAGTCAAAAGAGCCAATTAGGTTAAATTCTATTAAACAAGTTCAATTGAAAATTGAAGAAGAGATTGAGAAACTTAAAGCACCAATAGTAAAAGAGTTGGAGACTGAACAAAAAAAAAAGGTTTCTTCTGAAGATTTAGAATTTTTATCAAAATTACCAGAACCAAAAATTAAATCAAAATCTCAGAAGGAAGATAAATCTATATTAGATATTCTCGAAGAAGAAGAATCTTCTCAATCTAAACCTCTATCCGAAATGATTTCAGAATTACCTAAAAAGCCACCATCAATAAGAGATATAGTTAAAGATTCAAAAAGTTCTTCAAAACTGACTGAACCACCAAAATTTACTGATATGCCAGAAAAACCAAAAAAAAGTTCAGTAATATCGGAAATAATAGAAATTGATACTGAAGAAGAAAAAGAAATTCCCTTCGCGGTTAGAGAGCCTGTAAATATAGAAACACCCGAAAGTATTGATAAACCTCAAATAATTGCTCAAAAACCTAAAATTGCGCCAGTGAGCGTGGAAGAAATTGAAACAGAATCAATTCCATCGACTGGAACTGATTTATTTAATGTTTTTTCATCAGTTGGAGAAAAAGCAACAGAAAAAACCTCAACTTTAGATGAAGCTTTTAATGTATTACCCTCAAAAGAAAAGAAAAAAAAGGATGAAAAAAAAAAGAAGAAGGAAGAGAAAGTAGAAACAAAGAAAACTAACGCAGTTTCTTTTGTTGGGTTTGGTGTTTCTAAGCCAGAAGTGAATATTCCTGAGGAATCTGAATATTCTACGGTAGAAGAATTACCTTCAGATAAAGATTCCTTATATCAAGAGTTAATTGCTCTTGAAGGTAAACGTTATTCATTAGAAAAGAGCTTTAAAGAAATTGAAAAGAGTTATGGTACTGGTTCAATTACTGATATTATATATAATATACAAAGTGATGAACTGAGAGGAAAATTAGATAAAATTACTTCAAGAATTAATAAGATAAGAAGAGTTATATCTAGCCTATAATTGTAAATAATTTTCCTTTATTTCTTATTTTAAAAGGAATTTTTTAATCTATTTTAATTAAAGATTTATATCTGACAAAAATAAAATAAAGAAATGAAAAAAAAATAAATAATTAATTTATTTTTAATTTATTTTTTTTTATCTTGAATATAATCAGCGAAATTCCTGAAAGCCCAATCAAAGATAAAATAAAGGGTTCAAAACCAGAAATTCGTCTGCTTTCTTCTTCAATATATACTGTAAATATTGGATCTTGATTAATTGTACCTCCAGACCAAATCGGAAAGCAAGTTAGGTAAAAGAATTTGGCTTCATCTAAATGGGGAGTAAAAAAAGCAATCCAACCTGCCCAAGCACTCCCAGTTAAATTTGCAATAATACCTGCTAAAACTGCTCTTACAAATAATTGCTCTAAAAATCCTAAAGGTGTTTTGATAGCATCATTTCTTAAGACTCTTGTAGGTGAGTGATATTCATCAACTCCATTCAAAAGATAATTTGGTTTGGATGCAAAATCGATTTTATACGCAGGATTATCCATGAAATCATATCTTGCAGCCGTTATATTCTTTGCTGAGGCGCCTAATATGGTATCAGTCTCGTCTACAAAATCAGTGTTACCAGTATACTGAAATTGATTTTGGGCATTAGCTAAATCAAATATTATTATATTTGCATGGTTGATTACGGCAAGACTAAAACCTGGAATTAGAGAACTTCCATCTATTCTATTACCTACAGCAGTTTCATTATAATATCCAATATCTGTAGACACTGGTACAGTTATAGAAATATTTTTACCTCCAAAATGGTCTGTAGTTGTTTTATTGTCACCAATCACCCATAGATCTGTTATTTCATCGATATCATACTCGGTTGTAGTAGTTACTTCTCTGAGATCCGGAACTGTACTCTCTTGATATGAAACTTTATATGTGAAATTTAACTCTGATAAAAGTGCGAACGCAGAACATTTTTCAATTATATCTGCTTGAGATACACTATCATCCAAACCTTCAGTAACATTAATTTTTTGCCATAAAATAAACACATTCTTATAAGACATTCCATATTCAAAACAATCATCTTCAGTTTCTTTCATTGGGATTGGAACAGCGGTTGTTATCGTTTCGTTGTCAAAATGCATATACTTTGGTACCCCATTGGCTAAAAAGATTAAATTAGCTATAAATTTATGATATTCAGAGTAATAAGACCATCCCATATAAAGTGAATCATTCGCATCAGGGATATTGGGAATACCTGGATTTGTTAAGTCTTCTCTATAAGCCAGTAATCCTAGAAATGTGTTTATTGTAAAAATATGAATGTTTGTTTGACCTGGTGGTCTAAAATGTTGTAATAATAATTGATAAGGAGCACATCCATAAAGTGATACTGACGTATTTGAAACATCCCAAGTAAAGTTCTGCATAGCTATATATAGATTCTGTACATTTTGAATATTGTTCCATGCAATGAAAAACTTTGAGTCTACTTGAATATTATTATCAATCAAACCTTCAGAAAGTTCATCGTGTAAGGGACCGGGATTATAATCTTCCTCTAAATAGCCACCGGCAAAATCATATAAAACAGACCAATATTCTTCTGAGAAATTATGACCAATTCCAGATTCTACTGGAGCAGCTTGACCTATTGGTATTATTGTAAATACAGACAGAATAAATAAACAGATAATCAAAGAAAAAGCAATTTTTCTTTTTAAATACATTATATTACCTCTAAAATTAGTTAAATATTCAATATTTCTTTTTGTTAGATAATTATTGATTATTAATCATTATAGAAACTCAAATTAATAAAAAAATTGTTTCTATTCTATTAGAATATCTAATGAAATACTCAATTTTCAGTTAAATACGTAAAGAATGGTATTTAAAATTCGATCTCTTTATAATGTTTTCAAATAAACTATATATAATCTTTTTTTCTTTATACTAAGTTTCTTTCCGTTGCTATCATATCTTAATTAATAAAATCTCATCTTAACCTTATGATATTTCATACACGGGGGGCATTTTGTTTTTATGATCTGCTGATCTCATCATTAGTTTAACCTTTTCTACATTTTTTTGATTTAAATCATTTAAGGATAAATTGTAATCTATCCTATATATTATTTCATCTAACTCGTTATAAGACATTCCGATCTCACCTTCATCTGTTTGTCCTTCCCATAATCCTGCACTAGGTGGTTTTTTAATGATCTTTTTAGGAACATTTAATAATTTAGCGAATTCTCTCACTTCACATTTATATAATCCGCCGATGGGTTCAAAATCAACTCCACCATCTCCGTATTTTGTAAAATAACCAATTGCTAATTCCGTTCTATTACTAGTACCTGCAACAAGTAAGTTTCCAAAAGATTGGCCTACAAAATAAATTGCCATCATTCTTAATCGAGGTTTCAAATTTGCCCTTGCCAATTGACTTGAGTCAAATAAAGAGGATGTTGAATTTATAAATTCATTATAAATACTTGTTAAGTCTATTTTAATAAATCTAATTCCTAATATTCCAGCTAATTCCTTGGCATCATCTAAATCTTGAGGAATTGATGAACAAGGCAACCCAAGTCCTATAACCCTTTCTTTTCCAAGTGCTTTAACGCATAATGTCGTTGTTACAGCACTATCAATACCCCCACTAATTCCTATAACCACACCACTAATTTTAGCGGAAGTCACGTATTCCTTTATCCACTTTTGTATTTTAGAAATTATTTGTTCATAATTTAGGGTTCTCATAATATTTTTCACCGATATGAATTATCAAAACCATTTTAATAATATAAACTTAAAAGATAAGATTATAATAAAAATTTTATAATTGCAAAATTAAAAAAATAAACTTACTTTAATCTACTTGCATTAAATTTAATAATAAACGTTAATAATGATTAAGAATGAGTGAAGAATTCAAATCAATTGTAGATTCTTCTTATGATAATGGAAGACCATTATGGATCTATACCTCAGATTACATTTATGGGATAGTCCCTACAAGTGGAGATAAATGGTTAGAAGTGTCTTATACTTTTGAAGATCCTGATGAACCTTTAATGAAAGGAGAGAAAGGTGCAGATTTTGCTTATCAATTAATGATGGAAGAGATTTCTAAAGGAGTCACCTTTTATGTAGAAGATTTAAAAGTACCTTTGTTAAAAGAATTTGCTGGAGGTACCGGAAAATCTGGTTCAGATTTAATTAAAGCCGTAATTGAGGAATTAATTAATAATACTTCAAAATATACAAGCAATTCTGATTTTCTAATTAAAAGCAAAGACGAATTAGGCAAATTAAAAGATAAAGTCTGAGTTTATTATAAAAAAATAAAATCTAATAACCATATTTAGTAAAGAGAAGTTAAGCAGGTTAAAGGTAAATTAATAAAATTAGTTCTTTACATATATAAACCACGTCGTTGTGGATACTTTTTCGAAAATTCCTTGTCAATTCGTCTTCCTAATGCTTGTCCAATATTTGGATCTCGTTCTTTAATTAATTTTTTTAAATAATTACCATGTTCTTGAGAATATTTTTCAATACCAGAAGCAATTATATTCTTATTATTCTTTATTGGTACAATCATTCCGAACAAGCGAAGCATATCGTTTGGTGACATCTTTTTTCCGACTTTTTCATCAATATCTTTATCTAAATTTCTAACAACTGTTCCCATACTTAAAGCAGAATAAGGACTCAATTGTTTTGATTTTAACCAAAAAGCATTGGGTTTCTTTGTTATGAAAGTATCATAATTTCCTTGATCATCATTTGATCCTATTACTCTCCAATCTTTTGGGTCATTATCGTACTCCTTTTTCATTTTTTTTATAACTGAGTTTATTGGAGCAACTCCATAATAGTCTTTTTCTTCCTTTTTATCACTAGTCATAGTCTCTATTATATTAAGGTAATTTACCTATAAAAATATAACAAAATTATCATATAAACAATAAAATATTTTAAATTGTAAATTATAGATGATATACAAAACTATTTTGAATATAGAGAGATGGTATATCAAAAAGATTTCAATAAATTCAAGGAATTTATCGAATTATTTGAAAATTCTATAAAAACTAATGATTTTCAACAGTTAAATAAATTAACTCAATCAATTGATGAATTTGAAGAACAATTCTTAAATGGTTACCATAAACGAAAGAAAGAAGGTACTTTTTATACAAATAAAAAGATAGCGGATTTTATTGTATCTGAAACACTTCTTTGTTTAATTAATAAAAGCTTCAATAATTATAGTCTAAATTCTAAAAAGATTAAAAAAATTAATGATATTTACAAATATGATAATAATTTTAAACAAGAATTAATAAAAATTTTACTCAATATTAAAATTTGTGATCCAGCATGTGGTTCGGGTGAATTCCTGTTAAGTTCCGCTAACATAATTTTCAATATTATCAGAAAACTAAATTCAAATATGAATAAAGTTTATATCAAGAATCGAATACTAAACAACTTATACGGGTATGATATTAATGAATATGCGATTAAATTATGTATATTGAAACTTCTTAAATGGTACCATGACAAATTTGATGATAGTGGAAAAAAATTAATATCAATATTAAAATCAAATATAATATTACAGAACAGTCTTATAAATTCGAATTTTCCCAAATTTGACATAATTATAGGAAATCCACCTTATGGGAATATTTTAAATCAAAGACATAAAGAAATCCTAAAAAAAGAAAACATTTTCTATAAGGATATTTACTGTGCTTTCTTATTAAAAGCCTTAGATTGGAGTAAAGAATTTATAGGCTTCTTAGTTCCAAAAAGTTTCCTTATTCGACAAGGTTATATTAATTTTAGACGACATTTTCTTTCTAAAGCTTATATCTTAAAAATTTATGATATCGGTTCCAAGATGTTTAAAACAGCGACAAACGAAGTACAAATAGTAATATATGAAAATAATAATGAGCATAAAAATAAAGATTTAGAGATCTTTAATTACCCAAAAACTAAAATTATCACTTATTCAAACCAATTTGTTGACTCTTTAAGAATTTGTTTTGATTTAAACTGTCCTTTAAGCTTAAAATCTAAAAAATTATATGTATATACTTTTCAGAAGAAGTGTCCCTTTTGTGGATCAGATACGGTTGAAATGAATCGGATTAGAATTAAACCAAATGCGCAAATATATAATTTATTAGAAAAAATTGAAAAGGTTGGAGATTTAAATTATTTAAATCCTGTAGATTTTCCAAAAATGATTAGAGGAGAAGAAGAAAAAGGACTTAAATTAGTAAAAACAAAATTAAGAAATGATACAAAGGGGTCTTGCTACTTTATTAGTGCAAGAAATGATTTCACTTATTACAATTTCAGAAAAATCAAATCATTTAATATAGAAAATGTCGATTCGAAGATTTTAAAAGGAAATAATTATGAATATTATAAACAGCCAAAATTATTAATAAAACATAATAATATTATCCCAGAAGCGATTTATACTAAAGATAATGTATGTTTTACATCATCAATCTATTCATTACTTTGTAATGATTCTGATGAACTAAAATACCTTTGTGCGGTTCTTAATTCAGGTTTAATCCAGTTTTATTGTATCTATGCTATAAATAATCAAAAAGATACTACAATTAATTTAAATCAATATATGATTAGACATTTACCTATCCTTACTGTTAATGACAAAATTAAGAAATTACTCGTAGAAAAAGTGGATGAAATAAATGATTTATTAATTATGAACCATCTCATTACCAATGAAAATATTCTTCAATTGTTAAGAGACATCGATGATATAATATTTACGCGTTATTCAATTACAGAAAAAGAAAAAAATTTGATAATCTCAGAATTAAGAACCCAAATAAAACATTTTAGATCACTTTATCATCAATAAATATTAAATGTTTATTATTCGATTAATTTAAAACAAAAATTACATTCATTATCTCCTAAACCTAGTGATTTAGTTCTTTCAAATTTTATTTTTGGATTAAATTCTTCAAAAGCTGCTTTATAAAAGGGAAAACACATATTATTACAAATTAATGGAATTCTTTTTTGCCGTTCTGGATTTCTATCCATTATTGCTTTATAAGGACATTCCTTTATATTAATTATCACTTCTGAAGTAGAAATTTGATTAACTTCATACTTCCAACCTTCTATTGACCATCTAAAAGTGATTATCTCAATCAAATCAGCTAAATAATTTGATTCAATCTTCAAATATTTCTTAATCCTTCTAAAAATAATTTTCATAAGTCTGATCCAGACATTTTTATCGATATTTAAAGCTGTATCCCACCCTACCTCATTTTCGGTTTCTAACATCCACACACCATCTAAAGTGAAAAAATTTTTTTCAAAGTAAAATAACTTATCTTCATTAGTTATTTGTCGCATATCATAGCCCCTAATCATTCTTAATAATATTAATAAAGAAAAGGATATCATATTATATATAGTCTTAATTAAAATAAAATATTCTTGTTAAATGCTTCAATTAAGATTTGTTTCATATTAAACTTGCTTTTAATAAATTATCTTAAAGAAGAATAATAAAATCTTCAATTATCATTTTTCTCCCCTTAATTACTCATCTCAAAATCTTTAAATAGGAAAATAATTTTTAACTAATTAGATGGGACTAAATAATAATAATTTTTAATCGGAAAATTTTAGACAATGCTGTCTTTAACTAACTATAATATATATTTTTATTAAAAAATATCATAAAGTAAACCCAAATAAGTATTTGGATATAATTCTTAAAATGGTTAAAAATATGGAAAATGTAATGCTTGCTTTATTATTAAGCTTTTTGGCAGGATTATCAACATCTATTGGAAGTGTTATAGCAATTTTTATGAAAAGACCTAACCCTAAGTTTATTTCTTTTATTATGGGATTTTCTGCTGGAGTCATGATATTAATATCATTTGTTGAGCTCTTACAAGAAAGCATAACTACCTTAGGGTTTTTATTGGGTATTGTTATGTTCTTTATAGGAATGATAATTATGTTTATAATTGATGTGGTAGTTTCTCATGAATATGAATTTGAGGATTCTGTTGAAATTTTAATAAATAATAGTGGAGAATGTAAACCACATTTACATTATGGACATCGTCACCGCCCCCGTTATCTCCATCGTGGTGAAAAAAAAGAGGTTAACTTAGTAAAGACATCGTTATTTATCTTTTTTGGAGTATTTATCCATAATTTCCCAGAGGGGATGGCAACCTTTATAGGTACTTTAACTGAAGTACAACTTGGAATTCTATTAACAGTTGCTATAGCTTTGCATAACGTACCAGAAGGGATTGCAGTAGCAGTACCAATTTATGCTTGTACGCTAAATAAAAAGAAGGCTTTTAAATGGTCTTTTATCTCAGGAATGAGTGAACCTCTAGGTGCGATAATTACGTGGTTAATTCTTTTCCCTTTTATCAACGATTTTGTGTTAAGTGCAATGTTGGGAGCAGTCGGTGGAATAATGATTTATATTTCTCTAGATGAATTATTGCCAATCTCCCGTGCATTAGCCAAAGAACATTATTCTATAATAGGAATAATTACTGGTATGTTTATAATGGCTATTAGTCTTACTATATTATGAATTATTAGTAAGCTGAGAGAATTCTAAATTAAATCTTATCTTAACGATTTATAAATTCGAATCCTTCATTTGAAAATATTAGTTACGAAGCATTGTAAAAATGACTTAATAATATCTAAATCCCAAGGAAAATTAAAAAGAAAGGAGAAAAAAATTTGATTATTTATTTTCTTTTCTCAAAAGTGTACTGAGTTCAGTTTTAAGTAAGTCGCGTATAGCTACACGAATCACCTCTGAACGATTGGGATATAAATTCATGTTAACAAGTTCTTCTATTCCGGAAAGATACGCTTCGGGAATATGACATGTTATTAACTTCATTTTTTTTTGTAAAACCCCTTTTAATATTCAAACTTATTGTTTTTGTTATATTTTACACAATTTGACAATATAATATATCAGTATAATACGACCATAATATATCTTAAAATCTTATTTTCTCTCTAATTTTTTTTTCCAAAATAAAATTAATCTTTTAATTATAGATCTACCAATGAACTTAAATGAAAATCAAAAATGAATAATAAAGAATAAAATCTCAATTCAATACATCAGAAGTTCAATCAGAAATAATTAGAATAAAAGAAAAGATAGAAATGTATTTAAAATTGCTAGAATATTATTATTTTAAAATTTTATCAATAATCTAATAACTTTGTGAAAAAAATATGATAAAAAAGAAATATAAATCTTATTTTCTAACTATATTATTCGGAATAACTCTGTTGATTTCATCATTATATGTACTATGCAATTTCACCCATAATTTTCTCAGTTATTATGTTAAAACAGAAGATTCAGATAATAATTTTAATTTAAAAAGTTCAAGCAGTTGGGTCTTGGAATTTATCCATATTAATGATAATTGGACTGAAACGGCACTTCAACCCTGGTGTTCGGGTTCGGGTAGTGATACTGATCCTTATGTTATAGAAAATGTAAAAATTGATGGAGAAAATTCCGGAGATTGTGTATTGATAGAAAATA
>Ga0209635_10000406_pt1 | contig 29011 bp, 32 predicted proteins | sample DeeMarSWOR230_32_FD_187463 | JGI IMG/M metagenome (GOLD analysis project Ga0209635, IMG submission 187463) | Marine sediment microbial communities from White Oak River estuary, North Carolina - WOR-2-30_32 (SPAdes) (version 2) | ecosystem: Environmental > Aquatic > Marine > Intertidal zone >...
ATCTATCATATCCTCATGAGGTGGAATGCTCCCAATAAAACCACTGTATGATAAATTTATTTTTTTTATGAATCCACCTGCTATAGATGCGTTCCAGTAAACAAAAAGCGCATCTGTGTCACCAACATTTCTGATAACCATTTTTGTATTTAAACCACTAGAAAATTCAATATCAAGTACAGCTCCTCGTTCTTCAGATGATATTACTGGGGAAGATATAATTATTATTAAGAACGTAAATAAAACCGTTCCTATTATTTTCTTTTTAATTTTTATTCCTCCCAAATTTTATAACAAAGGTAATATTATAATAAGATATAAATTTAACTACTGTTTATTGTAACAGTTATCACAAAAATAAGTTTCATATCAGTTATATTTAATGAAGGAAGGAAATAGGAGGAAAAAAACGATATTTGAACTCTCCTTCCTTCAACCTCTCCTACTTTATTTATAGTCCAGGCATATATCGCAATATCAGAAACACATTTGGAAACCGTTCAGAAAGCCAATTTAGTAAAGGAAAATTGAAAATGAATAGTTTGATTTTCGGCATTTTTACTTCTAATGTTCCCCATTCTCCAATTTCTCCAAAAATATCCTTGGCTCTAGCCATTATCTTATACGTCCCCTTATCTGACCAAGAATGATTGACAATTATTTGCTGATTTGATGGGAAAGGACCAAACCACTTGCTTATATTTCCATCTCCCCAGTCAATGTTGTAAAAAATATCATCTTCGTTAAAGTCTTCAGATATAAATGTATAAGAGTATTTTTTCCCCTTTTTTCCCTTTAATTGACCATTTATTAAAGGGATTCCCGGGGGATAATTTGCTACTACTTTTACACTCTTTGTTATATTATCCTGAAATCCATCGTCATCGGTAACAGTTAGAGTCACATTAAATACTCCAGAAACATTATAGACATGGGTAATAAACTCACCTTTACCAGTTGACCCATCATCAAAATCCCATTCATACAAAACAATGAATCCGTCATCGTCATATGATAACGAACCATCAAATGTTCTATTGGTTGGATAGTAGATAAAATCTGCAATTGGTAATCCATATAGATCCATGAGAGGATATAAATCTTGGTTGTCTCCACCTGGAATATCATAAGGAGTATCACCAATACCGTCACCATCATCATCTGTACCATTGTAGTCATCCCAGTAATTTCCTTCCCTAAGTGTCTCACAATACCAAGTATTATTGAATTCATCAAATGCGTTCTGAGTGTTATTCAAGAAGTTATTATGATAAATTAAATTGCTATCGCCATAAAAATCAAGTAAGATCCCATTTCCACTATTCAAACAAATAATATTGCCCTTAATATTGTTATATGAGGAGATGTTAAGATATATTCCATGCCCATGGTTAAAAATAATGGTGTTACTAATTATATTATGATAATTAGATTCAATTAATCCTATCCCACATCCAACATTTAAGCGGATTTCATTATCATAAATTATACAAGAATCTTCATATAGAACATGGAGACCAAACCAGGAGTTCATAAAGATGTTATTACTTGTTACGTTGGTTTGAGAATCAAAAAGAGTTATTCCAATATTGTTAAAACTTATATCATTGCCAATTATAAGGTTTCCACCACCAAGTTCAATATAGATTCCATCTCTGGTATTTAAAGTAATATTGTTACCAATAATATTATTACAAAAAGCCTCTGAAAAAAATATTCCATAGCCACTATTTGAGATTATTTTATTATTAACGATTGTATTATTACCGAAACCGTAGATATTTATACCATTATTATTATTTGAAGAAATGATATTATTCGCTATAGTGTTATAGTCTGATTTAATAATAATCCCCGAATGTCCTAAATTACTTCCACTTTTTTGGATGGTAAACCCACTAATATTCACCCAATGTTCAGAAATATCAACAACCGCTCCACTTCCACTACCATCAATTAAAGTACCATTTTTATCCTCACCAGTTAGATTAACTGATTTATAAATATCTATATTTTCAAAATATATTCCATTATAAACAAAGATTACATCTCCATCGCTTGCATTGTCTATTGCCCCTTGTATCCTTGTATAGTTACCAGGTCCACTGCCACCAACATACAAAATGCTCCTAGTACTAATTGATTTAATTTGTTTTTCCGCTATTCCGGTTACCGGTAAAATAATTGTTCCCACAAATAATATTATTATCCCAATAACACGCCATTTTTTTAACAAATTATTAAGCATTTATAACCTCCCTTTTTATAAAAAACTATATATTTCAAATATATTCATGTTTAATAAATGTATCTCTAACGATTGTTAAGGGAATAAATATTAAAAGAAAAGAATTTGGACTGAACCCCCTCTTAGTTCACAAATAGTTACACCAATTTATTAGTTTTTACCTCCATTTCAAACGCTTCCGGAGATTTATATCCAAGCGATGAATGCAACCGCTTTTTATTGTACACCTCATCTATGAATCCACCGATATTTTCCAAAGCATCAACAAAAGAATCGTAATCATTTAGGTAGACTTCCTAGTATTTCAAGGTCTTAATGAAACTTTCAACAAACGCATTATCATACGGGTTACCTTTTCGACTCATACTGATCTGAATGCTATGTGCTTTTAGCTGATTTACATAATCAGTAGAAGCATATTGTACTCCTTGATCAGAATGATGAATCAATCCATATAACGATGAGTTCCACCTTTGACGTAATGCTTGATTCAACGCATCAAGCGTCAGTTGAGTATCCAAATACTTCCCAAGTTGCCAGCCTATACATTTCCGAGTGAAAACATCAAGGATCACAGCTAGATATACAAAAGTATCTGGCAGCTGAATGTAGGTGATATCACTTGCCCAACCTTGATCTGGATTGGTGATTTTTCTATACAGTAACAGATTTGGATACACTTTATGTGGATGATTTGAATTTGTCGTCAATGGTTTAAAATGTTTCCTTACGCAAAGCAGATTATCTTCCCTCATCAGCCGAAGGACCTTTTTATGATTCACCAGATATCCTCGGTTATGAAGCTCCACAGTTATTCGTCTATATCCATATCTAGGAAATTCAAGAGCAATCTTCTGCAGTTCATCCCTAAGTTTCATTTCCTCATGAACCTGTTGTGAATCAAGTGGCGGACGTTGTAACCATTTGTAATAACTTCTTCTGTTAACTCCAAGTAATTTAGCTTTCCTAGAAACAGGAATAGCATAATACTGAGGATCCTGAATAATTTTGTATTTCATCTCTCTTCTTCCTGATCCTCTTCTGATTTCTGATGTTTTTCCAATTGTGTCAACGTTTTTTTTAAAAACCTGTTTTCAATGTAGAGTTTGCCAATGAGTTGTTCCAATTCTGCTATCTTTGGTTCATCCTTGTACTGGTTGCCATGTTCTTGGAAAGCAGTCTCAGGATACCGATGATACTCTCGTCTCCATAGATTTACCAAGACTGGATGAAGATTATGTTTCCGACAGACCTCTGCTTGTTTGGTACCTTGTTCGATTTCTCTAATAACTTCGATTTTAAATTCTCGTGAAAATCTTCTTTTTTTCCTAACCATTTTAATACCCCAATAGATCTTCTTGTTAACTTAACTTATTGTGTACTATTGGGGGTTCACTCCAACTATTTAATAATCAATTTTATCAAAGATTTTATCAATTCTTTTCTTCAAATCATCAATATCAAAAGGTTTCTCTATATAGTCAGAAGCTAAAAATTTTCCAGCATTTTCAGCAAAATCATCTGTTCTAGCTGTCAAAAAAATAACTGGAATATTTCTCCATAAAGAATTTTCCTGTATAATTTTAAATGTTTCCCAACCATTCATCTTCGGCATCATAATATCAAGTAATATTAAATCAGGAATTTCATCGTTCTTAAGTAGCTTGATACAACTAATTCCATTAGAAGCACATATAACCTTATACTCATCATCCATCTTTTCAATTGTTTGTTTAATGGTATGCAAGTGATCAGGATTATCATCTACAACCATAATTTTTTTCATTTTTTCTCTCCAATGCTGTTATATAAATATCTTAAAAGTTCTTAATTTGTGGAACTTTTTCAATAATATCTTTTGCATTTTAATTAGAATGCTATAATTAAGAAATCTCTTGAAAATATAAAACTCTTATGGTATTAATTATATCTTTAAAAATTAATTATTAAAATAATAAGAAATTTAAAACATTATGGCTCAAAATCAAGATATTTCTAATAATAATATTTAATCAAATTTAACTGCTCTTAGATGAGAAATAATATTAAAAAATAAAAGAGATTGAGAGATTATTAGTCCCTCAAAACACCTTTTAGAATTTATAGTGCTGTTTCCAGTATTCTTTTAGTTCATCAAGAGTTTTGTCCAACCATATAGTATCTTTTACATCGTTTATATAATTGGTTGGAACTGGCATCAATGTATTGTATGGAACCTTCCATGTTTCACATAAGAATGGATCCACAAAACATCCATAATTTTTGTATTGACCGTCGCTTTCTACCCAAGCATAAAAAGTACCAACTCGAGAATGGTTCTTGTCGTAAATAGGCATGTCAACTAATTCATCTGTTGGATAGAATTTTGGACCGCAAGGAATAGTTTTGTTCCAAAAACGACCCAACTCTTCAGTTGTTTTATTCAGAGTTACGTGCTCGCCTATATCTCTTATATAATCGCTGTAGATTGGAATAAGCTTTGTTGTCCCTCTGAACCATGTATCTCTTGTATTGTCGTTTGGTTTTATACCAAAGAAATATCCTGGGTACTCTTGATTCCAGCTGTTCCACCATTTGTCAATAGTCCCAATAGTATTTCCATTGGTGTCATAGACCTCTTTTCCAACTAAATCATATGCATTGCAAACTTTCATTTTGCATCTCTCCTCGTAGTTTTTTTGTCAGTGTAATTCACTGAGTTGTATATAAAACATTCCCTTAACTTAATTTTTTACCAGATAATGATTTTACCACCATATTAATGAAAATTTATCTCTCTAATGTGACTCCACGTTGATTTTGATAAGAACCTGAACGCACATCATAAAGGGCATTTGGTTTTGTTGACAGGTTCTCAAAAACAATTTGGCAGAACCTATCTCCAATTGGTATTTCTATTTCCTCATCATTTGAGTTAAAGCAGCTAATTGTTAATGTGCCCTCAAATCCAGCATCTACTTTTCCGAAACTTGCTAATATTCCTTTACGGGCATAACTGGATCTTATCCAGAGTTGTGAAGCAATACAAGGTCCTATTTTAACATATTCTTTTGTACTTATTGCAAACCATGAAAGAGGCGGTATTGATATTATCCCCTCTTTAATATGTTGCTCTGTTTTTTTTATATAAATCTCGCCAATTGATAAATCATAACCGTTTGGTGTTAGGTTTTTTGGATTATAAGGTTCTATGCTCAGTTTATTATTTTTTATAGAGTTTTCAATATCTCCATCAGAAAGAATAGACATAAAAATCACTTTCAGCATTTAACTATAGTGACATTATTAATTACAACATCTTTTAATGGTCTATCATTATGTCCTGTTTCGACTTTAGAAATAGCATCAACTACGTCCATACCTTCTAATACTTTTCCAAATATTGCATGATGCCCATCCAACCAAGGTGTTGGAGCTAATGTGATAAAAAACTGGGATCCCCCTGTATTAGGTCCTGCATTTGCCATTGACAGTATCCCTGGAGAGTTATGCTTTAAATTTGGGTGAAATTCATCTTTTATAGTATATCCTGGTCCACCTGTTCCGGTTCCTTGTGGACATCCACTTTGAATTATAAATCCAACAATTATACGGTGGAAAATTAACCCATTATAAAATCCTTCATTTACTAATTTGATGAAATTGTTGGTTGTATTTGGTGCTTTATCTTCAAATAGTTCAATTGTAAATTTTCCCATTGTTGTATTAAATAATGCCTGTCTAGTTGCCATAATGTTTTCCTCACTCTTCATAAATGATAGTAATCGAATTAATAACAACATCTGCATCTGGTTTATCATTTGTTGTCTTAACTTCTGATATTGCATCAACAACATCCATACCTTCAATAACTTCTCCAAAAACCGCGTGTTTATTCTGTAAAGGTTCCTTATTAAAGTCTAGATATGAGTTATCAACTACATTGATAAAGAATTGACTACCACCTGTGTTTGAACCACGATTAGCCATTGAGATTGTACCACGTACGTTGCTGAGGTCTTCATCAAATTCGTCTGGGATCACCCATGTTTCCTGATTGTTCTTATCACCATATCCTTCATGATACTTTGCTGCATACCCTCCTGTTCCATCTCCATTTGGGTCACCGCCCTGAATCATAAAATCTTTAATTACCCGATGAAAAATAACTCCGTCATAATATCCATTATTTGCATGAGTTACAAAATTATCAACAGTGATAGGAACTTTCTCTGCAAATAGTTTAACTTTAAATGTACCCATAGTGGTATCAAAAACTGCAATCGGATTTTCAACAACTTCGTTATCTTCGTTACTGCTTCCTAGAATAAGATAAACTGCGGCAATGACTACAATTGCAATAAATATAACAATTATTCCAATCTTGACTGTCTTTGACTCAAATATGCTGTGTTTTTTTACAGGAGCTGCTCTTTTTCTTTGACTTTTTTTAGCTGTCATTATAACCCAACCCTTGATAATGTAAAAGACTTTTAAGAGTTTTTGTAAATGTTATAAGTAAATTTGCCATAAAAAATTAAACCGTTCTTTAATATACCATTATAAGTTCATCATTCATCATGTTTCGCTAAATAATTATCTATAGTTAAAATTAGATTTTCTTTTAAAAGTACTTGATATTTGTGAATCATCCTATAATCACAAATTAGAGAAAACAAGATTTTAAAAAAGAAATGACTAAATTTTGATGAATTGTCTCTGAAGATAGAAAGAGCAAGTTGTATTTCCTCTTTTGATAAGGAGATGCTTTCCATAATCCCTCCAGTAAGTAAAACAAGACCTTGTTGATAATTATTCATATCAACATCATTCATTGAATTAATTGTTTTGCAGTAATCAAGTGCAGTTTCTAAAAATAATACTCCCATCATAAGAGCTAATTCCATTGCCTTATAATGGGAGGGAACCTCTTTGTCGAAAACCTGGAATAGCTCCCCATCTATAAGCCGAGCTCTTGATCTTGAATCAATGATAAAATTACCGAGGTTAACATCTATTAGCGCCGAATTTCTTTCATAGCATTTTCGCAATGTAATCCCAATTTCTTTTCCATATTTTTCAAAACAGTTTTTGTTTTCATTTTGTTTGAGTATACCATGATGAATCGCTTCAATAACTAAGTTATTTATACCCGTTCCAATTTTACCATCGATACCAGATATAGTTTCTGTTACGGTTGTGATATCATTGAGTAAAATCCAAACTGGACCTAGTTCATTACCATTTGCTATTTCATAGTTATTGCCTAGTGTAGAGAGAAAATTCTTGTACCTTTCCCATAGTTGTCTTGGATAGGGGTGTGAAAAATAGGGGATATAATAATGCTCAATTTCCCATATTTTATGCCGTTTTCTAAATCCGGGTGACATTTTTGGGATAATAAACGAGATAAAAGAGGCTATCAAAGAAGTAAAGCTTCTTGAATAGTTATATTTTTGAAATAATACTATTTCTGAATATCCTTGAAAGTGTATTTCATGCTTGTAAATGTATGGAAGATGCAAAGGGGGCCGTTTTGACAATGAAGGATGGTTTGAAATTATTGTATTTATGTCACCATAATTTTGTTTTAGATGTTTAAGATATTTCAACATCTTCTCTTTAGAAATCGATTCCCAGAAATAGGTTGTTAACCAGGTATTGCAATCAAGTTTTGTTTGCCCTTCTTTTTTATGAAGATTATGTATTTTTCTGATTTTCTTATAGTCAAATCTCCTTATTTTAATGTTAGATTTTATTGGTCTTTCTTGTAACATTCTTATTTTGAGAGAAACACGATGCTATTAAAAAGTTCCTGATTTTAACAATTAAAACAGAAAATTATATATAAATTATAAAATCATTTATAAATAAAAATGGATACGAAATCTTCCAAACCAGTTAAAGGTAAATTGAGAATTGGATTCATAATCATAATAGTTGTAATGCTGTTAATAAACATAATATTTGGTGCACTTATTTTTTTAGATTTAAGGGTATTAAAAACACCCGAAACTACTATTCAAATCGAACTAATTGAAGTAAATCCAGAGGAAGTAGTAATATATCAGAATATTGAAGTTTATAATCCAAACTCATATGAGCTATTTGTAGAAAATTTCAAAGTTATCACCAAAACTCAAGAAGGGGATGAAATTGCTAGAATAATAATTGAAGGAGGTAGTGTCCCATCTAAGGAAAGACGTAATTTTTCCTCTAATGAAATAATTGCATTTAAGGGTAAGGGACAAGGAATTTTAACTAGTAAAATTACTGGTACAATAGGTGTAAAATTTCTTGGATTAATTAAAAAAACCTTACCATTAGCAGTTACAGTAATAACCTCAGCTGAAGAGGTAATCAACGAAATAGAAATTCCTATTGTCCATGTATGGGGTGATTTTGGAGAAATAACAACCGAACAAATCAATTTTACAGGGACAATTGAAGTCTATAACCCAAACTCTTTTGAAATGTTTATTGAAGATATTGATACTGTAATAGAAACTGAAACTGGTAAAAACGTTGGAAATTTGGAGATAACTGGAGGATTAATCCCAGCTAAAAGCTCAAAAAGTTTCAAAGGAAATGGTAGTGTATTAATTGTGGCATTAAATGCTAAAACTTTAATTATTAATATTAACAGCACTGCCGGTGTAAAAATAGCCGGAATTACAAAATCAATATCCTATTCTGTGGATACTCACATAGATATACCTAAGATCGAAGATATAATCGATTTAAATACTCCTACTGATGCTATTATAAAATCAGATTTAAGGGCGACACTTAATGGATTTATCAGTGACATTACATTAGAAATTAAAAATCCTAACAAAATTGGAATACTTGCGCGAGATATTGTTTTTTCAATTTTTAGAGTTGATGACGAAGAAAAGGAATTAATTGGTGAGTGTTCAATTGAGGAAGGCGAAGTCGAACCAGAAGATAATATTGTCTTGAATGCTATGATTCCAATACCCTATAGAAAACTCGTTTTTTCAAGAGGAAAGGGATTTTTACCTGATGCACTTCTTATTATGGTCAGAGCAAATATAACGATTCCAGGCCTTGATCAGCATATTTGGGTTGGAGTTAGCGGTTATCAAGATATGCACCCGTTTTTTTAATAAATATTATAACGAATTTTTAAATAAAAGACAAATTGTATAGATGTGGGTTTTGATGTTGGTTTTATAAACAAATAATCGTTAGTACCAATAAAGGAGAAATTAAAAGATGGCCAAAATACTCTACGGAATATGTGGAGAAGGCCTTGGGCACGCCAGCAGATGTAGGATTCTAATTAGTCATCTTAAAAAAAATCATGATATTAGAATAGTAGCTGGTGGAAAAGCTTACAAATTTTTATCAAAAGAATTTGAAAATGTTGAGAAAATCGAATCTCCAAGACTTATATACGGCGGTGGGGACGTAAGGCTTTTTCATAGTATAATTGTAATGCTCTATAAATCAATATCAAAAACTCCTTTATCTTTTATAAAGGTTAGAAAAATCATCAAGAATTTCAACCCAGATATTTGCATAACTGATGCAGAACCAATAAGTCACTTAGCAGCGCGCTTCAGTAAAATAAAACGTATGAGCATCGATAATCCACAAGCACTAATATATCGAAAATATGAAGTAACCTTAAAAGAATTTGTTTCATGGTTTGTATTAATAATTGCTCTTAAGTTAGCCATGTTTGGCGCAAATAAGTATATCATCTATGATTTTTTTGACAAGAAAGTAAACGATCCACGAGTTCTGTTCTTAAAACCATTGATTCAAGAAGGAATTCTAAAACAAAAACCGAATATGGGTAATCATATCTTTGTTTATCAAACCTCCGCCTCAACGGAATTTATATTCGATATATTTAAGAAAATTGATGAAAGATTTATTATCTACGGTTTTAACAAAGAATTAGTCGAAGAAAATCTTGTTTTTAGACAATTTAATGAAAAAGATTTTTACAATGATATTTCTAATGCCAAAGCAGTTATAACTAATGGAGGTTTTTCAGTTCTTAGTGAGGCATTATATCTTAAAAAACCCATTTTTTCAATGCCGATAAAAAACCAATTTGAACAGATTTTTAATGCAAAAATTATTGAAAAACTTGGAGCTGGTGTGTTTTATATTGAATTAACAGAAGATAATCTAAAGGATTTTATAAAAAATTTGAATTATTATATGGAGAATTTGAAATCATATGATCCCGGAAACCAGAAAAAAAAACTGGAAACTATAGGGGAAGAAATTCAAAAAACATTAACCAACTGAACATAATGATGAAATTGAAAAGTCCGAAAATAAATTATGTTTTATAATAAATATCTTTAAGTGATTTGAATGTCAGATACAGTGCAACTTCTTAAGATAATGCAACCAGTAATGTTTCCTTTGCAATATTTTGACAAATTTTTGTTTAAAATTAAGAAAATCGATATAAAGAATACAATACTTCTTGTAGGAACACCAAGATCTGGTACAACTTGGCTAATGGAGATTTTTAGAACCCTTCCAGGATATTTAAGCTTATTTGAACCAATAAATCCAATATTCTTTCCGGAATCATTTAAAGTTGGTTTTACACCTAGAAAATATCTTCCTGCTGATTTTGATTGGCCTGAAGGCAGAAACTATCTAAAAAAAACATTTTCCGGTGATACATATACTCGTGTACCCCTATATCAACTAAATCCTGAGATGATCATGCATCGATTTCTAGGAAACAAGCTTATTGTTAAAGCTATTGGTCTTAATAGACTTTTACCTTGGATATCTACAAATTTTAACCTACGTGCAATATTTTTCATAATAAGGCACCCCTGTGCTGTAATTGCTTCACAACTCAAAACAGGTTATTGTGGATATCATTTAAACACCTCTCCCTATTCAGATATTTTTCCCACACAAAAAAATATAATGGAAGAAGCATCCGAGATCCCAACAATAGATAATAATTTAATTGAACGATTAAAAAAGATCAAAACCCAAGAAGAAATACTAGCGGCAACATGGTGTTTGGATAATTATATTCCTCTATCATTTAAAAAACCATATCCATGGACATCTATAATATACGAGAAAACAATCATAGAAGGAGAAAATGCAATCAAAAAATTATTTAACAAAATTGGAGAAGAAACAATTCCTAAATCAGCAATCAAGAATTTAAGGGCACCTAGTTTGTTGACCCCTAGAGATGAATTGAATGTAGTAAAAAATACGAATAAACAATTGTCAAAATGGAAAAAATCCCTAACACAAAAGCAAATCGAAAGAATTCTTAAAATTGTTGCTTATTTTGATCTAGATTTTTATTCAGAGGATATTGAACCTGATTATAAAAAAATAGGACTAAATAATTTATAATAGATTTTCTAAACCTGCTAGTATAAAATTATAATATTCAATTAAAATTATCAATATTTAGATTGAATTCCTACGATATTTATTAAAAATTACTGAAGAACGTGTTGTATATTATAATCATTCCGAGTATAATAATGATTACACCTACTATTTTCCCTAGTTTATCCTCATCAACTCGGTTAGCTACTAAAGAGCCTGAAAGAGCCCCCAAAGCAGCTGCAGGAGCTGCAAGTAGAGCCGAACTAAAAATTACCTCATTATTAATAGAATGGCCAATCACACCAGCACCTGCAATAAAAACCATCATTAAAAGTGAAGTTCCAATTGCTTTATGAACATCATATCCCAGTATGAAAATTAATACTACTGCAACCATTCTACTACCGCCCATACCTGAAAAACCACTCGCAAGGCCAATTATCAATCCAAATATTACTAAAAACGGAATTTTTCTTTCTTTAAATATATCTAAATTGATTTTCCCATGGATATAATCAATATTTTTCCTAATACCCCTTATTAGAAAGGTTAAACCAGTAATAATCAATAATGAAGCGACAAAAAGACCAAGTCCCGATGCAGGAGTACCTGATGTAAATCGACTACCAATAAAAGCACCAATAACACCTGTTATAGCAAGCAATAAACCTGAACGCATGTCAACATTACCATTTTTCAAAAAAACCAATCCTGCAATTGCACCAATAAAACAGTCTATTACTAGACTTGTGCCAATTGCCAAATGAATAGAATAACCGATAAGAATTGTAAAACAAGGAATCATAATAGATGCAGCAGTTCCTGAAGATAAACTAACAAATATTCCACTACCAAAACCACATGCAAGAAGGAAAATAATTGTTAAGTAATTGTCAATCACATAAATTAGAATATAGTTACAAGATATATAGATTCTCTTTTAGATATTTTTATATATCTACAAACAGCTTTTTTCAAAAAGTTTTCTTCGCTTAGCGGCATTATCTGGTCCTCCATAACTATGAACGTTGTTAGTCCAAGGTTTCCTAAGAAATTGAAATATATTTGAAATTTTTTTCATTAATATAGTTTGAAGTGACTTCAAGGAGATTTTCATCTATATTTTCAAGAAGTCTAAAAATAATTTTATTTTTAAACTAGAAAACAAAATCGCTTTAATCCAGTTTAATTTAGTAATTTTTCGCCATCTCCAAAGTCATATCTAGATTTAATAAATCTTGATAAATGATTATCTCGTGTAGTTATAGTGTTGTATGCATCGGATTTATTTTTTAAGAAGTAATCAAACCATCCAATAGCGTATCTTAAGCAAATATCTTTTTGCCACTTTGGACAAGGGCAAAATCGTTTAAAAGCTGTGGAAAAACCAAAATGGGTACCAAATTGTATTGCAATTAACTCCTTTGGAGCTTCTGCTTTTTTATAACATCTTGAAATAATTGGAATACTGAAAGTAGCAAAATCAAAACATCCACCTTGGAATTGTATTGGAACTTTCACCTTATTAATTATAAGAGGATTACCCTGGGATAATGCAACTAAAGCATCTACCCTTTCATCAATAACTGCAGTTTCAGTCGCCGTAATCCCTCCTAGTGAATGTCCTATTAATCCAATTGTTGTATTATCAACCATGTTTTTAACTGAGCTTTTTTCTAAAAGATATGTAAGGGCATCTGATGTTGCCGCAGTCCATCTACGTAAAAAATATTGGATAGGAGTTTCTATTAGAATTGTATAGCGAAAGAAGATGTTCAATAAAGAAATATTAAAAGCCCTAAGAGAGAGCATACCTTCTGATTTTCCTTGACCTGGAAAATCAAATATCATTGTTACGTATCCCTCTTCAGCTAAGGCTTTTGGAATCCAGTTGTAGGCATCAACATAACCCCCCATACCTTCACAAAAAACTATACCTGGATAAGGACCCGATCCATTTGATGGATAATAAATCTCTCCATATAATGTGTAACCACTGCTTTCAAATTCTACATTTATTTGATTAATACTGCTAATTTGAGGACTATTATCTACCGAAAGTTCTTTAACAGCTTTACTACTAATACTAAAAGCGCTACTAATAGTATTAAAACAAAGTAGTATAATAATTAAGGCAATTATTAAAGTCTTAAATGATTTAATTCTTGACATTTTCGCATCCAGGTACTTTTAAAGTCAATATAATTGTATCAGAAGATTGAAACATTTCTCATCCACACCTCACAACCTTCTGATAATTTAGGTGGTTTTACTACCTTAAATGTTCCGACAACAATATTGCTACTCCCAGGGGGGTACTCTTTCATTACCCTTGCCCCTTCATTGTAAATATTACCAAAACCATTATCGATTTCTCCAATTTCGTCCTTTACTATTGGAACCCAATTTGTACCATTAAAACACCATACTTCGCAACCTTTGGTATTTTCCCCAATGACTCTAATTTGCATATTTAGTGTGCCAACCCATAGTCTATCGTCAGATGAAACAACTATAGACCAAATATACTTATTCCATTTGGTTCCAAAACCATCTTTTTCATCATGGTTGCTCATTCCTTCACCAATTACCTCTGTCCATGTTTCACTATCGTATTTCCATATCTCACAACCTTGAACATTTAGCCCATTAGGTTGATATGCATCTGTTGCTGATGCAACATACAATTCATTATGATACACAGCCATACTTCGAATACCATAGTTTTCTGGCTCGCCAAAACCATCACCGCCAGGGCAATCAACCTTTTCCCAACTCAAACCATCTAATGTTCTCCATAGTTGACAACCACTATTTTCAAACCCAAAAACAGAGTTTGTATTAAAAGTACCAATATATAATTGATCTTGGAATATTATTATACTCCAGGCATATGTATTATGAACATTTTGCTTTAAATCAGGTAGAAAATCTCTAAATCCTCTATCTATAACTTTACTCCAATGTATTCCGTCCTTTGATCTCCAAACTTGACAACCACCGTTATCAGTATAGTCCCAGTTCATTGTTCCAACATACAAATATTCGTTAAATTCTTCCATACACCACACTGCAATATTATTTGAATCGTTAAAACCCCCTTTTACTAAAGCGTTTTTACCTACTACCTGTTCCCATTTATTACCATCGTATCTCCATAATTCACATCCTTGAAGAGGACTTGTCCAAGTGCCAATGTATAGTTTTCCTTTATATTCTTTAATAATTGATGCAGCGAGATTTCTTGTATCTCCAAAACCCACCGGTAAATCAGCATCATTATTATCCCCAATAAGTTGTGACCATTTACCATTACTTTGATTGTATTTCCAGACTTCACATCCATCACTCATTTTTGCTCTTGCATTCATTGCTAGGTTTAATGATCTACTTAACAAAAGCATTAGAAAATAATAATTACTATATCTAAGATATCTTGAAAATATAGTCGATATAAGTGTCTTTTCTTTTAAATTGAAGGGTAGATTTGGAAAAAAACCTTCTAATGATATATGATCCTTGTTTATGATATTTTGTAAGTTTGAAACTTCCAATATTTTTGATTTATTAAAGCTCTGGGTTCCTAGATACAATTCACCATTATAAACTTCAATGCCTCTAATCCCAATATTTGTATTTTTTCCGAATCCCTGGTTATCTCCACCAACTAATTGCTCCCATACAGCAAAATTGGATTGATGTAAGATTTCTTTTTTTGTTCCTAATTGAAGAGTATTTTTTCCAAATGTTCCACTTATGGTTGGTAAAAAACTAGCCAAAATAATAAATAGTATTATAACTAATGAAATTTTTTTTCCAAGTATATTATTCTTCAATTGTGAAATCCTCCAATAATACAAGGATATAATAATATTATATTATTATACTACGACTTAAATATTTTGGTTTATTATTAAATATAATCCAAGCGAGAAATCTATGAAATGAATGTCATCGATGAATCGCCTGGACAATTTAAGCCAAAACGCCAATAGGTGTTTTCTTCCCCTTGAGGGGAAAGCAACGCAATTTATTGCATGGAATGGGTGACTAACAAGAATTTTTTCTAAAAAAATCAGCCCTAAGTTAGTTAATACTAAAGGATTTTTCAGATGAAATTATTGAATTATTTGCATCATCATAAGCAACAATCCAATAAGTTATAAGCCCATTATTAGGAAATTGACCTAATTCAACGCCAAATATTGGCTTGTTTGATTCACTAAACAAAGGATCTTCCTCATGCCTATTTTGCACCGGGTTATCGCCATATCTGTACATTTCAATTGAATTAATTTCAGTTTCATTCTTATAATACAAAATCACTCTTTTAATATCAAATGGACTTGCTTTGGTAACATTAGCGTATATTACGATATTACTAATATTTGTCAGATTTTCAGGCTCATGATAAAAATTATTGATTTGTGGACTCCAATCATGACCGCTTTCATTTTTAATAAAAGAAGTTATGTTGAATGATTCTTTATCTACATTATCAATTGCCTTCACTGAAATAATGTGTTTGCCTAATTCAAATTCACTTATGTCCCAATTGATATACCAATTTGATGTACCATTTGCTTTATAATATTCGCTATCATCTATTGCAACTTCAATTGTTTTAACATTGGTATTATCATAACTATTTCCAGATATTGTAATAACTTCTGCTTCTATAACTTCCCCATTTATAGGGTCGTTTATATCAATTTCTGGTGGTATTTCATCTATTAAGGTTATTAATATTTCATCTTTGCGAGAGCCACATTCAGCTGTGATTATATAATTCCCAGGTTTATAACCAGATGAATTCCATTTATAAAACCATTGATAATCCACAGGAGATATTGCAATAAGTTCACCATTGATTTTGAGGTTTACATCATTATTTGTTATACCAGAAATATTGATAATTTCACCCACATTAAAAATAGGGTTATCCAATATAGTTGTATCAGGAGTTACAATCTCAACAATGTCTATATCGGTTGATGTTTCAACTTTAATTGAAAAATCAACAATAACATTTGTATTGCGGGCATGATTTCGAAATATTATATACCAATTATTTTTACCTGCATTAAATAAAATTTCTTCTTTTTTACCCTCAAAGTAGTTGTAACAATCGAATTTTTTTCCATTTTTATATTTTTCAAAATTCTCTTCATCTAAAACAAAAAAATCAATTACGCCCTTATTTTCATAAGTACCAATATTTCCATACCACATATTTCTTTGTAACTGATATGATTCAGTTTTAAATGAGACATCAAAATAACAATCACCCTCAGGTATTACTTTGTTGAAATGTTTTTGAGTCTTATGGAAAGGGTTTAAAAATAATACTTGAAATGTTTTATTTCTAGGATTAGACATCAACCTAATAGCATTATTATTTGCAAGTTGCCAAAATTTTCTAAAAATACCATGTTGAATGACAAATAGATAACTATGGCCCTTTCCCAATTGAATGGTACATTCTCCATTTGAATCTGTATAATTCCAAACCGATAGTGTCAATCCGTCTATTATATCTGGAATTTCATTGTATCTTTCTTTTATTTTATCATAAATAGTTTGAAGGATTTTTCCCTTGATTATTTGTGGTAATTTATCCCAGATTTTCTCTATTATTTCCCATATTTTGTTCTTCGTCCATGTAATATCCTTTATCCCATGAACTAATACCGTCACTCTAGCGCCATCAACAGGTTGAAGATAGATGTCTTTTACAACGAATTTAACTTCATATCTATCTTCAGGAAAAATATAATAAGATGTTGTCTCATAAATTGAATCATCGCCTTTCCATGAAAATACGGAAGACATGTTTTTCCCCCAACCATACTCATATACATCAGGTTTATCAACAGTGCCTCCTCCATCAGACCACCAGTTATCGTTTTGATGCCACTCTCTTTCATAAAATTCTCTCCATACATGGTCTTCTGCTACATTATATGCACCAATAGATGGAATCAGCCCCGTTCTTTGTGCAGCAACTGCGATTCTTTGTAATTCTCCACACCATCCATTGTGTTCATGGGCAATTATATTTGGTTGTGGGGGTCTATCACCTATTGCTTGAGCAGGAACAGTTTTTCCAATCCAATAACTTATAGCTTCAATAGCAGTTGGATGACTTTCTATACTTTGTTTCCAAAGTCGATTTTTTGACTGGTAGTAGGATTCGCAGTCCCAGAGATATTTTATGTTAGATAATTTCTCCTTAAGTAAAGGGTATCCTAAATCGTTATGGTTAAATAGGTAATCACGCCAAAACTTTCCGTAAATATATTCTGCATTTTCACTTGATGTTTTTGGATGTACAATATACCAATAATAAATTTCTTTAGGGCATTCAAACTGTTTTTCAGTTCCGTTTTCAATTATGTTATATCTTATGGTGGAGTAGTAGTTTCCAGATTTGTCATTATAATCAACAATGTCAGCATATTCAATCCATTTATCATTTTCATAAAGAAAAAATGCGTTATCTTGAAGTAGTTCAACAGAAGGAACCTTATTTAAAGGGGAACAAGCTATTGAAAACGCTATTTCATCTGTATATTTTTTACTAGATTTTAATATAAGATCAGCATATTCTTCATTATTTTCCATAGATTGAAATTGTTTTGTTAATTTTCTTTGTATCCAATTTGGTGATTTTGCAATAGCCAATTTCACCTTTTCTGTTAATCCAGATGAATATGGTTCAAATTCTTCTGCTTCTAAAGACAAATTTTCTGATGAAAACTTGACATAATAATCAGAACCTGCCGGAATTTCTATTTCTCTATAAAGCTGTGTAACTATTTTTTGATCAGCTTTATTAAATATTTTCTCTAGATTATTAACTCCAAAAGTAACTGGTGAAATAAGTAAAAATAATAACGCAATAATTGAAAGTGTATTTCCAATTGAAATCAATCTTTTTTTGTATTTAATATATAGCCCCCAATAATTATATTAATGTTTTTTTAAGTATATAAATTGTAAGCTTATCCGATAGAAAGTTAATTATGAATCATTACATGTTATTAGGGATAAATTCTTTTAATCTTTTCAAGGCATTAATTTTATCTTTGTTGCCAATTTTTGCTTGATTTATTCCCTGTTTTATAATTTCTGTGGATTCATCCATCGCTTTTCTATCAACAGGAAAAGGTACGCCGTCTTTCCCTCCAACTGTAAAACTATATTTAACTGGATCAGACCATGATGGTTTTTCACCATAAATCAAATCAGATATTAATGCTAAGGCTCTGACAGTATTTGGCCCAACACCTTTTATCGATAATAATTCTTCATAGTTTTTTGGCTGAAAATCATAGATTTCTTTCATTTTTAACCAATTAATTTTCCTTGGCATATTCAGGTAATTAATCGGTTTTTTTGTTTTTTTGTTGTACAAAAAGTGATCAAGAGTTTTCTGGTTTGGATGAAGTGATAATTCTGCCCATTTCTTTTTTAATTGAATTAGGCCATCATTTACTAAATCAACAGAGATTTTTTGAGCTGATTTACTTTGATTTGCTGTCATATTCAAGACTTTTTCTTGTTGAATGTCTCCAATAATTGCATTATGTGGCTCGCAAACAAAATTATTCACATTATCTGAAAGCCAATGATATCTTCGGGCATAATTGGTTTGATCATTCATACCCTGTTGAATTACTGCCCATTTTTTATTTTCAGAAAAAATTAGGACATGATGATAGAGATTATGACCATCTTGTATTGCGGTGTTGTCAATTTTTGCTGACATTCTACTAGAATATTTTAGTTCTTCTATTGAGTTTGTTGTAAGGTTAAATAACTCCCCATTTTTTTCAATATCTTGTAGAGTTTTTCTGGACGCTCTACCTTTCCCTCCAGCAATGGCAATACCATACTCCTGAGGATTCCAAGCCTCTTTTAAGGCACCGCATGTAACGGTAGTCGTTCCACTAGAATGAAAATCGTAACCTAATACACACGATAATGCTTGTAGCCAAAAAGGATCTGACATACGTTGTAAGAACTCATCCACTCCATATTCATATAATATAATCTCAATTATTCCTTTGGATAGTGGAACCATTCTTTTGAAAAGCCATTTTGGAGCCTTACCATAATGTAATGGAAGATTAACTATGCCACTTCTTTTCAATTTTATTCACCAATTGTTGTAGTTTTTTTGATTTTTCGACATGAAACGAACCCATATTTTGTACATATTTTAAAATTTCAATTTTTCTTCTGATTTCAATAGTATACCAAATTCCAAGATCTGTCTTATGTTTGTGTGGGCCAATAAAATTTATTTTAATTTCATTAAAAAGATAAATAACCTTCTCTAGGAATTTCTTATTACTCTGAGAGATTATTATGACTGAATCCGAATATTTTGGATTTACATATCCTTCAGCATCAAATAATCCAATTAAAAAATATTTTTTGTTGGTCAAATCAAAATCATTAATAATTGGTGGGATTTGACCAACACGTATTTCCATGACATTTTTAAAAAATCTAAAAATTATTTTTGATCCTATTTGGATGGCGTAACTATTTCCATTTCTTATAAAAATTGGAGGATCAACTTCAAATAACTCAATAAATAATGGTTTCAAAATTATTTCTAATTGTTTTTTAGATTTTTCACTAATTTTTAATGTATAATGGTTTCCTCCCTCTTGTAAATTTCCATCTCCACAAATCCACCCTAAAAGATATGATAATTTTGGATTGATATGTCGAGGCAATGATGTTTTTTGACATTTTGAATGAGTTGATAAAAGCAGTTTCATGTCAAATATTTCATTCCATTTATCTATTACTTCTTTATCCTTCTTATTACATAACTTCTGCCAGAGTTTAATTAGATTAAACATTGTTCTAACTGAGATATTTTTTCTACCGTTTTTATATGCATAAAATAAAGAACCAGTTATGTTTAACTTATTTGGGATTAATTTTCTAACATTTAATTCCCTCCAATTATTATTAATAATTTCATGCCAAATTTCTTTAATTATATCAGACGCGTTTTTCATATATATTGATTTCATTTTGCCATCCATCTCACAAATTAAATCTAATAAAAAATTTTTTATCGGAATCCTCGGTTCATCAGGAATTTTTTGTAGGATTGTGGGAATTGCACCAGGATTATTGTAAAAGTACGAATCAATTTGCATAATCTTATAAGCATATGATTCTCTCAATATACTATTACCTTTTCTTATGGTTAAGTGAAAGTATTGACTAAAATAGGTCTTTTAGCATTTTTATGCCATAATTGGTAATGATTGTACAATAACTCCTATATAAGAATTACAACAAAACATAATCATTAGGTGATTTGAAAATGGGCATTACACTACAAAGAAAGGATAAGACAAGTATATTCTGTCCACAGCCAATTTCATCTAACCATACTTACAAGATCAAAACAAGATTTATTGGAGTAGTAATTGCCTTTTCGCTTATGATACTTGGTACCTGGATAATTATGAACTTTCATTAAACATCAATTTAAATTAGATGTATTTTTATAAAAAAAATCGCTTATTTTCAACAATTTTTTCGAAACCCATATATAAGAGAAGTTATTAATATTAACATAGAATAATATCAAGGTTAGCAAATAAAATGATAAGCATAAAAATCTACGAACAGGGAGAAAATCTCGTAATTGGTGCATGCGACGAACATCTACTAGGCAAGAAATTTGTAGATGGGAAATTTCAGATAGATGTATCAAAAAATTTTTATGAAGGCCAGAAAATAAATAAGGAGATGTTGGCAAAATATTTACACAATGCAACGATTGCAAATCTTGTTGGTGAAGAAGCAGTCAATTGTGCAATAAAACTTGGCCTAGTCAATCCGGAATGTATTCTAAGAATAAAAGGAATACCCCATGCTCAAATGATTAGAGTGCTTTAAATCTACTGTGGATTTTTTGTAAATTTATTTATTTTCTCATTAATTTTATCAAAATGGCTTCCAGTCCAATAGAACTTATTACAATTGCTGCAAAACCAAAATTCATCCTTGTTAGCAAATACTTTCTCAGGTACTTTACCTTTAACATCACTCTTGTTAATTTTTTTAATTAGAGAATTACAAATGGTACATCTAGTTAATAGCAATTCTTTATCAACTTTAATTAAATTTAAAACTTGATTTAATTGTTCTTCAAGATCAGTAATTTTAATTTGTATAACATTAACATTCCGCTTTCTTGCTTTTTGAGTTAATTCTTTATCTCTAGTTATAACAGTACGATTTTCTTTTTCTGCAATCTTAAGCAGTTCTTGATCAGTAATTTCAGAATTTGCATAAAAAGTATCAAAACCAAAAATTCGAAGCCATTTAGCAAGTGAACCTAACATTTGATCGCATAATAGTTTCATTTTATCAGTTCATAATGAGTTAAAATTCCATCCCCAAATCTATTTATATCGATAATTTTTAGATATATTAATTCGCTTTCATTTTTTGAACCCACACCATCAGCTATAGTCGGCGAGTTTTTTCCACCAACAATACACAGTCCAATATAGACAAATAATTCATCTACTAACTTATTTTTTAAAAAACTCCATATGATAGTACCGCCACCCTCTACTAATAATTTATTAATGCCTTTTTGATGAAGCAAGTTCAATGCATAATTTAAGTCTATTTGTCCCTCATGATCAGATTTACATTCAACAATTTCAATGTGCTTTCCATTAATTTTTTTTCTATTGCCTACTGTTGTAATAACTAGTGTTTTTGCAGCATTATTTAGTACAAGAGAATCTATAGGGATTCTGCATTTGCTGTCTAGAACAACTCTCAAAGGCTGTTTAGGATTTTTTACATATTTTGGATTAACCGTGAGTTTAGGATCATCAGAAAGAACAGTTTCAATTCCTACAAGAACCGCGTCACATTCATTACGTAACTTATACATTCTTGCTATGTCCTCATCACTCGAAATTCTTAACTGTTTTCTCGAGGGAAGAGCAATTTTCCCATCAACAGACATTGCACAATTCACAATTACATATGGTCTATGCATACTGAATCACTTTGGATACAAAGGACAAACCTTATTTTTTTCAGGACAAATACCTTTAGTTTTACATTGAGGTCCAGCTTTTTTAAAAATTGTTGGTGCAACATTTTTTACTTCTTGCAACATCTTATTTGCAAGGGTTCGAATTTCCCATTGTGCATGAAGACAACATCTAAGTTCAAAAAAGTTGAGTAAAGACCTTGCATTCATAGTTACTATTATATTTGTACATGTTGCATTTGGGAGAACATATCTAGCATCTTCAGCCGGAATGCCCATTTCAAGAAGTTTGTTGTATTGATCCCATATTTTTTTCATTGTTTGTTCGTATGCTTTCTTCATTGTGAGATTTTTTTCAATTTTTGGGGGAATAACATAATTTGATTCTTTTAAGTTAACATATCTTTGACTCTGCTGAGCGTAGCTAGCTATTCGATGTCTAACTAATTGATGAGTCAGAGATCTACTAACGTCACTTATTGCAAAAGTAAAACTAGTATGTTCAACAACACTTGTATGACCTAAATTAATTACATGGTCAAGTATTGCAAATAGCTCTTTTTCTAGGCTTTTATCTAAGTCTCCAGGTTTTGTCTTACTATGTGTAAGTTTCGCTGCCATTGCTGGTAATTTTTCTGGATTTGGGGTATATCCAATTAATTTAACATTCATGAATTTCCCACTTGTGAAAATAATACGTTGCTTTAATATTTGTTATAATTATTTATGCCTTTTCATATCTCTAGAATTTTGTTACTTAATTATTTTAAAATTGATTTCTTGATATAAACAGAAAGTATTTTTCCAAAACCGGAAGATTTTTTAAAGCGATTTAATTACCTTCGGATAATCAAGCATATTCCTGGGAGGATAAAATGTTAGCATTTATAGTAACAACAATCCTTTGTTTTATAACTTATCTATTATTGACAACAGGCAGTGGAACTCTTGGATTATGGAGTCTTGAAGAGATTCTTATTGGAGCAATTCTTTCGGTAATCATTGGATTTATTGCCAGAAAAATATTTATAAAAGACAGCTATCGAATGTTGAATCCTATTAGGTGGATTATATTTATTGTATATCTAATTGGACCCTTTTTCTTTGCTATGGCAAAAGCAAACTTCGATGTTGCTTATCGCGTAATTACTGGTAGAATAAATCCGGGTATCGTGAGAATCTCTCCTAATTTAAAAACAGATCTTGGTATAACTATGCTTGCAAATTCTATAACACTAACCCCTGGCACTTTAAGTGTTGATGTTGATGAAGATAAAAATGATCTTTATGTACATTGGATTAATGTTAAAGACAAAGCCTTAACTAAAAAACCTGTTGATTATAAATTTGTCTGTGGCAAGTTTCCTAATTGGATAAGGAGGATTGCTGAATGATGGAATTCTTTGATAACTATATAATAATTTTAATTTTTCTATTAATCAGTATACTATTAGCTTTAGTGAGGGTAATTCGCGGACCAACTGCACCAGATAGAATTGTGGGAATAGATACAATAAATACTATTGTGATATCTGGCATGGTAGTTTTTGGGGCTGCTTTTCAAGAAGTAATATACATCGATGTTGCAATTGTTTACGCACTTCTTTCATTTATTTCCACATTATTTATTGCAAAATATTTAGAAGGAGGGGAGTTCTAAATGATTTTTAATTTAGTTATTTATATTCTAATGGCAATTGGAGTATTTTTCAACCTCCTTGGCGGTTTTGGACTACTGCGTTTTCCCGATGTATATACAAGACTTCATGCCGGAACAAAATGTACTACATTCGGCTCAATTTTTATTTGTGGTTCAGTAATACTAATCGGTCTTAAGACCTGGTACACAGGTTCAACAGACGGTTCTGTTTTAGCAATTCATTCTGTTGTGGCTCTGGTTGCAATTCTCCTAACAAACCCCACAGGTGCTCATGCTATTGCTCGTGCTGCACATCGAAGCGGAGTTATGCCGATTAGAGCTGTTGTTGATGATTTAAAAAATCAAAAAGGCGAAAAAACCGTTAAAAAGGAGGCAAAAAAATGACGTATTTAGAATTAATCCACATTATTGTCCCCATACTAACTGTTGCAGCATCTGTTGTTGCAGTTTTACTTAAGGATCTTCTTGCGGCTGTTGTAGCTGTTGCCGCTATGAGTTTATTACTTTCTCTTGAGTTTTATATTTTACAGGCGCCAGATGTTGCAATAGCACAAGCTGGTGTTGGTGCTTGTTTAACTACAGCGATTTTTGTAATTGCAATTAAGGCTACAAAGCGGATGGAGGGAGGAAAATAATGTTAAATAGAAATATTGCTGCAGTTATTGTTTTTACCGTAGTTGCAGTATTTTTTGTCTTTTCTGCTCTCCTTATGCACCCTTTTGGTATCCCAGAAGAATCTGATATGGATGATTACATCATTGATAATACTCAAGAAGAAACAGGTGCTAATAACGGAGTTACGTCTGTTGTTTTCGATTATCGAGGATTTGATACGTTAGGTGAGGCAACAGTACTATTTACTGCAGTAGCGGGGGTGATTATGATTTTTAGGAGGCTTAAAAATGAGTGAAATGTCTAAAATTGTTCGAACTATTAGCAATATCGCTTTTCCCTTTTCTATGATATATGGACTGTATGTTATCGCTCATGGTCACCTAACACCTGGAGGCGGTTTTCAAGGCGGTGCTATAGTAGCCTCAGCTTGTGCAATGATTCTTGTTGCCTTTGGCTCTAAATGGACAATAACTAAGATTAAGGAAAAAAGACTTTCAGTTTTCGAAAGTTTAGGTGCAATTGGTTTTATTGTCCTTGCTCTTTTAGGACTTATTTTTGGGGTTGCATTTTTCAGTAATTTTCTAGCAGGCTCAAAATATTTATTTGGTACTATTCCACCTATGGGTTCCGGGCTGGCAAATATTGACACAGGCGGAGTGCTTCCATTGATGAATTTTGCTGTTGGTTTAAAGGTGATTGCAGGATTATTTGTTATTGTTCTTGTCATGGCATATGCAACAACTAGTTTCAAGGAGGCAAAGAAATGATTTATAATATTCCTTACATCGCAGTTGCAGCTCTTATTCTTTTAGGTTTATATGCACTCATATTCAAAAGAAATCTGATTAAAATGGTAATTGGCATAACTTTAATTGAAAGTGGTGTCAATTTATTCTTGATAACACTTGGTTATAGAAAAGATAGCATTGCACCAATTTATACAAGTTCACCGGGAGGGACCATGGCTTTTCCCGTTCCTCAAGCATTAACTCTTACAAGTATAGTAATCGGCGTTGCTGTTCTTGCATTAATGTTGTCCCTAGTTGTTCATATCTACAGACATTATGCAACATTAGATGTGAGTAAAATAAGGAGGTTGAAGGAATGAATATACCTGATTATACCATTGCAATGGTTGTAGCTATACCTCTTCTTGGCGCTTTCCTAACACCTCTTGTTAGCAAAATTAATGATAAAATAAGAAATATTTTTGTTATCCTTGTTTTAGCTTTGAATGCAGGTCTTGTTTTTTTGCTTGCATCAGAAATCTTAACTAAAGGTATTAAGACATATATCTTTGGTGCAAAAGACCTTACTTTTCCGATAGTCAGGATTCTTTTTGAAGTTGATGCAATGAGTATTTTCATGGCAATTATCAGTTCAATATTAGTGCTGATTGCTGTGATTTATTCATGGGCATTTATGAAAGAAAACACTGGTTTAGATAAATATTACACACTTATTTTGCTTTTAACAGCCGGAATGCTTGGTATGGTTCTTACAGGCGATATGTTCAATTTCTTCGTATTTCTTGAAATATCTTCAATTGCATCTTGTGCTCTTATTGCATTTTGGACTGATGTTGGTGAATCAGTTGAAGCTGGATTTAAATATATAGTAATTAGTTCTATGGGGGCATTGTTTGTACTGTTTGCAGTTGCATTGCTTTACGGTCAATACAACGCATTGAATATTGCTCTTCTTTCGAATTTGATACAATACACGTTTTTAGATAAAATCGCCCTTGTATTGTTAATAATTGCTTTAGCAATGAAGGCGGGTATTGTGCCTATGCATATGTGGTTGCCTGATTCCTATGGCAGTGCACCCTCATCAGTAACAGTTATACTTGTTAGTGCCACATTAGCCAGTTTATATGGTGTTTTAAGGGTAATTTTCACATTATATGGTAATGCATTATCAACATTGATTAGATTTGATATCTCTGTAAATGTTCTTATTGGTTGGTTTATTGTTGCCTTAGCAGTTATTTCTATAATTATTGGAGTAACTATGGCGCTTATTCAATCTGATTTTAATAGATTGATAGCATATGGGGCAGTTGCAGAAATTGGGTATATGTTTCTTGGAATAGGTGCAGGTATAGTTGCGCTTGGGACTGCTTATGGTAAAATTGCTTTAAACGGCGGAATTTTTCATATAATGAATGATGCATTAGATGTTGCCCTTCTTTTTTTAGTAGCTGGGTCTATATATTATGCTACAAGAGAAACATCATTAGACAAACTATGTGGACTTGCAAGAAATATGAAATATACAACAGTTTTTTTCATAATAGGACTACTTGCTATTGCAGGTATGCCACCTCTTAATGGTTTTGCTTCGAAAATACTGATTTATGAATCAACCTTTCAAATTAATCCAATACTTGCTATAGTCGCAATATTATGCAGCATACTACTTCTTGCAGTGTTTGTAAAGGTTTTCTTTTCTGCATTTATGGGGCCTAAAATTTCAAAATACTCGGATGTTAAAGAGGTTCCAAAAAGTATGCTTATTTCTATGGGGATTATCGCAAGTATAATAGTTTTTATCGGACTGTTTCCCGATATTATTATTAGTAATATTGTCGAACCAGCTTCGAATGCATTGATTGGATATTCAGAATATGTATCTCAAGTAGTAGGAGGGCTTTAAAATGTTTACTATAGAAACCGGAAGTGGTTTTTGGAATCCGATAATCTGGGCTATTTCTATAGCTATAGCTTTTCTTTTGATTTATGTTATTAGAAGTATTGGTAAAAAAGAGTATAAGAAAGATACTGAACAAGTTAAATCATTTCTTTCTGGTAATCCAGAATATGAGAAAGAAAAAATGCATGTTAAAGCAAGTAATTTGTACTGGGGTTTTACTACAAGTCTTAAAGGGCTTTATAATTTATTACGAAAAATGCATACAGGAAATACAAGTGATTATGTTCTATGGTTTGTAATAATACTAGCTATTTTCTTTTTAATTGAGGTGATTTAATGAATCTAGTGGAAACCTCTGAAACTGTTTTAAGAATCGTTCTTGGTACTATTGGAGTTACAATATTTGGAATAATTTTTGGTTTATTTTACAAAGGTATTGATCGAAAAATCTCTGCTCATATGCAAGGTCGAATTGGCCCTCCAATTATACAACCTTTTAGGGATATTAGAAAATTGTTTACAAAAGAGAATATTGTACCAGAAAATGCAATACCCTGGATATTTAATCTTATTCCACTTTTAGGTCTAGTAGCTACAATAACAATTCTGATTTATTTACCAATTGGGGGTTTTCAACCAATAATTTCATGGGGTGGAGATCTTATACTAATACTTTATCTATTAATTTTTCCCTCACTTGCATTAGCTATTGGAGGTTTTTCATCTGGTTCTCCATATGCTGTAGTTGGTGCTCAGAGGGAAATGGCAACAATGATTGCCTATGAGTTTCCCCTTGCAATTATAATTATAAGCCTTGCATGGAAACTAACTCAAGTAGGTGGTGAAAATGTCTTTGCATTATCTACTATTGCAAGTACTCCAATTTGGAATAATGTTACTGGTCCTCTAGGTTTCATTGGTTTTGCAATACTTCTTTTCGTCTTAATTATTGTCACTCCTGCTGAACTTTCTAAAATACCATTTGACGCACCTGAAGCAGAAACAGAAATAGCTGGTGGGCTTCTTGTTGAATACTCTGGAAGAAACCTTGCAATGTTTTACCTAACTGATTGTGTAAAGACAGTAGTAATGGCATCAATAATCGTTGTATTATTCATACCTTATAATATTTCTACACTGCCTATACTTGGTATACAAAGTGGAAGCTACTTTGCTTATGCTATGGATGCGATATTTTATCTAATAAAATTATTTATAGTAATACTTTTTTCAGTAACTTTAATTCGTGTGGCAATTGCACGTTTGAAAATCGATCAAATTGTTTACACTTATTGGATTCCACTTACCCTATTAAGCCTCGTTGGATTAATTTGTATTATGTGGGATGGATTCATTATGAACGCCCTTGGACTAGTATAATCAAGTGCTAAAAATTAAACAAAATTCTATTTAATTTAATCTCGTTCTAGGTCCC
>Ga0209635_10000407_pt1 | contig 28976 bp, 19 predicted proteins | sample DeeMarSWOR230_32_FD_187463 | JGI IMG/M metagenome (GOLD analysis project Ga0209635, IMG submission 187463) | Marine sediment microbial communities from White Oak River estuary, North Carolina - WOR-2-30_32 (SPAdes) (version 2) | ecosystem: Environmental > Aquatic > Marine > Intertidal zone >...
CCTGGAATGCTTCGGAGAAATCATGCAAGAATGGAAGGAAAAATCCTGAGGATCTGCCCTATCTATTCGGCCAGAGTAATTCCTGGAAGGGAGGGTAATCGCGGAGAGGTTCTAAATCCATATCCCGATGGAGATAGGCACCAAAAGGCCGGCCCTGAGTAAAAGCATCCCGGAGCAGTTCCACGGCTTGCTCTTGTTCGCCAAGGAGAGATGCGATGCAAGCCCGTGAATAAGTATGGACTCCAAAAAGGTAAGGCTGGTCTATTCCTGTTAATTCTTCTGAGAGCTGGAGCGCTTCCTTCTTATTTCCCATGCGTGCGGCCAGCCTTCCCAGAAATCCTTTGTATTCGACATGATCAGGATACTCCTCACTCAGTTCCTTGAAAAGCTTCTGAGCGTTTTCCCATTGCTCGGCTACATAGTGCGCATACGCAAGGCTGGAGCGATATTTCTCGCCAGGCGCTTCCTCAGGAATTTGACTTTGATACCAGGAAACAGTGCGGTTCGCTATTTCCTTGGATTCATTCAGATAACCATGCGCAAGGAGTTCCTGCGCGGCTTCGAGCATAATAATTCCAGGAGCTTCGGGCGGCTGTGTCTTGGCTAAGCTTTCATCAATCATCTCTAGGACTTCCTGTATTCTTCCCAGGGCCGCAAGGGCACGAACCCTCCCCACACGAAGATTGATATTATCCGGAAAATTCTCCTCTCCCTTGCTGACTTCTTCCAACTCTTTTAAATACTTCCCGAGCATGTGGTGCGCTTCGGCAAGCGCCCTGAATCGCCAGGATCCGACTTCGGTACTGTTCACAAATTCAGGAATTTCTATTTTCGTAAATGTATCGACTGTCTCCTGAGGACGATTGAGCCTGAGGGCCTCGAAACCTATAAGATAATTGATAACATAATCCTCCGGAGCCAGAGTTTCTGTTTGACGGAAAAATTTCAAACCCTCCTCGTAATTCCCCTGAAGTCCTGCTATAAAGGCATCCAGCAGAGAACGTTCCAAAGGATTCAATCTATCTCGTCTTTCATTAGCCAGATTCACCATGGATTCCGCCTTGGCGAACTCTTGCTGGTGACTGTAGATGATGGACATGCGGATACACGGAGCCGGAAATTCTGGATCAAGCTTGACTGCCTGCTCAAAATGGGTCAACGCCTGCGAATAGTCATGGTCAAAAGCATCCATACCGCTCAAATATTCTTGGTAGGCCTCAAAAAGGGGTGGTTCCAAAAACCGGCGTGTTCGGCTGGGAATATGACTGAAGTAAATAGCTAATGTTCCCATGATTCTCTGGCGAAGTGTCTCGATAACCTCCATCGGCAATTCCCCCGGACCACTGACGGGCTCGAGCGTATGGATGGATTTTCCCTGGTTTGCATCTATAATACGGGCTTCAAACCGGAGTATTCCATCTGCTATACTGTAAGACCCGGAAATGACTGTTCCGGCTTCTGTGTGCTTTGCCAGATCACGGAGCTGCGCCATTTTCTGAATCCCTCCTGTTTCTACACCTATTGTTCGCAAAGATTCAAGGGCTTCGCTTACAGGAACAGCTTCTCCCTCATCTATCTGTGATAGGCTCTGGGTGATCCAATCCGCCGCCACACGGCCGTAGGAGTCAAAAGAGCCATCACCTGTCTGGTTTTCGAAAATAGCCACGATGAACCGGTTGGAATCAACACCCAGCCCCTTTTTTCCAAAAGGCATAAAAAGAATGACGAGTACAGCCAGCAGGAGCAAGACAGGGATTAAAAACCTCCACCAGGTAAACGTCAAGGTTATCTGTTTCGTTGTGGTCGATTTTTTCTTGGGCAGAATGAGCTCACTGGTTGGTAGCTCTCCCTCTATGCTTTCCAGCTCTGCACTCAGCTCTCCTATGTTTTGATACCTTTTTGCTTTGTCCTTCTCCATGCATTTCAAAACCAAACGGCTGAGGTCCTCGGGTATCTGGTCATTATAGACTCTTGGGTCTTTGGGCTTCTCTGTCTTATGCATGAAAGCTACGCTAATTGGACTTTTTCCTTTAAATGGGACTCTACCGGTGAGCATTTCATAAAGGATCGCTCCCAACGAATAAATATCTGTTCGTTGGTCCACCTCTTTTCCCTCCACCTGTTCTGGAGCCATGTATTCAGGAGTCCCGATAATCATCCCATCCGCTGTCAGGCCTTCTCCTTTCATCGTCCGGGCTATCCCAAAATCCATGATGCGCGCATTTCCTTGGCTGTCTATCATGACATTTTGGGGTTTTAAATCCCGATGGATAACTCCTGTTTTATGGGCTTCAGCCAATCCCTTGCACAACTGCTTGATAATGGATAAAGCTCTCCCGGGATTCAAGGGTCCCATTCTTGTTATCGAATTCTTTAAATCCTCACCAGGCACGAATTCCATGGTGATGTAGTGAGTTCCTTGTTCTTCCCCAAGGTCATACATGCGGCATATGTTCCTGTGGGAGACTTTCCGAGCGAGTTTCAATTCGTTGCTGAATCTTTCAACACTCTTTTCATCCGATGGAGTTTCCATATTGATGAGCTTTAAGGCAATCTTTTCGTTAATCTTTTTATCGAGAACTTTGTAAATACTGCCCATCCCCCCTTTTCCCAACTCTTCTATCACCTGGTACCGTCCGGCAAAGGTGCTTCCCGATTCCAGCTCTTTAGACGCTATTTGGGTGGCTTTTATCGTTTTTGTTTGAGATGTATAGGGCTTTTTTTTGGGAGTCTTCTTGGGAGTTTTCTTGGGAGATAATTGAGTTCCGCATTTACTGCAAAAAAGACTTTTTTCGGAGTTTTTAAAATCACATTTGGGACATTTCATTAGTTTTTATCCCTGGCAGAGCTGGATATAATTTTTGAATATATTATTTTTAGGCAGAAAAAGAATAGGGGTAACGGATTAAAAAGTAAATAGCCTTATAAGGTGATTCCTGGGGTGATTTTCTCTCACCTTTTCTTGTGGGTAGACGCACATCTGGAACAAAATCGGGATATCGACAGCCTTGGGTCGTTTCAAGGCTCATCTCCAAAACGATCAGCGACAAAATCGTCAAATAGGGTAGCGTACCTCTCTGTTAACGAGAAAAGAATGTGTGGATATCTTTTGTTATAGAATTGGGATGAAGTATTTCGATAAAGCTTAACGTTTTCTTATTCTGCTCAGCTCACGATGATTATGATGCGAGCAAGACGAAACTTATCCGCATTCAGCAGTTGAACCGTCGCCGATTGCCCATCACTGGAAATCGTAATCCGATAATCTCTGTTTGCCACTAATGTATCGGGCACAATCTCTACTTTCTTGATTACAGGAACATTGAAATCTCCCGCACTCAGCTCAATGGTATTCTCTTCTCTCAAATCAACCCTATTCTGAAAATCTCTATAACCGACTCCACCGAGAGCGTTCTTTCCTGAAGCTTTAAGGCTATCCTTCGTCCCGGCAAAATAATAAACAGAATTCAACCTGGAGACCAATTCAGCTGTCGCAACTCTGTATTTTTCGAGATTCTCATCGAGAACGGCATTCTTCTTATGGAGCGCTTCCATTTCTTTTTTCGCCATCATCATTTTATCCTTGAACTCTGCATCCTGACGCATTCCTTCTATTTCCGCCAGTGTCACATTATTCCTTAGAACGACTTTCTCAGCTACTTTCTTTGTATCCTCTACTCTCTTCATCTTACCTGGAGAAGCAACTGCATTTCCCTGGGAAAGAAAACCGGAATACTGACCCCCATCACTGATATTCCCCACTTGGAATCCCGCGAGTAACGAATCGAAGAGATATGAGTTCTTCAATACTTTATTGGCTTCATCTTCTGATAGTCCTTTAGTTTCGGTCAGATAATTGTGAGCGATTTTCCAGTGATTATCCCCCTCCTGAACTTCCAAAGAAAACGGAACTTTGCTCTGAAGGTCTGCATTCTCCCTCTGAAGCTGTTTGATTATATCATTCTTTGAATTCAACTCCTTCTGCAACTCTTCTATCCTTGCTTGATCAGTAGTCTTTTCACCTCCGGCAACTGCTTCCTCTCCTTCTTTTTTACCTTTACACGAATCCATAAACAAAACTCCAAAGACTAGCATAAGGGAAAGACCCAGAACTAATGAATTTTTCATGGGAATTCTAGCTCCTTTCATGATGCCCTCCTTAGTTTAAATAATAAACATATGGGAAAAGTTGTATGTAAAACTTATCAGTTTTGTTCCACAACTAATATGAGTGTTAGAATCCATTATTTCAACGATCCTGGAATTGAGGTCATTATAGCACAATTTCTCAATTTCAGGCAATCAATCTCTAATAATAGAAATTGTTTCTCATTTGTATAAAAAAAATCATCCTTTGTCAAATATCTTTTGATAAAAAAATTCAAGAACAGTTGTCAACATAAAACATTTTTTACATATTTCACCCTTTTCTGGCTGCAGGCCTGACATTGGCATGTGAGGGATCTATTATTAATTAAGATGGTTTCCGTCTTCTTGATGGCGATAAGGTAATTGTGAAATTACTAGCACTATTGAAGAGAATGTAGACAAGGAACTTAAAAGATCACTGCTTCCGAAATTGCTTGATGCTCGATAAGCATCACAGGTGAATCAGACTTTTTTACTTATGGAACTTTTTAATGAACTCTTCGACCTCAGGCACCCCACCTTGATAAATAAGATAGCCATTATACGGTTCACGCTCAGTGATATCATCTTGAATGGAAGTCAGCATAATCTCCTTAACTTTTTCAAGATCATCTGTCTGGCCCAGAGCCCAGCCCAATTTGATGTAAGCCACTTCTGGTAACATGTTTCCCACGGGTATAATCCCTTTGGCCAGAAGGTCTCTGCCGGTTTCATAAACATGCATATGGACATAACCCCATAAAGTTTGGACGGTCATGTATATGGCTACTTTACTGGCGACAGCTCTTTCGATAGCGGGGTAAAGCGGTTTATTCACGTGTCCGAGCCCAGTGCCTGCAATGACGATTCCCTTGTATCCGTTATCAACCAGCGAATCGATGATATCTGGATTCATATTGGGATAATAAAAGACAAGGGATACTTTTTCTTCAAAATAAGGTAATATTTTGACTTTCCTGTCTTTTCTCCTGGGATTGTAGGACTCTTTCAAATGCTCTACACTGTTTTTGGTGACGCTGGCCAGGGGAATATCGCCAACAGTCCTGAATGTCGAACGGTATGAAGAATGCATTTTCCTGACTCTCGTCCCTCTATGGAGAAATCCATATTCGTCTGATGTCGGCCCAAACATACACACCAGGACTTCTGCAATGTCCGAATGTCCGGCCGCATAGGCCGCATGCATTAAATTCAGTGCCGCATCTGAACTCGGCCTGTCTGATGAACGCTGAGAACCCACAAGAACAACCGGTATGGGGGGATTTTGAATCATGTACGTGAGGGCTGCTGCAGTATGATGGAGTGTGTCTGTTCCATGGCCGATGATAATTCCATCTATCCCTTTTTCAATCTCCTTTCCTATTGCCACTGCGAGGGTCTTATATTGATCAGGTCCCATGTTTTCACTGAACACGGCAAACAGCTTTTCTGTTGTAATATTGCAGATATCCGCCAGCTCAGGGACAGCTCCGTACAACTCTCCGGGCGAAAAGGCAGGAATAACGGCTCCTGTCCTGTAATCAAGCCTTGAAGCGATTGTCCCCCCTGTCCCCAACAGTTTCACATTGGGTTTGTCATTCGAATAAGGAAATTCTTTTTCCTTGATTTTATATTTGGCTTTTTTATATCCAAATTCTTTTATCGACTTTATCGTATCCACGTTGATTCCAACATTATAGCCTGTACTGATTTTGAGGACGATATGCTTGTCATCGTCGTTTTCTGAGCGGGGCAGGATTGTTCCTTTGAATAATCCCCTTGTGGTATCAATCTCGACTTGACTCCAGACCCTTACTTTGAATTTTTGTAATACTGAAAGAGCCTGGGCTTTATAACCTTGAAAAATGTCTTCAGTCATAATTTCGTTCTTAGAATTTAGGTCTTTTCTATATTTTCTACAAATTTTCTCAATTCGGCCAGAGAAATGTTTCCCAGGGCTGATTTCCTGAGCACTCCCATGATCCAGTGTGTTTCCGCATTTTTGTTGCGTGAAGCATTAATCTCTTTAAATTTTTTCTTAAGATCAGGAATTTTGCTTAATATCTCCTCTTTGGAGGTTGGCAGAAAATCAATCGCAGTCAACATCGAATCAAAGTCCATTTTTGCATTCTGGAAAACAACAGGAATCATGATTTTTGCAATTGCGAGGTCTATTTTCTTCTGAATGAGAAATCTGATCAATTCATAAATCTTTTCATAGTTAAAATCAGAAGAATGGGCCTGTTTTCCTTCGACATGTTTTAAATCGTGCCCAAACAGGGTCCCTGCAAATTTTGGATTAACTCCAAGCTCTTTTATGAGCTTCTCAATGACGGGAACAAGATTATTCCTCAGAATGTACTTATACGTGTCTTCCGGAATTTTCCAGTTTCGAAGCTGCTCATACCGCTTATGGATTTCCACAGGAAGATTTTTTTTCAACTGGTCAATATAATCGTCTTCCAAAGGGATAGGTTCAGAATCCGTATCCGGGTACATGCGGTCAGGCCCAGGCAAGACCCGCTCAAAGATTGTTGTCCCATCAATCAGTGATTTTCGGCTCTCATTGGGCACTTTCTCAAAGGCCATCCTGCACCTTTCTTCGATTGTTTCCAGAGCTGTGGGGATATCGTCTTCAGGGCCCCAGATGATAAGCTGCGCATCACTCATACTTGGGTTCATCATTTCTATTATCCTGTTGAGCTGGTCATCAGGAAGGGTTTTTTCGATTTTCTCGGAATGGAGTAGATTGGGCTTTTCGATGCAGGCAATGACTTTTAGCCTATCGCTCAATTCATTGGCAAACATTTTGCCCGGCTGAGTAAAATGGGAAAGGATGCCCTTGAACTCAGGGAGGTTTACAGCAACAATCTGATAGTTATTTTCCTTTGCGAAGATTAAAGGCTCATAAATAAAGTCAAATTCTTCGGGATTCAAAAATTTATAATGGATTTTCCAATTATCCGGATTTTTCACTTTTTTGTTCAGGATTTCTCTTATTCTTAATAATGCCCACTGACGGAAAACCTCATTATGAGTAATTTCCGGAATCCTTTTGTTGTGGGATACACCTTTTATCTCAACGCGCGTGCCTCCCCTGCAGCTGACGTTAACGTCCTCTCTTCCGGCCCCGATTCCTGTCCGGACTTTTCCTGTACTCCTGTTCAGAAAACGGATATACTCGGCCCCTTCTCTCACCTCATCTGGATTTGAGAAATCTGGATAGGTGACTGTTTCAATAAGAGGGATTCCTAATCTGTCGGTTTGATACGTCCTGAGATGCCCAACATCAGAGACTTCCCGGCATGAATCTTCTTCGATGCTCAATTGGATCAAACGGACTGTTTTATTTCTAAGCCGAATCTCACCCTCAACGCCCAGAATGGCTGTCCTCTGGAATCCTGTCGGAATACTGCCATCCAGATACTGCTTCCGAGTGATGTGGACCTCACCGACAATGTTCAATTTGCATAAAAGAGCAATCTCCAGGGCAATGCCAAGAGCCTCCTTATTAATTGAAAAAGGAGGCGTATCATCGATATCATAAGTGCATGCGGTTTCATTCTTTATCCTGTAGATTATCGTTTTTCTCGTTTTAAATTCCATCAAGGCTGTGCCATCATATTCACCGAGCTCGCTCAGCGTGGGCCTCATGTGCCTGATTATTTCAGCGTCATAATCATCGAACTTGTTATATATTCTCGCCGGGCAGTGACAGAATAACTTTTTTTCGGTCTTGAGCTGCTGATGAACCTCTAATCCAGCCTTGAAACCCACTCGGTCATAATCGGCTTGGGTGGCTTTGTGAAACGGTACGTATCCAACAGTTTTTTTGGTCTTTTTATAGTTGTCTCTTGAATTTAAATCTCTTTTCATTGTCGTGAAGTCTACTATTTTAGCAAAATAACATTTCTTTGAAAGAATCAAAATGTATCATGTTCAAAAATATTTTTCGAGAACTAGATAAAGAAACTTTTTTCTGGATATTCTGACGACCGCAGATAGAGTTTTAGGAGCGAAGGAGATAATTCATCTCTCTAAAAAAAACTGGGGGGTGTATTGGTCTTTTTCTTAAAACATCGAATGCGCTCTCTCGAGTATTGACAAATCTTTAAAATTCACTCTGAAAATGCGCATACTCTTTTGAACTGATGTTCTTTGCGGCAGGGCAGTCTTGTCTAGAGATGTAAAGCGAAAAAACTCTAAAATATCTTGACAGCTTTTCTGTAATAAATGCTTAATGACTAAAAACTCTTTTAATCATCCATCCCAGGGACAGGGATACCTGTGTTTCATAACAAGCAAAACAGAGAAAGTATCATTATGAACCGGTTCTCCTGGCGAGGTGATAATCACATGGATCTCGCAGTTTACAAAGGCAACACAATCAATTGTAAATTTTTCTCCTTCACTCTCTATGTAGACTTCTTCAATTTCCACTTTATCAGTCATGAAAACGCTTTTTGTCGCTAATTCTAACGAAGCTCCCTTTTTCCAGTTGGCACGCCAGAATTTCGTGATGTCATTCTTTCCCTGAATCCTCGTGTAGGCGGGTGTCTGAATAATCGCACTCTTCCTCTCCAGCAAAACAGCCATGGCTTCAAAATCATTCGGTCGATGGCCTCGAAATTTTGCACCAAGATCACCATAAAGCTCCCTGATTGCTTTTTGAAGGCTTCCGATTTTCTCCAAATGATCTTCTATTTCCATATCTTTATCCAAGACTAATATGTCTAATAATTCTCTGGTAGGCTCCTGCCCTGCTTTTTCATTTGAAAGACAGAATGAAGCGAGGAACACAAAGAAAAAGACAAGTATCAAAACAAAAGAATAATTTCTGAATTTCATCATGATCTCTCCTCCTTTAAAATTTTACATTTATGTTTATCTGCTATCTCCTGCAATAAAAAAGGAAATAACAGTTGTGTTTCCACGGGAAGGATTCAATCATGGCCTTTCCGTTTAATGCCTTTTACGACTTATTTAGTTTTATATGCCGACAGTTATGAATGATACAATATCTTATCAAACAGCAGAAGATCGGCTTAAACAACAATATTCATGGACTAAAACTTTTTATATTTCTTCATCTTATCATCATATTTTTTCTTTTCTGCGCTGACAATTCCAACGAATCGGGGATCATCTCGCAAATTATCATAATAAGGATTACTCACTAAAAAAGGATAGGAATACAGATAATCGTGGACCTTTTCGAGTCCTTTCTCAATCCCCTCTCGGATATATTTAATCGCTTCATCTTTCATTCCTAAAAGCGAATAAACGCTCGTGACCTCATAAAAGTATGGCTCCCGGCCTTTGATCAGGGCGAGCGCTTTCTCTTTTTCGCCCTTCGCAGCCAATATCCAAGCCCGGAAGTGCTGATGCCTTTTTTTTGAAGGATCAATTTCTTCTGCTTTAGCAATCTCTCTCTCGGCTTCATCAAATTTCTTCATCATGATGAGCGATTCTGCAGAATAGAGATGGAGCCAATAATCCTCCGGATCTATTTCCAACGCTTTTTTCAACTGACTGTCAGCTTCTTCATACTCTCCTATACACCAGGAGCAGATGGCAAACAAGTAATGAGACACAATATCTGAACGATCGATATCGATCGCACGGCCGTAATACTTAATCGCATTCCGATACAAACCAATGCTCCTAAAAAAGGAACCGATGTCGCAATTGATGATGTAACTATTCGGGTCTAATTCAAAAGCTCTCTTGTAGTATTGATAAGCCATGTCCCAATTCAGTTCATAAAAATGAACCCATCCGAGGCCTAAATTGGCTTCTGGCAAATCTGTGTCTATTTGATAGGCCATTTCATAACTCTTTCTCATCAAATCCCGATCTCTGTCATCCTCTGTAGCATTGAAGTGAGATTCATAAGCATTGCCCAGGCCCCAGTAGGCTAAAGCATAATTCGGGTCGATCTCGATCGCTTTCTCATACCAACTCAAGCCTTTCTCAAAATCTTCTTGTTCCTCAGAATCACGATATCTTGTTTCAATATAATGTTTTCCCGTTACATAACATTCAAGGGCCCTCGGATGTATTGTGTCCCTCTTTTTCACTATTTCAAGTTTATCTTCTGCAAGCCTAATCTTAAGGGAAATGGCGATGTCTTTGGATAATTCGTTCTGGACTTCAAGATAACTCTCAAACTCACGTGAGTATCTTCTTGACCACAGAAGAGAGCCGTCTTTTGTACTGCTCAAGTGTACGGATAAAAGGATTATATTGTTTTCTATTTGCAGGCTTGATTCCAGAATCGTCGCTATCTGCAGTTCTTTTCCGATCTCCTGGATTCCTTTATCAGAATCTTTATACTTCATCACTGACCTTGGGGGAATGACCCGCAAATCCGGATACAAAATCCGGAGTCCCGAAATGAGGGCTTCTGTCATCCCTTCGCAAAAACGTTCCTGGTTTCCTGACAAGCTTTGGTCTTTAATAGGGAGAACGGCGATAGAGTTTTTCCATTTCGTTTCCCCTAAAGAAAAAATTTGGCTTAAAACAAGATACACAATAAGAGCAATGAAAACAGTCGGAAGAATCCAACGGAAGAGGATAGGCCGATACCGCCTGACAGGAAAAACCAATCGGGTTTTTTTCTTTCGAGGAACCTTCTTTTCAGAAGAAATCTCTTCTTCTATCCTGACTAGCTCAGAAAACACTTCTCCTGTATTCTGGTATCTTTTATCTTTTTCCTTATTTAGGCATTTTAGAATCACAGTGCTCAGTTCCCCAGGAATCTGAGCGTTGAAATCCTGGGGATTCGGAGGTTCTTCTGTCTTATGTTTCAATGCAATGCTTAAAGAAGTATCGCCTTCGAAGGGGATTTTCCCGGCGACCATCTCAAAAAGGACGATTCCGAGCGAATAGATATCTGAACGCTGGTCTACTTCTTCCCCCTTCACCTGCTCAGGAGACATGTATTCAGGCGTACCGACCATGATTCCGTCACCGGTTATCCCTTTTGCCTTAAGTGAGCGGGCTATTCCAAAATCCATAATCTTTGCATTTCCCTCTTTATCAACCATGATGTTCCTGGACTTTAAATCCCTGTGCACCACACCCAGATGGTGCGCTTCAGCCAGTCCCTCGCATATTTGCTTGGCAAGGTAAACGGCTCTTGCCACACTCAACTGCCCCGTCATCTTAATCATACTCTTTAAATCTTCTCCGGGGACGTATTCCATGGTGATGAATGGAGTTCCTCCTTCTTCATTGAGGTCATACATCCGGCAGACATTCTTGTGGGTGATTTTACGGGATAATTTGAGTTCGTTCTTGAAGCGCTCGATTGTTTTCTCTTCAACCGCAATCGCAGGATGCAAAAGCTTCAGAGCCATCTCTTCATTAATCTTTTTGTCCACAACTCTATAAACATTGCCCATCCCACCCCTCCCAAGTTCCTCGATAATTTCGTATCTGTTCGCAATAGTCGTCCCTCGATCCATATCCTTAATGGGAATACGCGATGTCTTTGTATGAGAATTAGATAAATCATCAAAGGGCATGATTTTGGTTCCACAGTTGCCGCAAAAGCGGGTATCACTCGGGTTTTCAAACTGACATTCAGGGCATTTCATAACCCATTATCCCAACACCTATTTGGCAAAAGAATAACAGGTATCAGAAAGAGTGTCAATTTTTTGTAACAAGCTCTGTCAACGCAAAGCAAAAACTTCCAGTTCTGTGCAAAGCAAAAATAGGAAATTATCGCATTGCGACAACATTTTTTTGTAACAAGCTAAAAAGAACCATGGATTTTAATCAAGCACAGAAAGGGCAATTTGAGCACTGAGAGAGCCTTTAGAATGGATTGACAGTAACCATAACTTGTGATATAAGTGCAAATTAGAATGGACTTAACACAAGATGAACGCTAAAGGGGATAAACCCGCTCCGCCGGATGAACAGAAGCTGTCCAAGAATCCTCCCTCCCATAAATCACTGAACTCATCCGAGAATTCAGAGCAAGACCAAAATAATGCGCTCGGCGTCCAGAAAGAACACAGATTCTTCTTACTGGATGAAGCGACCAGCCAAGTCGAGGACATTGCGACAGAGATCGAAACACAGAAGAAGATAGCCGCGGATAAAAATTTTCCCTTAGAAGAGCGGCTGGAAGCGTATGAGGACATTTTCGATTCTGAGATTGGCGACACAACACTGTCAAGAGCCAGGAATATCGAGCGTGAAGTGGGATTCCGTCAGATCTATCTTAAATTCGAAGGAGGAAACCCAACCGGGACCCAGAAAGACCGCATCGCTTTCGCTCAAGTCCTGGACGCACTGAGGCGAGGTTTTGACGCCATAACCATGGCGACTTGCGGCAACTATGGAGTGGCCATGGCCCTTGCCGCTTCATTGGCAGGTTTGAGATGCATCGTCTATATCCCTGAAAATTACCACACCAAGCGGGCTAAAGAAATACTTGACACTGGAGCTGAGATTATACGTGTCCCCGGAGACTACGAAAATGCCGTCCTCCTCTCACGCCAGCTCGCCGAATCCGAAGAAATCTACGATGCTAATCCCGGAGGAGCGAACACCGCCCTGCAGCTGAAAGCCTACGGTGAAATCGCCTACGAAATCTACGATGAGCTCCGGGACGCCCCAGCTTTTGTGGCTGTTCCTGTCTCCAATGGGACGACATTAGCAGGTGTCTACAAGGGCTTTTTAAGCCTTTACCGCCGAGGAAAAACATCGAGAATCCCACGAATGATCGCTGGATCCTCTTTCGGTAAAAACCCGATCATCCATGCTTATCTCAAGAACAGTCTCAGGTGCGATGATCTCCGACCCGAAAACATTCGGGAGACGACGGTGAACGAACCTCTGATCAACTGGCAATCTATTGACGGTGACTATGCGCTGCAGGCCCTGCGTCTCACTAAGGGCTGGGCTGCTTATGCCAGCGACAAGAATATGCTCAATTTTTCGCGTTTGATCCGTGAACGGGAAGGGCTGAACATTCTCCCGGCTTCTACGGCGGGTTTGATCGCTCTCATCAATGGACACAAAAAAGACTCGTTTCCCAGCGACCGCTACGTAGTGATTCTCACCGGGAGACGGTGATGAATGACTTTCCCGAAGGTAACGCGGTCATCTATTGCCAAGGGGCTTTTGGAACCCCAAACGGAAAAACTGCCCACGGGCTAATCCGACGCACCAAGCGCTATCGAGTCCTGTCAGTACTGGACTCCACGTACAGCGGTCAAGACTCAGGTCAGATTCTGGAAGGAAAGCTGAACGGGATACTCATTTATGCCGATCTCTCCTCAGCTAAAAATGCGGCTCTTCAGAACAACTCTCCTCCCACACACTTCGTGATCGGGCTGGCACCAGATGGAGGCCGCTTCAGCCCTGAACACCGAAAGGCGGTTATCGAGGCCGTTAAAGCTGGACTGAACGTAGATTCGGGCCTTCATGATTTCCTTTCTGAAGATACGGAAATCCTCTCAATCGCAGAAAAGAATGACTTGCGTATCCGAGATGTGAGAAAGCCTCCTGCACGAGACAAACTTCATTTTTTTAACGGAAAGATCGAGCAAGTGACTTCTTTAAAAGTGGCTATCCTGGGAACAGACTCGGCTGTCGGAAAACGGACAACTGCCTGGATCCTGACCGAGGCTCTCCAGGCTTCAGGATGCAGCGTAGAGCTTATCGGGACCGGACAGACTGCCTGGATGCAGGGTGTTCGTTTTGGAATCATCCTCGATTCTTTAGTCAATGATTTCGTCTCCGGGGAGATCGAACATGCGGTCTGGTCAGCCTGGAATGAAGTTCATCCTGAGGTAATCATCATCGAAGGACAGGGCAGTTTGATGAATCCCGCTTATCCCGGGGGATTCGAGATCCTGGCTGCAGGCCGGCCGGATGTGATCGTCCTCCAGCATGCACCCGGCAGGAAAGACTATGACGGCTTTCCGGGCTATCCCATCCAGCCTCTCAACGTCCAAATCAGAGCCATCGAGCTCTTATCCGGAAAACCTGTCATGGCCGTAACCATCAATCATGAAAACCTTTCCAAAGACAAGGTCGCCAAGGTCTGTGAAGATATCAGGAAACAGATTAGACTCCCTGTCGCGGACCTGTTGCTCGAAAGTCCAGACGAAATCGTTAAATCGATCTTGTCCCACCTTAAACACTGAAAGAATATCCCAATGAAAAAAACTAAAAACGATATCAAAAATGTTTCCAAGGCTGCTGCCGGCGCCCGCATTCTTCCTAAACAGGATCCCCTTCGCACTCTCAATGTCATTACTAAAATGGAAATCGGCCCTGTCAGGGTGGAGCGCCACCGTCTCCTTGCCCCCTATACAGTGATCAAAAAGAATGAAAGCTCGTCGTTCGAGCTGATCTATCACTACGGCGAAAATATCTTTGATCCCAAGGAATATGAATCCCTCAACTTAGCCAGTATGATCGCAGCCCAAGTGGCCATAAATTATGGACTTTTTTGTAAGGAAATCGTCTTTCATGGCCTCTTCGACAGGGTTGACCAGCAGTTCATCAAAGATATGATGCAAAACACAGCCCGAGAGATCTTTGTGAAGAAGTTTCTGGAGCCCAATCCATTCCTCCGTGGAGAAGCAGCGCAGCTCCAAGCAGTCAAAAAAGAAAGCTATATACAGGCAGAGATAACCTTCCCTGACAAACAGCCATCCTCGCTAACTTCCACAAAAAAGGATAAAACGGCAAGCGGTTGGGAGGCTGATTCGTCAAGAAACTTGATCCTCTCCAGCGGGGGAAAGGACAGTCTCCTGAGCTTTGGACTGCTCCGTGAATTGGGACGTGAGGTCCATCCTGTTTTCATCAATGAATCCGGACGGCACTGGTACACCGCTTTAAACGCCTTCCGCTATTTTTCAACCACATTCCCTCATGCCACAAAAGTCTGGACGAACGCGGACAGGTTGTTTGCCTGGATGCTCAGACATTTCCCCTTTGTCCGCGAGGATTTCGCTTCAGTCCGTTCAGACGAATACCCGATTCGTCTCTGGACAGTGTCCGTCTTTCTCTTTGGTGCTCTTCCTATTGCCAGGAATAGAGGCATCGGACGGGTCATCATCGGCGACGAGTTTGACACCACAACCAGGAATACGCTCCAAGGAATCACGCATTACAATGGACTGTACGACCAGAGCCGTTATTTCGACAACGCTCTCACCCGATATTACATCAAGAAGAAATGGAATATGACTCAGTTCTCTATCATCAGGCCTCTCTCCGAGCTTCTGATCGAAAAAATCCTGATTGAGAGATATCCCGAGCTCCAACGTCATCAAGTCTCCTGCCATGCAACACACATCGAAAGAGACCGGGTTCATCCTTGCGGGAAATGCGAGAAATGCCGCCGAATCGTCGGGATGCTGATGGCCATCGATGCTGATCCTTCCCACTGCGGCTACTCTCCATCTCAAGTAAAAGACTGTCTAAAGGATATAGCCGTCAAAGGAGTTCACCAGGAATCTACGGGAGCCCAGCATCTGCTCTTTCTCCTAAGCCAGAAAGGACTCATTTCGCAACCGGCTAAAAATTTAAAAGCTCGAGAACATCCTGAAATCCTTAAAGTCCGGTTCGACCCAGAAAAATCTCCTATCGATGCCATTCCTGTCGAACTCCGGGAGCCTCTTCTCCGGATATTCCTCCAGCATGGCAATGGTGCGGCCCAACGCCATGGACGAATCTGGATAGACTACGATCCGTTAAATGATCCCGCTCTCTCCAATCCTTATCCCTTTGAATCGCCAGGCCAAAAATTCGGAGCTGAGGATATCAAAAACAATGAGGCGCAGGTCATCCTCTTCTCCTATCTGCTCGGAGAACTCACCTGGCCTGAAGCCCAGGCTCGGTTCAAAGAAGTGGATGTCGCTCTATTGCCCGTTGGTTCATTGGAGCAGCACGGACCTCATCTCCCTCTTGATACCGATGCCTTTGACGCTTTCCATCTGGCGAAAGAAGTGGCCTCTGCCTGCAGTGATCCTAAGCCGATCGTCCTGCCGCTGATTCCTTACGGAGTATCCTACCATCATGCGGATTTCAGCGGTACTGTAAGCCTTACACCCAAAACGCTATCTCAATTGGTGTATGAAGTGGGAATGAGCGCGGCGCGAAACGGCATCACCAAATTAGTGATCATCAACGGTCACGGCGGTAACATCCCTGCCCTCCAATTCGCCGCCCAGATGATCAACCGCGACGCTCATATATTCACCTGCGTGGAAACAGGCGAGACCAGCGAAAAAGATCTTCTCGCTCTGACTGAAACACCCAACGACGTTCATGCCGGAGAAATCGAGACAAGCACCACTCTGGCCGTTCGGCCGCATATGGTCAGGCACACAAAGATAAAGAAGTTCATTCCCCGTTTCTCCAGCCGGTATTTGAACTTCAGCTCAAGAAGAAGTGTGGACTGGTACGCAAGAATCGCCAAAATCTCTCCCACTGGAGTTTTGGGGGACCCAACTAAAGCCAGCCGAGAGAAGGGAGAAAAAATGTGGGCTCTGATGATCAAGCATGTTGTTGAGTTCGTCGAGGACCTGAAAAGCATGAGCTTGGACGAGATCTTACATAAGCGATATTGAAGGTAGAAGGATGAAAATCAGAAAAATTGAAGCGTGGCCGGTATCCATGCGCTTGAAAGAACCGTACACCATTGCCTATGAGACCATAGAGAATACGACCAACATCTTCCTGAGAGTTGAAACAGACAAGGGAATAATCGGATTCGGTTGTGCAGCTCCTGACCTTCAAATTACCGGCGAAACTCCTGAAAGCGTGCAACAAGCTGTAAACGATGTCATATTTCCTAATATAAAAGGTTCAGACCCCTTGCGGATAGCGATGCTCGTCGAAAGGCTGGGTCCACTGCTTAAATCTCAGGCTTCGGCTCTGGCTGCCATAGACATGGCTCTCCATGATATCCTGGGTAAAGTCAGTGGTTTACCCTTATGGAAATTGCTCGGCGGATTCCGCGACCGAATCCGGACAAGCGTAACGATCGGGATTCTTCCTGAAAAGGAGACCATAATCCGAGCTCAAGAATTCGTGGCTCAAGGCTTTAAAAGTCTCAAGATCAAAGGCGGGATCGATGTTGATTCAGACATCGCTCGAGTGGTGAAAGTCAGGGAGGCGGTTGGCCACGAGATAGAATTGCGGTTTGATGCAAACCAGGGATTCACGGAAGAACAGGTGCTAAAATTCGTCGATAAAACCCGGACAGCACGACTTGAGCTCATCGAACAGCCCACTCCAAAAGGTCATCCAGACCTTCTGGGAAGAATCACCAGCAGCGTGCCGCTTCCAGTCATGGCCGATGAAAGCCTCATAACGCTGCGCGATGCTTTTCGTTTGGCTCGGCGTGACCTTGTTGACATGGTCAATGTGAAGCTGATGAAAGTCGGAGGGATTTCAGTTGCTCTCCAGATAAACGCAGTCGCTCGATCAGCAGGACTCGAAGTCATGGTGGGATGTATGGATGAGGCAGCTCTCAGTATCGCTGCTGGGCTTCATTTTGCTCTCGCTCGGCCGAATGTGGCCTACGCTGACCTTGATGGACATCTAGATTTAGTTGACGATCCCTCTCAAGGAGCCGTTCTTCTCCTCAACGGGATTCTCTTTCCGACCGATAAGCCCGGCCTTGGTTTTGACCTGTCTGGCTGAATCAATTTCATCTCTTTTCCTCTTGCCTCTCCATTCTGAATCACTGAAAATCAAAAAACTCCTAAAGATTCTGCAAGAAACGTCGAGATTTCTTTCCATGGCATGGCATTTTGACTTAATTTACTCCCTCTTTTGTAATAAGATATAGACTCACTCCTAAACAGAGCATCGCAAAAATAAGCGCAGCCTGAGAGAATTTAAACTAAGGAGAAAGAAAATGAAATTAGAAAGAATTTACCGTAAATCCGTAGAGATCGGAATCGCAAACGACCTGAGAGGAAAAAACGAGATCAATAAAATATTGAAGGAAGAAAAAGACAAATTTAAGAAAATTGAGAAGGAAGAAGCAGAGTATTTTGACAAAGAGCGTCTCTCCAATCCTTTCTCAGACACCAGAATACTGAACGGAGACTTGGATACTGAAATCAAGAAAATTATTGTTGGCATTGACATGCAAGTGGGTGAGCTCCTGTTGACTTATCTTTTGAACAAGGACACAGACCAAAAAATAGACTTGGTCCTCTCCCATCATCCTGAAGGTTTAGCTCTGGCCCAACTATACGAAGTCATGAAACTTCAGGCTGATTTACTAGCCAATTATGGAATAACGATCAGCGTGGCCGAGCAACTCATGGAAAAAAGAATTAGTGAGATAGAAAGAAGACTCATGCCAGTTAACCATACTCGGACAGTTGATGTCGCCAGAGTCCTGGGAATCCCCATGATGTGCATCCATACGCCTGCTGATAACTGTGTTACGAGTTACCTGAAAAAAACTTTTGATAAAGAAAATCCTTTTAGATTAAGGAATCTACTCCAGATATTAAAAAACATCCCTGAATATAATAAATCGGCGAAACTCCAGGTTCCACCAAAAATTGTAAACGGTACTGAGAACAGCAAATGCGGAAAGATCTACGTAGACATGACCGGAGGAACAGAGGGATCGAAAGAGATCTTTGAAAAGTACGCGAACAGCGGAGTCAGCACCATCGTCTGTATGCATCTCAGTGAAGAACACCTCGAAAACGCCAAGAAAGCAAACCTGAATGTCGTCATCGCTGGACATATCGCCAGCGACGTTTTGGGGCTGAACCTGTTGTTTGATGAGCTGGAAAAAGATGAAAAACTGGAATTTTTCTCAGTATCAGGGTTCGAACGAATCAGAACAAAAAGGTAATGATAATACTCGTATCCGGATAAACTTCTGGGAATTATCTTTAAGGACAACGAAAATCCATTCATGAGGCAAAAAATATTTTTTGAAGCTGTTTAAAGATCGATCATTATGCGCATTATTTGCTATTCAAAGAGGCAGGTAATATAATATTTACATAGGATAGAGGAAATAAAATCATTCAAAGCGATTAAAATAATTTCCATATAAAAAAGAAGGTGAAAAAATGAAAAAACTCGCTTTCTTAATCCCAGTGATAGTGTTGAGTCTCTACACATTTTCCCAGGAGGTTTTTGTCAAAGAATCTCTCGTGATCAACATCGAAGTTCCGGTGAGAGTGTTTAAGAGCAACATCTTTGTGGAGGATTTAACTATAGATGACTTTGAAGTGCTCGAGGATGGTGTGCCCCAAAAAATTGAGGCAGTCTATTTAGTGAAAAAAAGAACCGTCGTGAGAAGTGAAGAAAAGAAAAGGCTCTCTCCCCAAACCTCAAGAAATTTTTATCTCTTTTTTGAAATTTCTGAGTACTCACCAAAACTCAGAGAGGCCATTTCCTATTTTTTAAACAATGTTTTATTCCCTGGCGACAATCTGGTCATAATAACTCCTATGAAAACCTATAGAATGAAAACCAGAGCTCTTGAAGTCACATCGAGAGAGGCCATTGAAGATCGAGTTGTAAAATTATTACGAACTGATATTATGCTGGGAAACTCAGAATACAGAGATTTAATTGAAGACATTTCAGGTTTAGCGAAATCACTATCTACAAAAATTCAAAGCGGACAAATTGCACCCCCTGCAAGAGGCGATCTTGCTCAAAGAGAAATTGATGTAACCGAAGAGATCGAAGCCACAGAAATGCCGTTAGATGAACAACTTCTCTATTATCAGGCCCTTCTGGGAAAACTCGAAACACTAAGAAAAATAGACCATATGAAACTTTTGGAATTTTCCAAATTTCTAAAAGAAAAAGAGGGGCAAAAGTATATTTTTATGTTTTATCAAAGAGAATTTATCCCTCAAGTCGACCCAAAAATATTAACTCAATACATGAGTCTCTACCAACAGAGGCCGGATATTCTTGCGACAATTACAAATATTTTCGATTTTCACAGGAGAGACGTTACGTTTGATGTCGAGCCTGTGCGAAAAGCCTATTCTGACTCTTCCGCCTCTATCCATTTTTTGTTCATTAGCAGTCCTCGGCCAGATATTTACGGAGTCACTATGGAAGAATATTCAGAGGATATTTTCACTACATTTAAAGAAATGGCAGATTCAACGGGAGGGTATGCCGAAAGTTCTGTGAATCCCGCGATTTCATTCAAGAGAGCTCTTAACGCTTCTGAAAATTATTACCTTCTGTATTATTCACCTAAGGACTATCAGATTGACGGAAAGTTTAAAGAGATAAGAGTTAGAGTACTAAATAAAAATTATAGAGTGACCCACCGAGCAGGCTATTTTGCGAACTAGGTCATAGTTCAAGCTTTGAAAACGAACAATTTGAGTATAAAACTACACAAAGTTTCTCTTGAAAAATCCACTCTCAAAAAAAATAAAAATAAGGGAGAAGTCTGAAATGAAAAAATTAATCATTCCACTCGTATTTTTTCTTATGGCATTAAACCTTTCTTCTCAAATGGAACAACGCCAAGTGACAGTGAGGAACATAATTGTTCCTGTCCGGGTGTTTGATAAAAATAACTTTGTCAAAGACCTGAAAATTGAAGATTTTGAATTGTATGAAGACGGCATACTCCAGAAAATCGAGGCTCTTCATCTCACCGACAGGACACAACTCTCAAGAGCTGAAGGAGCACAAGGCTTCATCCCACAAGTTTCGAGAAACTATTACCTCCTTTTCCAGTTAATAGACTACAATCCCAAATTAAAAGACGCCATAGACTACTTTTTCTCGGATGTGATTCTTCCAGAAGACACTTTAACCATCCTGACTCCCATGCAAACCTACACACTTCCCAAGGAAGCGTTAAAGAAATTCTCAAGAGACCAGATTTCCAAGGAAATGCAAAATATCATCAGGAAAGATGTGCAGGTCGGCTCATCCAACTACAGAAGCGCTCTAAGAGACCTGAAAAGGCTCGTCCAATCCATTTCAGGGAGCGGCCGTGGCATCGATGAAGTGGAGGAGTCTTCTGCTGATTCCGCCGCCTCCATGGAGTTCTTGCTGCCGAGATACAGAGAAACCTTGATGAACATGGAAAGGCTCAGAGTCGTAGAGGAAAGATGGTTTTTAGACTTGGCCCAGCAATTGAAAGCGGTTGGGGGGCAAAAAAATGTATTTTTCTTTTACCAGAGAGAATTCAGGCCTGAGATAAGCGGAACTGCGTATAACCGAATACAAAGCGAATACCAGGACAAGCCGAATATTCTGGCCGAAATAAACGACCTGTTTGCATTCTACCGCAGGGATACGACACTGAATGCCGAAAGAATAACACAGGCTTTTGCTGATTCCTCGCTTGATTTTTATTTTCTTTTTATGGACAGAAGGCCAGATAGTGCAATCGGGATCACTATGACAGAACAGTCTGAGGATGTGTTCAACACTTTTTCAGAAGTGACAAAAGCCACTGGCGGTTTGATCCGAACCTCTCAAAATCCTGCTCTCGGCTTCAAGGATGCCATTACTTCTTCTGAATCTTGCTATTTCCTTTTCTATTCTCCCAAAGATTACGAAAAGGACAGAAAATTCAAAAAGATAGAAGTCAAAATAAAAAATAAAGATTACAGCATCAAATATCGCCGGGGTTATTTCGCAAGATAAACAAGCGAGAAGAGCCAAAAACGTAAAGCGAAGAAGAGAAAATATTATCTACCTGTTAGCCTGATTTATTTTTCCTGCATTCCTTGCTCTTTACCCACAGGAGCCGGAGCCTTCCAAGTAAACAGTGCACTCACCAGGAAGAAGAGCAAACCTGCCGACAGATACATCTGTCTATACCCGTAAAGGTCAGAAATCCATCCAAAAAAAGTCGAGCCAAATCCCATTCCGATATCAAAAAAGGCTAGATAAAGGCTAATCGCCAGCCCTTTATTTTCCCGTCCCATAATGTCAATGACATAGGTGCTCAATGCAGGGAAAATGAGGCCCTGGCCAAATCCCCCTATTAAGCCTGTCAGGACAAACACCCAGAAAGATTGAACTTGTGAAATCAGAAAAAGGTTGAAGCTGATGAGGCATACGGCTGGAAAGATAACCTGTTTGCGGCCGAATCTATCAGAAAGTCCTCCAAACCCGAGCCGAGTCAGAACAGCCGCTGCTGAAAAGCTGAGAAAGAAGGGCCCGACTCTCTCAAGGGGAACAGATTTTCCGAATAAAGCAATAAAATGAACCACAGCGCCCCTGACAGCACCATGGACAATCGGCATTGCGGATATAAGGAGAATGACGGCAACAGAAACATTCAAAAGGTATTTGGGCCTATGAAAATGATTGTTATGGTTGGGCTTGATGACCTCTTTTGTGAAAAAAATGCACAGAAAAGAGCCCACCAGAAAAATAAAGCTGGTGTTGAAAAGAGCTCCATAACCGAATCGATCGATGAGTTCCTCAGCGAGTAGAGGTCCCAAAGCACTGGAGAGAAGACCCGCAACTCCGATTATTCCCATGGAGCGAGCTAACCTTTCGACAGGCGCTAAATCTGAACAAATGGTCATCGTGGCCGTCATACTGATTCCCCAGCCTATTCCGGTCAAGGCTCTCAAAACCAACACTAAAGATCCAGCATCTCGGATAAGGTGAAAAAAAGGCAATACCAAGATCAGGAAAGCTATTCCAAAAAGAGAAATATTTTTTCTTCCTTTAATATCAATCAGGCGACCAAAAAACGGACGGACAAAGATAGCCATAAGGCTATGAACTCCCATTATTAAGCCGATCCGACTCATTGAAGGATTGAACTGTTGGAGGAAAAGCGGAAACAGAAAAAAAAGAGAGACGCTCATGAACAGGAAGAAATATCCGAATAAAGCAACGATAAAATGTTTGTTCCAGATTGTTCTCGTTTGCTCCGTATTTTCCATTTTTTCCATCAGATGAGAAAGCTATGAACTCAGTAGTGTATTAAAAGCCACACCTCCAGTAAAGAACAAAAAAAGGGGACAGGCCCCTTTTTATGGGACTGTCCCCCTTCTTTGTAAAAAGGGGCCTGTCCCCTTTTTCTAAACAGATAGACTGCTGGCTGTCTTGGGTATGGGGAAAATAAGCGAAAAGGGGATAATGAAGGAGGGTTATATTAAACCCTGCCCAGCCAGCAAAACAAGGTTTGTCTGTATTATAGCAAAATGCAAAACGAACGGCAACGATTTTTACAAAATTTCTTCTCGGTTGTTTCCCACTCAAGCCGATGATATAATTTTCCGACTGAAGGAAAGTCATTTTTCTGTTAAAAGACTACAGCATGGCTCTTGAGTTATGGTGGAAGGATAAAAAGAGTTATTCTGATGAAATCATTAATAAATCGGGGATCAAATGAAAATGAAAAAATTCTGTATTCTTCTTTTGTTTACTTCTCTTGTTTCATCCGGTTGTGCCCTTAAGTTTGGCTATCCAGTCGATGGGGAAGATTGGTACTTCATCCGGGCAAAATTTTCTGCAGAAGACCAAACGGAAAAGGGCACATACGAAATCACAGAGGTCAGCGTGAACAATATAAAAGCAAGAGACTTCCTCGTGTATCAGGATAGAAAAGAAGTCTTTGACAAAAAGATCAACACTGATTCTCCATTCGAGCTCAAGATCCGGTACGGCTGGGAAGGAGACAAAGACTACGAAATAAAAGCGGCACTCAAGAATTTAGAAACGGGAAAATCATTCTGGCTCCATGAAAAACTAAAATCTCCATCCAGCAAAGGATACTGGAATTCTCAGTGGAAGAACTACCTCGCACTTCTCATCTCAGAAGAAAACGGATACAGAAGGACAAGCTATCCTGTTCATGCCACGGTTGGAATTTTGAGCAAATATTTTCACTCACCCGAGGAAATAAGAGTTATCAAAGCAGAAAATAAGGGAAAGAACATCTCTTATACGCAAGTCCCTTGCCAGGTCTACGACATCACTCCATGGGCTGATGCCAAGCTCCTGTCTATCGAGGAAATCGACGAGAGCACTGGAAAGCCTCTCACCCGGTATCATCCCACAACCACGCTGAGTATTGCCTTCCAGGTTAACCTCGAGCCCTACGAGAAAACCAGCTATCTCGTTTTTTACAATAATCCTGATGCTGAAAAACTTCCATTCGAATCCGACCTTCGGGTCCAGGGCAAGGGGCTGGCGAAAACGATAGAAAACTCCTTTTACAGAGTTGTCCTCGATGGACGAAGTGGCATGGTGACTGAGATCCACGAGAAAGAAACTGGCACTAAACTCGAACACAAGCTCGAGACAAACGGCGCTATTCACTGGAATCCTGGAGTCTATTCCCCTCCCCACATGTGGTCTCACTGCTCAGACTGGGAGAATCCTCCTTTTTCTGAAATCAATGGTCCGATATTCTATTCCCTGAGCCGGACAGCTCCTCTTCCCCATCTCCAGGATGTGACTGTCAGCATAACCTACCGCTTCTACAAAGATTCCCCGTTCATCCTCATGGACTCTGTCATGGAAATCAAGAAGGACCTTTTCGTCAAAGCCTTGAGGAACGGAGAGGTCGTGTTCAACAAAGAAGTGTTCGACAAAGCGGCTTATAAGACTCTCACCGAGAAAGTCAACATCATAGATTTCGCTAACTCCAGAATGCACCCTGACCATGTAGAAATTCTCAGGCCCGACACTCCCTGGATTGCCTTTTTCAACAGAGAAAAGAACATCGCTTTTTCCAGCCTTTTTCTTGATTTTTCGACAACGAACCTCGACGGAGGCGAAGCTTCCCTGCAGCAGCCGTACATATACATCCAGCATGGACCATGGTATTATTTCGCCAGATCCTTTGTCTATTCATTCGGCTCGAACAATCAATCCCGGATGCTACCCGTGAAAAAAGGGAGTGTATACAGAGAAAAGACCGCCTGGATCACTTTTCCCTTCAATCGAGAGGGATATTTCTCCTTCATAGACAACACCTATAACATGCTGAAATATCCTCTCTCCTTAGTGGAGGAAATCGAGACCTATCCGGAGAGCCCAGAGGGGTGGCTTGTCCCGATCCTCACAGAGTCCTTCGAAGAGGGAGTCAAGGATGCCATTGGAGCAAAAAAGAAAAAATGAAGCCGGGAACATTAGAGGAAATTATTCAGACAGCTAATCCTGAAATCGAGAGGAACCTGGAAATCTCAAAAAAAGAATACAGAGAGAGATGGACAAAAGTCCAGAAAGCGATGAAAGAGAAAGGCTATGACCTGGCTTATGCGTGTGGAAGCGAACTTGACCGTTCCGACGTCGCCTGGCTCGCCGGAATATTTGACCCGATCATCGAGAGATACGGGATCCTTGTTCCCGCAGAAGGAACACCTGTAGTAGTCGCTGGCTCTGAGGGGGGCCATGTCATCGAAGATTGCGTGAAAGCTTCCGGTGCTGAAGTGGCCCTTCTCATGGAATACCAGATCTCCGATGAAGATTACCGGTTCGCCAAATTCGAAAAGCTTGAGGATGTCGTGTACAGGATGGTTCCTTTTAAGGCAGGACAGCCGATCAAAGTGGCCATCTTCTCCAGCAGCCAGTTCATCCCCTTTGACCATGTGAGTCTCTTCCAGGAAAGGTTCGGAGGAAAGAATGTTATCTTTGATGTCGACCTGTTGAGTAAAATAAAATACGAAAAATCCTTCACAGAGCTCAAAATCATGAGCACAGCCAATACAATCGCGGATGCGGCTTTCCTCGGTATGCTATCGGTCCTGAAGCCCGGCATAAGAGAACTGGATGTGGCCGCAGTCGGAGACTACATCATGAAAAGACTCGGAGCCAGACGCACAGGCTTCCCCACTATTGTCTCTTCTGGCACAAGGGGGAAAAGCGTTCTCGGCCCAGCCACAAACAAACAGATAAAAAAAGATGAATTCGTCTCTCTCGGGATAAGTCCCACATTCAACGGCTACCACGGTATCATGCGGAGGACTGTGAAAGTTGGCGAGGGATGGACAGATGAAGAGAAGGAGTTCATGGATTCGCTTGAAGGACTTTACCACGCAGTCATGAATGCCGTCCACGAAGCCGCAGAAAAAAATCTCCCTTCAAATTTTATCGATAAAAAAGGAAAAGCCTACATAGAAATAACAAAGTTAAAGGACAAAAAAGGAAGGCTCCTCTCTCCCAGAGAACCCTACACATTCATCCACAACACGGGCTGCTCAGAATGTCAGGAAGGCTTTGGGGCTGTCACTCCGTACACAGACGAGCCTCTCGGGAAAAACGTCGCTCTGATGATCGACGTCGCTTTTATGGGCTCCGATGAAACCGGAGACCTTGTTTTTCCTTTAGAATACGCCGTGATCGAAGACGCCTTCTGGAAGAGTGGAAAACAAACCGGTGTTTATAATAAAATGCCCTTGAATGTTCAGGAATTCGTGGGTAAGGATATATGCGCCCTGCAGGAGAAAAAAATCAATCCCTATCACAGACCATTGGAGGAGGGACAATGAGAAAAACCGTCTTTTTAACCTTATTTTTATTAATCGCTGGATGGCTTTTTGGAAACGGCCTGGAATTTCAATCTCCAAGTTTTAATTACCCTCAATACAGAATAACTTTCCAGCTTGAAGTGAAAAAGGAAAAGATTCTCTTCCAGGAACTCCTGCTGAACGATAACAAATTTGATAATTTTTTTGTTCTTTCCGGGGGAAAACAGGTTGACCTGTCCAAACCTTTGGATTCCGGAACATATGACTTCTTTCTCGATTACGCCTGGAAAAGCGACACAAAATACAGAACTACCCTCCATTACCGGTTCGAAAACTCTGAAGAAGTGAAAAAGGAAGAAAAAAAGGGAACCTCCCCAAAAAAAGGAGGAATCCCCTCTGGCAAAGAGGGTTCCTACAGAGTATTCAAGGCTGAAGAACCGATTGGGCTTGAGAGAAAAGGAGAGATTGCTTACCTCACCTTTACCGTTCCTAAGCATGAATTCGAAAACGAAAACCTGCTCATTCTTGAAGGAGACTCTCCGCTGAAGTCCCAGATCCTGGAAATCATGGAATCCGTTCCTCCTCAAAAAACCGCAAAAAATCATCCTGTCACCTGGACCTACAAAGTGGCTTTTCCTCTGGACATGTCTCCTTCTGAAAAGAAAATAATCCTTGTCCTCAGAGGGGGAAGTGAAACTCTTGAAACTCCGGGCTTTATAATCGATGGAGACGGATGGGGCAAAACTGTCGAGAATAAAAGACTCTCCCTCGAGTTTCACCCAAAGAGCGGACAGATCAATGTCATCGAATGCATTAAAGAGGGAGTGAGGCTTCACAACAAAGATGCGGGTGTCATCCACTGGAATCCTGGATGTTACATCCCGGAGATTGCCTGGGACCATTCATTCAACTGGGACCCTCCCCCGACTTTTGATGAGAAAATCGGAAATCTTCTCTACACCAATTCAAGAAGAGGGCCTTTTCAAAAAATCAAGGACGTCATCCTTGAAGTCAGATATTCCCTGAGTGCGGATTCTCCGTATTATATCTCGGAAACCATGATGAATGTTAAAAAGGGCCTCGCTGTCATCGCTATGAGGAATGATGAAATGGTCCTTCATAAAGAACTGTTCGATTCTCTGATTTATAAGGACAAGAATAATCTCGTCACACAAATGTCTCTGAGAGAGAAAGAAGGTTATCCGGACGGACTTGTCCATGTGGCCCCGGATGATGTGTCCTGGGTTGGCTTCCTGAACACACAACTAAACTACGGATTTTTCAGCTTACGGATAGACTATGCAAACAGCAACCTCAGATCATCAGGAAGCTGGCTGAACAAACCAGGAACATATTTCTACGCACCCTCCGAAGGAAAATACGTTTACTGGGTGAGACCGCTCCTCTACACCTGGTCGAATTACACCACCCGGAACCTCCTGACTTATCTCCCCGAGGGAAGCACCTTCTACGAAAAAAACGCATATATCCTTCTTCTCCTGACAGAAGATTTTCCGGCAAAGCTGGACAACCTGTTGAAAAAACTCAAGAATCCGATCAGGATCTATTGATGGAATTCGTTGATTTCCGTTCACTCCGAAAAAGCTCCGACATAGACCTCCTCTTCCCAAAGTGGCAGGAAAGCGAAACAGTTGCCTTTCTCTCTCCGCATGACGATGATGTCCTGCTCGGCGCAGGATACTTGCTCAAAGCCACTGTCGAAAACAGCGGGATCCCTCTCCTTCTCGTATTCTGCAGCGGGGATGCAGGGTATTCCAATCCCGAAGAAAAGGACGCCATCACGCAGAGAAGAAGGCAGGAAGCCATCCAGGCATACGGAGCGCTCGGTGTGAAGGAGGAAAACATCCACTCCTTTGATATTCCGGATTTCTCGTTGATGCCGCACGTGAACAGGAATCTTATCGAAAAAAAGGGTCTCTTTGAAGAACAGGTCCGACTTTTCAGAGAAGAAAGAGTCTCCAGAGTCATTTTCTCCAGTGGTTATTTTGAACACTGGGACCACACCGCTGTTTTTTCCATGGGAATCTACACATCTCCTCAAGCTGGCGATCCTGTACTGGCTGATATCGGAGAACCTTTTGCCGCCCAATCCCACTATGTTTATTCGGTATGGGGGGATTTCGAGCCTTCTGAAACCGAGCCAGGCCAGATCCGCGCGGATAAGGGAATAGTCGTCAAAGAAGAAATAGAAGAGGAAATCAGGCATTCCATCCAACAATTCACATCACAGAGAAAGATATTCAAAAAAATCGTCGATTACAGAGAAAAAAGAAAATCGAGTGCCGGGTATCTCGAACTCTACAAGTCTGCGGATATCCGGCCTCAGACTGATTTTAATCCCTATTTCGAACTCTTCAATAAATGCCTTTCCACTGAACA
>Ga0209635_10000410_pt1 | contig 28936 bp, 28 predicted proteins | sample DeeMarSWOR230_32_FD_187463 | JGI IMG/M metagenome (GOLD analysis project Ga0209635, IMG submission 187463) | Marine sediment microbial communities from White Oak River estuary, North Carolina - WOR-2-30_32 (SPAdes) (version 2) | ecosystem: Environmental > Aquatic > Marine > Intertidal zone >...
CCGGACTCATCAAGGCCAACTTTCCCACCCGCATCAGCTTCGCCGTCACCTCCCAGGTAGACTCCCGCACGATTCTCGATGGTGCCGGCGCCGAAAAGCTGCTGGGCAGAGGCGATATGCTCTTTATGCCCACCGAGGCAGCCAAACCGAAGCGCCTGCAGGGCTGCTTTGTCTCCGACTCCGAGACTGAGCGGCTGGTCTACTTCTGGGGGAGCCAGAAACTGGGTGATATGGCACCACTGCAAATCGAGGAGGACCTGCGCTCGCCGTCGGCTCGCAAGATACGAGAAGCGCCTAAGGACTCACTGCTCGAAGCAGCCAAGCAACTGGCCAAAGAACATGGGAATATCTCAACATCCTTCCTGCAGCGGCGTTTACAGATAGGCTACCCCAGGGCAGCCCGCCTCAAGGAACAACTAGATGAAGAACTGGCTCTGGAACAGGAAGAGGGAGACGGAACCGAAGAGCCGGACGAGAGGCTTTAATCCCCATATCGGGATATGACCACTGAGGCAACATGGACAAAACAATAACACTAAGTATCGGTGAGCGGTTTCACCTAAAAAGGGGCAAAGACCACATTGCCTATGCAGGGATGTCCTCCGAAGATGTCTTCTCAATTGTTCAGATTAAGACATCGGGATACCGGGGATACTCCTGGAACCTGTACTTCCCCAAAAGGAAACAGGATGTCACAATTGACGGTGTCGACCTCTATATAGAAAACGTCACGCCCGAGGAAATCCGGGTCCGGGTACAATAGGTTTAAGAACAACGACTGTTATTCAATTTAAAGGTAGCATAATCCTACTCTAACCTCTTATCAGACCCATTCACTTCTCAACACCCTAGTTATTTGAACGTCCCTCAAACGTGTACTTATGTCAGGCATTGACATACCGGCAACAGGTGTGTAGGATAACCGCAGTTGTTAGCAAGATAAATCTGATGGTAGTTAGGAGGTGAGCTTGACGTGAAGAAAGTAATTGTAACCGTAATCCTGACTCTGGTCTTACTCAGCACGGTGGTACTGGTAGGCTGTGCACCCACAGAAACCCGGATTAACAACTTCTCCGTAGGGCCAAATCCTTCGGTAGAGGTTACCGTTGGCAACGGGAATGTGAATCTCGTTGTAGGCACGGAGGGTCAGATTGCTATCACGGCTGACTTGAAAAACCCCGATAGAATTGATTACACGGTCGCACAGGTAGGCGACGTGATAACGATTATCGCAGAGACCGAAACCGGTAGTAGAGCAAACGTCACTGTCACCGTACCCGAAAACACCGAGTTTGTATTAATTACAGGGAACGGCAATGTGGATGTAACCGATGTGCAAGCGTCAGGACAGGTGAATTCTGGCAACGGGTCAATAAAGCTACAGGAGACCAATGGCGATATTACGGGGAATACCGGTAACGGTAGTATCACCATGAGTGATATAGAAGGTTCTTATAATTTAAATATCGGCAACGGTAGCATCAAGGCGACAGGTGCAGCAGGGTCATTCTGGATGAACACCGGCAACGGCGATATAAGTATAACAGATGCAACAGGGTTCTTTATTTTGAGCGTTGGCAATGGAGGTATTTCATTCGAGGGTGAGTTAACTCCTGGGAATGATAATAACGTGAGTGTAGGTAATGGCTCGATTACAATGGAAATAACTGGCTCACCAAGTCTATCACTGGACCTTGAGATTGAGAGCCAAGGCAGGGTGAGATGCGACTTGCCGGTAACAGTGAGTGAACAGTCAGAACATCGGCTAATAGGGACCGTCGGCAACGGCGAAGCGACGCTTATTGCACGCACAGGGAGCGGTAACATAACAATCAGGTGAGTTCAAGGATAATCTGGTATATTGATATTCCCTGAAAGGTCAGAGCAGCGTGACAATCTGAATGCTCTTCCCCTCAATAATGAAGGCATTGAGATTACAGGACGTAACATCAATGTCAACAAATTTTAATTTTAAGTATGCGATTGTAAGACTAGTGGGGGTAATGGGACTCATCCTTCTATTAGTGGGAACGCTTCCTCTGAGTTCTCCCTTGGCCCAAGCTCAAGAAGGTGGTTCAATCGGCGTTGAGGTTGGCGACTGGGCGAACTATAGCATAACGTCCTTCAGCTATGAAAGCAATGTCCCTGGTCTCGAAGAACCGCCAGTGGAGCTTGCAGTCCTCGCGTCCATCGAATGGTTTATTGGGGAAGTTATGGAGGTTTCCGGAAACAGTGTCACCATGCAGGCGGGCACTTATTATGACGATGGCACTAATCAGTTTGAAACAATCACTGGCAACCCGGTAGCAGGTACAGGAAATCTTTCCGATTCACTTGCACCAGAGAACCTAAGCCTCGGCGACCAATTTTACATCTGGCTAGAAGAATGGGGCCTTCCAGGACCGCAGTTAGCCACGGTAAGCGAGACGACCTCACGTGCCTATGCTGGTGAGACGCGACAGGCTAACCACGTAATACTCAACCTTCCCCACCCAGACAGGGGCGACTTTAGCTTCGATTACTACTATGATAAGGAGACCGGAATTGTTTGTGAGTGGGTAACAGTGTTTTCCCATGAAGTTGAGTCTTATTACACGAGCTTTTCCTGGTCAGGAGTGATAACAGAGACCAATCTGTGGGGGCCAGATTCAGTCGTTATCCCCGACCCTGAGGTCGTGAGTGATACAACACCCGTAACCCTGGATGCAGTGGAAACCGCCAGCGCCATGGTGGTTATCTTCAACATTTCAGACTCCTGTGTCATAAAAATTGAACAGGCCACCGATGCACCTCCGCCACCCAGCGGCGCAGTGGATGTCGTTAACTCCGTATTCATCAATACGAGCGAAATGGTTACGACACGCGCCGTACTGAGGCTATCCTATGACCCTGAGGCCTTGGCTGAGCAGGGAATAACTGAAAGCTCGCTCGTTATCCACTACTGGGATAGTACAGAATGGGTGCCGGTAGAAAGTCAAGTGAATACTGACGAGCATTACGTGTCGGCAGATATTGAACACTTCAGCTATTGGACGCTACTAGGCGAAACCACGCCCACTGAAGAGGAAGGCGTACCGATAGTCTGGATTATCGTGCCTGTTGTTTGTGTTGTGATAGCGGTGCTGGCACTACTCTATCTGCGTCGGCAGCGCAGCAAGGTCTAACGTCCATCAAAAGTGGTTGGGGGTCTAGTATCTCATTGCTGCCCTCATATTACAATAGGAAATCAAACAAATAGAGGATACATGACAAAGGAATCTCACACCCTCCCCTTACTTGAAGACTTGATAACACGCTCCCGGTTACCGTGGCGCTGGATTACCGTTATTGTTGCCGTTGTACTGCTCCTGCTAATAATCCTGATGACATATCTAGACGGGGCCTTCTCTAACCTGGCCGACTGGGAATTTTGGCGGAGGTTTCTAGGTCCACCAGTCATCATAACCTACATCCTGTTAATATATCCGTTCATGCAGCGGCTTGAGGAACGGGCTGTCCAGGCCTTCCAAACACTATTGCCCCCTGAGGAGGACGAGAAAACACCGATAATTACCGCACCGAACCGTCGCTGGGAATGGACGGCCGTATTTCTGGGAGTAATCTTCTGGCTGGGCCTGGAACGTCCGTGGCTCTGGGTTGACCAGTGGCTGGATGTGTATGCATCGGTCACGACCCTGCTCATGTTTGTCCTGCTGGGCTGGCTGATATATAACGGGATAAGCGGTACCCGGCGTCTCAATATGCTCAGCCGACGGCACCTTAACATTGATATATTCAACACCGGACTGGTACCCATCGCCCGCTACAGTATGGGAATTACATTCGCTTTCATTGGCGGAATCAGCCTGAGCCTGGTATTCCAGTCCATCGAGAGCCTGCTAGAATGGCAGAGCATTACTATCTATTCGATTCTGGTCTGCGTGACGGTGTTATTGTTCTTTCTCTCCATGTGGAGCACCCACAACGTTATGCTCGGAGCTAAAAAGCGTGAGCTAGCCATTGTAGAGACCCAACTGGAAGAGGCCACACGTGAGCTTAGAGAGACGGTGGGACAGGACCGGGCGGAGGGAATAGACAGGCTTTACTCCGCCGTAGCTGCTTGGGGTATCTACGAGAGACGTGTCCAGGAAGCTCCCGAGTGGCCCTATAACGCCAGCATTTTACGCAGGTTTTCCATATCCGTCCTCATACCAGGTATTGTTTACCTGATAAAGATATTATTTAACATCGGCATCGGTCTATAGATAGGTGGCGTAGCCACGGAAAATAATAGATGGCACAAGACATTCAAACAAGAAGGTTTAACGACGAGGACCTACAGTCCATATATCAATTGATCCAAAATACGATTGATATCTCATATCGTGAAGCCTATCCGGAAGAGGCAGTCACTTTCTTCAAAAATCACCACCGTAAAGAGCAAATCCTGAATGAAACCGCTACTGGCTACACCGTAGTATCCGAGAGTGACGGCGAACTGGTAGGAACAGGTACTTTGCTTGGCACACACATAATCCGGGTATTTGTTAACCCCCTCCATCAGCACAGAGGAATAGGTAAAACAATCGTACAGGAGCTAGAGAGAAAAGCGTTAGCCGAGAAGTCTGCCACCCTTTATCTGGAGGCATCTCTTGTGTCCAGGCAATTCTGGGAGTCCCTAGGCTACGTCATCCAGAGCGAAGACTTTATACCAGTCGGGAATGACCAGAAGTTAGACTTCTATAGAATGGTTAAAACGTTTTCTGCTATCTCTTGATAGCCTGCCGTTTGTGTTCGGTCATATTATCTGCGTGGCCCTGAATACCTAATTCTTTTATCTGCTGGATACAGGCAAGCCGGTCGGAACGGAAAATCAGACTGAATATCTTGGCCATTATATTATTGAACATCTTGCAGTCTTTGGGGTTATCGAACTGTTTGCAATCAGCACAGGACAGATAGTGATTATCAATACAACACACCCTAATCTTGCACCACTTTACCTTCTCATTCTCATGGCAACCCGGACATCTCTCTTTTAAATACGACCGACAAGCTCCGCAATAGAGACCACAATAAGCCACCAAATCCGGATTTGACACGACCTCTTTCATATAATTTTTCTCCCTCCGGCTGTCACCAAGGCACTTTATAATGAAGGCTGCTACTGCTCAGCTCGCCTTTTACCCCTCAGCCGCTTAAGGATAGCATCTCTATATATGGAAGCAAGGCTCCTACCATGTTTGCGGATACGCTCACGCTTCTTTCTGAGCTTCTTTTCGCGTCTTTCCTGTCTCGTTTCCTCACTATCCGGTTGCCTGTCCATAACACCAGTTTAGACAGCGCCGAGCTTACGGTAGACCGCCAGCGTTTCGGCAGCCGTCCTATCCCAAGAGAACTTCTTTGCCTGCTCCAGGCCCTTCCTGACCATATCATCTCTGAGGTCACGGTCAGTCAAGACCCGCCGCATCGCCTCAACCCAACCATTGTTATCAGTTGGACTAACCATGATACCAGCCTCACCAACGACCTCGGGCAGAGACGAGGTATTTGAGGTAACCACGGGACAGCCACTACACATCGCCTCCAAAGGTGGCAGCCCAAAACCTTCATAGAAAGACGGATAGGCGAGTAGCTCCGCCGATGTGTAATAGCTGACCAGATCCGCCTCCTGAACATAATCAACGAAGACAACGTCATCTGTTATCGCCAGGTTATCCAGTTTGTGCATGGTCTCCCGTCGATAACTCTGGTTTCTGCCCACCGGCCCCACCTTGACCAGTTTCAGGTTAGCAAACTCGCGTTTTAGCTCGGCAAAAGCCTCAAAGAGTCGGCCCAGATTCTTCCTCGGTCTCTCTGAGCCGACATAGAGGATATACCTGCCATTGTGGTTCTCCTCACTACGAGGCTTGAATACCCTGCAATTAGTCCCGTCATAAATCAGGCTAATATTATCTTTTGGTATCCCCAGGTACTTTATCAAGTCATCTTTGGTATGCCGCGATGTGGCGATGATATGAGTGGCCCGCTTGATACCGAGAACATCCAGTTTGAGCATCAGGCGCTCAATCAACGACTCCGGGTCAAAACCGAAACGGAACCTGGCGATATCGTGCACGGTGACGATGAAAGACCGACGACGAAATATGGCGTACCTGGCAAAGTGCTGGTTTGGCAGGTGAACGATGTTCTTCTCTCTCCAGATAACAAACGCCAGATGAAGAGACTGTCGCAGAGACAGATAACGCCGACTCTCTATTGTTCGAAAAGGTAACCTTCGAGCCAGTTCCTGACTGTACTTGTCCATCCCTGACTGCTCAAGGGTTACAATCAATGTCGGTATTTGTATCATTATCGCATCATAATTTGCTGGCTGGAAAATGTCAAAGAACCATGGTGACAGACAATTAAGCCCAGTTATTCCTGGCGCCGCAGCTCAATAATGCGGTCGCGCAAAAGCGCCGCCTTCTCAAACTCCAGGCCTCTCGCCGCTGCCTTCATCTGCACTTCCAGGTCCTTTATCAGGCGGGCGATGTCCTCTTTAGCAACAGGTGTTGCCGTGTAAGGAGTACGGGTCTCGGCCACAGCGTGTACCCGTTCCATAATGTCTTTGATTGCCTTCCTGATGCCCTGAGGTGTAATGCCATGCTCGCGATTATATTCCTCCTGTATCCGACGGCGGCGTTGCGTCTCATCCATGGCTGCCTGCATTGACCTGGTGATGGTATCGGCATACATGATAACGTGACCATCAATATGACGGGCCGCCCTGCCCATTGTCTGGACCAGCGCGCCTTCCGACCTCAAATAGCCTTCTTTATCAGCATCCAGAATAGCCACGAGGCTGACCTCCGGCAGGTCAAGCCCTTCACGGAGGAGGTTGATACCGACGACTACGTCATAGACACCGAGACGGAGGTCACGCAAAATCTCGACCCGCTCCAGAGTTTCAATCTCAGAGTGCAGGTAGTGCGTCTTAATCCCCAACTCAATCAGGTAGTCAGCCAATTCTTCGGCCATCCTCTTCGTCAAGGTGGTAACCAGACAACGCTCGCCCCGACCAACCCGCTCTCTAATCTGCTCCAGCAGGTCATCAATCTGCCCATTGGTCGGTTTGACCTCAACAGTGGGCTCGAGCAGACCGGTAGGACGGACCAGCTGCTCCACCACCTGCTGGCTGTGCTCGTATTCGTAAGGCCCCGGAGTGGCCGAGACATAGACTACCTGATTAAGCCTAGCCTCAAACTCGGCAAAGTTCAACGGGCGATTATCCAGAGCCGACGGCAAACGAAAGCCATACTCCACCAGTGTCTCTTTGCGTGAGCGGTCGCCGTGATACATACCACGAATCTGGGGCAGGCTCATATGAGATTCGTCAATAAACAACAGGAAGTCTTCTGGGAAGTAGTCGAGTAGTGTCCAGGGAGCACTCCCTGCGGAACGCTGGGCGAGGTGACGTGAGTAGTTCTCAACACCGGCACAGTAACCGGCCTCACGGAGCATCTCGATGTCATAATTGGTGCGGGTCTTCATTCGGGCCGCCTCCAGCAGTTTGTCCTGCTTCCGTAACTCTTGGAGTCGCTCCGCCAGTTCCCGTTCAATACTTTCAATCGCCAGCGTGAGCTTCTCCTGTGAGGTGACAAAGTGCTTGGCTGGATAGATGTCCACCGACTCCAGCTCTGTCAGCAACTCACCGGTCAGCGGGTCCATCTCGACTATTCGCTCGACCTCATCGCCGAAGAACTCCACCCGCACGGCAATCTCTTCATAGGACGGCTGAATCTCCAGGGTATCACCTCGGATGCGGAATTTCCCCCGGGTAAAGTCGTAATCGTTACGCTCATATTGCATATCGACCAGACCATGCAAGAGCCGTTGACGGTTGTAGGTCTCCCCTTTCCCGAAGTTAAGAACGAAACTACGGTATTCCTCAGGTTCACCCAACCCGTAGATGCAGGACACTGATGCAACAATCAATACATCACGTCTTTCGAAGAGCGACCGTGTCGCGGCATGGCGTAGCTTGTCAATCTCTTCATTTATGTCAGCTTCCTTTTCAATATAGGTATCGGTCCGAGGAACGTAGGCTTCGGGCTGGTAGTAGTCATAGTAGCTGACGAAGTACTCGACGGCATTATTAGGCAGGAACTCTTTGAACTCGGAGTAGAGTTGGGCAGCCAGGGTCTTGTTGTGGCAGATTACCAGAGTTGGCTTCTGAACACGCTGGGCGATATTGGCCATGGTGAAGGTCTTACCACTGCCGGTAACCCCCAGCAGCGCCTGTTTCTTGAAACCCTGCTCCAACCCCCTTACCAGCCCATCAACGGCCTGGGGTTGGTCACCGGTCATCCCGAAATCAGAAACAATCTCAAACTGCGGCATGATAAATCCTACGGGAATAGCTTATACAAACAGTATATCGTGTCGTGGAAAGGGCTTCAATTACAGGACGGTTGCTATCTCATGGCTTCAGCCAGCTTGGACACCATGGTTGCCTTGTTCATGTAACCTCTGTTTATCGCCCGGATAATTCCGGCCCTGTCGATAAAAAAGCTAGAAGGAATGCCTATAACCTCGTATCCTCCTATAAATACCTCGCCGGTGGTATCTATAACGAAAGTCCAGCTGTAACCATTCTCTTCAACAAAATAACTCACAATGCTCTTTGGTTCTCCGACATTAACACCAATTATTACCACGCCCTCGTCTCTGTACTCCTGGTAGAGCTCTTCCATATCCGGCATTTCGACAAGGCAGGGCAGACACTGAGTGGCCCAGAAGTTCAGAAATACCACCTTGCCCCGGAAGTCACTAAGACGCACTGTATTGCCCTCAAGGTCGACTAAGGTGAAGTCTGGCGCTCGGTGACCTATCTGTGGGCTAACTGACACGCAAGACTGAGCAACCAACAGCCCCAGCAGGATGATTACCAGGAGTCCACAGATTATCCATGTCCTGCGAGATGAGGTGTGTTCTGAAAATTTACTCATTACCCTCTACCACCCCAACCTTAACCCAAGATATCACCGACCACAAACCAGTAGTATATCATGTAGCCACCGGCGAAGATAAGCAGCAGGCCGCTGAGTCGGGTCACCACTGGCACCAGCCGATGCAGCCAGCGGTTCACTGTCTCCTTAAGAAGTGCCGAAGCTATTGTAACCACGGTTATAACCAGCCCCATGCCAAGAGCGAAAAGAACGAACTGGAGTAACGCGTTGGCAAAACCCCCGCTGCTATAAGCCGCCACTACCATCCCGGTGAAGAGAAGAATCGAACAGCTCAGGGCCGCCAAGCCATAGGCGATGCCGAAAATGAGGAATCCTTTGACTCCAACGCTAGCTGATTGACTGAGCCTGCTAGCCAGACGTGCTGGCAGATTCATATAGGCATGCCCCCCGACCAAGATATAGATACCCAACAGTATGAGCAATATAGCGATAGCAACTCCCGTCCACTCTATATAAGGCTTCAGTAACTCACCAATTGGAGACAGAACAGCCCCGGCAAGACCGAAAAGGGCAATGAATCCGAGAGTCATCACACCACCCATCAGCAGTGCTCGCCGAAACCGCCAGAACCAAGACCTCGCCCAGTAACCTTTCTCATCGGTTCCCAGATGCAGAGAGATATAGGCAGGCAACATGGCGATGCTGCACGGGCTTACTGCGGTCACCATACCGAGGCCAAATGCATATCCAAAGGGTAACAGGTTGGCCAGGTTAGCAACGAACTCCTCAATCATTACCCTTTTCGTTATCTCCCAATACTATTTTTAATTACAGGCGTTCGTACTCTTTGAACGGAAGTAGATCCAAGCCACACACACAAAGTGTAACAAATTAAACCGTATTCTAACCATCCTCTAACCCTGAATAACCCAATGCCAGCCTATAATTGAAGAAAGGTAGTCTGGGCTTCGCAAGACTGCTGCAATTGTATACCCGCGCGTGTTCCTGCGCAAGATGGCGAACCAGCTCTACTGATCTGCCAGATATTGGATCAGCCGGGGTTCCCGGCATTAAGGCTGACAGGGTTTACTCAGAGTAAGACCGGCCGAGGTAAAGGTCGTCCCGGCCGGTAACTCATCTCAATCTTAATCGAATGCCGACTAGGCGATGGTGCCTTCCTCTTTGAAGCGGGCAATATCTTCCCAGGAATAGCCGTATTCAAGCAAGACCTCTTCAGTGTGCTGGCCGAACTCAGGAGCCGGCATCCTGACATCAGCGGGATACTTACTCATCATCACCGGGTTGGCTACCTGCTTGATACGCCCCTGGGTAGGATGGTCATATTCAACAAAGCAGCCGCTAGCCAGCGCCTGGGGGTCATTAACAGCCTCCTTAATGGTCTGACGAGGGGCATACGGTATATCCTTGAGCAGAGGACGCCATTCTTCATAGGTCTTGCTCATGAATATCTCGGTGAATATTTGCCGCAGTTCGGCGGCATCTTCAGAACGCCCTTCCATTGTCTGGTATTTCGGATTTTCGGCCAGGTCCGGTCTTCCGACAGCCCTGCAGAACCTGTCCCAGTAACGGTCAGGCTGTAGAATAATGAAAGCCAGGGTTCTCGAGTCCTTTGTTACATACATGCCACTTATCGGATTACGAATCTTAATCCTGTCGGCGTAGAAGGCCTGGATTTGCATAATTGCCATCAGAGACTGCTGCTGCAACTCCATTGGCGGGTCGGGCGCACGCCAGTCCGCAACATCCAGCCCGGTGATAAGTGCTGCCGAAGTGTCATACCCGAGCTGGAAGAAACCGGTGTGGAACAATGAGACATCTATTCGCTGACCAAGCCCTGTTTTCTCCCTGAGATAAAGGGATTGCATCACACCAAAGGCCAAGGACATTCCAGCAACATTGTCACCTATTGCCACGCGGTAACCCATGACGGGAACGCCAGGCTGGGACATCAGCTGGGGAAAGCCGGAGCGTGCCCAGAAGGCGGTGGTATCGTAGGCAGGAAGGTCTTTGTCAGGGCCTTCCTTCCCATAACCGGTGATGTTGCCCCAGATAAGACGCGGATTCATCTTGTCCAGTGTTTCGTACTCTAGCTCGAACCTCTCCAGCTCAAAGGTCCGCAGGTTGCTGAGAAAAACATCGGCCTCCTTTATCATCTTGTGGATGATTGCACGCCCATTCTCTTTGGTGAGGTCAAGGGTGCAACTCCGCTTATTGCGGTTAAAGTTCTCAAAGTTGAAGTCAAACTCAGACGGCCAACCGTAACCCGCTTCTAGTTGTGCATCTTTAAAACTTCGCCAGTAATCACCTGTCGTCGGGTTCTCAATTTTGATGACATCTGCCCCGAAATCACCGAGAATGCGGGCAGCCATCGGCACAGCAGCCACCTGCGAGCAGTCGATTACCTTGAGACCCTCAAGTGCCATTGTCAATTTAGTTTTCCTCCTCCCTAATCGTGTAGCATAATTTAGCACAAAGGCATATCCGAACTCTAATTTAGATGCGGGTTATTTGTCAAGAAAACCAAGGCGGACATATGGACACGACCAATATTATATGGAAGGGTAAAAAAGGCCGACCGAGTTAGAGATAATCCTCGGCCGGCCTTTTACCTCTCTAACCTGAATTTAGACTAGGCGATTGCGCCCTCCTCCTTAAGACGGGCAATATCTTCCCATGAGTAGCCATACTCAAGCAGGACTTCTTCAGTGTGCTGGCCAAACTCCGGGGCTGGCATCCGTACATTGGCAGGTGTCCTACTCATTATCACCGGATTAGCTATCTGCTTGATGCGCCCCCGGCTGGGATGATCATATTCAACGAAGCAGCCGCTCGCTATCGCCTGGGCATCATTGATGATTTCCTTTAGGCTCTGGTTGGGGGCATATGGTATCCCTTCCAGAAGAGGATGCCACTCTGCATAGGTCTTGGTCATAAATATCTCCGCAAAAGTCTGCCGAAGCTCAGCAACGTCCTCAGCCCGCCCCTCTATTGTCTGGTATTTGGGATTTTCTGCCAGATCCGGCCTCCCGACAGCATTACAGAACTTGACCCAGTAGCGGTCCGGCTGCAGAATAACAAACACCAGGGTCCTCGAATCTTTGGTTATGTACCCACCGGATATCGGGCTATTCAGCCTGGCGCTATAAAAGCCCATAATCTGCATAATTGCCATCAGAGCCTGTTCCTGCATTTCCTGCGGAGGCTTCTCTCGCCAATCGTCAAAGTCCATGCCCGTAATAAGCGCACCGGAGACATCAAAGCCATTCTGATAAAGACCCGTGTGCATCAGAGATATATCTATTTGCTGACCGACGCCAGTCTTCTCTCTAACATAGAGAGCCTGGGCTACACCAAAGGCAAGAGACATCCCGACCACATTATCACCGATAGCTGGTCGATATCCGAAAACAGGGATGCCCGGTTGGGACATAACATAGGGGAAACCGGCGCGTGCCCAGTATGCCGTGGCGTCATAGGCAGGCAGTTCCTTGTCCGGACCTTCTTTGCCGTACCCATTGACATTACCCCAGATAATCCGCGGGTTTATCTTATTCAGGGTCTCGTAATCTACCTGGAACCTCTCTAACTCGAAGTCACGCAGATTACTGAGAAACACATCGGCTTCCTTTACCATTCTGTGGACAATAGCACGCCCGCTCTCCGTATAGAGGTCGACAGTGCAGCTCCGCTTGTTGCGGTTGTAGTTCTCCCAGTTGTAGTCGAAATCGGACGGGCAGGCATTACCCTGCTCCACCATGGCGTCCTTAAAGACTCGCCAGTAATCACCTGTGGTCGGGTTCTCAATGTGGATTACGTCCGCCCCGAAGTCACCGAGAATACGGGCACCTATCGGCACCGCGGCCACCTGTGAACAGTCGATAACCTTGATACCATCAAATGCCATGGCCATATTCTTCTTCCTCCTTCCTATCATATATGACTAAGCAAGCAGTTATCCGATAGATGGAACTCTAGTGCAAAGGCAGGTAATTTGTCAAGGGAAGCAATATGAAGACTAACTCACAAAATCCAGTACTTCCCTTATCGCTCTATCACTCAATTCTAAGAATGTATTATAGCCTTCTAGATTGAATTTCCCTTCCGCTATTATTTTACCAAGCGGCCTATCCATGATGTTGGCAATAACATACTGGCCAGTGGGATCCATTAACCCAAGTGCCCAGAGTTCTCGCTCTGTAGGCGGCTCAATTATCTTCAGTTCCCCAGCTACCTTCAAATCCCATGGAAAACTCTGCTTAATATCTTCAATGTCTGCCTCGTCCTGCCAGGGGAATACCTCAGCTAGAAACAGCTCATGGGTCTCAGGGGCAAATCTGAAAACCCCTCTTTCGGTGACCACAGACGATGGCCCTCCTCCAACTAAGTTTACCCTTTTCCTAGCATCAGGGCTACCATCGAGAAAACCAGGCTCAGTCATGTAGTCAACTTTCTCCACCCATTGCCTCGGGTTAAACTCAACGGTATATACTACCCTCCCCGCCGATGAGGCTATATCACCTCCGCCACCACTACCGTTCATCCTTATTTGTGGTCCAGTGATATAACTGACATTTACATTGCCATACTTGTCCATTTGGGCAAATCCCAGATAAGCTGCATCAATGAAGCCTGCTTGCTGGTCTATAAACACCTCAGGGAGACTCTGATGACACATCGCCATTGCGCCTGCCGAGTTATCAGCAGGACTTACCAGGACAGCCACGCTGGGAAATCCTATATAGCCTGCCTCGGCCACCAGTATGGCATTTGGCGTATGGACTAGCTTCGCTATGGCACCGGCCAGGTCGGAAATACCAATACCAACAAACACGACTTCTCTATCTTCCACCTCCCTAGACCCGATGCAACAAACAAGCTCTGGTGGTCTGTATTTATCCTTCATCTCTTTCAGTTGCTCTGGTGCATATTGCTCTCTCGTGGTATATAGATGTCCCATTGTTATACCTCCCTCACATTCTCATATATATCCCTCATCCGGGTATCCTGTTCAGCTTGTGCTCTGATTTAGCCAGTCTGTCTATCTTCTCCCATCCCAACTTATCGCAATATTCGAAGTGGTCCTTGAGACCATATACCCATTCATCAATCCACTCCAAGGCTCCTTCACGACTCTGCCTCTGTAGCAAGAAAGACACGAAAGACAACAAATCCCCCAGATAGTGTCCGTAGCAACCAGTAGGGAGACAGTTGAAGGGAAGGTGGACAACAGCATCGGTGCAATAGGCTGGCATTACTGTAAGTCCCGGGTTCTCATGTATCTTTTCGGTGGAAACGAGTTCCTCAGTGAGCAGAACGACATGCTTGGCCGCCCTTGCTTTCCAGTAGTCGGTCCCTTTGAAGCCCCATATCTGACCGTTCCCTCTCCTATCTGCCTTTTGAACCGAGATGAAGGCGACGTCTGGTTTGTAAGCCGGGATAAGGAGGAGTGGCTTGTTCTCGTAAGGGTCATTTATCGTCTTAATCTCCTTGTTGTATTCCGGGATATCTGCCCCGAGAGAGGAGCGGCAGGGCATGAACGGGACATTGAATGCCCCGGCTATAAATCTCAACGATACTTCGAAATTGGTCCAGTCCACTATCTTCACCGGTGGCGCACCAGGCTCGATTTTATCCTTGGGCGTGGCCATAACGCCGCCCGCTTCAACCGGTCGGGGCACGCCTTCCTTGAGGCCGCGTTCTACAGCGGGCGTGCCCGAAATGCCACCTACCTGGCGTGTTAGCATATAGGCTATATCTATCCTATCGACCAAGCCCAGTTCTACCAGTAAATCTATACCATCAAAATCTCCACTCTCATCTATAATAGACAAATTTTTCTTTCCCTGACGGGCTATCTCTCTCATAATGGATTGAGGCTGCCGCCACATGACAAACCCCCCCATACAGAACGAATCACCATCATGGAGAAACGTCTCTACCGCTTCCTTCTCAGTCATCACCTTGTTCAATCTTTTTTTGTAATCTGAATCCCTGGCCCGCTCCGCATAGTCAATTGTCCCCAGTCCTTGAATCGCCATTTTTACGCTACCTCCTGAATCAATGTGTTACTTCGCCAGTAATAGCACACTTTTCAATAAACATGACAGGCTTTTTATCAACGTCTTTGCTGTTTGGAATGGAATGAATAAATAATGCCCAATAACGGAACTCTAGTTTAGAAGAGGATAATTTGTCAAGAGAGATAAGATGTAGATTTCTCTACCTCTCCCCCTCTTTCCCCTTCAGGGAGAACCCCGCAGGGTGAACCCCTCTCCCTTCGGGCTTAGGCCCTCAAGGGCAAGCCTCCTAAGGAGAGGGAGAAGAAAAAAGAAAAGAGAGGCGCAGCCTATCTTAAACTCTCCCTGAAGGGCAGTGGGGGGAAATATATAATCAGAGATGAATTATCCAAGCCGAGCACAGAGTATCCAAACAAAACCTGTGAGCTGCTCACCCCCAAAGGTATATCCTTCTCTACAGAACGTCTCCTCCAGATCAGTAAACAAGGCCGGGTATTCTTCATCAAGGGCATCCGCAACATCGCCCCTGTCTGATTCACGTAACGCCTGTTTGACATGCTCTTCCTGAGAAGCGTCCCGGAACATCAGGTCTGCAATAACTACTCTACCCTTTGGTTTCAGCACTCTCTTCATTTCTATAATTGATTCCTTCTTTTCAGCAGGAGTTAGATGGTGAAAGGCATAACTGGAAACGATCAGGTCAACACTCTACGCTGGTAGAGGGATTTTCAGGAAACCCCCAATCCCGAGAGCTATGTCGGGGTACTTCTGTTTGCATATTGTTAACATTTCATGTGAGGTGTCGATGCCAATCACACTGATATCCCTCTCCACAAACCGAGAAGCAAGATTACCTGTTCCCACGCCGATATCCAAGACTGCCGAGTACCTGTTGGAGGCTAGTTCACAATAATCAACCACTTTGTCTAATATTCGCTCGTAGCCCCCGAACATCCAATCATCCGACTGTCCCGCCTTGGTAACATCCTGATCATAGGACTTCGCCCACCTATCAAAACCCCATTTATCTTCAGGCATAGGTTACCCCACAAGCTCTTCTGGCAGATATCATTCGTTACCCCCCGAAATACTGGAGGGCCAGTTTGATGCGCTCCTCGATGCTGAGGTCGGAGGCGGCGGGTAAAGTGGCCACGGCGCGGCTGGCCTCGGCCACGGAGTAGCCGAGGGAGGTCAGGGCTGCCAGAACATCGGTGTTCTCCTGGGCTATCTGGGCGGCGGGGGTGGCAATCAGACCAGCACCAATCTTGTCTTTAAGCTCCAGCACCAGTCTATCAGCCACCTTTTTACCGATTCCGGGTACGGTGGTGAGCAGGTCGGTGCTGCCGGTGGCAATGGCAAGTGTCAACTGGTCAACGGTCAGTGAAGAGAGCATCGCCAGGGCCAGTCGAGGACCCAGACCGGAGACACCAATCAGGGTCTCAAAGAGGGTCAGTTCATCAGTAGAACCAAATCCGTAGAGGGATAGGTCGTCATCCTTGACATGGAGGTGGGTGTATACACGCACCTCCTCACCGGCCTTCCCCAGAGTACTCAGCACCGAGGTCGGCATGTAGACGCGAAAACCGACGCCACCAACGTTGATAATGGCATAATCACCACCCAGGGACTCCAATACGCCTTGCAGACTGGCTATCATTCTATTTATTGCCTTTCTTCCGCCAGCAAATTGTTAAGATGCACCTCGCTGAGGTGACACAGAGCAGTTGCCAGGGCGTCGGCGGCGTCATCCGGTTTAGGTACCTCAGAGAGGCCAAGCTGGAGGCTGACCATCTTCTGAACCTGCTCCTTGGAACTGGTGCCGTAGTTGGCCACCTGCCGTTTTATTTGGGCCGGGGTATATTCGTGGGTGGGTATGCCCCGGTTAGCGGCGGCCAGAATAGCTATTGCCTGGGCCTTGCCGATGGCCAGCGCCGAGTTAACATTTTTGGCAACAAAGGGTTGCTCCACAGCCACGGCATCCGGCCGGTAGCGGGAGATAATTTCCGAAAGCTGGTTGTAGAGCTCGCTGAGTCGTTCCCCTATCGATAAGCGTGCCGAAGAACTCAGAGCACCGCAGTCAACCAGCGTTGTTCTGCCACCATCATTATCAATTACCCCGTAACCTATGACAACCGTACCCGGGTCAATACCCAAAACCCTCATCAGCAGATTCAGACCTTCCTGTTACTATAATCCCCCCAGACGGGAACGAGAGAACTCAATCAATAGAATAGATAAATGTAATATAAGGTAGGAAAGACCCTTACCAGTGGGCCTATTCCTGGTACTTCGCCAGGACTTCATCAGCGAAATCAACATTGCTGGAAACATGCCGGACATCGTCGAGCTCATCCAGTTTCTCCATCAACCTCAATGTCTGCACAGCTGCCTTCTCGTCAAGCTCCAGCGTTGTCTTGGGTACCATGGAAAGCTCGGCCGAGGCTACGGGGACATTCTCCTGCTCCAGTGCTGCCCGAACCTTCTCCAGATCCTCAGGCCTGGTGTAGACCTCGACCACACTGGCTTCGACAGTCACATCTTCGGCACCGGCATCAATCGCTTGCAGCGCCAGCTCTTCGGTATCCATCTCTTCAGACTGAACCGTGACAACCCCCTTGGGGTCAAACTGCCAGGCGACACAGCCAGCTTCGCCGAGACTACCACCGCCACGTGAAAAAACATTACGAACAGCCTGGATGGTACGGTTGCGGTTATCACTGAGAGCTTCCACTAAGATAGCACTACCGCCAGGACCATAACCTTCAAGCACCATCTCTACCAGATTGGCACCTTCGGTGGCACCACTGGCACGTTTTATTGCCCGATCAATGTTATCCGACGGCATTGAGGCATCGCGAGCCCGCTGTACCGCCAGACGCAGCGAGATATTGGTATCTGGATTAGGACCACCGTTACGCACTGCCACGATAATCTCGCGGGTCAGCTTGGTAAAAAGCTGGCCCCGGCGGGCATCGGTCACCGCCTTCTGGTGCTTGATTGAATGCCACTTAGAATGTCCCGACATTATGGACTCCCTCTACCCTTCAGATCTCAAACAGACTCTAAAGAAGCGCGTCAATCTTAGGTTCGATGACCTTCTCTGGTACAGCACCTATGACAGTATCAACGACATCGCCACCCTTAAAAAACATCAGGGTTGGTATTGACATCACACGGTACCTGGTGGCCGTCTGTGGGTTCTCATCAACATTCAAGCGGAAGAACTTGAACCTACCGCTATATTTTTCCGATAGTTTATCAACGATGGGGGCAATCAACCGGCAAGGTCCACACCAGGGCGCCCACAAGTCAACCAGCACAGGCAGGTCCGACTTGAGAACTTTTTGCTCAAACTCCTGGTCTGTGAGATCAATCACCATTACAACATACCCCCTTTGACTTGCGATAGTCCAGCAATATGGTAATGCTGGGAGTTCCTCCCTGTCAAGGAATTTTGCGCTTATGTGATAGGCCATCTAGCGGATTGACATTAACGCCCGAGGACATTAATATTTATATGGTGTGCCACAACCTAAGGATGATAAATCGCTACTCGTCATTTGCCCTAAGTCTAATAAAGAATATATAACCGGCAGAAAGCGGGCTGAATCCAGTAAATTAGTGGGGAGTTTGACTTGGATTTTAGCTTGGTATATACTGGTAATGTTAAAGCAGGTTGCCAATAAGGTTTGTTTAGGCTGGGTGCTTCCTCGTGGGAGGCTCAGCTTTGTTATGCCAGCATTCGATTTCTGATGAAGATTGCGATAAGTGGCAAGGGGGGAGTGGGGAAGACCTTATTAGCTTCTCTACTTTCTAGAAAGTTCGCCGCGGCCGGCTACTCGGTGTTAGCCATAGATGCTGCCCCTGATGCTAATCTAGCCGCTAACCTCGGTTTTCCGTATCCTGAAAATATCACCCCCATATCTGAAATGGACGACCTCATTGAAGAGAGAACGGGGGCACGACCCGGCAAATCTGGTTCCTTTTTCAAACTGAACCCTAGAGTTGATGACATCCCCGATAGGTTCGCCGCAGAACATGATGGCATACGACTGATGGTGATGGGACGCATCAAGCGCGGGGGGACTGGCTGCTACTGCGCCGAAGGTGTTCTCCTGCAAGCCCTTCTGAGCCATCTGCTGATACAGAGAGATGAGGTAGTTATCCTTGATATGGAAGCCGGGATAGAGCACCTTGCACGTGGTACCTCCAAGGCAGTAGACCACATGATAATCGTAGTGGAGCCGGGCCGGCGCAGTATTGAGACCGCCCAGCGCATTCAGGAACTCGCCAAGGATATCGGCCTGGAGAACATCGCATTGGTTGCCAACAAGCTCCGCAGCCAGTCTGAAAAGGATTTTCTGGTAAAGAGCCTGCCGAACCTGGAATTCCTCGGATTCATACCCTATGACCAGGCCTTAATCGAGGCCGACCTGGCCAACATCCCTATTCAAGACGCCAGCCGACCAATCGCTGAGGAGATAGATAAAATTTTTCAGGCACTAGCACCTACTTCTAAAATGACGAACACGGTAAAGTAGAGTCGAAAGGGCATCAATCTGGAACCTGCGTTTCAGTCTGACGCCCTCGGTTAGAATAGATAAACAAGAACGAAGGAGGTTTCCTGTGGCTTACGATGCGGTAAACATGGAAGACTGGCAAATTGCAGAAGCGGCTGAAGCTAATATGCCTTCACCCGATGAGTGGCGAGACAAGCTCGGGCTGCAGAAGGACGAACTGCTTGCCTACGGACGGATTGCCAAACTGGATTTCCTGAAGATCATCAACCGCCTCAAGGACAAGCCGGATGGAAAGTACATTGAAGTTACGGCGATAACACCGACACCCCTAGGTGAAGGTAAGAGTACCACGTCCGTCGGCCTGATGGAAGGCATGGGCAAGAGAGGCGTCAATGTCGGCGGGTGTCTTCGCCAGCCCTCGGGTGGTCCCACGATGAACGTCAAAGGGACGGCTGCTGGCGGTGGCAACGCCCTCTTGATTCCCATGACCGAGTTCTCCATGGGACTTACTGGCGACATCAATGACATCATGAACGCCCACAACCTGGCAATGGTGGCGCTTACTGCCAGGATGCAGCACGAGCGTAACTACACTGATGCACGACTGGACAGGCTGACCGGGATGCGACGCCTGGATGTCGACCCCACTCGGGTAGAGATGGGTTGGATAATGGACTTCTGCGCCCAGAGCCTGCGCAATATCGTCATCGGTCTGGGTGGGAGCATGGACGGTTTCACGATGCAGTCCAAATTTGGTATTGCCGTAGGCTCCGAACTCATGGCCATCCTGTCAATTATACGTGACCTGGCCGACCTCCGTGAAAGACTGGACAACATTACTGTCGCCTTCGACAAACGAGGCAAGCCCGTCTATACCAAAGACCTCGAGGTTGGCGGGGCGATGACTGCCTGGATGCGCAACACCATTAACCCCACTCTCTGCTCCACAGTCGAGTACCAGCCACTGATGGTCCATGCCGGGCCATTCGCCAATATCGCAGTCGGCCAGTCCTCCATAATTGGGGACCGTGTCGGGCTGAAGCTGTTCGACTACCATGTCACCGAGAGTGGTTTTGCCGCCGATATCGGATTCGAGAAATTCTGGAACGTAAAGTGCCGCTATAGTGGCCTCAAGCCGCACGTATCGGTGCTCACCACCACCATCCGTGCCCTCAAGATGCACGGCGGTGGACCGAGAGTGGTCGCCGGACTGGCCTTACCCGAAGAGTACACCAAGGAGAACGTGGAACTCGTCGAGAAGGGCCTGGCCAACATGATTCACCACATCAACACCATCAGGACCTCGGGTATTAACCCGGTTGTCTGCATCAACTCGTTCCATACCGACACCAAGGACGAGATTGCCGCTGTCAGGAAGGCAGCTGAAGCTGCCGGGGCACGCTGCGCTACCTCCAGCCACTGGGCTGACGGTGGTGACGGTGCGTTGGAGCTCGCCGACGCCGTCATGGACGCCTGCAAGGAAGAGAACGAGTTTAACTTCCTCTATCCGCTGGAGATGAAACTTCGCGACCGTGTAGAGAAGATTGCCCAGGTCGTCTATGGTGCCGATGGCGTTTCCTGGACCGCAGATGCGGAAGCCAAGGCTAAGAGACTTGAAGAAGACTCCCAGTATGATGACTACGCTACAATGATGGTCAAGACCCACCTCAGCCTAACTCACGACCCGACGCTGAAGGGAGTACCTAAGGGATGGACACTGCCCATCCGTGACGTCTTAATCTACTCCGGCGCCAAGTTCCTCTGCCCCTGCGCCGGTGCTATCAGTCTGATGCCGGGAACCTCTTCTAGCCCTGCTTTCCGAAAGGTTGATGTAGACGTTAACACGGGGAAGGTCTCTGGCCTGTTCTAAATAAGCACCAAATACGGAGGGAGTAACCGTTTGGCCTTTAATATCGCGGTAGCCGGTAAGGGTGGCTGTGGTAAGACTTCACTGGCAAGTCTTATCATCCGCTACGTGAAGAATAACGGCATGGTACCGATTTTAGCGGTCGACGCTGATGCCAACGCCAACCTCGGCGAGAGCCTGGGGCTGAGTGTTACGCATACCGTCGGTGAACTGCTGGACGAGTTCCAGGGAGAGAAATTAAACATACCCCCCGGCATGACCAAGGAGGCCTATCTGGACTTCAAGCTGAACACAGTCCTGGTGGAAAGCCCGGGGCTTGACCTGCTGACAATGGGCCGGGGGGAAGGGCCAGAGTGTTACTGCTACCCCAACCTTATTATAAGGAAATTCGCCGACGAGCTATCTGATAACTACGCCTATACTGTAATGGACAACGAGGCCGGTATGGAACACCTGAGCCGCCGGACTACCCAGAATGTAGATGCCCTGCTACTGGTCTCCAACCATTCGGTTAAGGGTGTCCGGACAATCGCACGGATACAGGAACTGGTCACCTCTCTTAAGCTGGTGGTGCGTATGGAGCTGCCTGTAATCAGTATGGTACCGGGCAAACTGGACCCGCTGGTAAGCAAGGAACTGGACCGGCTGGAAATCGAGCCAGCCGCAATAATTCCTGAAGATGAAGAGCTTTACCAATATGACCTCGAGCTCAAGTCGTTGCTTGAACTGCCGGATACATCCAAAGCGGTACGTGCCGTCGACGACCTGATGGGAAAAGTCCTTGAGAAGGTAAAAACATCGTCCCCGTAGAGTATACGTAGAGTATAAATGGCCTCAGGGTAGAGCTTGTTCGTTATTCAATATAAAGCGGGGTAGTTAAGTGTGCCGGGAGATACCTGGCAAGTGGAACTATATAGAATGAATAGTTATAATGAAGGAGGAGGGTAAATGACAGCGCAGATTATCAGCGGCACAGAAATCGCCAAAGAGATACGTGCCGAACTGAAACAGGAAATTGCTGACCTCAAAGAGAAACACAATGTAGTACCCGGCCTCGTGACCGTCCTGGTGGGCGCAGACCCCGCATCACAGGTCTACGTTGGGCAGAAGGAAAAAACTTCACAGAATCTAGGCATCTATTCGGAGAGATACGACCTTCCTGAGGATACCAGCCAAGAGGACCTGCTCGCCCTGATTGATAAGCTCAATAATGACCCCAAGATTAACGGGATTCTGGTACAGCTCCCCCTGCCCAAACACATAAATGAGACAGAAGTGCTCTATGCCATCAGTCCCAAGAAGGATGTTGATGGCTTTCACCCGGTGAGTCTGGGCAAACTGATGATTGGCGAACCAGACTACATACCGTGTACTCCACACGGAATACAGCAGCTCCTCATCCGGTCTGGGGTCAAGATTGAAGGCGCTGAGGTAGTGGTTGTTGGCAGGAGTAACATTGTTGGCAAGCCGATAGCCAATATCCTTCTCCAAAAAGCAGATGGCGCCAACGCCACAGTAACGGTCTGCCACACCCGAACCAGGGACCTGGCATTCCACACAAAACGGGCTGATATTATAATCGCCGCCGCCGGTAAAGCCAAGGCTATCACCGCCGATATGGTCAAGGATGGAGTGGTGGTCATCGACGTCGGAGTCAACCAGATTGGCACAACAGCGGAGGGCAAGAGGATTCTAGTCGGCGATGTCGATTTTGAAGCAGTCAAGGAAAAGGCCAGCGCCATTACACCAGTACCTGGTGGCGTCGGGCCAATGACGATAACAATGCTGATGATGAATACGGTCAGAGCGGCCAAATTAGCCGCTGGTCTAGCCTAGGAAGAGAGGTAAAAGCAGCATGGAATACAAGATTGAGAAGATGAAGGCCCCAGGCAGAGGTGAGGTTGAGATACTGGGAGCCACCTATGAAGAAGGCCTACCCGTAGGTGAAGAGGTCGGCCAATGGCGACAGAAGCTAGACAGTCGCGAAGATAAACTTAAATACCTCCAGAACGGCGAGCGATACTGGTATTCGGACGACTGGTACGGCAGCGAAAAGAGAAAGAATCCGGCCTAGAGGAGGAAGTAATTATGGCATTTGAGATTCCAAAGACGTCCTACACCGGCAAGATAAAGGAGGTGGTACTGGGCAAGGGAGACAAGGCTGTGACCGTTGGTGGCGAGTCAGTCTACCCGTTCTACCTTTTTGAAGGTGAAATGCCACGGCTGCCGAAGATTGCCATGGAGGTTTACGACAGCGAGCCGGAAGAGTGGGCAGAGGCAGCCCTAGAACCGTTTGCTGGGGTAACCAATGACCCGGTTGCCTGGGCAAAAAAGTGCATTGATGAGTATGGTGCAGAGATGATCTGCCTGCAACTGGCCAGTACAGACCCCAATAGCCTTGACAGGGGCGCCGACGAGGCTGCTGAGGTAGTTAAGGAAGTAGCTGATGCCATTGATGTTCCTTTGATTGTCTGGGGAACAGCCAACCATGATAAGGATATTCAGGTCCTGACCAAAGTGGCGGAGGTCTGTCAAGGCAAGAATCTTATCCTTGGGCCGGTTGAAGAAGGCGATCACAAGCGAATCGGTGCCTCCGCCATCGGTTACAACCACACGGTGGTCGCATCCACCCCAATAGATATTAACCTCGCCAAGCAGCTCAATATCCTGCTGGGCAACCTCGGTGTCCCTGATAAGCAGATAATAATGGACCCCACTGTCAGCGGGATAGGCTACGGCGTCGAGTACTGCTACTCAGTGATGGAGCGGATGCGAATGGCCGCCCTAACTCAGCAAGATGAGAAACTTCAACTCCCCATTATTTGTAATGTGGCCAAAGAGGTATGGAAATCAAAGGAGGTTCATCTTCCTGATAATGAGGCGAATATGGGCGATGCCAAAAAGAGAGGCATCCTGTTGGAAGCCATGTCAGCCATGACCTTGCTGCTGGCTGGCGGAGATATCATAGTGATGAGGCACCCGGAAGCAATCAAACTGGTAAAAGAAATGCTGGCTGATTTAACAGCCTAGAATATATGGAGATGTAGAGGAGGAAGCAAGATGGCAGAAGCCGAACAGAAGAGTTTTGACCAGGGTAGTAATGATCTAATAGAAAAGGCAATCAAGGATGAGGCTAACACAGCCTTTGACAGGGCTGATACCATGAAACCCTGCCCTATAGGCTCCGTTGGCAGTTGCTGCAAAAACTGCGGTATGGGGCCCTGTCGAGTCCCCCTACCCAGAGGTAAGGAGGAAACACCGGAAGAGAAGTTAAAGAGGCGAGGTATCTGCGGAGCAACTGCCGAAACTATCGCCGCCCGTAATTTCATCCGGATGATAGCTGGTGGGGCATCTGCTCACTCCGACCACGGTCGGGGAGTAGCTGAGCTTTTCATAGCTGCCGCCAAAGGGGAAGCCCCCGGCTACGAGATCAGAGATGAGCAGAAACTGCTACAGCTAGCGCTGGACTGGGGCGTCGAGATTGGAGACCGTAGCAACAGTGAAATAGCTGTTGAAATCGGTGAGAAAGCCCTGGAGGAATTCGGCAGGCAGGAAGGCGAAATCATAACCATGAGGAAAGCCCCTTTGAAACGTCAGGAAGTATGGCGTACTCAGGGTGTTGCCCCAAGGGGTATAGACAGAGAGGTTGTCGAGATAATGCACCGGACCCACATCGGGGTGGACCAGGACTATCAGAACCTGCTCAAGCAGGGAGTCAGAACCGCCATAGCCGATGGTTGGGGCGGTAGCATGATTGCTACCGAGCTCCAGGACATACTGTTCGGGACACCCGCGCCAATCCTCGGTAAGGCAAATCTGGGGGTACTCAAAGAAGACGAGGTCAATATCATCATTCACGGCCACGAGCCACTGCTTTCCGAGATGATTGTGGCCGTTTCACGAGAACCAGAGATGGTAGAGTTGGCCAAGTCCAAAGGTGCCAAGGGGATAAACCTGGCCGGCATGTGCTGTACGGCAAATGAGATACTGATGCGCCACGGCGTCGGTATCGCCGGTAACTTCCTCCAGCAGGAACTAGCCATAGTGACTGGAGCTGTCGATGCCATGGTAGTAGATGTTCAGTGTATTTTCCAGTCTATCGCCACCGTAGCAGAATGCTACCACACCAAGATCATCACCACTTCACCCAAAGCTAAGATACCAGGGGCTGTCCATATCGAGTTTGACGAGCATAATGCCTTAAAATCAGCTCGTGAGATAGTCAAGGCAGCCGTTGAGAACTTCCCTAACCGGAAGGGAAATGTTGAGATTCCTGACAACGAGACTGACCAGATTGCAGGTTTTAGCCATGAAACCATCAACTACCTGCTGGGTGGTTTGTTCCGTTCCTCCTATCGGCCACTGAATGATAACATCATTAATGGCCGAATCAGGGGTGTGGCTGGTGTGGTCGGCTGCAATAACGCCCGCTACAAGCACAACGAGGCTCACATCGCCATGGTCAAGGAATTGATAAAGAACGATGTGCTGGTAATTACCACCGGTTGCAACGCTATCGCCTGTGCAGAAGCAGGGCTGCTGCTGCCAGAGGCTGCTGCCGAGTTCGCCGGTGAGGGGCTGGCATCAGTCTGCGAAGCCGTCGGGATTCCACCGGTATTACACATGGGCTCCTGTGTCGACAACAGCCGCATCTTGATAGCCGCCACCGCCATGGTCAAGGACGGCGGCCTGGGTGACGATATCAGTGACCTGCCAGTGGCCGGTGCGGCTCCTGAATGGATGAGTGAGAAGGCAATATCCATCGGCCAGTACTTTGTCGCTTCTGGTGTATTTACCGTCTTCGGTGTTACCTGGCCTACCCTCGGTAGCAAAGAGGTAACTGATTTTCTATTTAAAGAAATGGAAGACATGTACGGCGGTATGTGGGGATTTGAAGAAGACCCAATCAAAGCAGCCCACATGATGATTGACCACATTGACAAGAAACGCAAGGCACTGGGCATTGATAAAGCGAGAGAGCGTGTACTCTACGACATGGAAATGAGACGAGAGCTCACTTAGGCATCAGGCTGATTAAAGGATAGATTAGGGAGGTCATACGAATGTCAAAGATAATCGCCTCGGCAGCCATCAGAGGGGCTTACAAGATAGTCGAGAATGCCGAGAAGAAATGGCAGGAAGCAATGGACAAGTGGGGTGCCAACGAGCCAGTTGGCTTTCCCAATACCGCCTACTTCTTGCCCATTATCTACGGGATACTGGGAGAAAAGGTAGAGAAACTGGGTGACATGGAGCCAATACTGAAAAGGTGCCGCTCACTGTTGCCACCACCAGTGAAAGAATTACACCCCCTCCCGTACCTCGCTCCTGCACTCGATGCCGGAATGGCAACGTTTTTTGCTGAGGAGTGTATTGAAGCAATAAGGTATCTGGAAGACCCCAATTTCTACGTACTCGGAGAAGATGTCACTGACGATAATATCTGGCTGGGTGCCGCCGATGACGTCATTATGAGAAAGCGGGGTGTAGAGTTCGTTGACGGCACTGCTCCTGGCTTTGCTGCGATACTCGGCGCAGCCCCGAGCCCAGAGATAGCCAAGAACATTGCCGAAGAACTCCAACGGAAGAATTTATATGTTTTTATGGCTTCTGAATACAACGGAGAGCGATTTGCCGAGCAACTGGTTGAAGCCGGTGTCCAGATTGGCTGGGGTACACGTCTTGTCTCCTTCGGACCGGATGTCAGTGCCACCGTATTTGCCATGGGCTTCGCTACCAGGGCAGCCATGTCCTTCGGTGGCCTCGAACCAGGTGATTTCAGAAAGATACTGATATATAACAAGGACCGTATCTTCGCCTTTGCCCTGCCTTTAGGTTATGTGACCGATGAGTGGTATGCCAACGCTGCCGGGGCGATTAACTGGGGCTTCCCAGTGATTGCCGATACCCCTATCCCGGAGGTCCTCCCCACCGGTATCTGCACCTATGAACATGTTGTCTCCAATGTCCCCCATGACGAGATAGTAGGACGAGCCATCGAGGTACGAGGTCTGAAGGTCACGGTGGCTGAGGTACCAATCCCGGTTTCCTACGGCCCTGCTTTCGAAGGCGAGCGCGTCCGTGGTGAGGATATCTACCTTGAGTGCGGTGGAGGACGAACACCGATGGTGGAATGGGTAACTTCAAAACGCATGGATGAGGTCGAAGACGGCAAGGTAGAAGTAATCGGCCCGGATCTCAGTGAAGTTGAGGCTGGCTCTCAGTTGCCACTGGCGATTGTGGTAGAGGTCGCCGGCAGGGAGTTTGAAGAAGACTATGAGCCTATCCTCGAACGCCAGATTCATCACCTTATCAATTATGCGCAGGGCGCCATGCATATCGGGCAACGGGATATTGCCTGGCTCCGTGTTGGCAAGGGTGCTGTGGAAAAAGGCTTCAAGCTGGAACACATCGGCACTCTCCTCCACGCCAAGCTCCACCAGGACTTCGGACGAATCTTCGATAAACTTCAAGTGAAGCTCTACACCGAGGAAGATAAGGTAAACGAGATAGTGGAGAAGGCCAGGGCAGTCTACGCAGAACGTGATGCCAGAATCGAAGGTATGACCGACGAGACAACAGATATTTACTACTCCTGCACCCTGTGCCAGTCGTTTGCCCCCAGTCATGTCTGCGTTGTCAGTCCAGAAAGAACCGGCCTTTGCGGTTCATACAACTGGATGGACTGCAAGGCTTCCTTCGAGATTAACCCTACGGGACCTAACCAGCCCGTAGAAAAGGGTGAAACGCTCGACGCCAAGCTGGGGCAGTGGAAGGGTGTGAATGACTTCGTCTTTCAGGCCTCGCGCGGCAAGATTGACCACTACAATTTCTACAGCATTGTTTACGATCCGATGACCACCTGCGGCTGCTGCGAGTGTATTGCCGCCATTCTGCCAATGTGCAACGGTGTGATGACAGTAAACCGTGAATTCACCGAGATGACACCCTGTGGCATGAAGTTTACCACACTGGCAGGTACAATCGGCGGGGGCATCAGCACCCCAGGCTTCGTAGGTCACGGCAAGTATAATATCTGCCAGAGGAAATTCCTCATTGGTGACGGTGGCCTGTTACGGATGGTCTGGATGCCCAAGATGCTGAAAGAGGAAATCGCCGAACGGCTCAAGGCCAGGGCAGAGGAAATGGGTGTACCCAATCTGCCTGATATGATTGCTGACGAAACGGTTGGCACAACCGAGGAAGAAATTTTACCCTTCCTTGAGGAGAAGGGACATCCTGCCCTAACCATGGACCCGATAATCGGCTGAGAAAGGAGTGTAGACTATGGCACTTACAGGGATACAGATATTTAAGCTATTGCCGAAAACGAACTGCGGTGACTGCGGCGTGCCCACTTGCCTCGCCTTTGCCATGAACCTGGCTGCTGGAAAGGCAGAGCTCAGCGCCTGCCCGCATGTCTCAGAGGAGGCAAAGGAGCAACTGGCAGAGGCATCAGCACCTCCAATCAGGTCAGTCACTATCGGGACCGGTGATGCCGCCGTGAAGGTAGGCGGCGAGACTGTCATGTTCCGCCATGAAAAGCGGTTTGAGAACCCGCCGGCCCTGGCCGTTCTCGTC
>Ga0209635_10000412_pt1 | contig 28876 bp, 25 predicted proteins | sample DeeMarSWOR230_32_FD_187463 | JGI IMG/M metagenome (GOLD analysis project Ga0209635, IMG submission 187463) | Marine sediment microbial communities from White Oak River estuary, North Carolina - WOR-2-30_32 (SPAdes) (version 2) | ecosystem: Environmental > Aquatic > Marine > Intertidal zone >...
CGGGGGACTCCGCGGACCTTCCGCAACATGAATGGCTACAGCAGCCATACCTTCAAGTGGTATAACGAGAAGGGTGAGTATTATTGGGTTAAATATCACTTCAAGACGGAACAAGGCATCCAGAATTTAACTCGTGACGAGGCGACTGAGATGAAGGGGAAAGACCCCGACCATGCAACACGCGATTTGTTTCAGGCCATCGAGCGCGGCGAATATCCTTACTGGCGGCTGGAGATGCAGATAATGACGCCGGAGGAAGCGGACAAGTACCGATTTGACCCCTTCGACATCACGAAAGTATGGTTCCATGCTGATTATCCACCAATGACAATAGGTAGTATGGTGCTCAACCGGAACCCGAAGAATTACTTCGCAGAAGTCGAGCAGGCTGCTTTTTCTCCAGCCAACTTTGTCCCCGGCATTGCGGCGTCTCCAGATAAATTGCTGCAGGGCCGACTTTTCTCTTATCACGACACTCACCTCCACCGCCTGGGGCCTAACTATCATTTGCTACCCATCAACCGCCCGAAGAACGCGGTAAATTACTACCAGCGCGATGGCTACATGGCCTATGGCGATAACAGCAGCGACGCACCGAACTACTATCCCAACAGCTTCGGCGGCCCGGAACCTAACCCGAATGCTGGCGAGCCTCCGTTCGAGGTATCGGGGCAGGCCGCGCGCCAACCTTATATTCATCCCAATGATGATTTCTTCCAGGCTGGCGAGCTTTACCGCCGGGTGATGACCGACGAAGACAGGGAGCATCTCGTCGGCAACATAACAACGCACCTGTGTAATTCCCTTAAACGCATCCAGTTGCGCCAGGCGGCCATTTTCTACAAGGCTGATACCGAATATGGCACTCGAGTTGCCCAAGGATTGAAACTGGACGTGAAAGAGGTAAAACGCATGGCAGAGATGACCCAAGAAGAGCGGGCGAGAGCAACGGCGAAATAACAAGAATTTAGCCCTAAGATTTGCCTTCTCTTTAGCAATCAACTGGGTCCTCTATTTGGGAAATAGAGGACCCACTCTTTTTGGCACCTTTCCCTTCTCATCCATCGGGGAGACATTGAGGTGCTATGGGAGACAAATTCTAAATATCGTTTTTCGCTCAACAACATGAGTGCTTGCTCAATATAGATAAAAAGGTGCGCTCAGTTCCATGCCTAAAGTCTAGGCGTGTAACTATGAAATGAAAAAGGAATCATTAATGGCCTAAAGCTACTTAGCTTTTTTCTGACCAAACCAGTCTCGAATTGTTTGATAACTTGTGGCAGCTGCTCTATATGAACTCTCCCCTAGCCAAGATGCCAGTATTGCACCCATAGATTCGATACTTAGAGGATACACTCTGACAGCTTTCATGAAATAACTCCTTCCCCGCTCAAGTTCTCCACCGCAGCACAAGTTATGGCCAAGAATTAAATATTGCCTGGATAGCGCTCGGCTATCTTTCCTGAAGTCCTCGGAATACTTTAGCAGAATTAGCTCCAGCGCTGTAATGAAGGCATCTTGATTAGCCGAAATGCTATCTGTCTGGAAGTATGAAATGACCAATGGCTCATCGATACATCTAAAATGGTAGTATCTTGATACTCTAAGATTGAAATCCCAACCCTGCATTCGATGAAATCTCTCATCAAATATACCAGCTTTTTCCAAGCATTCTCTCTTGATTAGCATTGTTTGCGGCGATACAAAGTTGCCTTTAAGAAGGCTGACCGAGACATCACCTTCCTTTGGAGTTATATTGGAAGAGGGGTTGAAGACTTTCCTATTGTTCTTCAATCTATGGAGGCCAGTATAAACGACTCCTACCTCAGGCGGCGCCTTCTCAAGAATTGTGACTTGTTTCTCCAACTTCTCAGGTAGCCATTCATCATCACTATCTTGAAATGCGATGTATTCACCCCTAGCTATTTCGATTCCGGTATTCCGAGCGACAGATGCTCCTTCATTTTTCATGCGCCGTATATATCTTATCCTGTCATCGCTGAAGTTGCTCATCACCTCTTCAGTATTGTCTGTAGAGCCATCGTCGACGACGATTAGTTCAAAATCTTTATAGGTCTGACCAAGCACACTATGAATAGATCTACCTAGTAGATGCGCTCGATTATAGGTCGGGATAATTACACTAACAGCCGGAGTCTTTTCCGTCATCCGGACTCCCATTGGTACTCTACCAGCAGAGATCTTCCTTCATATATCCTGGCTTTCTTTGCTTCCTTAACTTTTCTGCCATTAATAACCACTTTACCAGTATAATCCAACCCTATTTAGTCACGGCTCTATTCCCAGGGCTTCTTGCCCGTCTGTCTTTCTCTTGAGAGACATGGCCACGGCATTCTGAGAAGGCCCATAAGCTTGCAGACCGAGTAGTACTCTGCCTTGACCACGGGCTTGAGCCATGATGCCTTGCCCCGCGCTAATACACAGATTGGGCAAACCGAGTCGCATAACTTGCCGATTCCCCCTACTTGACTGCTAATTGCCCTCCTCCCATGAAGCGAGTTTCAATTCACTCCCGAGGTATCTTCAGATTACTTGCTAATAGTTAGATACCAAGACACCGCCCAACCAATGAAGAAAGTTATGCTGGCTAGAAAAGTCGTCATTGCAAGTAGGAACCAAGAGGCTGGTTCTAAGCCAAGAGTGGCATTGGCGGCATCACCAATGACTCCTAGCAAAGCGAATACCGCAGCAAAATACCAAAAGATGTGCCCCCACTTTCCACTTCCACCAAGGCTAGCCTTCATCTTTTCACGATCTTCCCAATGTTGCGCCATGGATATTACCCCCTCTCTTTGGGACTTGAGTCTAGTCCTGCTTGAGTAAATTGTCAATAACTGAAAGAGGGATGAAATACCGTCTTCGTGGGACGGGTAACAAAACGTCAGATTGTGCAATACTAAAATGAATGATTATTTATAGGGTTATAGGGGGAATTTTTTGTTTTTTTTATTAGGGGTATTGGGGTTGTGTGCGCGCGCGCGTTTTAAGTAAGGATAGTTGAAACCTTTCATCCATAAATGAGATTATCCCTAACCCTCCTCCTCCGTTTTCGCTTATCCTTGCTACCTCGGGGTCGGCCTAGCCTCTTGCCTTGCCTTAATGCACGCTCTAAGCCGGCTTTTGTCCTCTCGGATCGACGTTTACTCTCCATTTTGGCAACCCAGCCAGCTATAGCATATAACACTTCGCCTATTTCACCTGGTGCCTCGGTCCATGGCTCCTGATAGCTTATTACCCTCACGCCATAGACCTTTAAGATGTTCACTAAATTTAAAATCGCCGCGGCGCCTTCCCTTGATAGCCGATCCAGTGCCCACACTAGCACCACATCAACCCTACGCCTACCGTTCCCGCACTCGTGGAGAAGCCTTGCAAGCCGCTGCTAATCGTTTTGACGAGGCTGTGGGCAATAGGTATAATGGGGCGGTCAAAGAAACAGCTCATTAGCAATTCATTAGCAAAAATGACTTATGTTAAATGGCTACTGGTAAATTTAGCTTCAGGAGAGGTGTCCGAGTGGTTGATGGTGCCGCTCTCGAAAAGCGGTCTCCGTGTTTAGCGGAGCGTGGGTTCGAATCCCACCCTCTCCGCCATTAACAAAATAAAATTCTTTTATGTATCCGTGGAGAGGTGCTGGAGTGGCCTAACAGGCGCGCCTGGAGAGCGCGTGTCGGGTTTCCCGACCGTGGGTTCGAATCCCACCCTCTCCGCCACTAGAAAAGCCGGAAATGAATAGAAAAGACATTAAATACTGGGTGGGCTTTAGCCTTATCCCCACTATCGGTCGGGTGAGATTAACCCAGCTGGAGAATTACTTTGGCAACCTGGCCGATGCCTGGAAGGCAACGCCGTCTGAATTAAAGCAGGCCGGTCTGGACAAAAACTCGGTTCAGGCAATTGACTACGGGCGCCCCAAAGTTTCTTTAGACGAAGAGATGGCCAAGCTCGACCGCTACGGGGTAAAGGCACTAACCTGCCACGACCAAGAATATCCCTCCCGGCTCAAGGAGATATACGACTTCCCGCCGCTGATTTATATCCGGGGCTCCCTGCTCCCTGAGGACGAGTGGTGCCTAGCGGTGGTGGGCACCCGCCGCGCTTCGGTCTACGGCCGGCAGGTAACCGAGGAAATCGCCAGCGACCTAGCCCGCAACCAGATTACCATCGTCAGCGGTATGGCCAAAGGCATTGACGCCATCGCCCACCGGAGTGCCCTAGAAGCCGGCGGCAGGAGTGTTGCCGTCTTTGCCAGCGGTCTTGATATAGTCTACCCCAGCGAGAATGCCAGTCTGTCCCGCGATATTCTCCACCGGGGTGCCATAATAAGTGAGTACCCTCTGGGCACCCGACCCAAGGCGGAAAACTTCCCCCGCCGCAACCGAATTATGAGTGGCATCAGCCTGGGCGTCCTGGTCATCGAGGCTGGAGAAAGCAGCGGCGCCCTGATTACCGCCAATCTGGCCCTGGAGCAAAACAGAGAGGTGTTTGCGGTTCCGGGCAGTATCCTGTCACCGGCCAGCCGCGGCACCAATCGCCTCATCCAGGAAGGGGCCAAGCTGGTGCTTGACTACACCGATATTCTGGAGGAGCTAAACCTGACTGCGGTCGCCCACCAGATGGAACTGAAAGAGGTGATACCGGCTTCGGATACCGAGTCCCGGCTGCTGAAACAGCTCGGTGTCGAGCCAACCCATATCGATGAGGTCTGCCGTAGCTGTGGCTTGCCCATATCAACAGTCAGCAGCACCCTGGCGATGATGGAGCTCAAAGGCCTGGTCAAGCAGATGGGGGCAATGCACTATGTCCTAGCCCGTGAAGCCAGGGAAGCCTATCGGGTGAAGATAGAGTAGATGAATAAACTGGTTATCGTCGAGTCGCCAGCGAAGGCGAGAACACTGTACCGGATTTTGGGCAAAGGCTACAGCCTGAAGGCATCAATGGGACATATCAGAGACCTGCCCAAGAGCCGCCTGGGGGTGGATATCACCAATAGCTTCACCCCCAAATATGTGGTGCCCAAAGGGAAAAGCAGGGTAGTAACCGAGCTGAAACAGGCGGTCAAAAATGCCGCCACGGTCTACCTGGCCACCGACCCGGACCGCGAGGGGGAAGCTATTGCCTGGCACCTGGCTGAGGTAACCAGGTCAAACCGGAAACGCTACCGCCGTGTTGTCTTTCATGAGATAACCAGCGAAGCCATCAAGCAGGCCTTCCGAAACCCCAGGTCAATAAACCAGCAACTGGTCAATGCCCAGCAGGCAAGGCGTATTCTGGACCGGCTGGTCGGCTATATGCTCAGCCCCCTGCTCTGGCGCAAGGTCAGAAAGGGCCTCTCCGCAGGCAGAGTCCAGTCAGCCACCTTGAGAATCATCGTTGACCGGGAGCGGGAGATTGAGCAGTTTGTCCCGGTAGAATACTGGCTGATTGAAGCCGAGTTGACCAAGAAAGCCCAAAAAGTTGCCCCCTTTCGGGCGACGCTGATTGGCTTTACCGAGGGCGCCAAGCTGGAGATTCATACCCAGCAAGAAGCCGATGAGATAGTTGAGGAGCTGAAGCAGGTCAGTTATAGCGTCCTGAAAGTAACCACCAAAAAAATCGCCCGTCAGCCGGCACCGCCATTTATCACCAGCACCCTCCAACAGGAAGCCTGGCGCCGGCTCGGCTTCAGCGCCAGCCAGACCATGGCTATCGCCCAGCAGCTTTATGAGGGGCTACCCATCGGCGGTGAGGGAAACGTGGGGCTTATCACCTATATGCGCACCGACTCGACCCGCGTCGCCCGCTCGGCAATAGCCGAAGCCAGAGAGTTTATCGGCCAAAAGTATGGCGCCGAGTTTCTACCCGCCCATGCCCGTGCCTTCACCCGGAGTGTCAAGGGAGCCCAGGAGGCACATGAGGCAATTCGCCCGACCAAAATCAGGCGTGAGCCCCACCTGATTAAAGCCCACCTCGCCCCCGGCCAGTTCCGGCTCTACGAGCTTATCTGGCAAAGAATGGTAGCCAGCCAGATGGCCGCCGCCCGGTATGATAATACCAATGTCGACATCAGGGGCAAACGCCGTGCCTTCAAGGCTGACTACCTGCTGCGGGCGTCCACTTTTATTATCAGCTTCCCCGGCTTCATTACCCTCTACCATGAAGGAAAAGATGAAGCCAATAAAGAAAGCCAAAAAGTTGCCCCCCTTCCGCCGCTGGAAAAGGGTGACGAGCTTGAGCTTCTGGAACTTTTCCCGGAACAGCACTTCACCCAGCCCCCGCCCCGCTTCACCGAAGCCACCCTGGTCAAGATGCTGGAGCAGAACGGCATCGGGCGCCCCAGCACCTATGCCCCCATTATTGCCACCATACAGGAGCGGGAATATGTGTCCAAGCTTAAGGGGAGCTTCAAACCAAGCGAGCTGGGGGTTATCGTCAATAACCTGCTCTGACAGTATTTCCCCGACATCGTCAATATTGAATTTACCGCCCGTATGGAGGACGAACTGGATGAGATCGCCCACGAGAAGCACGAGTGGGTAAGTGTAATTCAAGACTTCTATACCCCGTTTGAGCAAAGCGTGGCGCGCGCCTCCGAGCAGATGGAAAGGGTAAAGCTGCCCGAGCAGCTAACCGAGGAAGTCTGCCCCCAGTGCGGCAAGCCGATGGTAGTCAAGACCGGGCGCTACGGCAAGTTTCTAGCCTGCAGTGGCTACCCGGAGTGCAAATACACCAAGTCATACCAGATTAAGACCGGAGCCAGCTGCCCCGAGTGTGGGAGTGAGCTGGTTGAGCGCATCAATAAAAAGAAGCGTACCTTCTACGGCTGCAGCAACTACCCCAATTGCCGCTTTGCCACCAACTTCAGACCCCTCCCCCAGCCCTGCCCCAAATGCGGCAGCCTGCTCACCCTGTACCGCCAGAGGTGGGCAAAGTGCGCCAAGTGTGACTACAAAGGCAAGCTAGCCGAAACCGAGAAGCCGAGCCAGGATTAACCCGATGCAAGAAGTCTTTAATAGATATCTGAATTACCTTAAAGCAGAACGCAATTTTTCTCCCTACACGGTGCGTAACTACAGCACTGATTTATTTGATTTCTTCCAGTTTGTGAAGACCAGGGGGGTCGGCTCGCTGGGGGAGGTGGACAAGCATATTCTGCGTGACTACCTCGCCTATCTTGCCGACAGAAAACTGGTCAAGGCCAGCATTGCCCGCCGGATGTCCGCCCTGCGTTCCTTCTTCGGCTATCTAATGCGGGAGGGCATAACCGATATCAACCCGGCGGCGTCTATCTCCTCACCCAAGCTGGAGAAGCGCTTGCCCTCTTTTCTCACCGTAGAAGAAACAGTGCGGCTGCTGACCACACCCGATTTGGCCAAGCCGGAAGGACTGCGTGACCGTGCCCTGATGGAGCTACTCTACGCCTCAGGGCTCAGGGTAAGTGAACTGGTCAGTCTAAATCTGGAGCAGGTTAATCTGGAGACCGGCGAGGTCCGGGTCTGGGGGAAGGGGTCTAAAGAAAGGGTGGTATTAATCGGCAAACCGGCAGCGCAGGCACTGAACGCCTATATCAGTGAAGGCAGGTCCAGGCTCACCGGCAAAAAGGCGACCAGCGCCCTCTTTCTCAACCGCTACGGAGAAAGAATTATCGCGCGACAGGTAGAGAAGATACTGGAGAAATATGCCCGTACCGCCGGCATTGGCAAGCGGGTTCACCCTCACCTGCTGCGCCACACCTTTGCCACCCATCTTCTCGATGGCGGCGCTGATTTAAGGGTGGTCCAGGAATTGCTGGGGCACGCTGATTTGTCCTCCACCCAGATTTACACCCATGTCACCAAAGGCAAGGCCAAAAGGGTATACCTCTCCGCCCACCCCATGGCAGGGGAGAAAAGCAATGAATCTGGAGAATAGGCTGTCCAGGCTCTACCAGAGCCTGACCGAAAAAGAGCTTGACGGCATCTTCATCTCCCAGCCGGAGAACCGCTATTACCTTTCCGGCTTTGACGGCTCAGCCGGTTATCTCCTGATTACCCCGCAGCACAAAATTCTGGCGACCGATTTTCGCTATTTAGAGCAAGCCAGAGGCCAGGCTACTGACTATGAGATTTTCCCCATAACCAATGATTTGGCTGACTGGCTTCCCCGACTGACCGCCGATTTGGGCTTGAAAAAACTGGGCTTTGAAGCCGGACATATTAGTTTTGCCTTCTACCGGGAGCTAACCGATATCCTGAAACCATCCCCGCTTAACCTCGTCCCGCTAAGCGGACTGGTGGAAACGATGCGGGCGATAAAAGAGCCGGCAGAGATTGAGCTCATCACCAGAGCCGCCCAGATTGCCGATAGCGCCTGCGCCCATGCCGAGCAAATAATCCGCCCCGGTATCAGTGAGCATGAGCTGGCCTGGGAGATAGAGAAATTTATGCGGGAGAAGGGCAGCCAGGCACTACCCTTTGATATTATCGTCGCCGCCGGGCTGAACTCAGCCCTGCCCCACGCTAGGCCCTCGCCACGCACCATAAACCTCGGCGAGCCGGTGGTAATTGACATCGGGGCCAGAGTTAGCGGCTACAGCAGCGACCTGAGTCGCACCCTGTGCCTGGGTAAGCCTGATGATGTCTTTAATAAAGTATATAACGCCGTTCTTGGCGCTCAGCTGGCGATATTGGCTATAATGAGAGAGGGGATGAGCGGCGAAGAGGCTGACGGTATTGCCCGGACGGTCATTGAGCAGGCCGGCTACGGGCCAGCCTTCGGTCATGGCCTGGGCCATGGCGTCGGACTTGCCCCTCATGAGTTACCCCGGCTGGGCAAGGGTGCCACCGAGCCGCTGGTTTCGGGCATGGTCTTTACCCTTGAACCGGGCATCTATCTCAGCGGCTGGGGTGGGGTCAGAATTGAGGACATGGTGGTTATGGCCAAAGATAAAGTCAACATTATTTCTAAAGCTAGGAAGGTAATGACATGATTAGTAGCGGGGAACTGAGAAAGGGAATTATCATTGAGCTGGACGGAGAGCTCTATCAAGTGCTGGACTACCGCCACCTTAAGCTGGGGCGGGGTAGCGCTCAGGTCCGTCTTAAAGTGCGCGAAATTCGGGGCGGACACACTATTGAGCGGACCTTTCAGGCTACGGAAAAGTTCGCCCGGGCGCGGCTTGACTACCGCACCATGCAGTACCTCTATAATGAGGGAGACCTGTATTATTTTATGGATGAGGAAAACTTTGAGCAACTGCCCCTTAATGCCAGCCAGCTGGGTGATGCCCTTGATTACCTGAAGGAAGGTATGTCACTGGAGGTATCCAGCTATAAAGGGGAGCTGGTCGGCGTGGAATTGCCCATCACCGTTGAGCTTGAGGTAACCCAGACCGAACCCGGCTTTAAGGGAGATACGGCTACGGCCGGGAACAAGCCAGCCAAGCTAGAGACCGGGCTTAAAATTCAGGTGCCCCTGTTCGTCAGCCAGGGTGATATTATTAAGGTTGATACCCGCAGCGGCACCTATCTGGAAAGGGTCAGTTAAATTGCTTAAAGCCGATTTTCATGTTCACACCGAGTATTCTCTGGATTGCAATACCCCTTTGCCCAAAATTGTCAGCCGCTGTCTGGATATCGGCATAAACTGCATCGCCATTGCCGACCACGGCACCATTGAGGGCGCCCTCAAGATGCAGAGCCTGGCTCCCTTCACCGTAATCGCTGCTGAGGAAATACTGACCACACATGGGGAAATTATGGGCATGTTTCTTCAGGAAGGGATACCCGGCGGCCTATCGGCCGAGCAGACGATAGCCCGCATCCGGGCCCAAAACGGGCTGGTATGCATCCCGCACCCCTTTGACCGGCTGAGATATTCGGCACTGGACAGCGATGTAATAGAAGAACTGGGGGAGCGAATTGACGTAATTGAAGTTTTTAACTCCAGAAGTCTGCTGGCCAACCCTGCCACCAACAAAGCCCGGCTGTTTGCCGAAAAGTATGGCATCCGGCAGAGTGCCGGTAGTGATGCCCATACTGCCGGCGAAATTGGCAACGCCTATGTCGAGATGCCTGAATTCAAGGGCCGGGATGACTTCCTGACGGCACTAGCCAAGGGTAAGATAGTCGGACACCGGACCAATCCCATGATTCACTTTGCCAGTGTCTGGTCAAGGCTGAAAGGTAACCTGAAAAGGGACAATGATGATGTATAAACTGGGCTGGTTTTCCACCGGCCGGGACAGGGCCGCCGGTGATCTTCTAGCGGCGGTGCAGAACAGCATCAGGCAGGGCGAGATTAAGGCAGAAATAGCCTTTGTCTTCTGCAGCCGCGAGCCCGGTGAGTCAGTGGAGAGCGACCTTTTTCTGGAAAAAGTGGCTAATTATAATATCCCCACCGCCTGTTTCTCCTATCAAAAGTTTAAATCAGCAAAAGGGGACACCCTTAAAAGCGAAGCCCTGCCCCGGTGGCGGCTTGACTACGATAGAGAGGTAATGTCGCGACTAAAAGATTTCAAGCCCGACCTCTGTGTTCTGGCGGGCTATATGCTGATTGTGGGCCGCGAGATGTGCCAGCGCTATCACATGATTAATCTCCACCCCGCCGCCCCCGGTGGACCGACCGGGACCTGGCAGGAGGTAATCTGGCAGCTAATTAAAACCAGGGCTAAAGAGACCGGGGTAATGATGCACCTGGTCACCCCGGAGCTGGACAAGGGGCCAGCGGTGGCTTACTGCACCTTCCCCATTGAAGGCAAACCCTTTGCCGAATACTGGCACGAAATAAAGGGGCTTTCTGTCGCGCAAATCAAGAGGGAACAGGGCGAGAATAACCGCCTGTTCCAGCTCATCCGGGAGCATGGATTCCGCCGGGAGCTCCCCCTAATCATCGCCACTATCAAGGCTTTCAGTGAGGGCAAAATTAAGATAACCACCGATAAAAGGGTGGTTGATGCTGAAGACAAGCCCATTTACGGCTATAATCTAACCAGAGAGATAAACGAAATAGCAAGGTTATAAATAATGGCTAACTTTATCGGCTTTGACCTGGAAGGACCACTGTCGCCGCAGGATAATGCCTACGACCTGATGAAGCTTTTCTCCAACGGGGATAAAGTCTTTGAGGTTATCAGCTACTATGATGACCTGTTAACCCTGGAAGAAAGGGAGGACTACGAGCCCGGGGACACCCTGGCCCTTATCGTGCCCTTTCTCCTGCTCCACCAGATTACCGAGGATAATATCACCACCCTGGCGGCTAACGCCAGCTTTACCAGTGAGGCGGTTAAGCTTATCTCCTGGCTTCAGTACCACATCTGGAAGGTCTTCTGTATTACCACCACCTACGAGCAATATGCCCTGCACATTACTCAGAAGCTGGGTATCTATGCCCACAACGTCGCTTGCACTCCCTTCCCCCTGAATAAGCTCCGCCAAGTCCTGAGTGAAGCCGAGTTCAGCCTGCTGCGGCAGGCGGAGGCAGATATTCTGACCATGGAACCGGGTAAGGACGATGCCCAGCTCAAGCAGCGACTGGATGAGTTCTTCTGGCAGAAGCTACCGGCCACTAATCTGGGGGCAATAATCAAAGAGGTGAAACCGGTGGGGGGAAGGCGCAAGGTAGCCGCCCTGAATAAATTTGCCGAAAAATACGACCAGCCCCTGTCTAGCTGGATAGTGGTCGGTGACAGCATCACCGATTTCAGGATGCTGCAGGCAGTGGATGAGGCCGGCGGCTTGGCCATCGCCTTTAATGCCAATAAGTATGCCCTGCCCTACGCCACCATGAGCCTGGCTTCCACCCACATCAGCGACCTGACCGAGGTGCTGCCGGCCTGGCAGAAGGGCCAGCGTAAAGAGGTGGAAAAAATAGTCAGAGAAAAGGAAAAGGCGGGGGGCGCCAAGGATAGGAATCACTTTCACTGGCTGGCGGGACGGAAAGAGATTGACGACGTCATCGAGATTCACCAGCGGCTGAGACGCCAAGTCAGGGAAGAGGCAGGTAAACTGGGATGACTCTGGACGTAATCGGGCTGGGGGCGCTGAATATGGACTACCTCTACCAGGTGGAGCGTCTCCTTGAGGACGATGAGGCAGTGGTCACCGAGTCCATATCATCCCCGGGCGGCTCTGCCGCCAACACCATCTACGGCCTGGCCAGGCTCGGGCTGAAGACCGGTTTTGCCGGCGTGGTTGGTGATGATGCTGACGGAAAAAGAATGCTCCAGGACTTTCAAGATGCCAAAGTAGATATTAGCCAGATTAAGGTAAAACCGGGGCTAAAGACGGGCTCGGTACTGTGCCTCAGCGACCAGTCAGGGCAGCGCTCGCTCCACGTTGTGCCCGGCGCCAATGACCAGCTGAGCTGGGACGACCTTGACTTGGCCTATCTCAACCGGGCCCAAATAGTCCACCTCTCTTCTTTCGCCAGTGACCGGCAGTTCCAGATATCAGCCGAGCTAATCCCAGAGCTGGCGGCATCGGTTAAAGTCAGCTTCGCCCCGGGGGCAATTTACGCCCTCAAGGGGCTTAAAGCCCTGGCCCCGATTCTGGCACGGACCTATCTTCTCTTTATCAACCTTGATGAGATAGAGCAGATGACCGGCCGGAAAGTTATCGCCGGCGTCAAAGACTGCCTCAATCTGGGCTGCCATATGGTGGTGGTCACTATGGGTAAGGGCACCAAACTAGAGCTGGGTGGCAAGACGGTCAGTGCGGTTGGCTACATCAGAGATACCGAGAAAGAATATATCATTGAGCCGGGTAAGCCGGAGAAAGTAATTGATACCACCGGGGCCGGCGATGCCTTCGCCACCGGCTTTCTCTACGGTCTGCTTAATAAGAAAGGGCTTGAAGAGTGCGGACGTCTCGGTGACATTGTTGCCCGCGCCGCTATCACCAAGCTGGGCACCAGACAGGGTTTCCCCAACCCCGATGAGCTAGCCAAGCGCTATCAAGAGCGCTACGGTCAAAAGCTTTAGCTACTTCGGTGGCTTGCTCAGGATTTCATCCACAATGCCGTATTCCACGGCCTGCTCCGGGCTGAGGTAGAAGTCGCGGTCGGTATCATGGGTTATCTTCTCCATCGGCTGGCCGGTATGCTTGGCAATAACATTCCGGATTATTTCCTGAAGCCGCATAATCTCGCGGGCGGCGATTTCAATATCGGCCGCCTGTCCCTGGGCACCACCAACCGCCTGGTGCATATGAATGGTGGAGTGGGGCAAAGCGTAGCGCTTCCCCTTGGCACCGGCGCAGAGGAGCAGGGTCCCCATGCTGGCGGCCATACCGACGCAGATGGTGGAAACATCGGGGCGGATGAGCTGCATGGTGTCGTAAATCGCCAGACCAGAGGCAATAATACCCCCCGGGCAGTTGATGTAGAGGCTGATATCTTTATCCGGGTCTTCCCGCTCCAGATATAGCAGCTGAGCAATGGTGACATTGGCCATCTGGTCGTTTATCGGCATGCCCAGCATGATAATGCGCTCCCTCAAGAGCAGCGAGTAGATATCAAAGGCTCGTTCCCCTCTGGCGCCACTCTCAATCACCATCGGAATAACATTCTTTGGCTGGTTAATCATTCTTGGCCTCCTTTACTTTGGAATCAGCCTTACCCTCGGCGATGGCCACCAGTCGCCGGATGGTTTTGCGGGTGAATAATATCTCCCCGATTGACTCACGCGACTGGGGGGTGTTTAGCTGCTTCTCTAATTTATCCCGGTCTTTAATATCCCCTTTGAGCATGTTTTTAATCTCAGTGTCTATTTCAGCGTCAGTTACCCTGATTTTCTCGGCGATGGCAATCTTGCCCAGTGCCAGAGAGCGCCTAACCCGCTTGGTCGCCAGGGGGCGCAGCTCTTCGCGCAGCTCCTCCTCGGTCTTATTAATCCGGTTAAGGTATTCCCCCAGAGCCTCCCAGTCCATCTGCCAGCTCCGCAATCTCTGGGCGATGAGCTGATCTATTTCCAGTTCCACCAGAATGGGCGGAAATTCAACCTGGGCAGTATCAGTGACAGCTTCAATTACCTGGTCCTCAAAGTCCAGCCTGGCTTTTCTCTCGGCGTTGCGCTGCAAATCAGCCGAGACCTGCTTCCGGAGCGAAGCCAGGGTTTTGAACTTGGGGTCAACTTCCCGGGCCAGCTCATCATTTAAATCGGGCAGTTTCTCCTGTTTTATTTCGCCAATCTTCACCTTAAAGCGGGCTTCTTTCCCGGCCAGCTCAGCGCGGGGATAATCCGAGGGATATTCAATATTAAATTCTTTTGCCTCACCCTTCTTCATGCCCCGCAGCTGCTCGGCAAAACCGGGGGCAGGCGCTAATGAGTCACCGCGGACCTGATACTGCACCCCTTTCTGGTTAATGAAGGGTTTATCTTCAATATGGCTCTCGACATCCAGGATTGCCAGGTCGCTAAAGTCCAGTGGGCGCTCCACCGGCTCCCAGATTGCCTGCTGATGGCGCAATTGCTCCAGAACCTGGCTAATTTTTTCCTCGGTTACACTCACCGGTTCCGGTTCAAGCCGGACTTGATGATAATCGCCGAGCTCAATTTGAGGCGTCAGTGGCACCGTTGCCTTAAAAATCAACGGCTCGGTCTGAGTTATCTCAATCTGGGGGTGGGTAATCGCCTCAATTTCCTGCTCCTTGATTGCCTGCTCGCAGGCTTCGGGGACCAGCTTGTTCAGGGCGTCCTCAAGCAGGCTGTCCCTGCCCAGATAGCGTTCGATTACATCTCGCGGTGCTTTGCCCTTGCGAAAGCCGGGGATATTCGCCCTTTTAACCAGACGCCGATATGCCTCTTCCAGAGACTTTTCTACCTCATCCGGCTCCATCTCAACGGTGAGAAAAGCCTGTCTGTTCTCTGTCTTCTCGTTGGTTACCTTCACGCTGCCTCCATCTATTCGTCCCGCAGTCTCAGGTGCAGCTCGGTCAGCTGCTCTTCACTTACCGTGGCCGGGGCATCAAAGGTCAAATCAGCCGCACTCTGGTTCTTGGGAAAGGCAATCACTTCCCTGATGGTCTCCTCCCCGGCCAGCAGCATTACCACCCGGTCAAGGCCGGGGGCAATACCACCGTGAGGCGGGGCGCCGTAATCAAAAGCCCGGAGCAAATGCCCGAAGCGCTCCTCAACTTCTTCATCAGTATAGCCCAGCAGTCGGAATACCTTGCGCTGGAGACGGCTGTTATGAATTCTAATGCTCCCGCCGGCGATTTCACAGCCGTTACAGACCAGGTCATAATGCCGGCTGCGCGCCTTTTCCGGAGCGCTATCCAGCAGCGGTGCGTCCCCCTCTTTGGGTGCGGTAAAGGGGTGATGCATCGGCTCCCACCGCCCCACCTCCTCACTCCAGGCAAACAGCGGGAAATCGATGATAAAGGCGAAAACAAGCTGAGCCGGGTCAGCCAGCTTGAGCCGGTGCTCCATCTCCTGACGCAGTTCACCCAATACGTTATCAATAATTTTAGCCTTACCAGCCACAATAAGGAGCAGGTCTCCGGTGTTGGCGCCAAGACACTCGGCTATCTGTTTCACCTGGTCAAGGCTGAGGTATTTCGCCGCCACCGACCTAACCTCATCCATGGTCAACTTGCTCAGGCTACCCCCTGAAGTACCCAGTGCGATGGTTACCAGGCCTTCCGCCCCATTCTCCCGCGCCAGCCGGTTTAACTCCTCAAGCTGACCGCGGCTATAGGTAGCACAACCGGGGGCACATATCCCCTTCACCTTGCCCCCTTCAACCAGGGCGTTACGAAAAACGGCAAACTCAGATTGAGCAACAATACCGGACAGGTCTTTTATTTCCAGGCCGAAGCGCAGGTCTGGTTTATCGGTGCCAAAACGCGCCATCGCCTCAGCATAGGCAATACGGGGGAAGGGCTTGGTTACTTTCATTTCTGGCTTAACCGCCTTGACCATAGAAGTGAAGAGCTCCTCCATTAAATTAATGATGTCTTCTTCCTCGACGAAGCTCATTTCAATGTCAAGCTGGGTAAATTCAGGCTGACGGTCGGCACGGGTGTCTTCATCCCGGAAGCACCGGGCTATCTGGAAATACTTCTCCATTCCGGCCACCATCAATAACTGCTTGAGCTGCTGTGGGGACTGGGGCAGGGCATAGAACTTGCCCGGCTGAAGGCGGCTGGGCACCAGATAGTCGCGTGCCCCCTCCGGGGTGCTCTTAATCAGGACCGGCGTTTCCACCTCAATAAAGCCCTTTTTGTCCAAGAAATCACGGATAAATTTGACCACCCGGTGGCGCAGGATGAGGTTCGCCTTCATGCGGTTGCGCCGCAGGTCAAGGTAGCGGTACTTGAAGCGCAGGCTCTCATCCACCTCAACCTCTTCGTTGATGTAAAAGGGCGGTGTTTTTGATTTATTGAGTATCTCGGTGTTGTGGGCGATTACCTCAATCTCCCCGGTGGCCAGCCTGGGGTTCTCCGTTCCCGGGGGGCGGGGGGCAACCTCACCGCTCACCCTGACCACATACTCATTGCGCATCCCGCTGGCTAACTGACAGCTCTTGGCTGATGTCTCCGGGTTAAAGACGACCTGGACAACACCCTCTCTATCCCGCAGGTCAATGAAAATCAAGCCACCGTGGTCTCGGCGCCGGTCTACCCAACCGGCCAGGGTTACCTGGTTGCCGATATGCTTTCGGTTCAGCTCACCACAACTATGACTCTTGAGCAAAACGGTCTCCTTATCGGTTGGCGATACTATTTTAGCCTAATAGTAAGGCACTCTTCAACCTGAGCCGAGAGAATTAAATTTGACAGCCCGCCCAGTTTAACATTATTATCTTAGGCAGAGGCTAAAAAGATAGAGGCTAAGCCAGTTAGGACAATGGAAGACGAGACCGACCACCGTAGTAATGCCTCGCCGAAACACCAAGCCAGCGCTTGCTATTTAGAGTATGGCAGTCAGTTCGCCAGGCATCTGGCGCTATTTCCCCACCGGATAACCAAGCCCAGTTTATGGCAATATGGGGGTTTGAAATGACCAAACGAAGGGTAATACTGAGCTATACCGAGGAAACAATCGCCGAACCGGTTATCTATACCATCAGCCAGCAATTCAATCTGGTGGCTAACATTCGCCAGGCTGATTTAGGTGAGGACAGGGGCTGGATAATAGTTGAATTTGAGGGCAAAAAGAAAAATATTGATGAGGGAATCGCCTGGGCGATTTCCAAGGGAGTGCGGGTTGACCCCGCTGGCGAGAGGACCGAGCTATAGCCGGCGGGATTTCAGCCACTTATTCTTCTGATTAAGTCTTACCTGTTCATCAGTGGCCTGGTAGTTTGCCCGGAATTTGTCCCGGAAAGACGGGAAAGTATCCGCCAGGATAGCTTTTCTTATCTGACGCATTAAATTACTGATGAAGCTCAGGTTGTGAATCGTCGCCAGCCGGTAGGCTAAGAGCTCGCTGCAATTAAACAGGTGGTGCAGGTAAGCGGCTGAGAAATTATGACAGGTATAGCAATTACAATCAGGCTCAAGCGGCGCCGCCATCCGGGCATAGGCAGCATTGCCGATATTGACCCGCCCGGTGGGGGTAAAGAGGGCCCCATTGCGGGCAACACGCGTGGGCAGGGCACTGTCAAAGATATCTACCCCCTGCGCCACACCCTCGACAATATCCTCCGGGGAGCCCATCCCCATCAGGTATCTCGGCTTATCGGCCGGCAATAAAGCCACTGTCTCTTCCACCATACTGAAGGTTACCTCTTTCGGTTCCCCCAGGCTGAGACCGCCAATGGCATAGCCGGGGAAGTCCAGCGAGGTAAGATACTCCGCCGACTTGCGTCTTAGCTCGGGGAAGACACCGCCCTGGACAATAGCATAGAGCTTCTGGTTACTGCGCCGCTGTGCTTTCTGGCACCTCTCCGCCCAGTGATGGGTTCGGGTCATGGCTAACCTCATCTCGGCCAGGCTTCCCTGGGCGGGACACTCATCGAGGACCATAATAATATCGGCGCCCAGGCCCTCCTGAAACTGGACGGTCATCTCCGGGGTGATAAAGTGCTCGCTACCGTCAATATGGGAGCGGAATAAGACCCCCTCATCACTGACCCGGCGCAGGGAGGCCAGACTGAATAGCTGATAGCCACCACTATCGGTCAGCATTGCCCCCTCCCAGCCCATAAATTTATGCAAACCTCCCATCTGTTTAATTACTTCAATGCCCGGTCTGAGGTAGAGGTGATAGGTATTGGCCAATATCATGGCTATCCCCAGCTCTTTTATTTCCGCCGGGGTCAGTGTCTTCACCGTTCCCCGACTGCCCACCGGTAGAAATACCGGCGTCAACACCCGGCCATGGGGCGTCAATAGTTCTCCGGCGCGGGCTTTACTTTGGGGGCAGGTCTTGCTTAAGCCGAAGTGGTGAACGCTTTCTTTCAATTTCTCAACTCTTGCCACCGGCTAGATTATAGCCGTGTTTCATCGAGATAAGCCTGCAGGATGATCGCCGCTGCCACCGCATCGTCCCCGGCTCTCCGGCTGGTCTTTTTGGTATCCCTCATCAGGCGTTTGGCAGACACGGTGGATAAGCGCTCGTCCCTGAACTCCAGGGGAATCTCAATATGACTGCCCAGTTCTTCAGTGAAGGTTTTCACCTTCTCGGCCTGGCTGCCGATACTCCCGTCCATAGAGCGGGGCAGACCGATAATAATCTTGCTGACCTGGTGCTGGCTGATAATCTGGTTAATGACGGCGATATCCGCCTCTTCATCGGTGCGGTTGATAGTATCCAGCGGTGTCGCCAATATCCCATTCGGGTCACTGAGCGCTACCCCAATCCGCCTATCGCCAATATCAAGCCCCAGACAGCGCGTAACAACACCCCTTATGAGAAATACAGTTTTTCCATAATCTCCGGCACCTGCCCAAGCGCTTCATCTATCTTGCCCTTATCTTTGCCGCCAGCCTGGGCGATGCCAGCCTTGCCCCCACCCCCACCACCGGCGACTTTAGCCACCTGGTTTACGATATCGCCGGCATTGTATCCCTTGGCCACCAAATTGGGGGCAACATTAGCCACAAAGGCAGGCCTATCCTGCCAAACTGTGCCCAGTACCACTACCGCACTTCCCAACTTATCTTTCAGGAGATCACTCATCTCTCGTAGACTATCCATGCCCACGGGGGGTACCTGGATAGCTAACACCTTTATGCCATGGACTTCCTCTACCCGTTCCTCATAAGACTCAGCTCTCTTCTTAAACAGCTCCTTCTCCAGAGCTCGACTGCGCCGGCGTTCATTCTTCAACTCGCTGGATAGACTTTGCGCCCTATCCAGAACATTATCTGGCTTGGCATCTAGATATCCGGCAACCTTTTCTAGATCAACAAAGCGTTGGGCAATGAATTCCTCCGCCCCCCTCCCCGTTACTGCCTCAATGCGCCTCAGCCCGGCACCGATGCTGCTCTCACTGATAATATGAAAGAAGCCAATCTCGCCGGTAGTCTCCACATGGGTACCACCACACAGCTCAGCGCTGATAACCGGCTCGCCAATCTTCATCACCCGCACTTTGTCACCATACTTTTCCTCAAAGAGGGCGATTGCCCCTTCGGCGAGCGCTTTTTTATAGGCCAGCTCTTCATCATATGCCTTCAGGTTCTGGCGAATTTTCTGATTTACGATATGGTTTACCTTATCTGTCTCTTCCCTGGTCAGGGCTACCGGGTGGGAAAAGTCAAACCTGAGCCGCTGCGGGGCGACCAGTGAACCCTTCTGCTGGACATGCTCGCCCAGCACCTCTCGCAGGGCTGCCTGAAGCAGATGGGTGGCGGTATGATTACGGGCAATATCACGGCGGCGCTCCCCATCCACCCGGGCAATGACCTCATCGCCGGTATTAAAGCTGCCTTCGGTAACCTTGCCCTGGTGGACAACAATATCGGTGGGAATCCGAGCCGCATTGGTGACGGCAAAACGAGCCGTGTGGCTGGCTATCTCACCGCTGTCGCCTACCTGTCCCCCCATCTCGGCATAAAACGGGGTGGAATCCAGAATCAGGCTGGCTTCCTGCCTAGTTTCTACCGAATCCACCGATTTTCCTTCAACCAGAATGCCGATAATAATTGCTTTGTGCTCCAGGGTGCGGTAGCCAACAAACGGAGTTTCTGGGTAAGGGGTAATCATTGTGGCACCTGCAGGTGCCAAAGACTCAGTTTCTGGATATGGGGTAACCATAGTTGCCCCTGCGGGTTCAATCTTACGCGCTGCCTTGGCTCTCTCCCGCTGCTTGCCCATCTCCTGGTCAAAGCCAGCCATATCCACCGCAAAGCCACGTTCGGTGGCAATCTCGGCGGTTAATTCTATCGGGAAACCATAGGTATCATAGAGCTTGAACGCCTTTTTGCCCGAGATTTTACTCTCCCCCTTGCTGGTAGCCCGGGACATGATATCATCCAATAATTCCAGACCGGTGGTGAGCGTCTCGTTAAACCTGGCCTCCTCAAATTCAATGGTCTTGAGAATAAAGTCTTTTCTCTGTTTCAGCTCGGGGTAAATATGCTTCATCTGCCCGATAGTAACCTTGGCTACCTCGGCCAGAAACGGCTTGTTCAGGTCTAACCGGCGCCCGAAGAGCACCGCCCGGCGTAGCAGCCGGCGCAACACATAGCCCCGCCCCTCGTTGCTGGGGGTGACCCCATCCCCGATGAGAAAGGCTATCCCCCGCCCGTGCTCGGCAATCACCCGCATGGCATTACCGGCATCACTGCCCGCCTGGTATTTCTTCCCGGCCAGCCCAGCGATATAATCCAGCAAGGGAACAAAGAGGCCAGTCTCGTAGACCGAGGTCTTGCCCTGCATTACCGCCGCCGTCCTCTCCAGCCCCAGACCGGTATCAATGTTGGGCTTGGGTAAGGCAGTGCGCTTACCGGCTATGTCCTGGTTGTACTGCATAAAGACCAGGTTCCATACCTCGGAAAAGCGGCCGCATTCACAGTTAGGGGCACAGGACGGCTTACCGCAGCCGACTGCCTCCCCAAAATCATAGTGAATCTCACTGCACGGTCCGCAGGGGCCGGAATCACCGGCCGGTCCCCAGAAGTTATCTTCCTCACCGAAGCGCAGTATTCTTGACTCTGGGATTCCCTGCTTTTGCCAGAAGCGAAAAGCCTCGTCATCATCCAGAAAGATAGTCACCCATAGCCGTTCTGCGGGCAGACCCAAGCGCCGGGTAACGAACTCCCAACCCCAGTCAATCGCCTCTTTTTTAAAGTAATCGCCAACACTGAAGTTACCCAGCATCTCAAAAAAAGTAAGGTGGCTGGAGTCGCCGACCGTTTCAATATCGGTGGTGCGAAAGCACTTCTGACAGGACGCCAGGCGGGGGTGAGGCGGCACCGCCTGACCCAGAAAGTAGGGCTTGAACTGCACCATGCCGGCGGTGGTCAGGAGCAGTGTCGGGTCGCCCTTGGGCACCAGCGAGGAGCTGGGAATTACCCTGTGCCCCTTTTCCACAAAAAAGTCAAGAAATGCCGACCGGATTTCGTCACTCGTCATAAGTTGCTTGTCCCGAATAAATAGAAAGTCACCTACGATTTTAGTTTAAGGCAGGCTGGCTGTCAATGAATAGCCGCTAAAGCAAATTTAGCGGAGCTTACGCAGGTGCTCCCGAAAAGCTTGGCCAATATCGGGATGCTTCAGCCCGAAAGCAACCGTTGCCTCCAGCCAGCCGAGGGGTGTACCGGTATCATACCTCTCCCCCTCAAACTCATAGGCATAAACCAGCTGCTGCTGGAGCAGCAGCTGCAGGGCATCGGTTAGCTGAATCTCCTGGTTTTTGCCGGGACTGGTAACAGCGAGGGCATCAAATATCTGCGGGGTAAGAATATACCGCCCCACCACCCCCAAGTCAGAAGGGGCTTTCTGCGGTGCCGGCTTCTCTACTAAACTCAGTATTTGATATATACGCTCCGAGACCTCTTTGGGAGCAATGACGCCATACTTGGGGGCATCTTGGCTGCTAATACGCTGTACGGCGATAACGCTGGTCTTATATTGCTCGTAAACGGCTATCATTTGCTTCAGTGCCGGCACCTTGCCTTCAATGATGTCATCGGGCAGGAGAACGGCGAACGGTTCCCCGGCAATAACATCCCGGGCGGACAGGACAGCGTGACCAAGACCAAGTTGCTCCTTCTGTCTGACATAGCAAACATTAATCAGGCTGGATAAATCCTGCAGTTTTTTGAGCAGCTTGGTCTCCCCTTTTTGCTCCAGAAAGTACTCCAGCTCAAAGGAACGGTCAAAGTAATTTTCGATGGCATTCTTGCCCAGAGAGGTGACCAGAATAATCTGCTCAATACCAGAGCTGACCGCCTCCTCCACCACATACTGGATTAGCGGCTTATTCAGCAGCGGCAGCATCTCCTTGGGCTGGGACTTGGTAATCGGCAAAAACCGGGTTCCCCAACCCCCCGCCGTAATCACCGCTTTGCGAATCTTCATCCCTGTCTCCATATCTTAAGTTAAATTGGGCACCTAAATATTACTTTATCGCCGCCGATTTGTCGAGCCTTCGGTTGACGCTGGCCCGGTGCCCTGTTACATTTAGCCTATGCCCTATCTTTTCGACAACTTAGACCTGATTAAAAAGGCGCTCCGGTGGAGCCCCTTCGGGCTGATTACTGATGTGGATGGCACCATAAGCCCGACCGCCCCCACCCCGGCGCAGGCTGAGGTCTCCCCGCTCTGCCGTCAGTATCTCTCTATACTCAGTGAGAAGCTGGCTCTAGTGGCGGCAATCTCAGGGAGGCCCGCCCTTGAAGCCAAAAATATGCTCCGGATTGATAAGATGGCCTACATCGGCAATCACGGTCTGGAGCGATGGGCTGAGGGGCAGACCGAACTGGTCGATGAGGCCAAAGAATATCCCGGAGTAATTAAGGCTGCGATCAAGGAACTAAGCCGCTTGCTCACCATTGACGGCATTAGCATCGAGGACAAGGGGGCCACCGCTACCATACACTATCGCCTCTGCCCTGAGCCAGAACTGGCTAAAGAAAAAATCCACGCGGCGCTAAAGAGTTTAGCCCAGGCCAGGCACCTGCGCATTATGGAAGGCAAAATGGCCATTAACCTGCTTCCACCGGTAAGCCTAAACAAGGGCACTACGGTATTAGCCTTAATCCGTGATTATCGCCTGCGTGGCGCTATCTATCTCGGGGATGAATACACTGATATTGATGCCTTCCGGGCGATACACAATGCGGCTGGTGATTTGGCTTTTCAGGGCTTTGCCATTGGCGTCACCAGCCCGGAAATGCCGGAAGGGCTGGTCAGCGAAGCTGATTTCAGCCTGAACGGCGTAGCTGATGTGGAACGCTTCCTCCAGTGGTTATCCCGGAACGTTCCTGAATCAGGGTAACCATATCCCCCAGCAGGTTGCGGAGCCAGCTGGTCATATCCTCTTCTTCAATCATCCGCTTGAGTTCAACGGCACGCCTTCTCCTCTCGGCAAGGGGCATGGTCAGTGCAGTATATAAAGCCTGAGTCGTGCCCTCCAGGTCAGTCGGTGTTACCGTCAGTGCATTATGGCCCAGCTGCTCGCAGGCTCCCGCTCCCTCAGATAGTATCAGCACGCCGTCGCGGCTATTGACGGTGGGGCCTTCTTTAGCGACCAGATTCATACCGTCAATGACCACATTGACCAGCATAACATCATACAGGCGCATGCCGGCAATCGCCTGCACGTAGTTATTCTCATAGAATAAATCAATGGGATACCAGTTTTCCGTCCGGTATTTATTATTTATCGCCCCGATTATTTCCAGTGACTCCTCGGCATACCGCTGGTAAGTCTTGATATGGGTTCGGGTAGGCACCAGGAAGGTAATAAATTTCACCTTGCCCCGAAACTGGGGATATCTCTCCAGCAGGGCGTCAAAGGCCCTGAAGCCCCGGATGATATTCTTGCTCGGCTCACACCTATCCACGCGAATGATGGTCTGTTCCCCGCAGAGGCGAGACAGCTTTTCTTCATACTCCTGACACCTGACTGAAGCCACTATCTTCCGGAGACCCAAAACATCAACCGATGTCGGGTAAGCCTTCACCATGACAACATGGTCATTTATGGTCACCGTCTGCTGCTTATAGTTTATCTCCGCCCTCTCAATGAAGGTGTGGCAACACTGCAGAAAACTGAGCACATCACGCTGCGTCTGCAAGCCAACGATATCGGTGGTGCACAGGCTTTCGTGGATTGCCTGCCGCATAGCCGTGGGCAGTAGCTGCCAGTAGCGTGGTGATGGCCACGGTATATGAATGAAGTGTTGAATTAACACATCGGGCAGCTGCTGACGAATATTGGCACTGACCAAATAGAGATGATAGTCGTTCAGCATCACTATGGGCGGTAATTCACTCCGTTTTGCCTCGTCCACCACTGCCCGGGCAAAGGCCTGATTTACCGGGACATAGCCATTCTCCCAGGCATCGTGAACGGCATGGTCAATATTGGGAGTGCGTGGTGAGTTCCACATATAGTGCTGCAAAAACCAGAGCAGGGGATTACAGAAGACACCGTAAAACTTATGATATGTACTTCGGGGATTTACCACAAAATGGAGATACAGTCCCTCACCCAGTGGGGCCAGCCTAGCCCCCTCCTCCCTCACCCTTCGCGCCGCCGCCCGGTCCCCCTCGCCCATAGCGCTGGCAATCCAGCAAATATCAATATACTTGCTCAGACCGGTCAGGGCGGTGACGACGCCACCGCTACCACGCTGGGCTTGAAGCTGTCCCTCCGGAGAAAACTGATACTCAATCGGTCCCCGATTGCTGGCTAGAATCAACCGCCGGCGTGACAAGCCTTCACGGCATAACTCTTCTAATCGGGCGGTGCTATTCTTTACCATCCAGCCTCCCTGCCCGTTTCGGCTCTTAAGAGGGGAACTTAGCGATTTTAAGCGGCTTTATCTGTAACTATGCTGAGGTTAGTTTAGAAGTCTAACACGCACCAGCGAGCCTGTCAAGTTTGGCAGCCTCGGTCTAGGCGGATACTTTCCTCGGCTGGCACAGCTCGGCAATCAGAATATTGAGGGCAAGCTCCGCACCATACTTTCCGGTCTTAATCGACAGGTCAGCCCCCAGCAATTTATGGTAGGCTTCCCGGAGCCGTTCTATAGGATAGCGCTCCGCCTGCGCCAGCGTTTTGCGCAGGGCAAACTCTGAAGTCAAGCCCAGTCGGCTCTGGATCTCGTCGTCGCTCTTCTTCTGCCTGACCAGCTCCCTTGCCCGCACCATCAGCCGCACCTGCCTGGTGAGCATGACCAGAAGATAGGCGGGCATGGCGCCCGCCTGCAGCAACTGCTGCAACGCCTGCTCGGCAACACTGGCTTTAAACTCAAGGATAGCATCAACCATAGTGAAAACACTGGTCTGCTGGGCGTAACTGACCACTTTTTCCACATCCTCCGCCTCAATGCGACGCCCGGCAGTAAATGAAACCAGCTTGCTGATTTCACTGGCCATATGCCACAGGTTGCTGCCCACTACTCTGGCTAACAGGTCTCGGGCCGGGGCAGATATACTGCCCCCCTCTTTGGTCACCCGCTGCTCAATCCACTGGCGCAGCTCAGGCTCTTTGCGCAGCGGAAAAGACCTCACCTCTGCCCCAGCCGAAATTTCCCGCAGAAGAGGGTTACGGCTACTTATGCCGGCATCGATTAAGACCAGTATCGTGCTTTCCGGCAGTTTGTGAATACAGTCAGCGATTGACTTATATTGATTGGGCGGTTCCGACGCCGGCGATGACTTCTTCTTTTTGCCCGGCTTGCTCTTGGGCTCAAAGCGCTCCAGCAGTCCGCGGACTATAACCAGGCGTCTCTCCGCTAGAAAAGGCAGCGTCTCACAGACCGTGGCCAGCTCGTTCAGGGCTAACTGCTGGCCATCCAGGATAGTAGTATTGGTCGCCAGCAGGCTCTGGTCACCAATACCCCGCTTTATCTCCTCCAGCGACTGGCAGAGGGAAAAGTCGTCCTCACCTAATAACAGATACAACAAGGCTGGCGGCTCTCTTTATCTTTGCCCCATTTTACCATACCACCACTCCCGCCCATAACCGGGGCTTGCTAATCCACCACCTATTGAGGAATAATCAGACAAAGAGTAGAATAAACCTAAACTCTTGTCCAGCAATACCAAAAGGAGAGTCAAGATGACTGAAAAAACTGACGAGTCCAAAAATGAAGTGAACAAGCTGGTTGGTATTTCCAGTGACCTGGAACTCCCCTCGGGTGTAAGAACCAAAGCCACCCAGCGGTTGGGTAATGTTGGCACCCACGATGCCCTCCTTGCCCTGCTCGGCCTGGCCGCCAAAGAGTCATTATCCAAAGGCGAGAGAGACCTTGCCCTCAAGTACGCCCGAAAAATAGTAAAGTCTGGTTATTAAAAGATGACCAATGAGCGTCAGTATTGGCATCATCGGACTGGCTAAAAGCGGTCGCACCACCGTTTTCAATGCGCTGACCAAAGGAAAGGCGGAAACCGGAACTTACACCCCGGAAGGAGTCCCCCACATCGGCGTCACCAGAGTCCCGGAACCCCGCCTGAAACAGCTGGTCGATATGCTTCAACCCCAGAAGATAGTCCCTGCCGAAGTAACCTATGTCGATATCGGTGCCTCCGTCAAAGATTTAGCCAAAGGTAAGACCGGAAGCAGCCAGTGGCTCACCCAGCTCAGCGATGTCGATGCCCTGATTAACGTAGCCCGAGCCTTTACCGATGAAAGCATACCCCACATTGAAGGCAGTCTGGATGTAAAACGGGATATCGCCAACATGAACCTTGAGCTTGCCTTTTCCGACCTGTCTATCATGGAGCGCAGGCTGGAGAGAATAGAGATAGCCCTCAAAAGCGCCAAACCGCCGGAACGCCAGCATCTTATTCAGGAACAGGAAATGTTAGCCAGGCTCAAGGTCAACCTAGAAAAAGACCTGCCGATTCGGGAACTGGAGCTAGCTGCCGAGGAAATTAAAACACTGGCTAACTATCAGTTCCTCACCGCCAAGCCACTGCTGACCGTGGTCAATATTGACGAAAACCAGCTATCCGAAGCGGGTTCTTTAGAAGCGGAACTGGGGGCGGAATACCAGCGACCGAAGTGCCGCCTAATTACCTTCTGCGGCAAGCTGGAAATGGAGCTGACCGAGTTAGAGAATAGTGAGGCGGAGGAACTACGGGTCGGCTTCGGGATAACTGAATCCGGCATCGAACGTGTTATCAAGCTCTCCTATGAACTACTGGGGCTAATCTCGTTTTTCAGCATCGTTTCCCATGAAGTCAGAGCCTGGTCAATCAGACGGGGCACCGATGCCCTGAGAGCCGCCGGCAAGATCCACTCCGACATGGAACGGGGCTTTATTCGAGCCGAGGTAATCAGCTTTGATGACCTGGTGAAGTGCGGTAATCTGGCTGAAGCCCGCAAGAAAGGGCTGGTCCGGCTGGAAGGCAAGAATTACATAGTCCAGGATGGTGATGTCATCACCTTCCTGTTTAATATCTAGTTTTAAGCCCTTATCTCTTCCCTCATGAATTTAATATAGGAAACGGCAAAGCACACCGCAGTGAGGGCAATCAGGCTGACCATATGCGGCCATACTAACAGCAGACTCTGGCCCAGAGAGAGGGGGTTGGGCAACAGCCGGTAGCCCCCACTACCTAGAATCTGAATCGTCTGTCCCAGTGTCCTGGCTCCCGGTACCAGAATAACCGATATTGCCTCCTGATAGAGCCTGACCGGAGAGACCTGCAGAACAGCGCTCTGTACCCCCAGATTGCTGAGGTAAACTTCGGTGCCGGCTTCCTCCAGTGGCACCATGAAGTTGGCCATAATCCCGGCCAGCATTGGCATGAAAAAGAATAGAAATATCCACACTGCTATTGAGGCCAGGGCGGAAGTAGCCACCCGGCGGAAGAATATCGAGAACAGTATCGACAACCCCAGCCAGAAGGCCCCGTAGAAAATGGTTACCACCAGGAAAAGCATGAGCCGGATAACCTCTTCTGAATTCGGTGGCACCCCAATCATGCGCAGCCCGGCCCCAGCCACCAGTAACACTATGCTGGTCACCATAATGGCGATGGTGACCACCCCGGCCAGAAACTTACCGTTGATAACCGCATCCCGGTAGATTGGCTGGGACAGGAGGCGGCTCATCGTGCCGCTGTTTCTCTCCTCATTGATGGCATCAAAGCCGAGAGCGATGCCAACTACGGGCACGAAAAAGACCGCCATCATGTTCAAAAACTGTAGCAAACCGGGCAAGGTCTCATCAGCGGTGGTATAAAGCTTGAGGAAAATAAACTGGTTACTTTCCGCTGCCTGGGCCAGTATATTCTGACTATCTATATACAGGGTGAACACACCGGCCAACGCGACCATGGCAAACAATATCAGAAAGCGCCAGCTGGTAAAGTCGTCAGCTAATTCTTTGCGAAAGACAGTCATCAATCCGCGCATATTAAACCTCGTGAAAATACTTCATATATATGTCTTCTAAAGCATAGCTCTTAATCTTCATCCCTATCAGCGAACCATCAGCGGCGATAATTGCCTTGGCAATCTGTGGCCTCAGGTCCTGGGTGCAGCCCACCAGCAGCAAATCCCCTGACCTTTCCACCTCAACCACGCCGTCAATCTGTTTGATACGGTCAACAATATCGGCGGTGACTTCAGCCAGCTGAATCTCAACTTTAAAGCGTCCGCCACCCAGAGCGTCCTTCATCAGCTGTTCCACCATGCCTTCCGCCAGCATTCGCCCTTTTCCGATAATGCCGACGCGGCGGCAGATTCGCTGAACCTGGTTTAACTGATGGGAGGACATGATAATAGTCATATTGTGCTCGCGGGCTATTTTACTAATCAGG
>Ga0209635_10000415_pt1 | contig 28857 bp, 24 predicted proteins | sample DeeMarSWOR230_32_FD_187463 | JGI IMG/M metagenome (GOLD analysis project Ga0209635, IMG submission 187463) | Marine sediment microbial communities from White Oak River estuary, North Carolina - WOR-2-30_32 (SPAdes) (version 2) | ecosystem: Environmental > Aquatic > Marine > Intertidal zone >...
TTCTTTTGGAGATTGAATGCCTCTGCTGCAGCGGAGAATATATATAAATCTGCCTCAGGCAAAGCAGTGGGATCTGCTTCTTCAGTTGATAAAATCTGTGTTTCTGCCTTTTTCTCCTTTAATTTTTCTGCTAGATAATTAACTATTTTTTTATTGTGCCCATATCTTGTCCAGTAAACAATGGTGTATTTCATAAACTTACCAATCAGGGGAATTTAGGTGCTTATATAAAAAGATAATAGGTAAAATTAAAAAAAAAATGGTCCCATAATTGAGACCTTATCCCGATATGGACATGATATAAAAATGTGTTTTTATAAAAATTTCAAAAAAGTCTTAATATGTCATCGAATATTTAAAATCTAAATTTGTGTTGGAGAGGCAAATGTCTAAAATTATTATATTTGATAAGAAATTTGGGAGGAATACGTTGAAATATATATTTCAGTGTTTTCTTGCAACTCTTACAATATTGGCAATATTGATTTTTTTAGATTTATTAACTGAGGCAGCATTAATAACAGCTCTTGGAGCAAGTGCATTTATTATATTTACAATGCCAACACAATATTCATCTGACCCTCGACGTCTTATCGGTGGATATATCGTAGGTTTAGTAGTTGGTTTTGTTTTCTATCTCATTTCAACATCAGATATCGGAAATAATTTAATTGGAAACCATACAACATCTCTAATTATATTTGGTTCTATAGCTGTTGGATTTGCAATATTTATCATGGCAGTAACTAATACAGAACATGCACCAGCAGCAGGAATAGCTTTAGGATTAGTAATTAGTAAATGGGATTATCTAACAATTGTTTTCATAATAGTAGCGATCCTTTGGTTGGCAGGGATTAAAATAATTTTAAAAAAATACTTAATGGATTTGATATCACCACATATAAATCCTCCACAAGAACATAAAAGATAATTGAGGAGAACTAAAAAATAATATCATCTCAGACGATAGAAAAATTATAATCCACTAGTAAATTAGTTGTTCAAATCCAGATGCGGATATGTTAATATTTTAAAAATATTAGGTTATTTACTGTTTTTTATCCATTTCGTTATCCATTGATAAAGGATAATATTTTGATTTTGAAGATTTGTTTTTCTTTTTACTCATAAATATTCTCCAAGGTTTTAAAAATTAATATAAAAAAATAATAAAAATCTATCTTAAGAATGTCCCTTTCTGCAAAATAGAAAATCATTTATTCTATAATATTTTCTTTATTTTTTTTACATAAAACATTCAAACCGATCCTTTTTTGCTTTGCAAATAGGACAGATTTCAGGTGGTTCATCCCGTGCACAAAGATATCCACAGACCTTGCACCGCCACACAGGTTTTGAAAGACTAGATGGAGGACCCGAAGGCCGAGTAAGTTTTTCTTTTATCTGCGCTCTATCTTCTTTATTTGGTGGACGTCTTTCAGGAATTGATTGAATCGGCTTTTCATCTTTCAAAGCAGGTGTAGAAACATATAATGCACAATAACATGAACCATATTCAAGTATATCAGCATCACGATAGTCACATGGACAGATAATATCCAGATCCTCAAACTTAACTCCAGTTGCAAGTCTACATGGACAAGCCCAGTAACCATATCGTTTTTCATTTATAAGTAATCCCTTTATAAGATCTTTAGTAAACTCCACATCAGGATTCAGATGATATCCACCTTCTTCTGCTTCTTTATATAAACGTTCATACAATCGGTCTATTTCATTTTGTGTAACATCAGTGGTCATATTTTTAATACCATCCTAATTTCATCTTCTTTGTAACCCACAATAGATTTTGCATTATTAATAATCGTAGGGTAATTTAATCTCGGATTACATTTTTTCACTTCATCTTCAATTTTATCTTTCTCATCCTTTTCCAAGGGATTAACGTTAATGTAGCTTTATTTTATACATATTTTACTTGCATCTTTGATTTCCATTATCCTATCTGCTAGAAAAATAAGCATTTTTGATTGAATACAACCAAAGTTCTTACAGGTTCTTCAAACATGAGCTTTATAAACAACGGCAACCTTCAAATTATGCATTTATGCAAATATAGCAACATCTATCCTAGAACTCCTCCAATAAAAATAAGATCATATTCGTCCATAGAACTACTTTTTTCTCACTATATAATTATTTGTTTATATTTGTCTCCTTCTTTTTTCAACTTTTTTAATATATATTTATATGCATAACATCTTCTAATTTTCTTTTTGGAACATGCATAATATTGTTTTCGTCTCTCCAATATTCTACATTTTCTTTAAAATCTTCAACAACAGATTTTTCATCTTTATATCCTAAAGCAATTAAAGAATCTATAATAATTTTTTCAGGTATTTTAAGAATCTGCCGTATTTTATCTCTATCAATATTACATAAAATACAACTACCTATTTCCTCTCCTTCTGCAGCAATTACAATGTTTTCTGATGCTAAACTAATATCTCTTAAATACCATTTGTTTTCAGGAATTTTAATAAGCATAATAATATAAGCAACTGGTCTTTCTTGTGGATTTGGAGTCCATTTAGGTTTAATATAACCTGCCCAACTTATTGTTCTAAAGATTTCAGAACACAATTTTTTATCATTTACAATAAAATACTCAAGTGGTTGAAGGTTAGCAGCAGATGGTGCCAGTCTTGCAGCATTTACTAATTTTTTTAATATTTTAAGTGGTATTGATTTTTGTTTAAAACGTCTGATACTTCTTCTTGATAATATTGCTTCATAAACATTCATAGAGACCACAAAAGGGAAATTGATAATTCATTGATAAATTTTTTTTATTAAGCAGTAATTTATTAATAGAATTGTGTTATTGCAATAGGATTTTTTATGCCAAAAATAAGACGAGTTAGAACTTTTGCAAGGACTGCTTCAAAGTCAATGGAAAAAAATTTGGTTGAAAATGCAAAGAAATTAATGGAAGATCCATATCTGATATTACCAGATTATTCTGATAAATACTCTATTAAATATTTTGGTAAAATAAAAAAATCACTAGATAAAGTTAGTAGATTCAAAGATGATCAAAAAAAGCTTGAAAAACTCTCAAACAAAAGAGGACTTGATGGCGCTCTAGCCGGAACCTTGCTACTTGCCTATTCAGAAAAAGCTCCCTATCTTGGTGTTTTAAAATTTCCAACAGGTGATGTTACTTATGCTCAACGGGGTAGAGCTGATAAAGAAAAACTAATTGGAGTGCAACATTTTGATGATCCTGTTTTTAGACTATTTGGAATAAAAGATATTGTGATGAAAAAACGACTGCATGTTTATTCATGGGATGAAGGATTTGTTTCAACAGGATCAGAGGCAAAACCTCCAAAAGAATTTATAGATTTTTTAATAAAAAATATGGACTTAACATACAAAAACGGTACAGCAACATGTAAAGATATTGACCCAGAGACAGCAAAAAACAAAGAACTTTCAAAGAAAAACTATCTAAGAATATATTGGAAATCAGCAGATGTTACAATTGCAATATGTGAAGAATGCGCAAAACAAAGAAAAAACACGGTCTTTAACATGACAAAGTATTTTCTGGAACCAAAAATTTCAGATGATCTTTTAATTGATGTTGTTGGAAAATTTATAAATCGCAGTGAACAAGAATCTATACAAATACAAAATTTAAAAAACTATTTGTCAGGTGAATTAACAGATGTTCAATTTATAGATGATAATATTAAACATCAAGATAAATCAATAAAAGATTCTGAAGAAAAATTATTTGTTTTGGATGATGTTTCATATGGTAAAGATATAGACAGCTTTATTGATGCTTTAAAACCAAATAAATATGAAAAAGAGGCATTGGAATTTATATTAGCCCAAGTTAATGAACCTGTTTTATTAGATAATGTTACTCCAAATAAAGTATTAGAACGTTTTTGGAAAGATCATGGACTGAATTTTATTAATTCAATTATAGAAGATAAAGAACTTGCAAAAAAATTTTTCCTGCTTGAAGATTCGCCTTCTAATATTTTAGATTTAATCTATAACTATAAAGAAAGACAACAGATTTTATCTAAATTACCTAGATACAAAAAACTCTCTGAGCTTGCAAGGTTCATTGATGACGTTGTTAAAGTTTACAAAACATTTGGGGAAAAAGAAGCAATGGTGGAAATCAAAAAAAGACCAGATGACCCAAAAAGCAAATCAATTGCTTATGCTTTTTTGCTTGTTTTTGGAAAAGCACAAGATAAAAAATGGCAGTATTCCCAAGTTGAAATTGAGTATGGAGATTTTTTAAAAGAATATGCAAAAAATCTTCTTGAATCCAAACCTGAGGACTACCATAAGGCTTTTCAGGAACTTCTTTCTGCTAGCGGTTCTTCAGAAAATATTGAAGGAAATCTAATATAAATCATACTTGTTTACCATTAACATCCTTTGATTCAGATTATTGATGATAAATCCCAAAAAGTTTATAGATAAAAAATATATTCTTGTTTTATAAGAGATGGGATTAACTAAAAAAATTTAATCCATAGCTATTTGATATGAAATAGTAACTTAATTTAAGGAAGAATAAATAAAATGCAAAAAACAATCCTCATAGTGGATGATGAACCAGATGTAAGAGATAGTGTAAAGATTATATTAGAAACAAAAGGATACAAAGTTGAAACAGCAGTTGATGGTGACGATTGTTTAAAAAAATTAAATGAAATTAAACCTGATCTTATATTACTTGATATAATGATGCCTGGCACACCTGTAGATGAGGTAATTAAAAAAATAAAAGGTATCAAAATTGCTTTTATGAGTGTAGTAAGAATATCTGAAGCCAGAAAAAGAGGGCTATGTAAACAAGAAAATATAGTTGATTTCTTACAAAAACCTTTCAATGTATCAGATTTAGTTGATAGAGTTGGTTTAATTTTAAATGAATAATAAAACCCTGGAGGGGTATGGGTTTAAATGCAAAAAGAATTTAATAAAAAAAATTTGTTTTTTTCTAAAATAAATAGAAAATTAACCCTCCTTTTTGTAATAGTTGGTTTTGTTGCTCCAGCCTTAGCAGTGTATTATTTTTATACAGTAGCTGTTTCTTCTTTTACAGAATATATTTTTGTTGAACAGATATCTTTATTTAATATAATAGCAATTATAATTATTATATTAATTAGTATTAATGCAGGTATTATAGGATTTTTTGTATCACAATCTATATCTAAGCCTATAAAACAACTTTACAACGCAACACTAGAATTAGAAAAAGGAAATTATGATTTTAGAGTGGATATTAAAACAAATGATGAAATCGAGGAATTAGCTCATGCTTTTAATTTAACATCTGAAGCATTAGCTAAAATGGAGCAGGAGAGAATAGAAATCGATAATGCAAAAACAGAATTTTTAAGTATAACATCTCATGAGTTAAGAAGCCCAATGACCCCGATGAAGGCACAACTTCAGATGCTTCAAGAAGGATATTTTGGGAAACTTAGTAAAAAACAAAAAGAGAGTTTATCAGTAATTATAAGAAATGCAGAAAGACTGGATAATATAATTGCCGACTTTTTAGAGATTTCAAGAATAGAAGCAGCACGATTGAAATTTGATTTTAGAGAAACAGATATCAAACAACTAGTTAAGGATACCATAGCATTTATGCAAGGTTTTGCTAAAGAAAAGAATGTAACCTTAGTTGATAAAGTAAAAAATCTTCCATTAATAAATGCCGATCCAGATAGAATAAGCCAGGTGCTGAGAAACCTTATTAACAATGCAATAAAATTTTCAGATGAAAACAACAAAATTGAGGTTTCTGCTGAGTTAAAAAATGATTTTATTTTGTTTGGTGTAAAAGATTATGGTCGTGGTATTTCTCCAGATAATCAAGTAAGGGTTTTTGAACCATTTTATCAAGTAGAAAGCTCAACTCGCAGAAAACATGGTGGAACTGGGCTAGGTCTGACTATTTGTAGAGGTATTGTTGAATCCCAAAAGGGAAAAATTTGGGTTGAAAGTCAACCAGGTAGAGGATGTAAATTCAATTTTACAGTTCCATTAACTCCTGTAATAGATATTGAGCCAATAAAAATCTTATTTTCACAAAAGGATGTAATAGAAAGAAAAATTCATGAAGAATTCAAAGCAGTACTTGGACCACTTGGTGAAGTTGAGTTTAATGAATTAAAAAATAAAAACGCTCTAAGTAAAGATGATTTAATCAAATATATTGACTCATTAAATGGACTTTATATACTTGTCCCAGAAAAAAGTGAAGATTTTAAGAATAAAATAAGAGAAATATTTGGTGAAGAAAAAGAAATTTTAGCTGAAAAGAAAAATGATATGTTATATGATAATATAGAAGAAGTGATGTTGAAATGAAATTAAAAACAATATTAATTATAATGTGTTTATCTGTGTCAACTATTCCATTAGGTTTAATTGTAGGTTATCAAGGTTTCAATGCATCAATATTTTTTTGGATTGTAATTTTTATCGTTACATTTTGTTTTTCATTGTTAATTTCACATCTAATTACTCGTCCCATTATTGGATTAACAAAAAACCTTGATAGTATATCAAAAGGTCAACTTGATGTTAAATTAGATAAAAGCGAGATTCATGAGATTAATAATCTAACTGATTCGCTAAATAGAATCATGGCTAGTTTAAAACTTGCTATACATAAAGTTGGGGTAAAAAAAGGAGAAATATTTGAAGATTTTTCAAAAGAAACTGTTGAGAAAAATCAACAGGACATAATTGATTCTATTAATGGTTGGGCATGGGAAACAAATCCCGATGGAGTTTATACCTTCTGCTCAACAAATGTATTTGATTATTTAGGGTATTTTCCAAAAGAAATAATTGGTAAAAATATTTTTGATTTTTTATTACCTGAAGATGCAAAAAAATTAAAACACGCTTTTAATGAAGCAAATAAAAAGAAAAAATCCATAAAAAATCTTGAAAATTGGTGCATTCAAAAAAATGGAAATAAAATCTGTTTAGAAACAAATGCATTTGCGTTTTTTGATGAATCAGGAAAAATAGTAGGTTACAAGGGTATTTTTACTGATGTTACTGGTAAAAAACTAGCAAATGAGACGATAAAAGATTTAAATAAAGAATTATCTGGTCTCAAAATAGAAATAAACAAACTTTCAAAAGAATATGATAAAAGAAATAATAGGTCACTTCAAAGCATTAGTGTTAATGAAGAAAAATCGATTGAAAAATGGGCTGAGCAAAAGCTTGATTCTGTTTTTATTTTTGATATAAATGCAAATATCTTGGATTGCAATGAAAATATGTACAAAAGATTAGGTTATAATAAAAACGAAATGCTTTCTTTAAATATGGCTGATTTTGATGTACTTGAAACAAAGCCAGAGCTTTATGAAAAAATAATTACAGCCAAAAAAAATGGGGCTTACAGCTTCAAGACAATGCATAAAAGAAAAGATGGTTCCACTGTTTTAGTGTTTGAAAATCTTCAATATTTAAAAGATAAAAATGCATTCAAGTGCATTGTAAGAGAGGATTGTTCACTTAATAGAAACATTCGATAATACTGTTCATTTTTACCATCAAGTATTTATCTTACGTGTTAATATCCAGCCTCCAGGGATTTTCTATGATAAAAGCATCAAAACGCTCTCAGGGAGTTTCCTATGCAATAAGAGAGATTGTATTACCTGCTCGTGAACTTGAAAAAAAAGGAATAAAAGTTTTACATCTAAATATTGGGGATCCAAATGCATATGATTTTGACACACCTCAGCATATAAAAGATGCACTTTGCCGTATTGTTAATGATGGACATAATGGTTATTCACCATCTGAGGGAAATCCTGAGCTTAGAAAAGCAATTATAGAACGTGAAAAGAAAAGAAATGGCGTTGATTATAAGCTAGATGATGTTTGTATAACAACAGGAGTTACTGAGGCTCTTCAGATTTTACTTAATGCTTCTTTAGATCCTAATGATGAGCTGTTAATACCTGGACCAACATATCCTCAATATACTATAATTACACGTTTTAATGATGCAAATCCTATTCCTTATCGTTGTATAGAAGAAGAGGGATGGCAACCTGATGTTGATAATATTAGAGCTAGAATATCAAATCGTACAAAAGGAATAATACTTATAAATCCTAATAATCCTACAGGTGCACTTTACTCCAGAAAAGTAATACAGGAAATTGTTGATGTAGCAGGTGAATATAAAATACCGATTATTTCAGATGAAATATATGATGACATGGTATTTGATGACAGACAATATGCAACCTCCGCAATAGCAAAAGATGTACCAGTTATAACATTTAATGGTTTTTCAAAGGTTTATCTTATGCCCGGCTGGCGTATAGGATATGTTTTGTTTCATCACTCAGGAGAACTTGATGAAGTACAAGACGCGTTCATGAGAATAGCTAGATCACGACTGTGTGCAAATTCTATTTGTCAACTTGCCTGTGTAGAAGCACTTAAAGGACCTCAGGACCACATAAATGAGGTGAATAAAAAACTAAAACAAAGACGTGATTTTTCTTATAAAAGATTAAATGAAATTCAGGGAATATCAACTGCAAAACCAGAAGGAGCCTTCTACATTTTCCCAAAAATCGAAGCAATGAACAAAGGTATATGGAATACTGATAAAGAGTTTGTTTTAGATTTATTAAAAGATGCACATGTTCTTGTTGTAAACGGCTCAGGTTTCTGTTCTACCTATGGTAAAAACCATTTCAGAGCAGTTATTCTACCAACAATGGAAATGCTTACTGAAGCTTTTGAGAAACTTGATACGTTTATGAAAAAAAGACTTGCAGAAAAATAACATCTAAAAACATTTTTTTTTAAAATTACGTCGAAACAATATTAAATAAGATATTTATACAATCAACCCGTGTTTCAAATCCCAAGAGGAACAAGAGATTTTAATCCAGATGAAATGCAGAAACGAATATACGTAGAAGAAAAAATGAGAGCTACGTTTTTAAAATTTGGCTACAGAGAAATTCAAACTCCCACTTTTGAAACACTTGAACTGTTTACAGCTAAATCAGGAGATACAATTATTGATGAACTGTATTTCTTTAAAGACAAAGGTGGAAGAGACCTTGCTTTAAGACCTGAGTTGACAGCACCTGTTATTCGTTTCTATGTGGACAAGCTTCAAATGGAATCAAAGCCATTAAAACTATTTTATTTTGGAAACTGTTTTAGATATGACCGACCACAAAAAGGAAGATACAGGGAATTCATGCAAGCTGGTTGCGAATTAATAGGCACAGATACGCCTGAAGCGTATGCCGAACTTATTGCCCTGGCATATACAATTTTAAAAAATGTTGGTTTAAAAAATCTGAAATTGTACCTTGGAAATCTAAATATTTTGTCTTCTATTTTTAAAACTTTCAATATTTCAAAAGATCAGCAGAAAAAATTAACACCTTTGATTGATAAATCCCAATTTGATGATATTATTTCATATTTAATGGATTTAGGAGTATTTGAAAAAGATGCAAATAAATTTATTGAAATTCTTCAAGCTTCAGAGATTACAGAAATTTTAAAAATGATTGAAAATGATGAGCTTGCAAAAAACGAAATGATGAAATTAAAACAAATAATGGAATTTCTAAAAAATGTTTTTGACATAGAAAAATGTGAAATAAAAATGAGTATTGTAAGAGGACTGGATTACTATAAAGGAGTAGTTTTTGAAATTGATGCACCAGTTCTTGGTGCAGAAAAACAACTTTGTGGGGGAGGAGCATATGAGCTGATTCCTCTTTTTGGTGGAAGAGAAACACCAACCTCAGGTTTTGCAATAGGTTTTGATAGAACTTTACTTGCTTTAGATGTGGAGAATTACAAATTTCCCATCTTTAAATTAGATGTTTTTGTTATACCTGTTAATGAAGATATGACTACTAAGTCAATAGAAATAACTCAGAATCTAAGAAAACAGGGATTGTCTGTTGATATGGATCTTTTAAAAAGAGGAATAAGTAAATCCCTAAAATATGCTGGTTCCATTAATGTTGACAATATAATAATTGTTGGACAAAAAGAGCTTGATAATGAATCTGTAACAGTTAGAGATATGAAGACTGGTAAACAAGAGCTTGTGAAAATAAATGTTCTTTACAATAAGATTTGCAAACAATTATAATTTTTATTAATGTTAGATAATAATATAAAAACTTCACTAGGATGGTTTTAATGTCTCCTAAGAAAAAAACAAAAATTTATATTCTGGATACATCCGCGATTTTATCAGGTAAATCAATTAATTTAGACGATGGTGAAATCTTAACAACAACAGGTGTGACAAAGGAAATAAGCCCTGGTGGTAAGGATTATTTTTTATACCAAGTACTACTTGAAAAAAAATTAATTATTCAATCTCCAACTAAAGATTCGATTAAAAAGGTAGATGGTGTATCATTACAAACAGGAGATTCAAGTAGATTATCTTATGTTGATAAAGAAATTCTGGCGTTAGCTTTAGATGTTAAAAATGAGGGTAATAAACCTGTTATTATCACAGATGATTATTCGATTCAAAACATAGCTTATACTTTAAAAATTGAATACATAGGCATAAATCAACAAGAAATAACTAGAAAATTTAAATGGATTTATCAATGCAGGGGTTGTGGTAAAAAATTCAAACAAAATATTTCTACATGTCCTGTCTGTGGGGATAAAACAAAGTGTATAATATTTAAAATGAGAACCTTAAAAAATAAAAATGACTCAAAGAAAAAGTTAAAACAATAATTCTTTGAGATTGTTTTATTAATTTTTTAATGTAAAAAAGTTTAAATGTTATAAATATTCTCGGATTAGGTAAAAAATCCAAAGGAAATATAAATACAAGGCATATATGCGGAGAAAAAATTAAAAATATAAACTTAAACAAAATAATGTTATTAAAAAGTGAGACTTGATGATCAAACTAGAAGATTTTAAATTTCAACTTGCGAAATTTAAACTAAAGTTTATGAAATTTTGGCGCAGTGAAAATAGTAAAATTTCTTTAATCCGTGATGTACTTGTTGCTTTTCTCTTGGTTTTCATTATTTTACTTGCGCTGTGGACTTACACTGGTCAATGGTTTGGAGCACCTATGGTTGCAATCGAATCAGGTAGTATGATGCACCCGAATGAGCCTTTTGGTAGAATTGGTACTATTGATGCTGGTGACATGGTGTTTTTAGTAAAAGTTAATAAAAAAGCTGATGTAGTTGCTAATGCTTTGGAAGATTCAGATACATATCAATACTGGGATTATGGAGATGTCATTGTTTATAGACCTTATGGTGATGAAAACAGAGATCAAATTATTCATAGAGCTATGGCCTGGGTGGAGTATAATGAACAATACAAAACATTTACAGTGGAAGGATATGAAGAACAAAACACTAATGTAACATCTATAAACATACCTGAACTTAGTTTAAATAAGTATATACCTAAAAATCCACACTCTGGATTTATAACAAAAGGTGATAATCCATTTACAAATCCAACTACTGATCAGGAAGGGGGAATATGTGATGAACTAATTAAAGTAGAATGGATTTCAGGTAAAGCACGTGGTGAACTTCCCTGGATAGGTACATTGAATTTGATATTTAATGATATAATTGGTGGAAAAAGCACATTGCAAAATGTACCAAGTGATTCAATTACTTGTTTAATAATTCTAATAGTCGTTATTGTTTCTATTCCTATATCTTTTGATGTTTATGGTTATTTTAAAGAAAAAAAGAAACAAAGTTTATAATTTTTTTATTTTTGCAGATACCAATTTGGTAAATGATAATATTCTATTGGGTCATAAGCACCAAGTTCTTTAAACCCTTTAAGCCGTAGTAAGCAAGAGTCACATCTTCCACAGGCTTTTTTACCACCTAAATAACATGACCATGTTTTATCAAGTGGTGCTTTAAGTTTTATACCTTCTTTAATAATTTCAGCTTTAGTTAAAAAAAGTAAAGGTGCAATAATTTTTATTGGTTTTTTTTCAAGTCCTTTTTTTGTTCCAATATCTGACAATTTTTGGAAAGCTTTTATAAATTCTGGTCTACAGTCTGGATAACCAGAGTAATCAGTTGCTGTAGCACCTATAAAAACTGCTTCAGCATTAATTGCTTCAGAAAAGGATAAAGCAATTGCTAAAAAGACTGTGTTTCTGGCAGGTACATATGTAGATGGAATTTTTTTTCCAATAAGTTTTAAATCACGGTCTTTTTCAAGATTTTTAGAGTTATCAATAAGAGATGAGCCACCGAATTTACTTAAATTTATATTCAGAATTACATGTTTTTTTGCATTTACTGACTTAGTAATTTTTTTTGCACTTTCTATTTCTCTTTTATGTCTCTGGCCATAATTAATAGTAAGTGCATAAATAGTGTAACCCTCTTTTTTTGCTATAAAAGCAGATACACAGGAATCAATACCACCAGAAATAAGACAAACTGCTTTTTTAATCATAATATTTCTGTTTTTAATAAATACTCTTTAAACATATATTTCTTTTGATAATTTATAATAAAAAAATTAAGATATTTTTTTAATTCATCTATAGGCATTTGTGAATTCTAAAAAAATTTTTTTACAATAGTATCTGCTTCTGCTTTTTTTAGTTTTTCAAAAGCAAATCCATCATATATTAATGAAAAGAAAATAATAGATAATTTTTCCTAAAAACTTTTTGAAATCCTAGCACCTTGCCCGTATCCTTCATCCACACCAATTTCAATATCTTCAATATTTTTTGGAAAAGTAATTTTCTTTTGTATTTTTTCAAGGATATATAATGCAAGGTTTTCAGCAGTTGTAGAAATTATAGGTAAAAAAATACAATCAGTTAAAGGAAAGACATAATGTTTATCAAGAAAAGAAATTTTAACACTTGTATTATCTTTTTCAATTTTTACAGATTTATTTTTTTGTGGTATTAAGATATTATGGTCTAATTCATCTGCTATTTGTTTGAGTGTTTCTTTTAGTTGTGAAAAATCCATTATTATCCCATTTTTATCTAGTTTTCCACTTATTTTTGCATGAACAGCATAAGTATGACCATGAAGTCGTCCACATTTTTCATAATCAGGTATTATATGAGCTGATGAAAAACGAATATTTGATTTCCAACCATCTATATAAATATATGAATTCATAAATCTCACTTTTTCTGTTTATTTTTATAATCTTTTATTGCTTCATGTAATGCATCAGCTGCTAAATTTGAGCAATGCATCTTAATTGCAGGTAGTCCACCTAGTTCATTTGCAACATCATCACGTGTTATTTTAAGTGCTTCATCAAGGGTTTTACCTTTAACCATTTCTGTTAAAATACTGCTGGTTGCTATAGCTGCCGTGCAATTATGAACTGCAAATCCCTTTACAAGATATGAATGATCTTCAGATGCAACTTCAAAATTATAGACAGTTCCTTTGTATTGGATTTCCTCAATTTTTTTTATAGGAATTAAAAAATATTTGTCTTTTGTTTTAACAAAACTTTTATTTTTATTCATTTTGAATGACAGATGATAATGGTCAACTCCTCTTATTATTCTACCTTCTAATTCATGTACTCTACCTTTTATTTTGGAAATAGACGTAAATATTTTATTTCTTGCTAAAATTTGTTGCATTTGAATAGCAAGTGTTTCTGATACTGTATCCACCCTATATGTTTCTGAATCTTTGACCCTTCTTTTATATACATTACCATCTCCTTCGAAGTACGTTAAAAATATGTTCCACTGCTTTTTAGAGGGAAGCTTCATAATTTCTTCTGACATTCTCTTATTTCTTGCTAAACTACCACCATGTTTTTTTAAGGATCTTACAAGTTTTCTTGAACAAACATAAACTTCTGCAACATTTCTTCTTATTCTTATTTTAGCGTTTTTTCCTGTTACCTTTAATATAAGATTTTTCAAATCGTTAATACTTTCTTTTTCATTTTTATTGAATGCAAAGGCGACGATACTACCCTTAGCTGAAAAATATCCTTCAGAGAGATAATAACCTAGAAGTTTAAGATAATCATTTGATAAAGCAGGATTCTCTTCTGAAAAATTTAATGTAGTAAAAACCAAATAATCTCCTTCAGAGAGTTTATATGCATCGACAAAGTAAGGATTAGTTGAAAAAAGTTCTTTTTCATTTGTTCTAAGCCAATCGCATTTTAAGCTTGATCTTCTTGTTTTTTCCATAAATTTTCTTTTTATAGTAAGTATAGGATGATTTGGAGTTACCATAAATGAATTATAAGGTGATACAAAGGGGATAATCTTTAGTAATTTACCATTATATTTTCTGGAGTATCTCTTTTTAATGTTAACCTTGTTACCAAATTTATTGATTAAATCCTTGGGTTGTTCTGAAACCTTTTTCCAAGAACCATCCTTTAAAACAACTACTTCATTATGTGGTACACACCCAAAAGTTTTAAATTTAATATCAACAATTTTATTGTCTTTAACTTTTATGTAAATAGCCATTACATCCCCACATACTGGATTTCCTACCTTTCCAAAACCATCAGGGTTTTTAATCTCACCAACATTTCTTGGATGAAAAAAATGCTCTTTTACCTTTTCTGTATACATATCCTCCATAGGAAAAATTCTCCTTATCTGTTCCAAAGTGGAGACATGTTTCTTAAATTTTGTACAATATCCGGTAAAACACTTGATACATATTCAACTTCTTCTTTATTACTAGCTCTTCCTAGGCTTAAGCGGATAGAACCATGGGCTTCAGCTGGATCAAGTCCTATTGCAAGTAGTACATGTGATGCCTGTAATTTTTTAGATGAACAAGCCGAACCTGTTGCAGCAGCAATTCCTTTGTCATCAAGCATAAGATTCAATGATTCACCTTCTATTGCTGTGAAACGGAAATGGGCATTATTTACTAATCTTTTTTCAGGATGACCATTTAAAAAACTTTCTTCTATTTTCAAAACGTTTTTAATAAGAGCATCTCTTAAATTTTTCATAGAAGTTATATCTTTGTTCATTCGTTTTTTTCCTAGTTCACAAGCTTTTCCTAAACCAACAATTCCTGGAGTGTTTAACGTGCTACTTCTGAAGCCTTTTTCATGGCCTCCACCATGAGCCAGTGGCTCAAGTTTAACACCTTTTCTAACAAAAAGTGCTCCAATTCCTTTTGGTCCATAAATTTTATGAGAAGAAATCGAAAGTAGATCAATATTAAGTTTGTTTACATCTATAGGAACTTTACCAACAGCCTGAACCGCATCAGTATGAAATAAAATATCATGTTTTTTTGTTATTTTTCCAATTTCTTCAATAGGCTCAATAGTTCCTATTTCATTATTTGCAAGCATAATTGTTACCAAAAAAGTGTCTTTAGAAATAGCATCTTCTAAATCATCTGGCTTAATAAGCCCGTATTTATCAACAGGTAAAAAATTTACTTTAAATCCTTGTTTTTCAAGATGTTTACAAGTTTCAAGAACAGCAGGATGCTCGATTTTTGAGGTAATTATATTATATCCTTTTGAATTTCTTTTTTTCTTATTAAGATACGCCACTCCTTTTATTGCAAGATTATCTGATTCAGTACCACCTGATGTAAAAATAATTTCATCTGCATCTGAATTTAATAAATCTGCTACTTGCACTCTTGCATTTTCAACTGCATCAAATGATTCTCTTCCAAATGAATGAATAGAAGAAGCATTACCATAGTATTTCTGAAAAAAAGGCATCATTTCTTCAAGTACTTCATCATCAACAGGAGTTGTTGCTGCATAATCCATGTAAATTCTTTTCATTTAATCTCCTCTGCCTGCTTCCATCATTTTTTGAAGAGGAATTTTTGCTTTTTCAATTATTTCATCTGTAAGTTCAACTTTTGGTTCTAAGTATTCTATGCTATTTAATAATTTTTCTAAAGTAATTTTTTTCATATCAGGACAAATAGCTGTTTTTATTGGATAAAATATTTTTCCTGGATTTTCTTTTTTCAACCTATAGCATAACTCTTTCTCTGTTCCTATTATAAACTCTTTTGAATCTGATTCTTTTACATATTTTACCATACCATTTGTTGAAAGTGCAGAAATAGATAAATCAATTATTTCTGGTCTACACTCGGGATGAACAAGTATTTCTGCGAAAGGATGAGCTTTTTTCAATTTTAAAATTTCTTCTTTTCGTATATTATGATGTGTTGGGCATAAACCAGGCCATAAAATCAATTCTTTATCTTTAACAAATCTTTTAACATATTCCCCAAGATTTTTATCCGGGACAAAAATAATTTGTTTAGATGGTACACTTTTTACAATTTTTACAGAATTTGCAGATGTGCAGCAAATATCTGACATTGCTTTTATTTCAGCGGTTGTATTTATATAAGAAACAACCTCTACATCTGGGTACAATTTTTTTAATTTAGATAGACCTTTTGGGTTTACCATGTGTGCCATTGGACATTTGGCTTCAGGGTCAGGATGTATAACATTTTTTTCTGGATTTAATATTTTAGCAGATTGTGCCATGAAATCCACACCACAAAAAACTATATTTTTAGCATCAGTTTTTGTTGCTTTCATTGATAAATCCAAAGAGTCACCGATAAAATCAGCGGCATCTTGGATTTCTGGTAACTGGTAATTATGTGCTAGGATAATAGAATTATTTTTCTTTTTTAATTCTTTTAATTTTTTTTCTGTTTCTTTATTCATGAAAATAAAATCCTACAATTTTTTTCCGCTGCCCATATTACAAAGTTAATAATAAGCATTACCCTTATTTAATAATGGAACCAAACTATTATATCTATGTTATATTATACCATTTATAGGTGGATGTGGAGCATGGATATAATTTCATTAATTATAGGATTTTCAATAGGTGTAGTTTTAGTTGGACTTGCTATGGAAATCGGCTCGAAAAAAACAACCCAGGTTAATTCTGCTTCAAAAAAGGCAAAAACCTGGAGTATTTCAGAGATTTCAAATCCTAAAATAATGGCAGAATATCTTTCAGACGTAGAAATTCCTAAAAATTCAAGAGTAATTGTTAATACATATAAAAATAAAGAAATGCTTGAGGGTCTGGATGTAAAAGAGCATAAAGGGATAAAAGGAAATTTTATTGTTGGTGATGACAGAGCACTAATTCTTTCAGGTCCAATAAGAAAAGATGAAGTGGGTTTCTGGACTGTCGAAAAAGAAATTGTTCAAAAATTGAATCAAGAATTCGATGAGATGTGGGCAGAAGGCGAAAAAATAGAATTTGAAAAAAACCAGTACAACAAGGTCTTCCCTGGAAAGGTTAATTAATTAAACAAGTTCCTGTTTCGTTGCAGTCATGCTAAACCTTATTGGGGTTATAGTTGCATTTTGTATAATAATTTATTTAATTCGTAAAAAATTTAATTTCGGTTTATCACTAATCTTAGGTTCAATTATTGTTGGAATATTTTCTTTACAAATAATCAACCTAGAAGATATAGGCAAGGCAATTATCCAAGCAACTATTTACTCATTTGATGAAAATAAAATATTCACAGAAACAATCGAGTTAGCTTTACTTATGACATTTATTTATATTTTAGCAAAATGTATGCAGGAAATAGGGGCAGTTAAAAAATTAACTGATAGCCTAAGAACAATTTTTACAAAAGGAGGGACACTGGGGCTTATACCTGCTGTTTATGGGCTTATGCCTGTACCAGGAGGTGCACTTTTTTCAGCACCAACAATTGATGAAGAAGGAAATAAATACAAACTTAATCAAAATAAAAAAAATTTTTTAAACATTTGGTTTAGACATATATGGTTTGCAATTTATCCAATATCATCTGCTTTGATTCTTATAACTAGTTCTAAGTTTTCAAATATTAATATATATATAATAATAATTGCAAATACCCCTGCATTTATAGCATCAATTATTATAGGTTTTATTTTTCTAAAAAAATTTATAAAAAATCCACAAGTACAAAAAAATGCATCAAAAAGATCTTACTCTGGTTTGATTTTCATAATTCCGCCAATTTTACCAGTCGCGCTGTATGCTGTTTTACAATTCATCGGATTTACAGAAGTTAGAACATTTCTAATTGGAGTTTTACTTAGTATAGTACTATTATATTATTTATCAGGAATAAGTACCAGTGGATTTTTACAAATTCTTAAAAAATCATTAACATGGAAACTAGCGTTAGCTATTTTTGGTATCATGATTTTTAGAGAAATATTTGAAGTATCACAGTCAAATATAGTCCTTAAAGACCTGATAATGGGTTTACCATTTCCAGCAATATGGATGGTTGTAATTATTCCATTTATACTGGGTGCAATAACAGGTTATAACCTTGGAGCTGTTGCACTTTCTTACCCGATAGTTGTACCTTTTTTCCCATCTGAACTTAGTTTTATTACTCTAGTTGGATTAACGAGTTTAATTTTTATTAGTTCTTTAGTTGGATATCTGATTTCACCGATACATTTATGTAATGTACTAAGTAGTGATTATTTAAAAACTGATACAACCAGGATGTACAAAATGCTTATTCCAGCTGCTATATTAATGTTAGTAGTTCAGATAGCTGTAATTAGTTTGATTATTTTTATCTATGGTTTTTAATACCAATATAATCTATATTCTTCTGATTAAATAATTGACTCATTATTGGAAAGTTGAGAAATGCATCTTTATTGTTGAATTTTAGAAAAATTTCCATAGTTTAAAATAATATACTTCATCCTATAAAAAAATTTAAAGGCAAAGCTGAAAAAGGAATTTAATAAAATAAAGTGTGCTATTATTTTTTATCTTACAATAATCATTTAATAATAATAAATGCGATAAATGTCACATAAAATACTACTATAGAAATATTTAAGTATAATTAATATGATGTAATTTCATAATACCTTAATTATGGGGGGAAATGGAATGAATAAGAAATTAATAGCATTTGCATTTTTTTTATTGTTTTTTTCATTAGTTATTTTCCCTCAAGCTTTTTGTAAATCGCCATTATTTGAAGAAAAAGATATTGGTTTTCCTATAACTCCTGAGGACGAAGGTGATCATTACCCATGTGGATACGAATTATGGTTTTATCACACTCAATTAATATTAGAAAATGGACAATTATGGGATACCTGTACTACTTTTGCTTATTGTATGAATAAAACAAAAGATGGATATATTGAGGGTGTATCATTTATCAGAAATAGACTTTGGAATAGACAAACTAATGAATGTTTTGATTATTTAAAATTAGATAATTTTCCAGGAATATTTAATATAACGAAAAACGAGATTAATTTAACATATTATAACAGTTCTGGACTAGGGCTTTATCCAAACTATTATTTCTATATTTATGATGACATTCATAATATTGAGACTGATTTTTATCTACATGCAACGTCTTTACCATGCTGGATAGCTCAGGAGTGTTTAAACTCTACTTTAAATTGGGGATTTAGCGGTTCTGGTAAAGCATACTTTATTCCAATACTTGAGGTTAACGGAAATATAATTATAAATAATATTACATACAATGCCACAGGCTTTGCTTACTTTGAGCATGATTTTGCAGATTGTAATTTTGGTAATCCCTTTGCAATTTATTCATTAAAGGAGTTTTTTCAAGGTTTACAATCAGCTTTTTCATATACAAAATGGTGGCTGAAACAAGTATTATGGTACCGTCCAATGGTTGCTCCCTCCTGGCATCGAAGCAGTGATTATTTGGCTGGTTGGATTTGGAATTGGATGGTTTTTGAAAATGGTTATAGTGTAGTTATTTTTCGTCCGGTTTTACTAAGATTTTCAGCTGGAATTGTCCCAATAGTTTTATATTTTTCAAAAGATGGAGTAAATTACTCGGAAATTGGTTGCGTGTATTGGCGAAATATTAGAGAAAAATACATTGAACGAGTGGATATTTATATTCCTATAGAATTTGAAATTATTGCTTGTAAAGAAGATTTTAAGCTTTATTTAACATATAATATTACAACTGGATTAACTGAGTTGTATAATATAGATTGGGTCCCTTATGTTGAAAGAGTAAAATGTACTTTTTATTGTTGTGGTAATGCTACAGGATATTATAAAGATAAAACTAGTGAAGTACAGCTTTGTGGATTAGGTGCACTTGAACAAACTCGTTGTATATTAAACATAATTAAACATCGCTCTAGAGATATTGAGCTTATTTTACCTCCAAATGGATTTGGTATGAGTTTTAGATTAAGATCTCATCGGCTGGGTTTTGAAAGATATTTTAAAATACAGTTTTTTCCTTTTGAATTTATCTTCTACTTAAAACATGTCTAATAAATCACAAAGATAATTATTCTTATTATGTAAGTTTTCAACTAGGAAAAATATATTATTTATTAACATATTTTTCTTCTTTAAGAGTAAAACTTCATTATTGATAAAACTTTTAAAAGCAAAGACCTTTTGTAGTTTGAATGGAACAGTCCTTATTATTTCAAAGTATTAAAAACCCTCAATTATATGGTGAGGATGTAAGCTCTGTTGAAATAATACAAACACATATTTCTTATGTAGCTTTAACCGGTAAATATGCTTATAAAATAAAAAAACCAGTGAACTTTGGTTTTTTGGATTTCTCCACTCTTGAAAAAAGAAAATATTTTTGTGAAGAAGAAGTCAGATTAAATAAAAGACTTTGCCCAGATATTTACATTGGTGTTGTTCCAATAACTCAAAAAGATAATAATTTAGAACTATCAGGAAAAGGAAAAGTTGTAGATTACGCTGTAAAAATGAAAGAATTTCCACAAGAAAAAATAATGACTAAACTACTTGAAAAAGAAAAAATAAGTGAAGAAATCTTAGATAAAATATGTGACATCTTAAATAATTTTTATAAGAAAAGTGAGCACTCAAAAGAAATAGACAATTACGGTAGTATTGAAACCATTAAAAAAAATACAGATGAAAATTTCGATCAAACAGAATCAGTAATTGATGTCACAATTTCAAAAGAAAAATTTAACTTTATTAAAAATGCAACAAACCAGTTTTTAGCTCAAAATAAAGATATATTTAAAAAAAGGATAAAAGATGGTTTTATTAGGGACTGTCATGGGGATTTGCATTCAGGAAACATTGTTGTTTCAGATAACAAAGTTTTTATCTTTGATTGTATAGAGTTCAACAAACGTTTTAGATACAGTGATGTTTCATCAGATATAGGTTTTCTTGCAATGGATTTGGATTTTCAAGCCCATCCTTATCACTCAAGCTATTTCATTAATAAATATGTTGAAAAAAGCAATGACTTGGGCATTTTCGATGTTCTGAATTTCTATAAATGTTACAGAGCTTATGTGCGTGGTAAAGTAATAGGTTTTAAACTAAACGACAAGCACATTGATAAAAAAGAAAAACAAGAAATCATAAAAATAGCTAGTAGATATTTTGATTTGGCATATTATTACGCATCATTATTTTCAAAAGATTTAGTTAAAACAAAACCAATATTTTTTATAACCAGTGGTTTGACAGGAACTGGTAAAACAACAGTTGCCAGAAAAATATCAATCGATTATCATACACATTTAATTAGTACAGATGAAATTAGAAAAGAACTAGAAGGAATAGATAAATTCGAAAAGCATCATGATGCTTACAACACAGGGTTGTACTCACCAGATAAAATGTTATTTACTTATGAAAAAGCCTTAGAAAAAGCAGATAAAATATTAAGTAAAGGTGAAAATGTTACAATGGATGCAACATTTAAGACAAAAAAACTAAGAGATATGGCGTGTAATGTTGCTAGTAAAAACAATGCAAATTTTTTAGTTCTATTTTGCAAAACCCCTGAAAAATTCATTAAAAAATATCTTGAAGAACGGGTTAAAAAGAAATCAATTTCAGATGGAAGATGGGAAATTTACCTTAAACAAAAAGATTCCTTTGAAGGATTCAATGACAAAAAAATTATTGTTGAAATAGATATTTCAAGTAAATCTTATGATTATCAAATAAAAACCTTTAAAGAAATTTTAAAAAAAATAAATAGAGGTTAAATTGTGAAAGTATCTGGCTATGATATTGATTTAGAAGAAGCTGTGAAAATAATTAATAAAAAAAATTTTAAAAAAGTGGTATTGCAGGTACCTGAAGGTCTTAAAATTCATTTTATTAAATTTGTTGAATTTTTAGAAGAAAAAACCAAAGCTGATATCTTAATTTCAGCAAGTCCTTGTTTTGGTGCATGTGATTTATTAACCAACGAATTAAAAGATCTAAGTGTGGATTTAATTGTGCAAATAGGACATGAACCTATTAATGATATTAAAACAAAACCTCCTACTTTGTTTATTAATGCAAAATCTGATATTAACGTATCAAAAGTTGTAGAAAAAGCAACACTGCTTATAAAAGGTAAAAAAATTGGTTTAATATCAACTGCTCAGCATGCACATAAATTAGAGGAAATCAAAAAAATACTAGAAAACAAAAATTTTGAAGTCTTCATTGGAAAAGGAGATAGTCGCATTAGACTAGCAGGTCAGATTCTTGGATGTAATTTTTCTTCAGCAAATTCTGTTGCAAAAGACGTTGATTTATTCTTGTTTTTAGGTAGTGGTAATTTTCATCCACTGGGTTTAATGATTAGTACCAAAAAAAAAGTAATTGCTTGCGATCCATATACAAATGAAGTAAAAGAAAAAGAACTAGAGGATCTAAAAGATATGGTTTTAAAACAAAGATATGGAGCTATAGCTCGAGCAAGAAACGCAAGTACATTCGGTATTTTAGTTGGTACAAAATCAGGTCAGCAACGCATTGAGCTTGCATTTAAAATAAAAGAAAAACTGAGTTCTAAAGAAAAAAAATCCTATATTTTTACTTTAGATAATTTTAGTCCATCAGCTGTTCAAAGCTTTTTAGGAATTGATTGTTTTATTTCTACAGCATGTCCCAGAATAGCAATAGATGATTACATGCAATATAAAGTACCTATAATTACACCAGTTGAACTAGAAATATTACTTGGTTATAAAAAATGGGATGAATATTATTTTGATGAAATATCTTCGTTAACATTATAAAAATACATTGAATAGAAAACCTAATATTAAAATTTGAGGAACTGTTATAATTGGCAGCCATATAGCAGCTTTTTTTCCAATATTTTGCCATATAAGGCCTATTTCTGTATAATCTGTTGCTACTCCTGCCATTAAAAATGTAAAAGAATTTCCAAAAGCAGGAGCACCAGCTTGAAGTGATTTGTTATATATTTCAAAAGCAAGAGGAGAACTACCTTCTGAGCAAACCTCTATAATTGTTGCAAAAAATAAAGTTACAAATAAACCTAAAAGTGTAGGTCCCATATATTGCTCAAATATATGAGTAGGGATATATGCTCTTGCAAAAGCTGCCATAATCATTCCAATAATAAGCCACCACATAACCATTTTTGTAAGAACCCATGAACCTTTTAATGTCCCTTTTACTGCGTTTATATTGTTTTTAGCAGTAAATCTATATTCTCTCCATCGTCTTTTTATATCGTGGATAATTGAAAAATCTTTTAAAACTTCTTTATCTTCCCCATGAGTGCATTTATTGCATTCAACCATATTCCTTTTTTCCAATCTTTGATAAATTAAACCTGTTATAAAAGCAATAACCAAGGCTGATAAAACAATCAAGGCAGCTTTGATTCCAAAAAAACTAAAAAGTAAAATCGTAATTGGTAAATTAGCCCATGGTGATGCAAGTAAAAAAGCAACAACAGAGGAAGTACTGGCACCTTTTTTGTAAAGTTCAATAGATATTGCTAAAATACCATGAGAGCAAGCACTCATTAAAAAACCAAAAATGATTGAATACAAAATAGTTCTTTTCTGGTGTCTTGATAAATATTTTTCAATATATTGTCTTGGAACAAAATAATCTATTATTCCACCAATTAAAAAACCAATAATTATTGCCCACCATATAAGTTTTAAATAATCAATAAATGCATAAAAAAAAGGATTCATAACAGCAAAAAAATAACTAATAAGTAAAAGTATTAATGCAATAAATGTTGTGATGAATAATTTTTCTTTGTACCATGGTGTACCTTCTTTAACTGAACAACTTGGGCAATATTTTTTTTCCTCAGGTATTTTATTTTGTTCCTCATATTTTCTTATACAATATTCACTACAGAAATAATGATCATGGGCAGGAATAGTACCTTTCATTCCACATATTGGGTCTGTTTTATCCATATAACCATCTTTTTAATATTTGAATTGTTGTTTTATAAAATTTTTAGGTCCAGTAATTACAAATCTGACTTATGATAATTTTGTAAAAATTAAAAAAAATACATAGAATAATTTTATATAATTTTTGTATATTATATTTTGCAATTTATTGGCTTGGTGTTGAATAAATGAAAAAATATTTTTTTAAGACAGTAATTATAATTATTTTAATTATTTGTCTAATTCTTAGTTCAATACCAAGTGGCTCTACATATTTAAATAACAACCTATATAGAAATGATAAAGGTAATATTTCAATAAAATCAAAAGAAATGGAAATTTTTTTTTCAGCACCTACAGTTAAATATAATAATAAATATGCTGAAATCAACTTAAAAGAAACAAATTCTTTTATTCTTGCACCTGGAAATCCTATACTTCCTAAAAGTATCATAATAATGAAATTTCATCTAGGAACTAAAATACAAAACATTGAAATTATTTTATCAGAGGTTAAACAATTAACTTTATTAAAAAGTATAATTACTACCCCTTATCCAATTATAAACTCAGATAAAATAGTATTAATAAAAAATAAATTGAAAACGGATATACATAAAACCTCTGATGTATATCCAAAAAAATGGTTTGATTATAAAACAGGTGGAGGATTAGAAAATGAAGAACGCATTACTTTTTTGTCCATTCATTTATACCCGGTTAAATATTTACAGGCATTAGAAAAAATCGAATATGTCGATAAAATAAAAATTAAAGTTGAATATACAACTCCTGAGAATCCAAGAACTTATCCAGATGTTTATGATTTATTAATTATTGCACCTTCTGTATATTGTGATAATCTTGATTTGTTAGTTGAACACAAAAATAATCATGGTGTTTCAACTAAACTTGTAAAAATAGAAGAAATAAATAGCACAGGACGAGATAAACAGGAGAAGATTAAATATTTTATTAAAGAATCAATTGAAAATTGGGGCATTAAATATGTTTTGTTAGTTGGAACTAAAACAAAAATACCTGTTAGATACACTTATCCTATGGATTTGTTATTTGGCAAGATTCCAACAGATTTATACTACGCAGATATTTATGATAGTAATGGTAGTTTTTCTTCCTGGGATTCAAATAATAATAATATATTTGGTGAAAATACTCCATTTTATTCTGATGAAGTGGATCTTTATCCTGATATATCTTTAGGTAGATTGTATTGCAAAGATAATTCAGAAGTTATTAATGTAGTCAATAAAATTATTAGTTATGAAACAAATTTAAACAAAGAATGGTTTAATAATGTAATAATTTGTGGAGGAAACACTCATTATAATTGGAAAGATTATCTTTTCATTAATAATCCAGCATATAAAAAATATTTTGGGGATGGATCTCCCACTTATGAAGGAGAATATATTGGAAATAAGATTTCTGAGATTCTTGTTAATTTCAATTCAGAAAAATTTTATGCTAGTTCGATTCTTCCAAATAGTGATTATAAAAATAAATTAACAAAATCAAATATTAATAATGCGATTAATGATGGAGTAGGTTTCGTATTTCTCATCGGTCATGGTAAACCTTCTGTTTGGTTAACATATCCACCATTAATTGGTTTTATAACTATGCCTTTTCCAAGAGGTTATACAATTAATCAGATTAAATTTCTGAAAAATGAAAATAAATATCCTATTATTATTTTTGATGCATGTTCTTGTGGTGATTTTAAAAAATCTAACAAACCTATTGCATGGGAAGCTGTTAAGTTAAAATCAAAAGGTGCTATTGCATCTTTTGCTCCAACAGCTTTAACAATGGGTTATCCAGGTACATATTGCGAAAAAGGTTATAACAATTTAATAGATCTTGGTATAGCCCAAGCAATAGCTAATGGAACAGAAAAAGCAGGTGATTTGTTAAAAAGTTCAATAAATAATTATTTAAATGTTGTTGATTTTGATAATCCATCTTATTCATCTAATGTTTATGTTGTTCAGATTCAAGAGTTATTTGGTGATTCGACTCTTAAACTTGGTTGATAACAAAATCCATTTTAAATCAAAACCTATCTAAATGGCTGTATTTATGTTCATTGAGTTGTTTTCAATAAAATTCAACAATGAGTTTGATATGTTCTTTAAGTCACAACCCAAGGGTTATAGTAATGTTGAAATGAAATCAGTATAAAAAAATGTAGAGGTATAGGAATTTGAAAAATATTTTATCAGTAAAAAATTAAGTTTTATTTGGTTTTTTCCAAACAATTTAAAGACTTTTAAATAATAAATAATTTAATACCTAATTTATTAGGTGAATTAAATATGCCCAAAAAACCAATTATTATAATTATTGTAAGTTTATTGATTTTAGGAGCAGCAATTGTTTTTGTTACAACTGATTTTAACTCATCAAATGTAATAGATGAAAATAAAATTCCAAATGATAAAAATCCATTTCCTTTGGGAAATATAACCTCTTTTAACGATGCTGTAAATCAATTTTGTTTTGATTTTTTTAAAAAATTAGCTGAAGATGAAGATAATTATCCAAATTTGTTTTATTCTCCATATTCAGTTTTTACTGCACTTGCGATGACTTATGAGGGTGCTAGAAATAATACGGCATTTGAAATGGAAAATGTTTTACATATCGAGCAGGATAATGATTCTTTTCATGAATACATGCAGAGTCTTTACAATTATCTGAATTATAATGATAAATATAATATTTCAACTGCAAATGCTTTATGGCCTGATTTTGGATTTAGTCTTTTAGACGATTATATTAAATTAATTGAAACATATTATGGTGGAAACACATCAGAAATTGAATACGCAAATCCTGAAGAAGCAGCGAGAATTATAAATGAATGGGTAGAAAATAAGACAAATAATCTAATTAAAAATTTAGTCCCAGCAGATGTAATTGATCCTATTTTAACTAAATTGATTTTAACAAATGCTATTTATTTTAAAGGCGTTTGGCAGATTCAGTTTGAAGAAATAAATACAACACTTAGGGATTTTACTCTTTTTTCTGGAGAAACTACCCAAGTTAATACAATGAATTTGATAGGAACTATGGATAAATTTAATTATACTGAAACAGATGAACTGCAAATCCTTGAACTACCTTATGATGGGGGAGATATTTCAATGATGATTCTTCTTCCAAAAGAAGGAGTTAATTTATCAGATGTGATTAGTACATTAAAAACAGAAGACTTTTTGACTTGGATAGAATCAATGAATAAAACAGAACTTGATATTTATTTACCTAAGTTTAAGTTTGAAACATCATATAACCTAAATGATTATCTATGTAGTCTTGGTATTAAGGATGCATTTACATATGCTGCTGATTTTTCAGGTATAGATGGAAAACAGGATTTGTTGATTTCTGATGTTTTACATAAAGCATTTATAGAAGTCAACGAAGAAGGAACCGAAGCAGCTGCTGCAACAGCAGTAATTATGAATTTAAAAGCCATTGATGGTGACGGAAATTCCAGAATTGTTTTTGATGCTGATCATCCTTTTATATTTACAATTAATCATAGTGAAACAAATACAATATTATTCATAGGAAAAATGGATGACCCTTCAAAATAAACCTATTTTTTTATTTTTATTACAGGCGGTTCAAAACAATTTTATTGTGATGATACCAAATCATCCTTTCTTGTTTATTATTTGTCTAAATAGCTGTAATGTTGTTCATTGACTTGTTTTCAATAAACCAGAAAAACAAATAATGTTTAGTAAAAATTGTTTTAAAAATAGTTTTAGGATAATACAAGTAATGATTTTGTTAACTTGTTTTTGGTGGTGTTGATTCTTGTGGATATAAAATTGTTTTATAGACGTGAACATCATTGCATTCTATCTTTTTTTCATAATCCTTGTCTACGAATTTGTATTTGCAGAGTTTTGATTTTATTAAATATTCTTTTATGGACATATTTTCATTATTAAATTCATCTGTTACATCTTCATCTTTGTCATTTACTACAATAATTTTCATATGTGATGTTGTTTCAAAAAAATGAATCAAGCGATTATCAAGATATAGTACTGTGATATAGAAACATTTGTTATAGAATTCTTCTAATTTATTCCTCAATACACCACACCCAAATATATATGTTGGCTTTTAATATATTAAATTTATTATTAATACTAATTCATCCATTTTTGTTCAAAGTTTTTCTGAATGCTTATATTTTTGTTCATTGATTTTTTTAGATAAACCAGAAAAACAAATTTATGGTATGCTTTTTGAGTCTCAACCTAAGGGTTATAGTAATGTTGAAATGAAATAAGCCTTATAATCTTTTATTGCATTTCTTATGAAAATAATTTTTTTTTTTCAATACATTTAAATGAATCTGCGGTATAATAAAGTACAAACTTATTTGGGAGGTTGAAAGTAATATGAAAAAAATATTTTTTGAAATATTAGTTTGTATGTTGCTGATAGGTACTGTTGTTTCGTCAGTAAACGCGGCTGAAAATTGGACTGAGGAACAAAAGTTACTCCCCC
>Ga0209635_10000419_pt1 | contig 28668 bp, 33 predicted proteins | sample DeeMarSWOR230_32_FD_187463 | JGI IMG/M metagenome (GOLD analysis project Ga0209635, IMG submission 187463) | Marine sediment microbial communities from White Oak River estuary, North Carolina - WOR-2-30_32 (SPAdes) (version 2) | ecosystem: Environmental > Aquatic > Marine > Intertidal zone >...
CTATACCTTTGAAAAAATGACCCCCTATTACGCTCTTACTTTCATCACCTAAAACAGCATGCATATGAATTATATACTCGCTATCATCATTGCATATGTTTCCATTTAATGACAGAATTTCAAGAGGTTTTTTGAAAACCTCTTTGATATATTCTCCTTTTTCTTTGAAATATCCTAACTGAACATTTTTAAGTTGCCCTATACCAGATATAATTATTGCTGTTTTAACGTTATATAAATTGCATGCTTTTTTAATTTGTTTATTAACATCCTCATTAGTAAAAAGTCGTAAAAAAATTATATCTTGCTTTTCTTTACTCTGCATAATATCCTTCCTTTAATTTTAGGTAAATAAACTTAATACTTATAAAGATAAATATTAATTAAGTTTTAAAATGTCAAAAAAAGAAGATATAAAAAAAATAGGTGATTTAGTAAAAAATTGTAAAAAATGTATTTTACATAAAACAAGAAATAAGCCTGTTGTTGGTGAAGGTTGTTTAGAAGCAAAAATAATGTTGATTGGAGAAGCACCTGGCTATAATGAAGATATCAAGGGTCGACCTTTTGTAGGAAAAGCAGGAAAGATACTTGATGAATTGTTGAAATCAATTGATTTAAAAAGAAATGATGTATTTATTGCTAATATTCTAAAATGTAGACCACCAAAAAATAGAAATCCTCTAAGATCTGAAATTAATAATTGCAAAAAGTTTCTTGATATGCAGATTGACAAAATTCAACCAAAAATTATTGCGCCTATGGGGGGGTTTTGCTACTTATTATATTTTTAAAAAATTTGATTTAAAAATTGATAAAATTAGTAATATTCATGGAAGAATCTATAATGTTAGCAATATCAACGGTGATATTAGAATAATACCTCTATACCATCCTGCTATTGCCACTTATAATGTAAAAACAAAAAAGATTTTATTTGAAGACTTTAAATTAATAAAAAAAGTCTTTGATGAATGTTAATTGTTCTATTTAATAGCCAAATCTTTTTAGATAGTCAATATATGTTTTATTTTTTGTGAATTAAATAAATTCGAATATACTTGATTCTTCCTGAAAAAAATATAGTTCAAAATATTTAATATCATAAAGGATACCTTAAAAATATTTTCCAAAAAAAACTCAATATTTACTTATAAATAAAGTTATAAAGTATAAATTGTTTTTAGTATTGAGAAATTAAATGAGGGAGGTATATGCTAACTTATGATGTAGTTGTAGTTGGCGCAGGTCCTGCTGGCTCAACTGCGGCAAAGTTTTTATCAGAAAACGGTGTAAAGGTTCTTCTTATTGATAAAAGCAAATTTCCAAGGGATAAACCATGTGGTGGTGGTATACCAATCAGAACATTAAAAAAATTTAAATATATTGAGGAAAAAAATCTTATTGAATCTTATTCATATGGGGGATGTCTCCACTCTATTTCACCTAAATGCATGTTAGAAATTCCAAAAAATAAACCACTTATTGGTATGGTCCTTAGGAAAAAATTTGACTACGGATTAGTAAAATTAGCTATGGATTGTGGTACAACATTTTTTGATGGAAAAACAGTTCAGAGTATAAATATTTTAGATGATAAAGCAGATATCAAATTATCAGATGGTTCAGAAATTGAATCACAAATAGTTATTGGTGCAGATGGAGTTTGGAGCACTATTGCAAAACAATGTAATTTAAGAAGTGCTAATACAGATATTGGCCTGAGTCTTTTTCAAGAGATACCCATAAGCACTGATTCACTTGATAAATATTATACAGAAAAAAGAGTTATACATGTATATTTAAAAATTCAAGGTCTTGTTGGATATGGATGGATTTTTCCAAAGAAAAAACATCTAAATATTGGAATCTGTGAATTTGAACCAAATGCAAACAAGCAAAAAAACAGAAAAAATTTAAAGAATATATTCAACGATTTTATTGAAATTCTAAAACAGGATAAATTGATTCCTAAAAATATAATATATAAAAAATGTAGAGGAGCTGCATTACCTTTAAAACCGATAACAAAAACTTATACAAACAGAGTTATTCTTTGTGGAGATGCTGCTGGATTAATAAACCCAGCAACGGGTGAAGGTATAGATTATGCTATGTCATCAGGTCAGATTGCTTCAGGTGTTATTGTTGACGCATTAGAAGCAAATGATACAAGCTCAAAATTTTTATCAAAATATGAGTTAATCTGGAAAAAAGATTTTGGTAAAGACATAAAAATTTTTTTACGTGCTCAGAATGGATGGAGAACACAAGGTACAAAACTTATTAAACTTGCAAGTAAAGATAAAAAAATTGCAGATGTAGCTATAGAAATAGCAACTGGTAATTTAAGTGTCAGTGAATGTAAATTCCAATTAATTAGACGTTTTTTATTCCTTTATTTAAAAAATCTTTTACATATAAATCGATAATGATTAATATTTTTAGAAAATACTAATAAATATCTCACTTTTTTCACTTAAGAAACAAAAATATTAGTTATATAAATAAAGCTAGTTTTTTAATTATATAGATTTTTAAATAAGATTGTGTTATCATAAGAATATATGGCAAAAACAGGACACTCAAATCAAAGAATAGGTGTGTTTGTGGATGTTCAAAACATGTATTATTCTGCAAAACATTTATACAGAAGTAAAGCAGATTTTAAAACAATATTAAAAGAAGCTATTGCTGACAGAAAACTTATCAGAGCTATTGCTTATGTTATAAAAGCAGATATTAAGGATGAAAACACTTTTTATGATGCATTATCTGAAATGGGTTTTGAAGTAAAATCAAAGGAACTACAAGTGTTTTATGGTGGCGCTAAAAAAGGAGACTGGGATGTAGGCATAGCTATGGATGTGATGAGGTTAGCACCAAAACTTGATACTATTATTTTAGTAAGTGGAGATGGAGATTTTTCAGATTTATTAGAACATGCAAAAAGTCTTGGTTGTAGAACAGAAGTAGTAGCATTTGGTAAAACAACTTCTTATAAACTTAAAGAAGTTGCAGATTTATTTGTAGACCTAGATGAAAACACAAAATATCTATTAAAAAAACGAAAAAAATAAATTATATCCTTTTTCTTATAAACTCTAATAATTCTTCTTTTGTAAAGGGCTTTTTTAAAAAATTTTCCTCAGCACTTGTATCAATGTTACTTTTTGATTTCGGTTTCATAGAAAAAAAAGCTGGTATTTTACTGTTGGGAAAACGAGTGCTGATTAAAATTAAACTAAAATTATTTTCTTTGTCATTTTCCATTATTTCAAATGCCGTTCGATTATTATCAACGGTAACAACTTCTAAATCCTCCTGTTTTAAACAGGATTTAACATTTTCAAGAATACTAATTTCATTATCAACTACCATTATAGTTTTGATTTTCCCACCTGTGATAATATCAGTATTATAAACTTAAACTTTTCCTGTTTAATTATTAATTCATAATTTTAGTAAATTAGACATAAAACTAGTAATATCTTTTATGCCAGGAGGTAAGGGTTCTGGAGAAGAAATATAATATGCTGCAATAGAGTTTGCGAAGAATAAACGCTCATCGATATTAAATTTTAAAATATCTGCGAAAATATTTCCAGCATTCCATATATCTCCTGCTCCCGTGGATCTATATTTATTCTCGATATTTATTGTTGGAATAAAAGTAAATTTTTCGTTAGTACTACATGAGAAATTAGCTGTATGCAGGTCTATTCTAGCGCTAACTTTCTTTTTTAATGAGTTAATCGCTTTTATAGCATCATCAATTGATTTTATTTCAAATCCACTGTAGTAAGATAATTCTATCTCGTTTAATCCGAGAATATCTAAATTTGGATTGGATAGTACATTATTTGTTAGATTTAGAATTTCATTTTTTCTTGATGAGGGATCACCTGTATCAAAAAATGTCTTAATATTGAATTTCTTTGCATATTTAAATGCATTTTCTGCTAAATCTGTACCCCTCTTATTTAAATTCCAATTTGTAACACATAACATATCCGATTTTGAAATTAATTCTTTATCTTTTTCAGTTAAAATATCAAAAGAAAAATCTTTTACAGATCCTGCATCACCTATCATTATATTTGTATGTTTTTTTCCGAATTCTAATGCTGTAGTAATTGCTAATTGCCCATCTATTTTTACTCCTGATAAATCAACTCCTTTTCTACCAAGAAAATAATCTAATAAATACAGACCTAATTCATCGGTTTTACATATCAAATGTGAGCTTAAACCAAGTTTTGCAAGTGCTAAAGCAGTGTTTGATGCATTGCCACCTTGACTAATTTTTTGTTTAATTTCTGGAATATTTCCTCCACCTTGTTTATATATATTTTCAATTTTAGGGATATTATCTTCAAATTCATCAAAAGTTAAAAAATGATCTATAAAAAAATCAGGAAGTAAAACAATGTGATAATCTAAAAGTAATTTTTTGTCAATATCTTTTAACCTATCAATTACTCTTTTTATAAGTTTTATATCAAATTTTGTCATTAAACATAAATAAATAATTATTAGTTTAAAATATTGTTTGAATTTTTTAAATAAGGGGGGCAAAAGAGGGGGCCCATGACACAAGAAGAGGTGAAACAAAAAATTTTATGACCCCCTCCACGTGAGTTTTCTCAATCTAATTTCGTGATTTTTTAACTGTTTTTTTCAGATTTGGATATTGATTGTTTTTTCTTTCAAACCTTTTTATATCATTAATAATTTTTATATTATTCAATTTGTTGTCTCTCCTATTAAATGATTTTTTGTATCATTGCTATTTTTATTAATAATAGTATATAAGTATAACTTATAATAACGTCAAAAATGAAAACTATAAATTTGGTAAAATATCATATATTTTGCTTGTTTCTTAACTATTAATTTATAAATCCAGTTGTATATTCACCTACATATTCATTTACACAAAAATCTTAAATATTCATCAACTACTTAATCTTATTAGAAAAACACAGGAGAGAGGATGGAGTATGGAAATATTTAAAAAGTTAGGAAGCTGGCTATTTTTAATCGGAATTCTAGTATCTTTAATCCTTGGAATAATTATCGGTCTATCCGGCGGCTTTGAGAATGTAACATGGGATACCACACCAGTAGCCGCAATTCTGGCTATACTAGGATTTATAATCGGTATTCTTTCGTTCTTTGCCTTAGGAACTATTACAAATGAACGAGTTCCATCATTTTTAATAGGAGCACTAGCGTTAGTAATTATAGGTGTTACAACAAATATGTGGATGAGCACATGGACATTCGGTAGCTACGAAGGATTAGTTCCCTTCTTCACAAGTATAACTACATGTATGGCAATATTTACAGCTCCAGCAGCTGGTCTTCTTGCCATAAGAGCGATATGGGATGCTGGAAAAAGTGAAGAAGTAGAAAAATTAATACCTAAAATATAAAATAAATAACAAATCTAACTAATCTTTCTTTTTTTAATTTTTTATTTTTTTTTTAAACAAATTTTATCTAATTTCAGTCAAATATTTTAAAACCCATTTATAAAAACTTATGATAGTCATGGTACATAATCCTATTACATACCCTACTAATACCATGAGTATCAAAGTCATTAAATATCCACCGCCTCTTTAAGAAAATAAATCAAATTCAAAGGTTCTTTCATTTAATCACATCTTAATTGATATAGTTTAACAATAACATGTTATTATTTATCATTACTAGTATATAAAACCTTTTAAGAAAAATATCAAAATGTTAAAATATTAGTAAATTTAATATTATAAATAACCTACATTTTGTACATTACAAGACCTGATAGCATTTTTGGCAAGAAATATGTTGATTTTTGAGGCATATGTTCATTTGCCTCGGCAACAGCTTTTAACTCCTCTATTTTAGTGGCATTCATTAAGATAGACATATTATATTTTCCTTCATTAACAAATTTAATAGCTTCTTCGTCAACTCTTGTATATTTAACATGATCTTCGATATTATCCAGATTAATACCCATAAAATATTCAAGTATTATTTTATGAAGAATCGAAACATCAAGAGTCCTCCATGTTTTTGAATGATCATTTGTAAATTTGTCCATTACTTTTTCATTTTTCAATGTTAAAATAAAGAATTTATTTTTCATATAAATTGCAAATTTATGTTGATTGTCTGTTTTTAAATCTGTTTTAATCTTTTTGCTAATAACTTTTACATCCTCCAGTTCATTAACTATTTTTTCTTCAATAATGAAATATTCAGATAATTTTTTCAAAAGAAGTTCTACATTTATATCTGAATTTTTAATCAATCTATGGGTAGGAAAAATTGAAAGTCCTTTATCAAAAATATTTACAAGAACTACCATACGATAGTTAAAAGATGCGTTCTCATCATTTTCTCCTGCTTTTTCTTTTATTTCCTTTGCATAATCAATTGCGGTTTGATATCTATGATGACCATCTGCAATAAATAAAATTCTCTTCTTAAATTCATTTTGTATTTTAGAAATAATATCTTCGTCATCAATTTTCCAAAGTTTATGATTAAAATTATCGTATCCTGTTACATCAGCTATATGTATATCTATATTTTCATCAATTTTTTTCTTAATTTTATCTTCCTTATCTATATAAAGTAGTTGTATTGGTTCAAAATTCGAATTACATGCTCTCATAAGATTTAGTCTATCTGCTTTTGGTTTTGAAAGCGTCCTTTCATGAGCTTTAACATATTTATATTCTGGATCAAGTTTTAATAAAGCAAAAAATCCACTCATAGTTTTTTTCTCATTATTAGTTTTGTATTCAATCCTATATGGATAAATCGCACATTTATCTGACTCTATTAAAATACCTTCTTTTATCCATTTATAATACATTTGTTTAGCTCTAGTATAACGATTATTATTTTCGCTATCATCTGAATATTGTTTTCCAAGTATAAGTCTTACAAAATTCTGTGGATGTTTCTCATATAGTTTTTTTTGCATATCTTCAGAGATAATATCATAAGGTGGAGAGGTAACATCATCAAGTTTAGATATTTTTTTTTGATTATACATTAATCCTTTGAATGGACGAATTTCAACCATTAATTCTGCCTCCAATTTTTAAGTTGTATATAGTGAGTCATTAAATACATTATTAAAAAGAAATATTTTATATCTAATTTAAAAAATATCAGTTAAAAGGTGTTTAAATATGAAATATAGGGATTTACTAACAATTTTTTTGATTATAATTTTTATTTTAATACTTGCTTATACAATAGGAGTTGATAAATCTCTTTGGTTTATTCCATTAATTTTGTTTTTCATTCTCTTATTTATATTTTATAAACTATGGATAGAAAAATAAAATATATTTTCTCCATAACAATATTTAAAATATAGTTGTTTATTAGTTCAGGGAATGATTAAAAATCTTAAAGATAAAGAAGTTCTCAATATTGCAGAAAATATCCTGTTAAATTATAAATTATGCGATTATTGTCTAGGAAGAGTTTTTGCAAAAATTGGTAGTAAATTAACAAACAAAGAAAGAGGAGAAATATTAAGAAAAAATCTTAAAAAATATAAGAAAACACAAGTAAAAAATTGTTGGCTTTGTTCTGGACTTTTAAATGAAATTAAACATTTTGCTGATATTATATCAGATAGTCTCAAAAAATATGAATATGATGACTTTTTGATAGGTTCAAAAATAGATGAAGATATTTTAGAAAAAGAGCAAGATCTGTTAAATTTTACTGGATCAGAATTTGCAGAGTCAATAAAAACTGACATTAATAGAGAAGTTGGAAAGTTATTAGAAAAGAAGCTTAAAAAAGAAGTCAATTTTGAAAAACCATCAATAATGGCTGTTATTGATACATCCTTTGATTCTATAAATTTACAAATTAATTCACTATATGTATATGGCCGTTATAAAAAATATAAAAGAGACATACCTCAAACCAGATGGTTTTGTAAAATCTGTAAAGGTAAGGGATGTAAAAAATGTCATTATACAGGAAAACTATATGATAAAAGTGTTGAAGAATTGATTGCACATAAATTTTTAAAGGAGACAAATGGAACAGGTGAATCTCTGCACGGCTGCGGTAGAGAAGATATTGATGTTCGCATGCTTGGTAATGGGCGGCCTTTTGTACTAGAAATAAAAAATCCTGTAAAAAGAAAATTAAATTTATCAAAAATAGAGAAATATATTAATATTAAAAATAAAGGTTTGATAGAGGTTAATAGTTTTCGTTATTCCAATAAGGAAGAGGTTAATAGATTAAAACATGAAAAATTCAAAAAAATCTATAGAATTGTTTTTAAGGGAGAAAAATCTATAAATAACGAAAAACTTAAAAAGGTTGTTTTGTCATTACGGGGTAAAAAGATAGGCCAATTAACGCCATCTAGAGTTGCTCATAGACGAGCCAATATGCTTAGAGAGAAATATATATACAAATGTAAAATTGAGCACGTAGATGGCAATATGGCAATATTAAATGTAGAAGCAGAATCAGGAACCTACATAAAAGAATTAATATCTGGAGATGAAGGAAGAACAAAACCAAGTATTAGTGAGATGATTAAAAATCCCTGTAAAGTCATTAAACTTGATGTGTTGGAGATCAAGGGGGAATAAAAATTGGTAATAAGATCTAAAGGATTAAGAAGCAAAAGTAGAAAATTACTTACAAAAAAACCTAGAAAAAGAGGTATACACTCTATTGCTAGAGCTTTACAACATTTTGAGGAAGGAACATCGGTTAGTATTGTAATTGATCCATCTGTTCATAAGGGGATGCCTCATACTAGGTATCAAGGATACACAGGAAAAGTTGAAGGTAAACAAGGTTCATCATATTTAATTGGTATATATGATGGTAAAAAACATAAAACCTTAATTGCAAGACCTGAACACTTAAGGAGAGTGCGATAGTGCCTATAGAAAAAGATGTTGCTAGACCTGTATCACTTTCAGAAGTAAAAAATATATTAAAAAAGATTGAAAAAGAAAGAAAAGAATTATTATATGAACAAAAAATTGCACTTGAACATGCAAATAAATTTGCTAAATTACCTGTTAAAAAAATTGAAGATTTGATAAAAGAACTTTCAGAGTTAAAATTTTTAGAAGAAATTCATAAATATAAAATAGCTGATTTACTCCCGTCGACAGAAGATGATTTGAAAACTATTTTTGCTAAGGAAAGAACAACACTTGGGGAGAATGAAATAAAAAAAATATTGGAGATTGTAAAAAAATACAGCTCTGAATAGTTTATGGGGTTATGATTATGGAAGATTATATTTATGTTTTAGATTATTTACCAAAAGGTAGAGCAGATTTACCCCCATTTAAAAGACAACCCTTAGTTTATGGTATAGGTGAAGCTCAATTTACTTTACTAGAACTTGTTCCAAAAAAAGATGCTGTTTTTACTACTGGTGAAAGAATTTATGTTGGTAAAAATCCTGATTTAAGAAAAAAAATTGCAAAAATCAAGGGTAGGGTAAACTATGAAGAATTGACTTCAACTGCTCATGGTGAAATGCCCTATGTCATTTTAGATATGGTTCATAACCAAAGAGAACGTTTTATAAAATTTTTTAACGAATCCCCAGCAATTTCTACAAGATTTCATGTTCTTGAGCTTTTACCAGGTTTAGGTAAAAAAATGATGCATGATATTCTTGAAGAAAGAAAGAAAAAACCTTTTACCACTTTTGATGAAATGTGTGAAAGAATTGATTTTTTAAGAGCACCTGATAAACTAATTGCTAAGAGAATTGAGTTAGAACTAACTGATTCGACTCAGAAATATAGATTATTTACTCGTCCACCTATAACTAAAACTTTTCATTGATATAGCCATGAAGAAAAATCTAGGTCAAAATTTTTTAATTGATAAAAATATAGCTGAGCTAGAAGTAAAACAAGCCAATATTAAAAAAAATGATACTGTTCTTGAAGTAGGTCCTGGATTAGGAATTCTTACAAAAATTTTAGCAGAAAATGCAAAAAGAGTCATAGCTATTGAAATAGATGAAAATTTGATAAATAAGCTTAGAAAAATTCTACCAGGTAACGTTGATATAATTCATGAAGATAGTCTCAATATTGATTTTGAAAAATTACCAAAATTTAACAAAATTGTTTCTAATTTACCTTTTCACATCTCTTCACCAATTACTTTTAAGTTTCTTGATTATGATTTTGAATTAGCTATTCTTCTTTATCAAAAAGAATTTGCTAAGCGTTTAGTAGCCAGTTCTGGAAGTAAAAATTATTCACGTTTGTCAGTTAGCGTTTATTACAAATCAATATGTGAAATAATTAAAACAATTCCAAAAACTTGTTTTAAACCTCAACCTAAGGTTGATTCTAGTTTGGTAAAAATTATTCCAAGGAAATCACCTCCTTTTATTGTAATTAATGAAAAATTTTTTTTTAATTTAACAAAAAATTTATTTAACCACAGACGTAAAAAGATTAAAAATATCTTGAAAAATCTTTATAGTTTAGATTTTAAGAAAGTACCCTATTTAGAAAATAGAGTTGAAGAACTTACTCCTGTGCAGATTGGTAAACTCAGTGATATTTTATTTAAGATATTAAACTAATTCTTACCATTGGATCTTTTTTCATTTTGACTTTTTGTCACAATAATTATTTAAATAATAATAAACAAAGTATAACAATAAGAACCTAGAAATTAGTTAGGAGAAGGCAATGGAGAAGAGAATAATGATTGTTGATGATGATCCAGATATTTTAATTACTTTCAGAGAGGTTTTTGAACATGAAGGATACGATGTTTATACAGTAGATAGTGGGATAGATTGTATAAAAGAAATTGAAAATGGTTTCAAAGGTGTTATTTTAATGGATATTATGATGCCATTTATGGATGGATTGGATACAATCAAAGAAATAATGAAAAAGGGTCTTGAAAAAAATGTTATAATATCCATAATAACAGCAAAAGGAAGCCCTGACAAAGATAAAATAAAAGGATTAGACCCTTATATTATCGATTATATAACAAAACCTATTGAGGTAAAAGAGTTAGTCTGTAATGTTAAAAAATGTTTAAATTTCAAAAAAATCTAAAATAGATTTATGATTAAGACAATATTTTAAATATTTGAATAAAGACTAAATTTTTTTTAACCCTTATAATTTCTACTATATTTTAGATAACTATTTTTTTAAAGATTGTAATAGATTATTTTTATTTATTTAGAAGCACTAATAGAACTTATGTTGAATAGACCTTTTATAATGTTAACAATAACTAGAATTCCTAAAAATATTATCGCATTACGCAACCATAGCAGAAGACGGAGTATACAAGTTGGTTCCCAATTTGTTGGAGATATATTTTCTTGAACTATTTTTAAAACTTCTTGTTGTTTTTCTACACGCTCTATAGCTGAATTAGAGTCTGCAATAGAAGTTGCTGGTAGTAATAACATGATAAGTACTACTGAAATGCTTCCAATTATGATTGTTTTTCTCATTTACAATTTCACCTCCCCTTTCGATTTGATAATAATTTTTGACTACATTAATCTTTTGATAACCAAAATATCACAAAATTTATAATATTTGTTATGTCATAATTGTAAATTTATAGAAGAAATTTTTTAATAAATAAAAAAATTTACATAATTTCTATGAATATTCTTAATTAAAAAATCAGTAAAGCTTAATTATCTCATTTTAAATATTTACAAATCATATTTGTAAAATATGGGCATTGTTTTTTTACTATTTCCAGCCCAGAAAACCAGGAAATGGTAGATATAATAAATATGGAGAGGTAAATCTTGAAAAATCTACCGTTTTGGTTCCCAAAAAAAGATAATTTTGTTTGGTATTTATTACTAATTATCTTTTTTTTATTGTCTCTTGATTTTTGGAGTTGGGGTGTATCTGAACCACTATTCTTAGGTTTACCAGTCTGGATGTGGTATTTATTAATTCTAACTTTATCTTTATCTGGAATCTTTTATATGTTTACTAGATTTTTTTGGAAGGAGGATAAATGATAGAATTTCTTCTCATGGTTTTAATTTATTTTTCTCTACTCATTTTAATTGGTGTAATTGCTTTTAAAAGAACAAAAAAGACACCTGAGGACTATTTTATTGCAGGTCGTACATTTGGTCCAATTATTCTGTTTTTTTCTTTGGCTGCAACTAATTTTTCTGCATTTACATTTCTTGGATTTGCTGGTAATGCTTATAAAAGTGGTCTTGGACAATATGGTATTATGGGATTTGGTACAGCTATTATGGCTATCATGTTTTTTGTTATTGGTCGAAAGATTTGGAAACTTGGTAAAGAAAAAAAATATATTACTCCTCCTGAACTTATTGGTGATCATTTTAATAGTAGATTTTTGCGTTTACTTTTTATGAGTGTAATGATTATTTTTACAATACCTTATCTGGCAATTCAAGCTGTTGGAGCAGGTATTCTAATTCAATATGTTAGTGGTAATATTAGTTGGCAGATAGGTGCTGTGGCTACTATTTTTGTTATTATGTTTTATGTTATCCTTGGTGGTATGAGAGGTTCTGGCTGGGCTGATGTGGTTCAAGGTTTTTTAATGATTTCAGCAATGACTTTTGCTATAATTTTTGTAGCTATTAATCTTGGTGGTTTTGAAAATGCAAATCTCATGGCGTATAATGCAAATTCTGTTTTGTTCACTCGTCCTGGTGGCGGAGAATATTTCACAATTCAGATTTGGTTTTCATTCATGTTGTTATGGTTATTTGTTGATCCTATGTTTCCTCAACTTTTTACCCTTTTTTATACAGCGAAAAACCAAAACTCTTTAAAATTTTCTATGATATTATATCCAATCATTGTTACATTTTTCTTTTTGTTCCCTGTACTTATTGGTGTTTGGGCGCATGGGGCAGGTATTTTAATTCCTATTGGTCAGGAGGATATGGTACTTCCTATGATGGTTGAGCAATTTACTCCATTTTTTATTTTTGCTTTTGTTATGACAGGCGCATTGGCTGCTTTTATCTCAACTGCAGACTCACAGCTTCTTACATTATCTACGATGCTGTCCCATGATTTACTTGGTTTAAAGAAAGGAAGACGAGAAGTACTTTATGGAAAAGTAGTTATTGTGTTATTATCTTTATTTGCTATTTTGTTTGTTATTGGAGGTTATAATCCTAATGAGGGAATCATGGGTACCCTTGTGAAAACAACATTTTCTGGTCTTGTTGTTTTGTGTCCAACTACTATTGCTGCTTTATATTGGAGGAAAGCTACAAAAAATGGGTGTATACTTAGTATTTTGATTGGTGAATTTTCTATTATTTTATTTCACTATAATTTTTTACCAGATTTTGGTTTCTTACCAGGCATATTAGCTTTAATAATTTCTACGGTCGTACTTGTAACTATTAGTTATCTTTTACCAAATAAACATAAAGATAAGTTGAGGTGCACAATATAATTAATTTATAATTATTCTTTTAAAGGTGGTTTATAACCATATTTTTCTATAATGAATCTTTCACTTTTAGCAACTAAATTTATAGTTTCATCGTCATAATAAAAACTACTATCATAATGTTCGGATTTAAAGGTCTTATTCTTAGCGCTGTCGTAAATAAATTTTATTTTATCTTCATCAAGATTATATCCAACTTTTTTTAAGACATTGACTAAATCATCTTCAAGTGATTCATTTCTAATGATAAAATCTAATAAATTATTTGTTTTATCAAATTCTTTTAAATCATCATAATTCCTAAGTTTAATTTGGTTTTCTTTAAGGAAAAAATCTCTATGATAAAGTCTACAATAACGATAGGTCATTATTCCTACAAAATTACTGAGACTGTTTTTTGAATAACCCTCGCCTATATCGCTCTTTCTCTTATGATCATGCATTAATTTTATCCATTTTCTAAAACAATCAGGATTTTTATAATCCTGATATGTCATCTTCCAAAGATTAACCGGTTTTTCAAGTTCATTTTTGATATCATAAATTCTTCCTAAAGCAAACGCATTTAAAATCGTGTATAAACTACGACTAGTTAAACTATTTTTTATACTACCCTTGCCACTACACCCAAATGCCCATAAGGAAACATACCATTTCCAAGGATTCCTAATGGAACCAACGATAAATTTATCTGTATTATAATTCCGTAAATATTGATGTTTACTTTTTTGCGATCCACCAACACATTTAGAAAGTAGAAAAGAAATATGCGTACATCCAGTTTTTTGCAATTGTAAATAAATTAACTTATCTGTTATAAACAAAATTTCAACCAACAATCTGAATTTAAAACTATTATTAAAAAGTTACCTAGAGATGGATTTTAAAATAAGATAATCCTGTTATCAGTATCTGATATTCAAATAATTATTTTTTAACCAATGCAAAATAGGTATTAATAACCTGATAACTAAATAATGATAAAAGGTTAATTTTTCAGTTTTTGAAAGGTATTTATATATTTTGTGTATTTGATTGTGTTAATTGTTATCATTGTTGATGAAGATTATTGACAATAATTCTTTTTTTACTTTTGTACAAAAACAAAATACATTCAATGATTATTACATTTTTTTACAAATTTTACAGAGAAACGATTAAATATCCAAAATAATTTATTATTTAAAGGAGGAAAGAGTATGTCTATAAATAAGATATATAAGAAAGGATTTGTAGTAGGAATAATATTACTATTAATCTGGGTGAATTTTGGTTTTTCTGCTGAAATGATAGTTAGAGAAAAAAGTCAGATCACGCTTTTTAGTGGTAGTTTATTAGGTTATGTTAATGATACATCTGGGAATCCTATTAAAGGAGCATTGGTAATGGTATTTTTCCATGATACATTTAGGTTAGATTTTAGTGATGAAAATGGTTTTTATCATGTTAAAAGAATCCCGATATGCTTTTGTATGAAAGAAGTTGTTTGCTCTAAGAAGAGTTATAGATCAGAGGAGGTATCACTTGCTATTGTTGAAAATACTGTTTATGATTTTATATTGACAAAAAAAACCACAGATTTTGTTATTTTTAGAATTTTTAATCTAAAAAATACACTAATGTTAATAAATATTAACCAAAAATAATAAACCTTAACCAAAAACAGTATTATTATTTTTATTTCAATTTAACAATGTAAAGGTTCATACTTAACAGAATAACATTAAAGACTAATGATTTTATATTAACCAATTTGGTAATAGTCTTAAATCTTTTTTAAATAAACCATGAATAAAAATCAATATCTGTTGTTTTTACTATAATATTGTTTTTATATTATTTTGTTAACAAACTTTTTTATCATAAGGTTTAAATCAAAATACTTCATACCTTTTCCATAGGGAGGACCAAAATATGAGAAAAATATTACCATTTTTAGTAGTAAGTATTTTAGTTCTATCTGGACTAGGAGCAGTTGCAATAAACAATGAGAAATCTGAAGCACTAAATACAGAACCGCCACTTCCAGCATATATTAATTTTCTGATAAAAGGCGGATTTGGTATCACAGCCATAATAAAAAGTGATTATCTTTATGAAAATACAGGGTATATTCATATTATTACGAACGGTCTTTTTGGTATTAAAGAATATGATATTGACTTACCTGATCCTATTCCTCTAGGTAGTACTATGGTAGTTAAAACAGGTTTAAACAATCTTATATTCGGTTTAGGACCTTGTACAATACACATATTCATATATTTATACAATGATAGTCATCCACCTGAAGGACAAATTATGAGATATGGATTTATGTTTGGACCTTTTATTCTATTACTTCCTATTTTTGAACAGATCTAATTGAATCTTAGAACACTAAAAAAAACCTCTTTTCTTTTTTTCTCCTGATAAAACAAGAAGCCAATAGAATTTTAAAAAAGATAAATGGTGTTTAATTTATTGTTTTTTATCTTTTTGTTGCACATAACAATTGTTAAGGAAATATTTAAATTAAAATATTTTATTAAAAACTTGAAAAAGATATATTTGAGGAGGAAAAGAATTGATATGCATAAAATTAAAATAGTAATAGTTTTTGGGCTGGTAATAACATCGACACTCTTATTAGGAACAATATCAGCTGATGAATCTCAGGAACCACTGGTTACTCGGATAGTTGAACTTCCGATTTATAATGATTATTCTCCACATGGTTTACCTGATTTTGATCAGAGACAAGATCCGACTTGGTATTTTAGAATTCCTCTTATTGGATTATTAATACCTACATGGTGTGGTCCAACTGCAGCAGCAAACCTATTGTGGTATTTAGATTCAAAACATGAAGATGGAACAGTTGGTGATGGAGTAAATAATTGGGATTTAGTACCAAATGGTAACTATACTTATTATTCTAATGACGATTCTCATACGAAAGTGGTTGAATACCATGCAGATGATCACACATGGGAAAGCACGGAAAATGATGGTGAACCAGCAGTTGCACATGATTTAATTGAATGTATTGCTGATCGTTCAGGAACTGATGATGGTTGGGGTGGAAATACTCCAGAATCTATAGTAGAAGGTTTAACTATTTGGATTTCAGATCAAAGTTTATCAGGTTATTACAATGTTAATCTTATTCATAAACCTGATTCAGATGATATAAAAGTTGCAATTCAGAATGGATATGGAGCTATGATTTATTGTGAACCATGGGCACATCCATTTTTGTCATGTACTGCCCCTCATTATTTAGCAATACAGGGATATATTCAAACTGGAGATATTCAAACTGGAGAAATCAAACAAATATTAATCAGAGATCCTGATGATTGTCCTGAATGTGATCCTGAAAAATATAATAATGCAGAGTATGTAAACCTTTCAATTGAATATATAAATTCTTCTTATATACCCGATTTATCAAATTTGATGATTGAGGATTATCTATGGAATTTTTGCTTGCATCAGCCAGCAGATGCCTTTGTAACTTATTTAATAGTAATCGAAGAAACATAAAACAATATCTTCTTCTTTTTTTTCTGCTCTGTAAAACAAATAAAACTTATTGGTTAGGATGGGTATGTTTATGTGTAAAAGCTAGGATTAATAACCAACTTTTACCCTTATAAAACATTAATTATATCTAATTTATTTTTCTAAATCTTTTTTCATTTGTTCAAACTGTTCTTTTGTAATTTCTCCTTTTGCATATCTTTCATATATTACTTTTATTGCATTGTTTATTGGTGAAATTTTTTTTCTAAATTTATAATATGTTAAAATAGTAAGGATTGTGAAAACAATGAATAATATAAAAAAAATCCATACTATTACTCCAAGTATAGTTGTAAACATTGCATAAGTTTCGTAATCCATTTTAGTATATTGGAAATAATTTGTAAAAGTTATTATAAAAATAAAAAACAAACTTATAAATATTAAAGCTATAATTCCATAAATCTTTGGTTTTTTATTATTATCTATCATTTTTTTCCTCCCTTATACTTAATATTAATAAATCTTAATTATTGTTAAAAACATTTCTAAAAAGTAACCACAATTATTATTTTAATTTCAATTTAACAATGTAAAGGTTTATGCTTAACAGTATAACATTAAAGACTAATGATTTTATATTAACCAATTTGGTAATAGTCTTAAATCTTTTTTAAATAAAACATGAATAAAAATAAAATTCTGTTATTAAGTATTGTTAAATAAAAGAAAAATTTATTGAATTATCGTATAATTTGACTAATCCATAGAACATTCTTCTAAAAAATTTAAATCCATTTGAACTCTATCAGATGCAGTATTATTTAATTTTTTACTACCAAAAATTCCATAATCTTTATCATAACAAAAATAAACAATAACATTGCATAAATTTTCTTGAGCCATTGATATAGCATCAGAAAGATCTTCGTCACCACAAACTAAAATAAAAACATCTGCTACTCTTTTTTGAGACATTTTCACTAAATCTAAAGCAATAGCAACATCAACCCCTTTTTGTCTTTTAATATCAAAATTTTGTTTACAATTTGGACAATATACACTGTCTAATCTAACTCTACCAACAGGTACAAACTCATGGTTCTTAATTCTATTTATTGCATAAAAATATCTTTGTTTTCTGCTATATGCTTCTTCTTCATCCTTTGTTGGATTTGGGCTTTTATAAGGATTTGAATGATAAATCCTAGTACGAATATGAATCATATCATGACATAATTTTTTAGAAAATTTTTCAAAAGATAATTTTTTATGTTTTATCTTTTGGAAATAATTATTTATCATCTCAAAATATCCACAATCAATCACAATTACGGCTTTTTTATCCATTTTTATCACTTAATAACATTTTATAATTTTAAATTACTTTAAAAAAGTATTTACGACCGCCGTTCAATTATGAACGACGGTTAACAAAACACTTTCGTTATTATCTAACGAAAGGTAACATAACAATAATATCTATATAATCTCTAGTATTTATAATTTATTGTTTAAGTAATATTTTAATTATTAACAGATAATAAATTTACCAAACATATAACTTGTGTTCCAAATATTAAACCTTCTTTTTGATTTTACGATAACGAAAAAACAAATAAATACCAACAATTAAAAAAGCAACCCATATATTAACAAAAAAACTTAAAACAAAAAACATAACCAAAATAACCAGATCAAAAACATACGGGTTCAACATCCAAACACTATTCAACAAGATCACCCCTTAAACTATCCCAATCAAAACCCATATCATTCAAATATTTAGCAACAACAATTTCGCTTTTCTCCATATCTTTATAATATTCCTTTCCAACCATATTTTTCCCTCAACCTATTCTTCTAAATCTTTTTTCATTATGTTTATATTTTATGATTATTTGCCTGTTCTTATAGGGCTTTTATTATTCCAAGTTTTTTTTGTTGCTTTTTCCCACTTTTCAATCATATCATCAACTAAAGGTTTTAAACGATTTATAACTAATGGAAGTTCGCCAATTGATAATGTATTTAATCGGTCTATAAACACACTTTCAATTTCTCCCTTCCAATTTTTTTTAGCACACAGCATTAATAATATTTCTGGATTTTCATTCATAACTTTAATCATTTTATTATCTAATTCAGCCATTTTTTCCCTCAAATTTCTAAAACTTCAAACTCAAAATTGCATCTTTCAACATAATAAAAATAATCTAAGGAAGTTTCATATATAGTTTTAGTAAAAGTTTTGTTATATGTATTGGGAAGATCATTAATAAATATAGGAGTCAAACTATCCTTGTCAGTCCATAACAAATTATTATTGGCATCGTAAAGATTCGTTATAATCCTTAAACTTATTTGCTTTCCAGCATTATTTACAACTGTAGCTTGAATTTGATAATTTACGTTGAAAGGAATATCTGAAAACGCTTCATGATAAAAACCTTCATGGCTTTCTTGTCTACCACCATCTATCCAATGTGTTGTTGCTACAATATTAGTAATTGTTATACCACTTTTTTGTGATGATTCATCACATCCACATAAACCAACAGTAATTAGTAAAACAATTATTCCAATTATTATTAGTTGTTTTTTCATTTAATCCATCAAACTTATTTTTCTATTCATTTAACCTCCCCATTCGAAATAGTCTCCCCAGTAACCCATGTCAAACAATATATCTACCACTCCATTTTCAAAGCCAAATTGAATACACCACATATCTCCATACATATTAACATCAAAGATGTCGCAATCTGCAGCTAAAAGACTACTCCAAGCTTCGTAATACTCTTTATCAACAAGATATTGTAATCCTTCAATTACGTGGTCTCTACATCTTATATAATCGTAATAATAAGAATTATTACAAATGTCATCGTTTCTATAAATTAAATCCCTATGAGCTTCAAATTGTGGTTGACTATAATTCAAAATATAATCTATTTCTGTCTGTGAAGTATCATGATTATATGCATTGGCACTACTTGTAGAGGGCAGTTCATCTACAAAGTCAAATGCAATACTCTTCATTGCTGTTTCAAATTTCTCCTTTAACAAAGATGTATCTACTTTTTCTGACTCCAAATCATTATTAGAATTATCAGATGTTTCTTCATTACATCCACTTAATCCAACAGTTAGAAGTACTACAATTATTCCAACTACTATAAGTTGTTTTTTCATATTTTTTCCTCCCTTTCTTACAATTTTAAATCATCTATCCCAACTATGATTAGGTGTTTTTTTATAATTAACCTTGCATTATTTTCATCTTACAAAAGGGGCATTCAACATATGGTTTATTTTTTATTGAGCCGGCTAACCCCCAAGCTGGAACTATTAACCATTTGAGAGAATTATCTAATGCACTATCACGAAATTGTTCTTTGGTTGCTCTAGGAAACCATTTCTCACAATAAGGGCATTTAATTTTTATTACATTTGGATTATTCATTAATTCTTCTAATATTCTTCTACGTTCTTCATTAACACATTCCTCTGAGCAAAAATTTTTGCTACCTACAGTAACACTACACTTAAAAAAGGATAACTTTCTTCCACAATTAGCACATTTCACCATTTAATTTCCTCCCTTTCTCCAAATATTGAAACTAGTAATAATTTATAAACTTCTCCATAACAATTGTTTAAAAAGAAAAAAAAATTTTTTTAATTTATATGTCATGTGGTTCTCGAGATGGAGTCCAATCAATATTAAACCAAAGCCAAAAATTATTCAATTTACCCCAGATTAATTTAGGTCCAAAACCTATCCAATTATCATAATAATTATTTACCCATTTATTACGAAATGGTAAATTATTTGATACTGGTTTAGTAGAAATGAAATTATTTTGTCTGATTGTATTTGAACATTAATGATGATTTCTAAAGTCAATTCCTCCATTATCTGAATTGTTCTTGAAAATATTTCTGTAGATGTTATTATTATCTGATGATTCATATATCGCTATCGTACCACCAAAATAATCATTATCAATTTAAATAGTTATCTAGCCTTTAGTTACTGTTGCAAAATAATTATCAGGATGTTTCTGCGAGCTTAGTTTTACTGATTCGATTTCTTCTATCACTAATCCTGCTTTGGTTATATCTTCTATAAATTCTTTTTTGCTATACAAATGGTAGAAACGTGGAATATTTAAACCATGTTGTCTCCAATATATATCGATATCCCCGAATTCTGATTCACTAATTTTGGTAAACCATTTTTTAAAAAACAGTTTTCTGTATTTATCCTGCCATCTAGACCAAACACTGATTAATGCTTTACCATCTTTTTTTAAGATTCTTTTTAATTCTTTGAGTGATTGTAAACGTTTTTCTCTACCTTTTATATTATGTAATGATGCTATGTAGAGTATGGCATCTACTGTTTCTTCTTTTATTGGTATATATCTTACATCAGAATGTAATAGAACGGCATTTTTTAGATTTTTTTTTAATAATTTATTTTTAACTATGCCAAGAAGTTCTTTTGATATATCCAATCCTATTACTTGTTTGTAATGTTCTGCACATATTATAAGATGCCTTCCATTGCCACATCCCAGATCAGCTACTGAGTCTGTGTGTTTTAAGGATTTTATAAAATTTATGCATTGTTTCCATGGTTTATTTCTTGTTTTATCAAAACTTTCTGCAATTAGATCCCATGTTTTTTGATTTTTTTCTGTATTAATATCCATCATTTTTTTATAAGATATATAATAAAAAGATTTTTTATTCTATGTATATTGCAGGTCTAAGTGGTGTAGCAAATCTTGCTTTATTTGCTGGATCGTAAATGTTTTTATCATCAGATGAATAAACATTTATTTTTGAATTTAACTGTTTTTCAAGGAAAGACAAAGCATTTTCTATGTATGTCTTTTCATCTAGTTGTATCATATATCTTCTCCTGTCAACATCATTAATTTTTTTAATTTCACTTAAAAGTTTTCCTGCATAGTTGGATACATCTTTTACTTGTTTTTTAAGCTCAGGGTCAGAAACGGCTGTTTTCATTAGATTGTTCATGTTAAATTTGTTTTCTTTTTCCAGTTCCAGTGCTATTTTTATTAATTTTTGCTTCCATTTTGCTGAGGTATAAAGATTCAATTTTTTTGGTTTAATTTTTGTGATTTTTAATATTTCATTTACATCCTCAATGACTTTTGAAAGTAAATATTCACCCACTTCATCTTTTTCAAATACTGCTTTTGGATTAAAAACTGGATATTTTTCAAGTGTGACAAAGGATTTTTCACCAATTATGCTCCAAAGTTCTTCTGCAAGATGTGGTGTGACAGGGCTCATGAGTTTTATCCAATCTGATATGGTTTTTTTAAGTAGTTTGATATTTGCCCCTCCTCTGTTTATATACCATTGTAAATCTTTTTGGAATTCGAAAAATATTTCATTTGTCACAGTTCGAAGATCATATATTTCAAAGGCATCAAGTGTTTTTTTTATTGTTTTATTTATCATGCTTTTAAGCCAATTATCAAGATTTTCATCTGTATTGTCTTTAATTTTGTCTACTTGTCTTACAAGTTTCCAAATATTTGCAATCCTATTTTTGTATTTAGTAACAATCTCTGTGTCCCATTCTATATCAACAAAGGGTGACCCGATATGTGTATAGTAAAGGCGCATTGCATCCACACCATATATTGTTGCTGCTTCTGTTATGTGTTCTGCTCCACCTTTAGATTTACTTATTTTTTCTTTTCCTTTTTGAGTGACCCACCAATGAACAAATATACCCTGTGGCCATTTTTCTTTTGGCATTATCGCAACATGATTCATTAAAAAAACTGGAAAATGAACGGTTTTATGCTCTTTCCCTCCTAAATTTATATTCACTGGATACCAATAATCAAAATCATTTTTTATCTCCGTCCATATTTTATTTTTTGATTTACCTCTTCCTAAAAATATGTAATCAAAGAATTCTTCGGTCATTTCGTCAGGTTTTATCTTTCCTTCGTTAACGTATTTTGATATTATGTAATAAGCTGGGTAAAGTGTTGAATCAGAAATTGGTTCTATTATCCAACCTTTTTTAAAAGGAAACTCAGTCCCTAACCATGATCCTTTTCTTATACATGCCCGGTCATCAAACCAGTCAAGAACTTTTGGTATTTCTTCTTTGTATTCTTTTGGATAGATATTCATAGAACTTGCATGGTTTTTTGACTCCTCAGTCAGATTTTTATCACTATATTTTATAAACCATTGATCAGGTATCTTTTTAATTACTACTTTATCACCACTTCTACAGATAACTTCTTCTGAAAATTCACGCATCATAACAGCATTATTTTTGTTAATAAGTTCGTTTTTGACCTCATCTTTTATATCAGATATTTTTATTCCTGCATAAATTCCACATTTTTCCTTCAAATAACCAGTGTGAAATTCTTTTTTATAAACAATCTCAGTAGCCCTATCTAGTTTTTCTTTTTCATTTTGACTTTTTATTCCTAGTTCATCGCATACTTCTTTTGCAGGATTTGTACCAAATCCTTTAACATCAATAATGGTTATAGGATCAATATTTTCACCAGATTCAACTAAGGCGATCCAGTCATATGGAGCATGAGCAGGCACAGACATAACAATGCCTGTTGCAACATTTGGATCAGCAAATGATCCTGAGAGTATAGGAACTTCTCTTTCAACCAATGGTATTTTACAAGTTTTTCCAATTAAGTTTTTCCCAAGTACTTTTTCATTAAGTAATTTAACATTATCTATTTGATATGAAATTTTATTTACACATTCTTTTGAACAAATCCAGGTTTCATTATTTATTTCTACTTTCTCATATTCAACATCTGGATTAATCCACATATTAGTAACACCAAAAATAGTCTCAGGCCTAAGAGTTGCAGCAGGTAATATAGTTCCATCGTTCATTCTGAATTTTATAGTTGTAAATTCAAGAATTTCTGCTGAACCTCCTTTTAATATGTCAGTTTCTGATTTATCTACTGCAACTGGACCACAATTAGGACAAAAAGGAGCAAAATGTGGTTTTTGTAAAAGTAAGTTATTTTCTTTTAGTTTGTAAAACTGCCATTCTATGAATTTATTGTATCCTTTACTTATCGTGCTCATCAATCTTGAATAATCAATTAAAAAACCAAATCTTTTCCAATAATCTTCAACATAAACTTTGCTGAAATAATTAACAACTTCAAATGGATTTTTCAATTTCTCGATATCTTTATTAGTTAATCCATTCTCTTTTAACGATTTTATGGTCACTTGATCTTTCCGTTCAACTTTTTTTGCAAATCCTATAGATGGTATTCCTGAAGCATGAAAACCAGCAGGAAAAAATACATCATATCCTATCATTTTTTTATATCTAGAAATAACATCACAATAAGTAAATCCTCTCATATGCCCAACATGTAAATAACCTGATACACCAGGGTAAGCAAAATGAATAAAGAATTTTTTATTATATTTCCTTTTTGATTCAAAAATTTTTTTTTCAAACCATTTTTTTTGCCATTTTTTTTCTATATCCACATAATTATAGATTTTTCTATCCATAGATTGTCTTTTTTGAAATGAAAAACGCTTTATTAAATGTTTTTTAAATAACTAAGCAAATATAAAGAGTATTATAAACTAAATTAAAAAAATATAAGCTAAAAAAATAATTAAAAATTTAAAACATCAATTGAAAATTTCTTAATAAATATTAGAGTCGCAAAACTAACCTAATTATCATAATATAAAAAATTATTCTTCTTTTACAAGCTCTTCAGTATTTTCAACTTTCGTTGTCTTGTTTGGGATAACTCTTCTTAGTTTAGCTAATCCGGCTTTTAATTTTGAAAACCTTGATATTTCTTCTATTTCTTCAGATTCGTTTTTTTCTTTTTTTCTAATTTTTATTCTTTTCAAGATAAAAGACTTTTTAGATTTTATTTTTAATTTACGTTTTTTAATGTCTAAATTTTCAAGTTTTCCTTCATTATTAAACCTAAATCTAAAAGTAACGGGATTTATTGGTTTCCTAATAAACTCATCCTTAATCTCAGTTTTAGGCTCTAAATTTTTAACTTCATCCTCGAATATAGGTTTATTTATTTCATCTGTATCTTCAACAGGTAAAAATTCCTCTAAAGTTTCAGTTTCAGCATCAATCAGTTCTTTATCTAATTCAATTTTGTTAATAACAAAATTTTCAAATTGTTTTTCAAACTTTTTAATTTCCTCAAATAAATCATCTATTTCATCAAGTGTGTTTGTATTAGAAGCATTTTTACTTTGTTCTAAATTAAGCTTTCCCATATCCCCTTTTTAAATTATAATTTAATTTCTCCTCGCAACATTTTATCATTTATTGCATATAAATATATTGTGTTATTTTAGATTTAATATTACAAACAAACTAGCTGAAAAAATTTTTTAGAATCATAAAAAAAAAATGTGTTTATCATTTCTTCTTGTTTACTACTATTCTAATTGGAATATAAGCTAATAATACTGCAATGTATAACCATACTAATAAACCAGGTAACCAAGGTGCAGTATCAAAAACATTTAATTTTATACCCATGACAAAAAGAAGAGCTATGAAAACTCCCATAAGAGCTTCTCCAGCAACAAGACCTGCTGTAAATAATAAACCAGTTCTAATTACCTTTTCTTTTGGTTTCACTCCTGTCTGCTTTATTGCTAGTTCCCAATCAGATATTTCTTCTTCTTTTGAACCATATTTTTTCTTTAACATTTTATCTGTAAAATGCCTAATTACTCCACCAGCAAATATTGGTATTGATAATGTAAATGGCAAATAAATTCCAATTGCAACGGGCAATACAGGAAGATTTATCAGTATTAGTACCACCGCCAAAGCCATTCCTACAATTATATAAGGCCATAACATCTCTCCGCCTAATACTCCTTTTACTATTCCTTTCATCAAAAATGCTTGAGGTGCTGAAAGTTTTGCACTTCCAATTACATATGCTTGATGTAAAATTCCTATCACCGGCCCCACTACAAGTGAAACAGCAATTACGCCAAAAGTCATAGAAATTTGTAGTTTCTTTGGAGTTGCACCCAACATCTGCCCACAAGCCATTGATTGTAGAAGATCACCAGATATTGAGCCCCCAATACATATTACTGCTGAAATAAAAATTGCTATAGCCATTGCTTCTGGACTGGTTACACCTAAAATCAACATTACGAGACTTACAATAAGTAATACTGTTACCGTTACTCCTGAAATCGGGCAATTTGATGAACCAACCAATCCAGTTAAATAACCAGCTAGAGCACTTGCTAAAAATGCAAATAGTATAGTAATAACAGCCATTAATATCGAAAACTCAATCATACTGGTAAGCCACATATAAACAATAAATATAGGAATAGTCATTAACACAATAAGAGTAAAAACCAATTTGTAACTAAGGTCTTGATCTGTTCTTTTTGTTGTTTTTACCTGTCCAACTCTTATACCAATAACCGCCTCTCTAACACTATCTGCAAGGTTAGTTTTTATTTTCCATATTGCCCAAAGTCCACCAATTAACATTGCCCCAACCCCAATATACCTTATTTGTTCACTCCAAACAAAAAAGAAACCATCCATTGGTGTTACTATACCAGCGGGCATACCGCTTGTAAGTAACACAAGCGGAGTTATTATAACCCAACCTATCAAACCTCCTACCAATATATAAGAAGCAATCTCTGGTCCTATTATCCATCCTACACCCAATAAAGCAGGTGATGTTGTTAAACCACCGTATAACCATCCTTCTCTTATTTTTCCGAATATATTATATTTACCGATACTACCAATGCTTTCAATAGTTCCGCTGAAAATATTTAGAGCTGATTCGCCTAATTTATATAAACCGGAAACTAAAGCTCCAATCAAAAGCCATATACTACTTATTCCACCATCCTTTTTTCTTTCAACAGCAGTTTCGCCCCCAACAGTTGTCGTTAGAACCGCAGCAACAGCTATTCCTTCAGGAAAAGGAAGATCTGTTTTAACTACAAGTGCACGACGTAAAGGTACCATCCAAAGTACACCAAGAATGCCACCCAATAGAGATATTATAGTTGTTTCAAGATAATGTATCTCAGTCCATACACCAAGTAAAATAATTGCAGGGATAGTAAATATCACTCCTGCTGCTACACATTCTCCGGCTGAGGCACCCATTGTAGCTAGATTAACTTCAAGAATAGTTCCTTTAAAAGGTTTCAAAATAGCTAAAGCAACAACAGCACCAGGAATAATTGCAGAAACAGTCATACCAGCATATAATCCTAAATAAGCATTAGCTGCACCTAAAATAACTGCAAGTAAAATACCAACTAAAATTGCTTTTATAGTTAGTTCAGGTATAGATTTATTTGAAGGAATATATGATTTAAAATCCTCGCGATTACTCATCTTATTGTATTATATAATTATCTCTATATTAAAATCTATTGTAATAAACTTCAAACTATAAAAGCTTTAATAGTTGTAATCTATATAATAAAATTATAGAGGATATTGGATTGGGATGAGTAAATGAAAGATCATTCTTTTATAGACGAAGAAGAACTTGAAGAAAAAACTGAAAAATTAAAAAAACTTGAACAAAAGCTTGTTGAAACTGAAAAAAAACTAAATGAACTTAATAAAAATCTAGAACAAAAAGTTATTGATAGAACTGTTGAAGTAAATAAGTTACTCATACATAAATCAATGTTTATTGATAATCTTAGTCACGATCTTGGTACTCCTTTAACTCCACTTAAAACACTTCTTCCATTAATAAAAGAAGGAGTTAAAAACCCAGAAATTAAAGAGATGGTTGAAACTTGTATTAGAAACGTTGAATATATATGTCGTGTTGTTAATAACACTAGAGAATTAGCTGAATTGAGCTCCATAAATTTATTATTAAAAAAAGAGAATTTAAGTGATATTATAAATGAATTATATAAAAAATATGAGGTTGTTTTTAAAAGTTGTAATATAAAAGTTCAAAACAATATCGATAAAAATGTTTTTGTAAAAACTGAAAAAAACAGACTGATTCAAGTATTTGATCATATTATATCAAATGCGATAAATAGTATGATAAAGCAAGGTGGAATATTAACATTTGAATCTAAAAATGTTACTAAGGAATCAGAACATTTTGTTCAAATTTCTGTGAAAGACACAGGAGTTGGTCTTACACAAGAACAAGTTAATCGGATATTTGATGATTTTTATAAAACAGATGAATCAAGACATAAGTTGGATTCAACCGGTCTAGGTCTTACAATTTGTAAGAATATCATTGAAAAACATAATGGAAAAATATGGGCAGATAGTCATGGTAAAGGAACTGGTGCAACCATTTATTTCACAATTCCATCTTCTGAAATTGTTTTTGATAGGAGTTTCTTATAAAAACATTTGAAATAAGAAAATATCTAATTAAAGAACTTTATGTTACAAATAAATAACCAGACATATATCAAATTATACAATTTTATAACTGAAAACCTTTTTTGAATTTTAATATATTTATTAATGAAAAAACATATCCAATTCAATAATCACCTGCATAAAAGACTATAAATAATGCTTTTTTATTTGACGTTTTTGGGAGAGGCAGAATTATGCTGGAATAT
>Ga0209635_10000420_pt1 | contig 28628 bp, 24 predicted proteins | sample DeeMarSWOR230_32_FD_187463 | JGI IMG/M metagenome (GOLD analysis project Ga0209635, IMG submission 187463) | Marine sediment microbial communities from White Oak River estuary, North Carolina - WOR-2-30_32 (SPAdes) (version 2) | ecosystem: Environmental > Aquatic > Marine > Intertidal zone >...
TTGAATATCAACAGATTGAATTTCCCGCTCATCCACCCTCCGAAAAATCTCTCGCCTCACGAAATGATCTCCTGTTTATTGTGAGAAGAGAAGGAGAGAAGGAAAATCAAACCAGACGGTTCTTACAACAGCATGGATTATTATATATTCAACATCGCTGGCAGGTAGATCCGCAATATTCCATACTAGACTGGCTTCGAATTCAAATTCCATTATTGAAGGATAATGGCATTATAATTCTGGGGGAAGAAAAACTTCAAAGATATAAATTAAAAAGAGGTATCCCGAAACTTTATTTTAGAATCAGTTGCCAAGCAAACTGGATACAGATTCAATACCAACTGCGTATCTTTAAAACTTCCTTAAACATTCCTGATTTTCCACAACAAATAGCTAAAAGTAAAGGTTATCTCAAATTATCTGATGGTAGTCATGTTTATTTTGGAGAAGATTTACTAAATCGAATATCACGATTTATAGAAATAACTAACGCAACATCTTCTAAAGGATCTGAAAAAATCGCCCCTTCAGCATTCCCTATGATAGAAGAACTGGTTATTTTAGCTGATGTAGTTGAAGCTGATGATCAATTTGGGAAATTGCAAAGACGTTATGAGGAATTCCAGAGAATTCAGAAAGTACCCTTAACTGATGCCTTTAGAGGTATTCTTCGTGACTATCAACAAAGTGGATTAGATTGGTTGAGTTTCCTTTATCGTTTTCAGTTCGGAGGAATACTGGCAGATGATATGGGTCTTGGAAAAACAATCCAGGTTATAGCGCTTTTGCTGAATCTTAATCAGCAAAAAAAGCTAAATAATCCTGTTTTGATTATCGTACCCCTCACAGTTTTATTTAACTGGGAAAATGAAATAAAAAGATTCGCTCCTTCTTTGAAGGTAATTCGTTATCAGGGATCTAGAGCCGAAAGACAAAAAATTGCCAGAAAATTTCATCAATATAATGCAGTTTTGCTTAGCTATGGTATTTTACTGCAGGATCATAACATTCTGAGCAAATATCCCTGGTGTTATCTAATTTTGGATGAGTCTCAAAAAATAAAGAATCCAAACACAAAAACCTATAAAGCCGTAAAATCGCTGGAAATTCCCCACCGATTATGCCTTACCGGTACACCAATTGAAAATTCCTTAACGGACTTATGGGCACAATTCAATTTTCTTAATCCGGGAATGCTTGGCACTTTAAAACAGTTTGAATCAAGGTTTGGTAAGAATGGGAATTACAGAACAGAGAATCATAATATTTTTAAACGACTTATTCACCCCTTTATTCTGCGACGTACGAAAGAGGAAGTTGTTGATGAGCTTCCTGAAAGAACAGATATCGTTCACTATGTTGAAATGACTGAAAATCAGCAAAAAGTATATCAGAAATGGTTGAATTTTTTCCGACAAGAACTTTTTGATCACATAGAAAAAAATGGACTTCCAAAATCCCGCCTGAAAATTTTGGAAGCATTGACCTATCTTCGACAAATTGCCTGTCATCCCGCCATTTTAGACTCCGAAGTAGCTTTTGAAGACTCTGGAAAAGTACTGCTACTAGAAGAAATGCTCGATGAGATCCTACAAGAAGGGCATAAAGTACTCGTATTTTCTCAGTTTGTCAGATTCTTAAATCTTTCCAGAAGGTTGCTCGATATGAGAAATTGGCGATATGAATATCTGGATGGAAAAACACGACAGCGTGAAACAGTCATTAAAAATTTTCAGGAAAATCCTAACGTTAAAATTTTTCTTATTTCCCTAAAAGCAGGTGGTCTCGGCTTAAATCTAACAGCAGCGGATTATGTTATTCATCTGGACCCGTGGTGGAATCCTGCAGTAGAACAACAGGCTACTGATCGTGCTCATCGTATCGGTCAAAAAAACCGTGTCTTTGTATATAAATATATTGTAAAAAATTCTGTTGAAGAAAAAGTGCTTTTGTTACAAAGCAATAAAAAGAAATTGTTTGAAGAATTTATTCCTTCCGAGAAAAGCTTTATTAAAAAACTATCTAAAGATGATTTAAAATATTTGTTTCATCACTAATTGGCCTATTTCACACTAAATTTCTTTTCAGTGTTAATTTTACCGGGTGTAAAATCTAGTAATGAAAATAGACAGGTTAAATAATATCTTTATTTTTTTAATTTTATTCGATGAAAGAGAATTGGAAAATATTTACTGTTTTTGACGTAAATTTGTATGTGCAATAATTTGCTTCAGACTGGCGATTAGACTTGGTCGAACGGCTATAAAAAGAATCCCGTTAAAATTTTTTAAAAGATAACTAAAACTCTTAAAAAATCCCGCACCATTTTTCTCGAGTGGTCCGAATTCATCAAATAAAATGATATCGCAGTTCACGCTTTCCACTAAAATATCATTGCCAAATTTGAATGCGGCTGGATTAAAAGAATATTGACCCATGTGGATTGGCCACTTTACCTCAACATTTCTGGTTGCCAGAAGCATTGATTTACCAGATTTTACATCAATAATATAGTATTGATCCTTTGAATGAATGAAAGCATTTTTTAAACATAAAAACCCACCAACTGTATATCTTTTGCTCTTCAAATGTTTGAGAATATATTCTAGGTAGGTTGTCTTACCTGAACTCTTTCTCCCTACCACTAATATGGGTTGACAGAAAGAACCTTTCATCATTCTATAGTAAATTTCATACCTACTGTGACTTCTCTACCAGGCATTGGAATGCCTAATTCACTGTAGTATAATTGATCGAAAAAATTATTCACTCTGAGATATATATCAAAGTATCTTATCAAGTGATATCCAATTTTGATATTGAGTAGTGAAAAATCATTTAACTGAAACCAATAAAAGTTTTCCGGATCCTGATAATATTGATCTTTGGTGAAGTTTCCTTCAAACTGAATATAGACATGTCTTAAGAATTGATGATGATAAACAAAATTAAAACGGTGTTTTGGACGGTATTCAAGAAAATCTGATTCTCTTGGTTTAGATGTATTTTTTGCATCTAAATATGTATAATTGAGATCGACTGTTAGGTTTTTCGATTGATATTGCACAGATAGTTCAAGGCCACCCAATTCTGTCCGGGCAATATTCTGCAACTGCTGTGTATTGTTCTCTAAATATACATTTGTAATAAGATCTCTTAATAAACTTTTATAAAAAGAAAATTTCATCATGGTACTGAATACTTGGGCTATAATCCCAGATTCTATATTGAGACTCTGTTCTGCTGCTAAATCCGGATTGGGAATGTTTCTTCCTATTCTTTCAGAATAAAGCTCTTTTAAAGTTGGAAAACGACTTTTTTTACTGGTAGAAAGAAAATATTTAATTTTTTGAGTGATCAGATAATTTGACAAGAATTGTCCATTGAATAATAGTAAAGATTTTCTCAAGGGTAAGTTATGTGCATGCAAAGGGTCAAGATGTTCCACATCGATTCCTATAGAGGTCTGCAGATTTTTGAATGATGTCAAATGCTGTTCAATTCCCAAAACCAGCGTTGAAGAAGCATATTTTTCATGGGGACTATTTTCAGCGGGCTTTTCCCGATGGGTATCCCTTCTAAAAGAAATAAGTCCACTGGTTATACCAAATTTGAATAACTGAAATTCTGGATATAAGGTAAATCCGACTGAATCATCATTGTATATTGATGTAAAAGCATAATTTTGTGTTTGCGTATTATAGTTTGAGTCATCATAAGATTCTAAACGGTTATGATAAACATCACAAAAAATAACTGATCTTAGAACAAAAGTATCTGTTAGAAGATGTTGGCTGTTGAGACTGATAACATATTTTTTCCAGTCCGGAAAACGCCAGAACCTTGGTCTACTGATAAACAACTGGGTAGGAATGTGAAACCAGTTATCAATGTAATTAAGATTTATGCCAATTTTATGGGAAGGATTTATGTGATACTGTATTCTAAGAGATATACTTTTCTTCTCATAGGCACTATTTTGCCTTTTTATTATATGATTCTTGTATTCATGAGGCAGTTTAAAATCGGGTGATTTTTCGATGGCAATAGAACCCAAATATTGTAATTTTCTCAAGGTTCCGCTGTATTGTAGAGAACTAAATACCCTGGTGTGATTTGAACCTTCTAATCTGAGATTTAGTTTTGATTTCTCTTTTGGCAAATCAGACATAATATTTATCGATCCTCCCAGGGTGTTTGCACCATATAAGATAGAGCTGTGCCCTTTAATGATTCGAATAGATTCGAAATCATCACCTCCTAGCTGAGATAGATCAATGTCACCATCAAAAGGTAAACTGATGGGAATTCCATCCAAAAAAACTGTTATTTGCCTTTGTTCGAAACCACGAAGTTTAAAACTGGTCTGATTTCTTGAATTCTTTGAAAAATATAAACCGGAGGAGAATACCAATGCATCTGAAACATCCGTCACATCCAGCGTGTTTATTTTGGTCTTAGGTATCTCGTCAATAATTGACCGGTGTGGTGAAAAAGGTCGATTTCCTATTACAACAATTTCATTCATATAAAAGGAAGGGATTGAATCTGTTTTATTTATGAGGGATTGACATATGATATACCTACAGAGGATGAGTTGGCAAATAATTAGATAATGATACTTAATCATTTTTATTGTGGTTGTTCAATATCAGAACTGTTGTATTGATTTGCATAATTTAGTATTTGTGACATCAAGTTTACTACCCAACCAAATAATTCAGAAAATATGTTGCTCTTCCTTGGTTTTTGACGAAATTCTTCAATCGATTTTAAGATAATCAATCTGATTTCGGGAAGAACTCGCATAGAGATAGAGAATACTTCTCCAAATTTATATAACTTTAAATTTTTCAATCCATTAGATATTTGGTTGATGGAAATTCGGTTAGTAAACATTTTAATAGAAAGTAGGATAATTATACTCCGTTGCAACATTACTATAGTCATTTCAAAATATTCCTGTGAATACGATATTCCACATAATATTGCATCTTTTTTCCCCAGAAAAACAGGAGTTCCAAATAACAGGATAGCTAGAAAAACTAGAAATTTCCATCTGAACAATATGAGAAAGGCTTGTCTCTCGACAATAAAGATAATGATCAGAATTGGCGGGATAATATACCACTGATTGATAAAGTTGATAGTAAGTGCCAGTCCAATAAATGTAATAAAAAGGGAAATGGTTAGTTTCATTTTGATTTTCTTATTAATCTGCAGACTTATTCAATTCTCTTTTTACCCTAGTGGCTAAAGAAAAAGCAAACCAACCACTGGATATTCCTAAAATTAGATGAATTGTAGTATAAACCATTATGATCCAACTGAGGTAGATTATATCTATTTGCATTAGATCAGCAATTTTTTTGAAGGTTTCTAAATATATTTTATAAATGTTATCTCCGAAAATAATACCCTGTGCAATAAAGGGATGAATAATGGTATATAGTGTTAGCAAAGTTGCTGTAATAACATAGCTTAATCTGTGAATTCCCAGAAAAGAGATTAATATTTCCGCAAGGATCGATTCAATTAATATAGCCATAAAAGGCCCTGCTATTACTGTACCAACTGAAAAAATTTTCAAAATTGCTGCAATTGTTCCCATCATAATAATAGAACCCCTTTTCCTTACAAAGTATCGACCTGTTAAGAATATAGGGCATGCTATTGCTGTTAAAATGGCCCCCCCCATAGGAAGACGTAATCCCTTTAATACAACACCTAAGGAGATTTCCATTAAACCCCATAAGGCACCAAAAACAGCAATCAGAATTGTATCTCTGGATGTTTTCTGGTATTTTGATAAATTTTCCATACTTTATATGTTTTAAACGAGTGTAGTAACATTGAATATCAAGATAACATAGAATTATACTACAGGGGTAAGCTCGGTCACCCGTTCAAGGTCTTTCTTATGATTGATGTTCAGAAATATGTTTCGGTTTCTCTTTTCAACATAATTAGTGAGATCAACCTTGTTCGCACCAAGAAGCATAAGAATAGTCTTTAAACATGAAATCCTTTCTGGGATAAATTCTTCTAACTTACTCAAAAGTAATTTTTGCCATATTGAGACTAAAGGTTGCAATATGCCTGAAACAAGGGCAACAGTTGGTCTTCCTTGCTGTGTAATTTCTGCTAACAACTCATAGACTTCGGATTCAAGTAATGGCATGTCACACGCCATAATCGCTACATAATCTGTTTTAGCATAATAAAGTGAGGTGATCACCCCAGATAATGGACCATGTCCTGGAAACAAATCATGATATAGTAGTACTTGATTTTTTAAATCAAAAGATTTCGTTCCTGAGATAACAATGATCTGATCAGAAATTGATTTTGCGGTAGAAAGTGAACGTTGGAGTAAAGTCTTATTTTTAATTTTCGCTAGTTCTTTAGGGGAACCAAATCGGGTAGATTTGCCACCTGCAAGAATAGCTACAGTAAGTTCTGTTTTATTTATCATGTAAAGTCTTTCAAAAAAAAATCCAGCTGAAATGGCTGGAGGATTATTATAATGTAGGAAAAGCTATTGATGTACTATCCCCTTTGCCAATTCAGGACCTATATTAATCCATCGGGCAGGGTGAGTAGTTACCCACTCACCCGTATTGTCCGGACTATCCCTTGGGGATAAACCGGCTCGGAGAAAATTCTACTTGGTGAAGTTATGAAATCGAAATTCTTAAAATCAAGTTATATTTCTTCATTAATATCAATTTATACTTTTTCAAGAAGCATATTTCTCATTAGGTACACTTATAGGCCAAGATTATCAGATATTTTCTGCATAGCCTTTATAACAGAATCTATGTGTTGATCCAAAGGAATACCAAGTTGTGTAGCTCCTTCCGTGATTTCCTCTCGATTTACCTGTCTGGCAAAAGCTTTATCTTTCATTTTTTTCTTCACGGATTTTACGGTCACTTCCTGTAATTTTCGGTTTGGTCTAACATATGCGACCGCGGTAATGAATCCACAAAGTTCATCTACCGCAAAGAGAGTTTTCGCCATTAATGTATCCCTGGGAACACCTGTATAAGAGGCATGACTGAGTATTACTCTAATCCACTCGTCAGAAATACCATTACTTTTTAAAATCTCTGCACCTCGATATGGATGGTCTTCAGCAGAGGGGTATTTTTCATAATCAAAGTCATGTAATAATCCAATAATGCCCCATATTTCTTCATTTTCATTAAATTTTTTGGCATATTCTCGCATGGAAACCTCGACTGCTAAAGCATGTTTAATTAATCCATCTTTGGTAGTATATTGAGTAAGCAGAGTATAGGCCTGATCACGTGTCATAATTATTTTTCCCTGTTTTTGAATGTGATATAATAACTGATAATGAGAGAAATAACTTATACAGTCTGAAACGTTTTGATGATAAATAGAATATAAATGATTAACAGAATTAAACCCTCTAATTTCTGGATATTCCAGCGAATCCTCATTATTGGCCAGATAAGGACAGAGATACCTAAAAGAAAGAGAAATTCTCTATCAAATAAATATGGTGAAATTTCAATAGGTCTTATTAAGGAAACTGTCCCACCGATGAAAAGTAAGTTGAAAATATTACTTCCAATAATATTACCAACCACAATATCGGTTTCCTTTTTGATTAATCCAACAATGGTTGTGGCTAGTTCCGGGAGTGATGTGCCGACTGCAATAAGTGTTAATCCAATAACTGTATCACTCACACCAAGATAACTGGCGATAGCAATTCCTGAATTGACAATAATTTTAGAGCTACCTATGAGTAGGGCAATCCCTACCATCGATAACAATAGGTATAAAGATTTTTTTTTCAGACTGATCTGGGCGCCATTAAATGAATTCTCTTCAAATGTCTTCATCTGTGATAGAGTTGTCCTGGAAAGATATCCTAGGTAAAGCGCTAATATTAATAGTAAAATGAATCCCTCAATTCTACTAATCAGGAAATGAGATCTGGCGAATGACATAAAAATAAATGTGGCAAATAACATGAAAGGTACTTCTCTATATACCCAATTTTTTTGGACATTAAGCAGTGATATGAGAGCACCAATTCCTAAAATAAGTCCCAGATTAGCAATGTTCGATCCAATAATATTACCAATTGATATACCCATGGTATTTTGTAAAGCGGCGATGAGACTGACAACGAATTCCGGCAAGGAAGTTCCAAGTGAAACGATGGTGAGTCCAATAATAATTGGGCTGACACCCATAGACCGAGCCAGAACAGCGGAAAATCGAATCAGTAATTCGGCACCACTCCATAATAATGCTAGACCAATAATGAGAGAAATAAGATCAATGAGCATATTTGCTTTGAATTCCGTAATAAAAGAAATTGATAAGGTTTAGATTTATTTTAGAAATCAAAAATTTGAGAAACTTTACGCTGTTCAACAACTTCGACTATATCTTCAAATTGAATTCCTACATATTCCAGGATGGTATTTTTAGCTAATTCAGGTGTATTATTTTCTTCACTCAAATGGCCAAGAATAATTTTATACATTCGTCTGTTGATGATCTTTTTTAAAAGTATACCTGTATCATGATTTGATAGATGGCCAACTCTACTTGCAATTCTCTCCTTCAATTCCCAAGAGTAGGGACCATTTATTAACATATCGGGATCATGGTTACTTTCGATCAATAATACATCTATATTGGTGAGATTTTCTTCAACTTCATTTGTGATAATCCCTAGATCGGTACAAACAACAATGGATTTTTGGTCAGATTTTATTTGATAACCAACTGTAGGAAACGCGTCATGTGATAATCGGAATGGTTTAAGATGTAAATCCTTTATTATGAAAGGACCGGTCCAGGGTACAATGTTCTTTTTATTTCTGAAAAAATAGGTTAAATCATCAAGGGTATCTGGATGACCATAGACTGGAATATTAAACTGTTGAGATAATACATTTGCCCCATGCACATGATCTCTATGAGCATGAGTTAGAATGATTGCATCTATTTCTTGTGGTGTAATGTGGATTGTGTCAAGTCTTTTTCGAATTTGAAGTGAGCTTAATCCCGCATCAATTAATATTTTAGCATTTCGCGATTCAATGAAAATGGAATTTCCCTTACTTCCACTGGAGAGAGAACATAATTTCATATACTCAACTTTTTTTCATAATTTTTAATTCATTTTTTTTTATAATTAATCTTCTTGATGATATGTGACAAAGTATTTATTCTATTTTCTCAACACAAGATGCTCTATTGAGAGGTTTTTCGACTTCCGGGTTTGATTAAGGGAATTTTTTGATCACATAAGGGACAGCGCTCGACTTTATATGTTACAGCTTTTACTTGAATGGGAGCAAAGACTGGAAGATCGAAATCAGTTTGTCCCTCACTCCTATCAACAATTGCACCAACACCTACAGGATAACCTTTTGAATTTTCAACAAGTTCAATAACCTCTCTAACAGATTCTCCTGTGGTGATCACGTCTTCTGCAACAAGAACTTTTTCATGAGGTTCAATCCGAAAACCTCGGCGAAGACTCATTTTACCTTTTTCATGCTCAGCAAAAATGGCTCGAACACCGAATTGCCTACCCAACTCTTGGCCAACTATGATACCACCTATAGCAGGAGAGATAACCACATCGATGTCCTCTTCTTCATAATAAAATTCCTTAATCTCAGCGCAAAACTTCTCTAAATAATGATGATGTTGAATTACCAGGGCACATTGAAAATATTGCGGACTATGTAATCCGGATGATAATAAAAAATGTCCATTTTGTAAAGCACCTGTTTCTTCAAAAATTCGAAAGGCTTCTTTCCGATCCATACTTATGCTTGTCCTTTAATAATTCAATTTAACATTTCTCAAACGATTAATTTCTGTTAAAAGATCTTTGGCAGAATTTCTTGCAACCTCAGCAAAATCTTTTTCTTTAGAAGCATATATAATACTTCGGCTGGCATTTATTAAAGTAGAACCTGCCTGGGAGTCCGTGCCATATTGTATGGCTGTGTATAAGTTGCCACCTTGGGCGCCAATCCCTGGTATGAGAAAAGGTAATCCCGGAGCTGCCTCCCTGATGCTTCCCAAATCTTCCGGATGCGTAGCACCAACTACCAGCCCGCAATTCCCATAATCCAAATCCCATTCTATGGTTTTACGAGCAACCTTCATATACAAAGGTTCGGACTCTACATTAAGATATTGAAAATCAATAGAACCTGGATTACTGGTTAAGCAAAGTATGAATATACCTTTGCCTTCAAATTCAAGAAAAGCCGATATGGAATCAAATCCCATATATGGTGAAACTGTTATTGCATCAAACTGATAACTTTGGAAGAAAAGTTCAGCATATTTTCTCGAAGTGTTGCCGATATCGCCACGCTTTGCATCAGCAATAACGATACAATTTGATGGTATGGATTCAAGTGTCTTCTCCAATAAGTACCACCCTGAAATTCCAAGAGTTTCGTAAAAAGCTATGTTAGGTTTGTAGGCAATTGCCAGGTCACTTGTAGCTTTAATAATCTCTCGATTAAAAATATTAAGTGGGTCTTTTTCTTTAAGTAAAAATTTGGGAATTTGTTCGATATCAGTATCGAGACCAACACATAATAAAGAATTCTTTTCCTTGATGAGATGAGAGAGTTTTGTTTTAAACATGTCAATTTTGTTTTATTTGAAATTAATTTAATCGATCCCTTTTTACAACCTAAAATCAAACTTGAAATTTAAATGAAATGAGAGTTCTTCATATTTGTTCTATCAACAATAACTGTAATAAGAAAACGTCATCACAATATGTTAATCTGAAAGGAGAATATATAGTAAATTCTGTTGTAAACAAATACTTGTATATTATTCTAAAAGTAGATACGGAAGGAAGTAAAAAAAAGGTTTGGATAGCTGCCAAATTCTGACAAATATCTTAAATCTAATGTATCAGTACTTGTGTAACGGAATTCTGGCTTTTTACCAATTCCCAAATAGATACCTCCAGACAGGTAAATGTTTTCGGAAATGTTATACTCAAATTGAGGGGCTAAGTAGAGAGATGGATCCGTTATGTTAAAGAAAGAAATTCCGTTTATACTAAGTAATGGAGTGATTTGATATATTATACCGGGAGCAATATAATATTTTCCAGTTAAATATACCGAACCTTCAGTATAGGCCTTTTTTGAATAATTTGTTAAATAATCAGCCGGATTTGTGGAACCTGCTCCGTTGAAGTGAAATTCAATAAATCCGTATGTTTTCTCGTTAATGCTATAATCCATTCCTGTAGAAAGTCTCCAGTAATTATCCTCTTCACGCACAGAATGATTACTAAATACATCTACGAATACATAGGCAGTTTCAAACCAGAATCCCGCCCCACCAATAGAACGGGCGATATCAAAACCCACCAAAAAATTAGTGCGAAATCCTAAAAGTAGTACCGTAAAATCAGTCATCATGGCATAAAATTTACTCCTTATATAATAGGCGCTTTTTTCAAATTCGAAATTTTCCCCGAAAATATATCCGCTATCTAATTCTCCCATAAAGCCCAGTGGAATTCTCAGACGGATAGCATCGATCCCTATCCTATCTTCAGTATCTAATTCATAAAATGCGAATGGAGCTATAATGTCCGTGGGATTTATAGCCCGAGCAGTTCCCCAAGCAATTGCCTGTCTCCCAATGAAAAAATCCATTGTGGATAATCTGATTGAAAAATAGAATCGATCAAGATTTTGAAAAATTACAAAACTGGAGACATCCTCCCCTTCTGATGGATATAGTTGTTTAGGAATATCAGTAAATCGATAACTGAGTGGATCTACAGGAAGAATAATAAGTTGTTGTTCAAACAATGCCGGATCCTGAATACGGGGAGCAAAATCATAAGCTGCTGTGGATGATATATTTGAGTTAATATGATATGACAGCTGCAGCCTTAATCTGTTGTTCACCCATCCAAGAGGAGGCTCGTTGAGAACAACCGGGGAATCTGAACTTCGGTACTTTGGCAAATCAATGGCAGCGAAATAATTCTTATAGTATCCGGATAATGAAAAAACTGACTGTGTAATGGAAATTCGAGGGATAAATAGAAGGAAATAAACGAGAAAAAATAATTTTATTTTCATGTTAGTATGAGGAAGTAAAATGGCCCAATTTACTAATTGGAATAATTCTTATGAGATTAATGAGAAATGAAGTTTTTAAAATCTATTTTATAAGTTTGAAAAAATACAAAATTGATACAAAATCTAAATTATCTAATTTTTAAATTTCTAATTCGATTCATCTTTAACAATTCTTCCGTCTTTTAAAGTTATTAATCGTTTCGCTTTCTCCATAACCAATTCATCATGTGTTGAAAAAATAAAAGTCATTCCCGTTTTATCATTGAGCACTCGCATCATATTTAAAAGGGCTAAACCTGTTTCAGAATCTAAATTTGCAGTTGGTTCGTCTGCTAATGTAAGCGATGGTTTTGATGCCATGGCTCTAGCAATTGCCACCCTTTGTTGTTCCCCGCCGGACAATTGTGGCGGCTTGCGATTCTCATATCCTTTAAGTCCAACTTGATCGAGAATTTCTAATACTCGCTCATGTCTTTCCATCTTTGATATGCCTTGTAAGAGCATTATGTATTCAATGTTCTCTTCAACTTTTAAAACAGGGATGAGATTATATGCCTGGAAAATGAATCCAATATTATCGCGTCTGAAATCAGAGAGTTCCTTACCACTCATTTCAGAAATTAATTTTCCGTTTAAATAGACTTTTCCTTCTGTTGGTGTATCCAGACCCGAAATGATGTTTAAGAAAGTTGTTTTTCCAGAACCAGAAGGTCCTACTATCGCAGTAAACTCACCTTTTTCAATAGTCAAATTGATCCCCCTGACTGCAGGCACCGGTATGCCGTTATCTGAATAAGTTTTTTTTATGTTTTCAGCAACAATCACCTTATTTTGACTCATTACTTAGACCTCCTGAATTTACATACTCTTATGAAGCGCCTGCGCAGGCGACATTCTGGCAGCATAAATGGCCGGATAAATCCCTGCTATCAAAGTAAAGATGAAAACCCAGATCGGATAGATAATAAACTGAGTTAGAGTTATCTTTGGATAAAGTAACTCACGAAACGTGACACCAACGAATTCAATTCCCGTATAATCGATCCCGATACGAGACGTTATAAAAGTGATTAAAAAACCCAGAATATTCCCCAGAATGATACTTAGGACCGCCAACGATGCAGCCTCAAAGAGGATTAATCTTGATACATTGAGGGGACGGGTTCCAACCGCCCGAATGACCCCAAATTCAAACATTCTTTCATGAATCGACATGAACAGGGTGTTTATAATTCCAAGAGCTACAACTCCGAATAATATCAGTGCAGTGATTAACGTGCTGAATTGTGATAATTCAAAAACAGCTTCCAGTTGAGGAAGAAGTGTTGTCCATCCTACGGCTTCGTTGCCGTTTTGAGAGTATTTGTCCCAAAAGCTTAAGTTTTTATCTCGTCCAAACTCTGAATGGACAAATTTAATGGCTATTTCATGGGCTTCATTACCAATCCCGAGCATCTCTTGTGCTTTAGATAAACGGGCAAAGGCCATTAGACGATCCATTTCTTGAATATTAAAATAATAAATGCCAGAAATTCGAAACATTTCCTGAGACAAATCTCCTGTTTCAACTTGAGCCACTGTGACCACTACTCGGTCTCCTAAACCTACTTCTAATATTTCTGCCAGGTCTTTTCCAATCAACAAATCCCGCTCACTTTTTCCTTCAAAAAATGATCCTTCGACGATAGCTTCATCGAGTTGCGATAGATTTTTTTCGGTGGAGGGTTCAACAGCAGAAAATCGAACCGATTGGACATTAGCCGGAGATGTAATCATGCCCATGGCGAAAACGCGCAGAGTATAATTCTGGACAATTTGCTCCTGATCTAAACTCTCCTTGATTTTAGATAGATTTCGGATGGTGTCACTCACTTCTTGAGTCTGACGATAATTCTCTTGATGAATTTGACCTTCTCCGAGAAAGGAGGCGGTTGCTGATTTAATCATGTTTTGTTCCATGCCGATCCATAGGGCATCAACAAATATCAGCGATGCTAGGCCCATACCAATAGCAATACCAGCGATGATGGTCCGGCGTTTATTTCGAAACATATTTCGCCATGCCAATCTGATAAACAGTAGCATACCACCTTCTCCTTAATGTATTCTCATTGTTTTTGCTGGTTCTGTATGAGCTGCCTTTAATGCCGGGAAGAAACTGATGATTATGGCCGAAAAAATAACAGTGATTGTCGGAATTATAATACTTCTGGCATTTACTTCCGTATACATTGTTTTAAATTCCATACCTCCATATGTAAATGCCTGAGGTAAAGTAATACCATGGAATGAAAGAAGATAGTTCATTAATGTTCCGAGCACTGCTCCGATACATATACTGAATACCGAAAGAATAACAACTTCCTGAATAACCAGCCAGAATATATCAAAAGGTCGTGTTCCCACTGCTTTCAAAACACCATATTCTCTTTGTCTTTCCAGAACAGACATTAACACAGTATTCAATACTCCAATAGCAACAATGAGCATAATGACAAAAAGCATTATCCACATACCTTCTTTGTCGGCTTTCATTGCCTGATAAAAACTTTTTGCGAAAACCTGCCATGGAGATACTTCCAAATTTGAGTTTTGCATAAGTTTTTCTATCTGGTTCGTAAGTTTTTTTACATCGGACAATTTTCCTGCAATCACGGCTATTTCGTGTATTTGGTTGGGTAAAACAAGAAGTTCCTGAGCCTCCGCTAAGTGAAGATAAATCGACATCCGGTCACCAGCCTCGTTATCGCTTGTCATTATACCAACTATTTTGTAAACATCATTTGCGATGGAACCATCTGCCCCTTGAGATACGATGACAATATCATCACCAATATCGGCATTTAGTACCTTTGCCAATCCTTTGCCCAAAATTGCCTCATGTGATGCAGTGGGTAAGAAATTATTACCTTTAATGATTTTTTTGTCAAATCGGGTCGCTTTTTCTTCTCTTAAGGGATCTATACCTATAATTTGAGCTCCGGAACTGTTGTCATTTACAGACACCAATCCAGCAGAGTATAATCTTGGTGACCATGCTTCAATACTTTTTAGACTATCTAATTTCTTCCCGATTTGCTGATAGTTATTAATTGTTTTATATAGAGATGGTCTTTCTCTGTAATTTCCAAAATGGACTTGAATATGTCCTAAATCATTGCGGGTAAACATGTTGATGATGAAATTATAGGAACCATCTGCCCAACCAATAGAGAATGTTGCCAGTGCGAATCCTCCGAATATTGTTAAAGAAGTTAGAAGACTTCGACGCTTCTGACGGAAAATATTCCGAAAAGCAATTTTAAACGTTAACATAATATTTTACCATAAGTTCAATCGGTTGAATGTAAATTCCGTAAAGTAAAGATCTCCTTATCTAATGAAATTTCAAATTCTGCCTTGAGATAGCGCAACACTGTTTTATGACCTTCTTTATTTTGAGGAATTAATTCCATTACTGAGGGAATTTTACGCTTATCAAAGCTGGAGATGTTCTTGTATTCTATAATCCGCATTAGTTGATCTTTTTCATCATAATACTCCTCTGTGACCGGGATATAATCTTCCTCGCGCACTGACATGATAATGTGTTTCCATACGATTGGTAGATTCTCTCTTGGTGTACATTTGATATAAATCAGATCTTGCTTGGCATCAGAAGGATGGATGAATTCGTAATGATAATCTTCCAGCAAAGAGAACTCATTTACCAGGTCGTCATTGGTGAAATCTGAACCCATCCAAGAGCTCATCATCATGGACGGAGGAATTTTTATAACCTTATTTGTTTTGGGAAGATAATTCCACATTTCATTCCCGATTCGTAGAGTAGCAACACCTTTTTCTTTGGCGGGTTCAAGGATACGAATAAAAGTTTTATTCATGTTTTCAGTCCATATTTTCATTTTTAATGTGCGCTCCCAATGTGGTGTAACAATTTCCATCTCCATCTCTGCATAACTTGATTTACTTCGATATAATTCATCAATACTCTTGATTATCTCCCTTACATTTTGTGGATTTTGTCCATTTAACTTAATGAACAACATTACTATGAATAACTGAATGATAATAAATTGGGACAATTTCATTGTCGATACCTTCTATAATATTATTTTATAATATACATAAAGGACTTTTATCACAAGGATTGATTTTTATTTTTCCCTTATTTATACCAATAGTGAGAATTCATTCCACAATTCATAAAATAGTCACTTTAAAGTAATATTCTCTAGATTAAATCATTACCCATATAATAAAATAGTATTTGAAATAGTAAAGAAACAGAGTGATATGAATAATATTGATCTTATTTTGGATTTGATCGGGGAAATTTCTAAATAATTATTTTTATATGGCATATTGATAGAACTTGTATATAAATCATTCTAGAACTATCATTCCAGCCTTTGCGCCTGTTTGGATGAATAGACCTTGATTGCGTTATCCCTATGGGGGAATCTCATTAGTATCAATATCTTATGCAATGATGAAAGAGATACCCGGCAGTAATCGGGTGTCATAGTATACTAATATCCTTTTCGAAAATTTTAAGTTTTTCAGATTTTTCTGGTAATAAAAATGGTCAATTTTGCCATTTTCTCTGTTAATTATTTATTCAGTATCTTGATGTTATCACTGTTAACACTTTTCATTTTTTATTTGATAATCATATCTCAACATGATATTTTTTATCATTGAAATTTTGAGGATAAACATAGGAGTAATATATGAATATCGACTATTCCTTTCTGAAGGATTTGGGTATTAACAAAATTAATTATGGCACCAGCTATGGTGAATGGATTCAAAATGATACCTCCACCATTTTAAAATCCATCTCACCAATAAACGGTGAAGTTATCGCCGAAGTGTATCAGACCGAATCCGATGATTATGAGTATGTTGTTGAGAAATCCTATAAAGCATTCCTAGAATGGCGAAATATTCCTGCCCCGAAAAGGGGTGAAATTGTGCGACTCATAGGATTAGAACTACGCAAATATAAAACTGAGTTAGGTAAGCTGGTCACTCTCGAAATGGGGAAAATTCTACCTGAAGGTGAGGGGGAAGTGCAAGAAATGATCGATATTGCTGATTTTGCAGTTGGATTAAGTCGGCAATTATATGGTTTAACAATTCAAAGTGAGCGTCCAAAACATCGTATGTATGAGCAGTGGCATCCCTTGGGCCCGATCGGGGTTATAACAGCTTTTAATTTTCCTGTCGCGGTTTGGTCCTGGAACGCGCTAATTGCTGCAGTCTGTGGAGATGTGATAATCTGGAAACCCAGTAGTCATACACCACTATGTGCCATTGCTGTACAAAATATTGTAGATAGGGTTGTAAATGAATTAAAACTACCAAAAGGAATTTTTAATACAATCATTGGTCCCGGATCCACTATTGGACAAAAGTTATTAGAAGATAAAAAAGTGCCACTGATTAGTTTTACCGGTAGTATTCCAATGGGAAGGCGTGTGGCTGAATATGTGGGGAAAAGACTTGGCAGAACGATTCTTGAGCTGGGAGGCAATAATGCCATAATTATTACAGAAACTGCCGATTTAGAATTGACTTTGAGAGCGGTTTTGTTTGGGGCAGTGGGTACTGCTGGTCAGAGATGCACCACTACTCGCAGATTAATCATTCATGAGAACATTTATGGCAATTTTCTTAATAAATTATTAAATGCTTATAAACAGATACTTATCGGAAATCCATTAGATAAGGGAATACTTATGGGACCAATGGTCGATCGGGTAGCAATTGAGACGATGCAAGCTGCTCTAGAGCAGGTTAGAAAGCTGGGAGGGAAGATTTTGTATGGTGGAGATGTTATAAATGTAGAAGGATTTGAAAATGGATTTTATGTCCAACCATGTATTGCCGAAGTGAAGAATAAGTATGAGATTGTTCAACAAGAAACTTTTGCCCCGATCTTATATGTGATGAAATATAAAACAAAAGAGGAAGCTCTTTATATACATAATGATGTACCTCAGGGCCTCTCTTCATCAATTTTTTCAAATAATCTAAAAGAAGTGGAATATTTTTTGGGGCCAGAGGGTTCTGATTGTGGTATAGCCAATGTAAATATTGGTACAAGTGGTGCAGAGATCGGTGGGGCTTTTGGTGGAGAGAAAGAGACGGGAGGTGGACGGGAGTCGGGATCGGATTCCTGGAAGGCTTATATGCGTCGACAAACAAATACAATTAATTGGGGGGATGACTTGCCATTAGCGCAAGGAATAAATTTTGGTTGATAAAGATGCGTAAAAAAGGTAAAATTTTACTTTAATTCATTTTTAGGCAATTTTATTTGTTCCTTCAGTAAGGTCTTCATACCATTGGTAAAAGGGAATTTTACCTCTTAAATCATAAAGCATATTTTGTAACGCAAAAGTTTTGTTGAATTAGAAAAGACTAAACATTATACCATCCTGATGATCAGATGAATAAATTAATCAACCACTCTTTTGACTAATTCATTTAACCAGAGGTGAAACGAAAGCAACTCTTTGAAATTTTGTGTACATATGTAACACTAATGAAGTAGGAAAAATTACTCAAGAAGAATGGTTTCGCAACTGAATCTAAGTCCTGTGTAAGATAATAATTCGCGTTTCGATGGTATGAATCAAGAACATGGGAAACATTTTTAAAAAATTCGCTTAATTTTAAACAGAATTTTATCATTGGTTCTTTTCAGCTTAGACAAAGCTGAATGGTTACCTAATAAAAATCCTCAAAAGATTTAATTTTATTCATATCTTCCTCTTTAATTTAGGATTGTAATGAGATTTGCGATTGTATGTTTTATGCATTTTATCCTACTTAGTATAATGTTTCACAAAATAAATATTAGGTAAACATAATAGTCTTTACATCTCAAACAAAAATACTTAAATAACCTAACAGATTTTATTGTGAATAATTCATTTTTAAACAATTTGACAAATCCTTGCTTGTTTCTGTAATGTGAGTGGACTTAGGAATTATCTTATAGAATATAATAGAGGTTCTGTATAGTAAATAATCTTTATCTTCATAAATTTAACCAGTTACGAATTAATTGAGAAATATCATGATTATCAAACAAATTAATTGTTCTCGGATTCGAAAAGTTAATCAATATAAGTATCATTTCAATAGTGTTGACCAATTTTTGATAGAGTCAATAAAGGAACATGGTGTTTTATTTCCTTTATGGCTAGTGAAAGCGAATGGATACATTATCATCGATGGACACAGGCGATATCTTGCTGCGGTGCTGAATAATTTAGAAAAAATACCTGCCATTGTATTCCCTAAAGAGAAGCTAAATGATGCCTTCTTAGAGGCATTGCATATTAATTTTTTAAAGGGTGACCTCAGTTTAATTGAAAAATTTAAAGTATGTGAAATCGCAGAAGCACATCTTTCCAAGGATGTAGTCGAAAAAGTAATGACTTTATTTAAATTTAAACAAATCGCAGGTATTAAAAAGATGATGAAGATGGTTAAATATATCCCTCTTTGGTTTCAGGAATATCTTCACACAAATAATTTTCAATTAAAAATATTAAGAAAAATGATTCAATTTCCTTTTAATAAATATCAAAATTGGTTCATTCTTGCGGTGAGACTAAAGATTAATGGATCTAATTTAATATCAATTTTAGATAAAGTATATGATATTTTGTCTCGAGATCAGATTGAAATGGAGGAACTATGGAATCATCTACAGATTGATAGAGTGTTGGAGAAGAAAGGGACTGAACAGCAGAAGTTACTGCGAATTAAAATTAATTTAGAAGCGATACGTTATCCAATATTGCATGAAATCAATCATATCATGCATCAATATAAATTAAAGATTGAAAGAGAATTAGGAGAAGATTTCACAATATCATGGGATAATTCTCTAGAACAGCCTGGTGTGGTATTAAAAATAATTTTAAGTGATATGAATATATTTGAAGAATATTCAAAGAAACTTCAGGATGAGAAGTTGAGAGGTCAATTCAGAAAATTATTATCAACGACGGAAAAAATAGCAACTTTATCAGGTTGATTATTGAGAAAGATTTACTTAACTGTAAAAAATTAATAAATTGTCAATATTAAGAATTTTTATTTCTATTCTAAAAATTTAGGACCTCCCATAGATAATCTTAACCCTTGAAATTTTACACATCAGTTAGAGATTTTTAACTTTATTAAATAATCATTATAGAATCTTTTTTAAAGACCGAATATATTGTCAATGGAATTATAATTTGTATTGTGGTGCATCTTTGAATATTGCTTCGCTCATAAAGGGGATGAGAAGGATAAAATTTATGTATTTTAGTGCCTTGCACATGCAAAACAAATTAGTATTGTTAGTTTTTTTATTGACCGTATTTTGTGTATCAAAATTAACTCAGGCAGAGAATAAAAATTTTGTATTTGATAGAATATCATTCGAAAAGGGATTGTCACAAAGTACTATTTCATCAATTATACAAGATCATGAGGGATTTCTATGGTTAGGCACCCAAGAAGGGCTTAATAGATTTGATGGCTATAATTTTACAGTTTTTTTACATAAGGCAACAGATAAATATACACTATCTGATAATTGGATTACCACAATTCTAGAAGACAAGGAAGGTAATTTATGGATAGGAACAAATGCAGGAGGACTCAATCTTTTTGATTCTCAAAATAATCGGTTTATTAGATATAAACATGATGAGAGTGATCCCAATAGTATCGGTAGTGATCATATTCTGGCATTATTTGAGGATCAATCTGGATATATATGGATAGGTACAGAGGGAGGGGGATTAAATCGTTTTGACAAAAAGCTGAAACAATTCGATAGATACCAATTTAATACTCAAGGTCTAACAAATGAAAAGAATAACGATATTACAGCAATCTGTGAAGATATACATGGCAATTTATGGTGGGGTACAGATGGAGGAGGTGTTTATTGTATAAACTGGAAAACTGGGGGTTTTCATAATTTCCAGAATGAACTACATAATGATTCAAGTCTTAGTAACAATAAAGTGTTATCCATACTAAACGATCAGCATGGAAATATTTGGATTGGTACCAATGGTGGTGGTTTAAATAAATATTTTGTTAGAGATAGTCTTTTTATTAGATATAAATCTGATATAAATAATCCCTCCAGTATAAGTGATGATCATGTTTATGTAATTTTTGAAGATAGATCGAGTAATATATGGATTGGAACAGATAATGGCCTCAATCAATATTTGCCTGAAAGTGATAATTTTTTAATACTTCGAAGTGATCCGACTGAACCAACCAGTCTTTCTGATAATATGATTCGTTCTATCTACCAAGATAAGGGTGGTATATTGTGGGTTGGCACATACAGTGGTGGATTAAATAAGTATGATTATAAAAAAGCAGTTTTCAAGAATTATAGACAAAATCCAGCTCATCCTAATAGTTTAAGTGATAGAAATGTATGGGCAATTTGCGAGGATTACAATAAGATTTTATGGGTTGGAACAAATCATGGTTTAAACAGGCTTGATAGAGAAAATGGAGAAATTATCCAATACTTTCATGATCTGAATGATTCTAGAAGTTTAGGAAATGATCAAATCAAATGCCTGTTCGAAGATAATGAAGGAGAATTATGGATTGGAACAGAGGGTGGAGGTCTGACAAAATTTAATCAAGAGCAAAACTCTTTCCTGCATTTTACTCATCATCCTAAGGATACAGGCAGTATTAGTGAGAATAGTTTGCGTTGCATATTTGAGGATAGTAAAGGAAAATTATGGGTAGGCACCATAAATGGCTTAAATATCTTGAATAGAGAAGAAGGAAAATTTAAAAAATATTTTCACGATCCAAATGATCCTAATAGTATTAGTAATAATCATATAAGATATGTTTATGAGGATAGGCGTGGAGCTATTTGGATTGGGACCTTCAATGGATTAAATCTATATATTGAAAAAGAAGATAAATTCATATCATTTAGAAATAATCCTTCCAATCCTTTGAGTATCTCTAGTGATCGGGTGCTTTGTTTATATGAAGATTCTTCCAACAGATTCTGGTTGGGAACCCATGGTGGAGGATTAAATAAATTAGACCGAGATGAATTCTTATTTACTCATTATACAATATATGATGGTCTGCCAAATAATACCATTTATGGCATTTTAGAAGATAAACAGGGTAACCTCTGGTTAAGTACCAATCAAGGTCTTTCAAAATTTAATCCCGATGAGGAAACTTTTAAAAATTATGATAAACATGACGGTATTCAAAGTAATGAATTCAATGGGAATGCATTTTTTAAAAACAAAGCAGGGGAGATGTTTTTTGGAGGTATTAATGGACTTACCGTGTTCATACCGGATGAAGTAAAAGAAAATAGTGAAATTCCTCCTCTCGTCATTACATCATTAAAAAAATACGATGAAACTCTATATTTTCATCATAGTTCTACGGCCCATGGTGAAATTGAACTCTCTTATAAAGATGATCTTTTTTCATTTGAATTTGCCGCTTTAGACTTTACGAATCCAGAAAAAAACCAATATGCTTATAAATTAGAAGGATTTGATAAAGATTGGATTTTCTGTGGAAATCAAAGAATTGCGAGTTATACCAATCTTGATGATGGTACATATATTTTTAAAGTTAGGGGTAGCAATAATGATGGGATATGGAATACGACTGGTACGTCTATTAAAGTATTTATTTATCCACCTTTTTGGGATACGTGGTGGTTTAAATTACTGTTAATAATTTCTCTTATAGTAACGATATATATGATTATTACTTTAAGAATGAAGAGTGTAAATGCCCAGAAAAGAAGATTAGAATTAGAGGTAACCCAGAGAACACGGGAATTGAATCAAAGTAATTATGAGTTATTAAGAGCAAAAAAAGATACTGATGATATTTTGAACAATGTTGAAGAGGGTCTTTTCTTATTAAATCCAAATCTATGCTTAGCTACTGGTTATTCTCTAGCGTTAGAAAAGATGTTTGATGAGCAAGATTTAACGGATCAAAAATTTCTCAAATTATTGGAAAGAAAGATACCAAAAGAAATTGTCATAAGTGCTAAGGAATATTTAGAACTTATGTTTAAAGCAGATGTTGATGAACAAACATTAAGTGAGTTGAATCCTTTATCTGAACTTGAAATGCATTTTGCAGATGGAAAAGGTGGTTGGTCAAAATCGAAGTTTCTCTCCTTTAATTTCAAGAGGATCTTGGAGGATGAAAGAATACAAAATTTAATTGTCACTGTCTCAGATATTACGGAGCAGGTCATATTAACTAAAAAATTGCAACTTTCTGAGGAAAGAACTCAAAATCAGATGGAATGGCTAGTAAATATATTACACGTTGATCCCGCGCTACTGAATGAATTTATTGAGGGTGCAGAGAGTGAATTGAATTATGTTGATTCCTTACTAAAACAAGGAAGTGGCAATGGGAATATTCAATATATTTTAGAGGAGATTTATCGTTCAATTCATATGATAAAGGGGAGTGCCTCATTATTGGATTTAAAATTTTTCATTAACCTTACTCACAAGTTTGAAGAAGGTATTAATGAGGTAAAGAAAGTCAGTCAAATTCAAGGTAAAGATTTTATTCCACTTGTGATACATCTGAGTGAGGTAAGGCAGGGTTTAAAGGAAGTGAGGAAATTAATTGATCGTATTAGTCAATTTCATGATCATTTTAGTGATAAGCGAAATCAAGAAAATAATCTTATTATTAAGTCGATAGAGAACCTGATAATTAATTTATCAAATGATTTAGGCAAAGATGTCGAGTTTCAGTATGATGATTTTGATTTTTCCCTTCTTTCTAGTAAATATCGTTTATTAATAAAAGAGGTGTTGATTCAATTTATTCGAAATTCATTATACCATGGTATTGAAAGCCCTGAAGAAAGAATGAGCAAAGGTAAAAACCCAAGAGGGATTATTGCCGTTTCTTCAGATTTAAGAAAAAACCTTTTTACATTGCGGGTTCGTGATGATGGTCGTGCAATTCAGATTGACAAAATTCGGAAAATTGCTTCTGAAAGAGATGATTTAGACAGGGATGAAATATCAAAATGGGATGATAACAAAATTGTTGAACTTATTTTTCTTCCCGGATTCACAACTGTGGAGAAGGCTAATAATCATGCCGGGCGCGGGGTGGGTATGGACATTATTAAGAAAAAAATAGAAAAGCATGGAGGAAAGATTAAGGTATCCTGCGAAGAGGGGGAATTCTGTGAATTTATTGTTCAGATACCGATAACGAAGAGAACAAGAAAAGCCGTAGAGCAAAGAAGACAAGATGTGAAAATGTAACGTATTTCTCTTTCCAATTGGAAATGATTAAAATAGATATGAAATCAAGTTGAAGAAATTTCTTTGAAGTATTAAATAAAACTGTGAGGTGAGTATGCATGAAAAACTAAGGCTTCTAATAGTTGATGATTCCTTTACTATTTGTCAAGCAATTGAGAAGAATTTGAGTGATTTTCCGCTTGAAGTAGTTGGTACAGCAGGGGATGGAAAGTCTGCTTTAGAATTATTTCGAAATACAAATCCTGATGTAGTGACACTTGATATAACTATGCCTGAAATGGATGGAATTTTAGTTTTAGAAGAGATGATGAAAATAAATCAGGATGTAAAAATCATGGTTATAACCGCCTTAAAAGATAAGGCAACTGGTTTAAGAGCGATTCAATTAGGGGCAAAAAGTTATATGGTTAAACCTTTTACCGCGGAAAAGCTCAAAGCAGCAGTTGCTCGCATGTTAGGTTTGAATTAACAGAGGAGAAAGATTATGAATGAGACAGATCTGCATTTTTTTATTGATAGTACGATTAATTACTTTGAAGAAATTACTGGTGAACAACCTGTTACCGGTATTCCTTATTTAAAAGGAAAGGAACCAGTCGTCTTGGATTATTCAGGTATAATAGGAATTTCTGGGAAGAGAAAAGGTTGTGTTTATATTACTACAACACAGGAGATGTTAAAAAATTTAGCTCAAATTATCCTGGATAATGATGAAGCAACAGTAGAGACTATAAAGGATTTAACCGGTGAGATTGCTAATACTATCTCTGGCAATGTTCGTGAAGCGTATGGAAGTAGTTTTATGATCTCAGTTCCGGTTGTAGTTGAAGGAAAAGCAAAAGATATTCGCCTTCCTGAACAAGTACAGGCGTTTGTCATTCCAATAACTTGGAAGGATTTCCAATCTTTTCTGGTGGTATGTTTGGAATAATTATTTTAATATCAAATTTGCATTGGTGATTTATTGAGGCATTTTTTTATGAGTATTAATGATAAAAATGATCATGCCTTCTCTGCAACTAATGACCAATCAGGCAATTCTTCGGAATTACAAATGCCTCTTCTCCAGCTTGTTACAGAAAATATTCTTAACAATGCAGAGGAGGGTATTTTTTTCCTCAATAAATTCCTAGAACTGAATCGTTACTATTCTAAATCTATTGAGAGGATTTTAGGGATTACTGATTTGGAAGAGAAAAATTTTATTGATATACTTGAGAATCGTATTCCTTCACAAATTATTGAAAATACAAAAGAATTTTTAAAATTAATGTTTCAAGATGATTTAGATGAGGAGGTAATCAAGGAATTAAATCCTCTTATTGAAACAGAATTCTTCTATGAGGATGAATGGGGAATTTGGACAACTTCAAAATATCTTTCTTTTAATTTTCGGCGAGTTAAAAAATCGGATAGTATCAAGTTTCTTTTAACTACGGTTCAGGATGTATCCGAGAAAGTATTTTTAAATCAGAAATTAAAAATGACTGAGGATCGGACACAGAAACAAATGGAGTGGTTAGTAAATATATTACATGTAGAACCTGAAATGTTAAAGGAGTTTTTTGTTGGTGTTGAGCACGAACTGATTAGAATTGAAGAAGTCCTTAAAAATTCAAAAGATTCAAAAAATCATCGAGAATTAATCGAAATAATTTATCGCTCTCTTTTTATTATTAAAGGAAATGCTTCATTATTGGATTTAAGATTTTTTACAGAGAAAACAAATCTATTTATCGAAAAAGTATTGAGTCTAAAAAATCATGATGATTTAAGCGGAGCCGATTTTGTACCTATTGTGGTATCACTTGGAGACATGCGTGACACTTTAGTCGAGGTGCGTACTATTTTTAAGCGAATCAGCCATTTCCATATCCATTTCAGGATAAAAAGAAATTATGAGTGTGAATTATTAGTTAATTCATTAAAGAGTTTGATAAAGAATCTCAGCAAGCAACTTGATAAAGAAGTCGATTTTGATTATAAAGATTTTGATGTGCTTACCATTCCATATAATTATCGGCAAATGGTAAAAGATATTTTATTTCTGCTATTACGCAACACTATTTTGTATGGAATTGAAGAGATTGCTCTAAGAAAATCTATCAATAAAAATCCTCATGCAATGATAAAAATTTCTTCTTTTGTGGATAATGGATTTTTAGGTTTAAAGTTAAAACATGATGGTAGAATTGATAGAATTGAAAGAATGATCCATAAAATGATAAGTAAGAAAAATAATGATAAAGTACTGGAAAGTAGTTTTGAGGGAGTGCAGGTTACTCAGCTACTTTGTACACCTGATATTGAATTCAGTAAAGATAATGAGGCATTAGAAAACTACTCAATGGATATGGAATTGCTAAAGAGAAAACTAAAGGAAAAAGGTGGCAGATTAAAAATTACATTTACGAGTGAAGACCACTGTGAATTTACAATTTTACTGCCTTTAAGTAGAATGAAATCAGTGACTTCTAGTAATTCCCAAAATGATTAATCGCAAAGAAGTATTTAGAAAGTACAATATATGTAAATATTTTAAGTTAAGGATCTTCCTCCATCTACTTTTATAATTTCTCCATTTATAAAATCTGACCCTTCTATGAGAAATGCGACTGTGTTTGCAATATCCTTTGGATCACCAATTCGTCTCAATGGCGTACGATTTATTAAAGAAATTTCCTCTTCTTCATCATATTTTTCTGCCAATAGGACAGTACCAGGAGAAATTGCATTCACCGTAACATATGGTGCTAAAGCTTTGGCGATTCCCTTGGTAAGCGCGATAACTCCTGCTTTTGATACGCAATAGGGGATGTATGAAGGCCAAATATTTTCTGCTGCAACATCTGCAATATTAATAATTTTACCCTGTTTTTTTTTGTACATAAAATCACCGATGATTTGACAGCCGTAGAATGTTCCTATAAGATTTACATTTAAGAATTGTGTCCAATCTTTGTTTGATATTTTAAAAAATGGAGTTTTATAAAAGATTGCGGCATTATTTACTAGGATATCTATAGAATTCCATTTATGGATTACCAGATTTTTCATTCTAATCCAATCTGATTTTTTACTTATATCACCTTTTACGGCAAGGGCATCACCTCCAAAATTGTGTATTTGATTTATAATATCGTTTGCTTTTTCCTCATTAGATAAATAATGGATAGCTATTTTTGCACCTTTTTGTGCCAAGGTAAGGGCTATTTCTCGACCAACTCTTACTGAGCTTCCGGTAATAAGACATGTTTTATCTTTTAGATCCATTTGCACCTCCAACAAAAAATATCGAAATTATTTTGATTATAATTCAACTATAAATGTTGTATATTTTACAATTCAATACAGATAGTAGTATTATTTAATAATATTTGTTTATAGTTAGTATATAAAAATAAATTTGGAAAGGCAATTATTATGATTGCCAAGATGAATAATTGCATCCAGCGTCGGTTGCAAGAAGAAAATTTGTCTGAAGTATCATTAAGGGTTGCCGCACATTGGCTTGTTGAAGATGGTATATTAAAGAACTCAGCAGGCCAAGTGGGATTTCAGTTGCGGCGTTATTTTAATTATAATGATATTTTTGGATCTTTTAAAAAAGGGAATTTTTGGTATATTCGGCGAATTATTGATTACCAAGAAATATTAGGTGCTCAAGATTTAAGCAAGATTTTCGGATTAAAATCACGGACGAGTATTTATCGTAAAATAAAAGAAGAACAAATTCCTTTTAGTCGCCTGAGGAGGAAAGGGATTTATTTTACAACGTTTGATTTGATGAAATGGGCGATTAAGAAGAATTATATGAGTTTATATCAAAAGTTTCAGGCATTTCACAAGGAAAATGAATAAATAAACCAAGGAGAATAGATAAAATTTTTTGAGTAAACAGGAGGTATGACATGCGCCGTTTAATACCAATACTTTTAATTGGAATTGTGTTGATTTTATTTCTTGGATTAGTATTTTACCAACCTATAAATGTAATATCTACTTGGAATCAGCTTAGTCCGCCTGAGAATATATTGATAACAAAAGCATATTTTAATTGTGGAAATATTCTTAGTTTTAGTCCATTACCGCCTCCCGGAGTCCCCAATTTTAGTCCATTACCGCCTCCCGGAGT
>Ga0209635_10000421_pt1 | contig 28571 bp, 26 predicted proteins | sample DeeMarSWOR230_32_FD_187463 | JGI IMG/M metagenome (GOLD analysis project Ga0209635, IMG submission 187463) | Marine sediment microbial communities from White Oak River estuary, North Carolina - WOR-2-30_32 (SPAdes) (version 2) | ecosystem: Environmental > Aquatic > Marine > Intertidal zone >...
TATCTGTATTTTTGTATCAATGCAAAGTTTTAAATGTAGTTATATTATAGCTATAATGTAACTATGGGGATTTTATGGAAAATCCAACTAAATTTGAAGTCTATGGCCAAGAAATGATTGAGAAGATTGTTAAGAAATGTGGTAATAGCGGCCGAATATATCTTCCTCCAGATTGGATTGAAAAAAAAGTCAAAATTATTAGAGTTGACTAAGGTTGAATATTATGACAAATATAACTGTAAGATCGATGAAAGAAAAAGATATTTATCAAGCAGTTGAAATCCACAAAAGGATCATCCGACAAGGTCTGGGAGAGGGTACGGATTATGCTATTGAAGATCTTTTTTTCTCATCCATAAAAAAAAGTCCAAAAACATGTCTTGTTGCTATAACTAATAATAAAGTTGCGGGTTTTATTATTGGTGGTATAAAAGAATGGGGATTCGGTGTCGAGCGTTCAGGTTGGATTGAAATGATTGAAGTTGCTCCCGAATTTATGGGGAAAAATGTAGGAAAAAAACTGGGAGAATCATTAATCAAATCATTCAAAGAAAAAGGAATCAAAGAACTTTATACATCTGTTAAATGGGATAGTGGAGATTTAATATCTTTTTTCAAATCATTAGGTTTTGATAAAAGTAGTTTCATAAACTTGGAATATAAATCAAAATAGAAGGGGGTAATAACATAGAATTAATAGAACAATTCAAAGAATTGGAAAAAAACAGACATAATTATGCAAAAGAATGGAAGAAAAAAAATAATGGGAAAGTAATGGGATATTTTTGTACATATGTACCTGAGGAAATATTATACGCTGGGGGAATATTACCTGTTAGAATACTTGGTAGTCATGAACCACAAGATGTAACTGAGCCTCATATTTTTGCGATGTTTTGTCCATTTTGTAGAGATTGTCTTGCTCAAGGTCTTAAAAATAGATACGAATATCTTGATGGTCTTATGATTGCTCAATCTTGTTTGCATATAAGACAAGCATATACTAGCTGGATAAAACATAGACCTGTTGAATTTGAAAAGTTCCTCTGTATGCCTCATAAAGTCCAAAGTAAACATTCTTATGAATTTCTCACTGAGGAATATAAAGTTTTTAAAAAAGAAGTTGAAGAGTGGATTGATAAGAAAATAACAGATAAGGATTTGAAAAATGCAATTGAGACTTACAATGAAAACCGACGCTTAATGAAAAAGCTATATGAATTTAGAAAAAGAGATAATCCTCCAATTACCGGTGAAGAAGTTATGGAAGTAGTCATTGCTATGCAAATGATAGATAAAGCTGAACACAACAAAATGTTGAAAGATCTCTTAAGAAAATTAGAAAACTATAATCCTACAAGAGAAGTGGGTAGTAGATTAATGATTCTTGGTTCAGAAGATGATGATACTGTTTTTATGAACATGGTTGAAAACTGTGGTGCTACATTTGTAATTGACGATCATTGTACTGGATCTCGTTATTTCTGGAATGAAGTTGAAAATGGAAAAGATCCATTGGTATCAATAGCAGCTAGATATATAGACAGAGTACCTTGTCCAAGTAAAGATTGGGAGGAAAGAAAAAGAATACCTCATATTTTGAAAATGTGTAAAGATTGGAATGTGAACGGTGTTATTATTATGCAACAAAAATTCTGCGACCCACATGAACTTGATTATGTTGCAATAGATAAAGCACTAAAAAATGCTGGAATTCCGACATTATTTTTAGAATTTGATGTCACTGTTCCAATTGGTCAATTTAAGATTCGAGTAGAAGCATTTCTTGAAATGATTGGTGAGGAGGATTTGTTTTAGAGGTGAATAAATATGGAACAAGTAGCGAAATATCCAACTGAAAAGCTGAAATGTTGGAATGAAGCAAAACAAATTCGGATGAAATATTATCAGGATTATGCTGAGGCGCATGATAAAGGAGGTCTAAGATGGGCAGGAGGTGCCTGGACATTTGATTCAATTCCGGCGGGACTTGGAGACGATGTTTATCCTATTACTAGTGAGCCATATGGTGCAACAATTGCTTTTGACAAAAAACTTTCTTTAGAATGTATGGAAGCAGCAGAAAAAGAAGGTTATCCAAGGGATCTTTGCTCATATATGCGTAACTACTGGGGTTCAATTATTATTGATAAATATCCATTTGGATATAGTGGTCAAGGAGAGTTTGTTCCAATATTTCAAGGGGCAAAAGCCTTGAAATTTCCAAAACCCGATTTTATTTGGCAAGATCATATCTGTTGTTCTCATGCAAAATGGTATCAGGTAGTATCTGATCTAGAAGGAGGAATTCCTATGTTTACTGTAGATAACGCAGTAGGACCTTCAAATGAACTAACAGATAGTAAAATCAAATTTGTTGTTGAACAATTAAAAGATGGAATTAAATTTCTTGAAAAAGTAACCAAACGAGATTATAATGATGAACTCTTATTTAAAGCAATAAGGAATCATTTTATTTCGACCTCAAAATGGGCAGAAATATGTAACTTAAATAAAGCAATACCTGCTCCACTTGATGAAAAATCAATTTACTCTCTATATGTACTTGGAACACTTCAAAAAGCAGGAAAACAAGTAGCTGATTTCTATGAAAAAACACTACTTCCAGAAATCAAAGATAGAGTAAAAAGGGGTATAGCCGCTGTTCCGAATGAAAAATTCAGAGTTATGTCAGATACCCAACCTCCCTGGAGTTTTTTAAGCATATTTAGATATCTTGAAAAGTTTGGTTGTGTTAGTATTGGTTCTCTTTACACTTTTGGTCTTATTGGTCAATGGGAAATTAAAAAGGATGGAAGTTGGGGAGCAAAAACAATTCCTGACGTTGAATTTTCAAATAGAGACCATGCATTGTACGAATATGTAAAATACGAACTTCATAAACCTGAGTGGCAGCATTTCTATTCATGTCATCTAAAAAGTGATATGATGATTAGAATCGCAAAAGAATGGAAGCTCAATGGAGTAATGCTTCATTATAACAGAGGTTGTGAAGGATTAACTGTAGGAATAGCTGAAAATAGACTTGCTCTTTTAGATGCTGGTTTCCCAGTTATGGCTTTTGAAGGAAATAATGCTGATGAAAGAGAATTTGACGAAGCAAGAACTAAAGCAAAAATCAATGCATTTATGGAGACCATAGGTGCCAAATAAAAGGAGGGAAAATTTATGATAACTATGGGAATAGATATAGGTGCAAAAAATATCAAAGTAGTAATTCTAAAAGACAATAAAATAATTTCAAAATCAAATGTTTTAGCTGGTTTTGAAGTAGAAAAAAGTGCTCAGGAGGCAATTAACAAAGCATTAAAAGACGCAGGGATAAAAAAAGAGGATTTAGATAAAGTTATTTCAACTGGAACTGGTGAAAAGTTAGCCCCATTTTATAATGAGACTAAGTCTGTTGTAGGATGTGACTCATTAGGTGCTGTTTTTTTACATCCCGCTGCTAGAAGTGTAATCGATGTCGGAGCTGAGGAAGGACGCGGTATGAGATGCGATGAAACTGGGAGGGTTCTAGATTTTGAAGTAAATGAAAAATGCGCTGCAGGAGCAGGTGCATTTACTGAGGCAATGTCACGTGCCTTAGAAGTTCCTCTTGAAGAATTTGGACCGCTTTCCTTAAAAGCAACTGAAGAAATTCCAATGAATGCACAATGCACAGTATTTGCAGAATCTGAAGTTGTAACAATGGTTCATAATAAGGTTTCAAAAGCAAATATGGCAAGAGCAGTTCATGATGCGATGGCAAGCAGGATATCTTCTATGATCAGAAAAATTGGCTTTGATAAAGATGTTGTACTTATTGGTGGTGTAGCTAAAAATGTTGGTTTTATTGATTCTCTTAATAAAGATTTAGGACTAAAGGTAGTTGTACCAAAGGATCCTGAATATGTTGGGGCTTTAGGTGCAGCACTTGCAGCTGCAGGATGGAAAGGAGGTAAATAAAATGCCAGATAAACCTGAGTTTTGGAGATGGACAGAGTCAAGATGGACTAATCCGGATATAGATTGGAAAGGAAAAGTTATCACTGCAGGTGTAGATGTTGGATCTGTAAGCTCGCAAGCGGTTATTCTTGCTAATGGCAAATTATATGCTTATTCTAACATGAGAACCGGTTCAGATAGCCCTGACTCTGCAATGAAAGCAATAAATTGGGCGATGGAAAAGACTGGACTTAAACTAAATGATATTGCTTATACTGTTGGTACAGGATATGGACGGGTAAATGTTCCATTTAGTCAAAGAGCAATAACTGAAATTGCATGTCATGCTAGAGGTGGAAATTTTATGTATGGACCCAGTGTTAGAACTATATTAGATATGGGAGGTCAAGATTGCAAAGCTATACATTGCGATGAGCGGGGAAAAGTAACTAATTTTCTAATGAATGATAAATGTGCAGCTGGAACAGGTCGAGGAATGGAGGTATTTGCAGATTTACTTGGGGTTTCTATTAACGACGTAGGTGATCTTTCTTTTGATATAGATACAGAACCCCAACCTGTTAGCAGTACATGTGTTGTTTATGCAAAGACAGAAGCTACTGGTCTATTAAGAGAAGGATGGCCAAAAAATAAGGTACTTGCTGCCTATTGTTCCGCTATGGCTCACCGAATAATGACTCTTTTAGAGCGAATTGGTATTGAAGAAGATTTTGCAATAACTGGTGGTATAGCTAAAAACAAAGGAGTTGTAAAAAGACTCGAAAAAGAAGTAGGAATTAAAATTATGGAGACATCAAAATATGATCCACAGATCGCAGGAGCAATAGGTGGAGCATTATTTGCTAAGGCTTTATATGATAAAGGTAAAAGAAAATAGGTGAAGATACTGTGATTGCAAATTATGGTTATAAAAATGGTTCAGGTGAGTATTTCATTACTATTGATACAGAAAAGTGCAACGGTTGTGCAAAATGTGTTGAAGTATGTCCATATGGTGTAATGGCGGTTGGTGAAGATCAAAATGATCCATTATCAGATCAAGAGGTTGCCTTTGTAACAGAACAAGAAAGAAAGAAGATAAAATATACATGTGCACCTTGTAAGCCAAATAAAGATTCTATTCCTCCTTGTATAAAGATATGCAAAATGAACGCAATAGCACATTCTTGGTAAGGAGTTATTAATTAGATGAGTACACAATTGATAAAACTAAATATTGATGGTAAAGAAATTGAATTTCAACAAAATAAAAGTATATTACAAATTGCATTAGATAATGGAATCTATATCCCTACTTTGTGTTACCATCCTGATCTGCCACCATTTGGAGCTTGTGGATTATGTGCTGTTGAAATAGATGGATTAGAGGAAACAGTACTTTCTTGCGATACAATTGTTAAACAAGGTATGAAGGTATCGACAAATACACCGAAACTTAAGAAAATCCGCCAAGAAAAACTTGCGAAAATTCTAGCAAACCATCCTCATGCATGTCTTGTCTGTGCCGAAAAAGAAGGATGTGCAAGAGAACCTTGTTCTTTAAATGTTCCAGTTTCTGAAAGGTGCTGTGTAAAACTTGGTGATTGTGAACTCGAACGAGTGGCTGATTACATTGGAATCCCTGAAAATACTCCTCGATATAAACCTCAAGAGCTTCCGAGATATGAAGATAACCCGTTAATTATTCGTGATTATAACCTTTGTATAGGCTGCGGGAGATGTATAAGAGCATGTTCAAGTCTCCGTGGTTATAATGTGCTAGGTGAGTTACCTGATCCCTCTGACCTTATTGACCCCTCAATATTTCCAAAAAAATTGGAAGATAGCGGATGTCAATTCTGTCGTTTATGCGTGGAAGTATGTCCTACTGGTGCGCTTTTAGATCGTATTAAAAAAGTCAAGGGTATAACTCCATGTCAAAATGATTGCCCAGCACATATTGATATTCCTAAATTTCTTAGAGAAATTTATGAGAAAAAATTTCCCGATGCACTTACGACAATGTACTATGCAGTTCCATTTCCAGGTACTCTTGGGTATGTGTGTAATTATCCCTGCGAAGTAAAATGTCGTCGTGGTGAATTAGACGATGCAGTTGCAATACGAATATTGAAAAAGTTAGTATTTGAGAATTTTAATAATAATATAAAATTTAAAGGAAAAATTGCTCCTTCAGATAAAAAAATAGCTGTGATTGGTGCTGGTCCTGCAGGGCTAAGTTGTGCCTTCTTTCTTGCACAATGGGGTCACAAGGTTGATGTTTTTGAAGCAAGAAAAAAGCCAGGCGGAATGCTAAGATATGGAATACCATCATTTAGACTACCTAGAAAAATATTGGATAGAGAAATAAAAATCATCAAACAAAATGGAGTGGATATTAAGCTAAATAGTCCAATATCTTCAGTTAATGATCTTTTAAATAATGGTTATAATGCAGTTTTTGTAGGAATTGGGGCTCAGAAAGGACAGAATTTAAATATTGAAGGAGAAAATGACCCAAGAGTAATAGATGGTTTAAATTTCCTCAATGCAGTATTTAGTGAAACAGATGTATTAAAAAATATTTCATCTAATAAAAAGATTAAAGTTGGTAGTCGAGTTGCTATAATTGGCGGGGGGAATACTGCAATTGATACTGCACGAACAGCCAAACGTTTCGGAGCTCAAGTTACATTATTTTATAGAAGATCTGAAGAAGAAATGCCTGCATACAAAGAGGAAATTGAAGCAGCAAAAAAAGAAGGTGTGTCATTTAAATTTTTATCTTTACCTATCAAAATATTACCTAAAAAAAACTTATTGAAAGTTGAGTTTATAAAAATGAAACTTGGACCTAAAGATAAAAGCGGTAGATCTCGACCAATCCCTATTGAAGATAGTAGTTATTATTTAGAATTTGATATATTAATTAAAGCTATTGGGCAAACAATTAACCCTATAAAGGGGTTAAATATTGACAAAACAGGTTGGCTAGCCTATGACAATAATACATTAAAACTCAAGGAGGGTGTTTATGGGGGTGGCGATATTTTTGGGACATCATCTGTAGTAGAAGCTATTGCAATGGGTAGAAAAGCAGCGGTTGAAATTCATTTATTTCTTGGAGGAGTTGAAGAAGAAACTACATACTCAATTGAAAAACCTTTTCCAATATATATTGATATGGAAGAATTTCTGGTGAAAAGAGTAAGAATCCCCACGATTAACATAAGTAATCTTCTTAATAATTTTGAATCAGTGGAACTTTCTATTAAAAAAGAAGAAGGTGTTAAAGAAGCTGCAAGATGTCTTCAATGTGACTTATGTTCTTATCTTTCTACTGTCCCTTATCCCCCCGCGGATTTGTTACCATTCATTTTAGAAAATATCTTAAAGATTCCAGAAAAATCAGGGGTTTATATTTTATTTGATAAAGAAAAAAACGTAATAGAAATTAAAGGTACGGCAAATTTGCGGCAAATACTTGAAGAAAAACTTGGAGCACCTAATAATATTAAATTCTTCAAATATGAAGAAGATCCGATGTATTCAAAACGTGAAAGTGAATTACTCCAGCAATATATTCAGCAACATGGTAAGATGCCTAGTAGTGGTGATGAATTAGATGATCTCTTCTAAATTACTTAAATTATTATTTAAAAATAAATCTATATGTATTGGGATGTAATGTTTAATAGAAAACTGGGGATAATTGATTTATCGAAAGAAAAAATCACAATTAATAAAACATCTAATTCTCTTAAAAAACTATTTTTAGGTGGAAGGGGTCTCAATAGTTATTATCTTTATAAATTGATTAAACCAAATATTGATCCATTGTCACCTGAGAATGTTCTAATTTTTGGAACCGGTTTTTTAACTGGTACTTTGGTTCCAAATTCTAGTAGGTTTAATGTTTCTGCAAAATCTCCTGAAACAGGTATTCTAGGTGATTCAAACTGTGGAGGATATTTTGCTGCTGAACTCAGATATGCTGGTTTTGATCGACTTATTATAACAGGGAAGGCTAAAAAGCCTTGTTATCTTTATGTTTCAAACGGAAAAATTGAAATTAAAGACGCTAAGGATTTTTGGGGAATGGATACTAATGAGGTTCAACAATCATTAAAAAAGGAACTTGGACAAGTAGAATCAGCAGTTTGTGGTGTAGCAGGTGAGAATCTTGTAAGATTTGCATGTGTTAGAACTGGAGTTAAGAATGCTGCAGGTAGATGTGGTTTAGGTGCAGTTATGGGTTCAAAACAGTTGAAGGCAATTGCAGCATGGGGAAAACAAGGTATTAAGGTTGAATATCCTAAAGAAATGCTTGAGATTGTTGAACAACTCAAAGAATATATTATGAATTCTAAGATAACCTCTATTCTTGGAAGTGTCGGTACACCACTTCTATATGAAGTAAGTAATACAATCGGTGCAATTAGGACAAAAAACAGTCAGTTAAATGCTTGGTCTGATTCATTAAATGCTGAAGTTATTGAAAAATATGTAGAAAAAATGATTAGTTGTTCGTCTTGTATTGTACATTGTCGTCATAGAAATAAACTAAATGGAGAAGGACCAGAATATACTGCTGTTGGACTTCTAGGAGCAAACCTTGGAATCGAAGATACTGCAAAAGTTATCGAACTTAACAATGTGTGTAACGAGCTTGGTTTAGATATATCTTCATCTGGCACAATTTTAGGATGGGTGTTTGAACTTTTTGAAAAAGGAATAATTGATAAAAAAATGACAGAGGAAGATCTTTGTTTTGGTGATTTTGAACTTGCTAAGAAACTGCTATATAAAATTTCAAGAAGAGAAGGTTTTGGAGACATATTAGCAGAAAGTACAAAGAATGTTGAATTATTTGGTAAATTATCAAAGGATTATTTAATAGCTGTAAAAGGACTTCCTCAGAGTGATCCACATGATTGTCGATATATCAAGGCTTTTGCTTTAGGAATTGCGACTGCATCAAGAGGTGCTGATCATTTACGCAGTCGACCAACGCTTGAAATTTTCCTGCGACTTCCTTTAGAGGTTAAAGAAAAAATATACGGAAAAGGGGTAAACAACGATCCAACGTCTTATAGAGGAAAAGAAAAAACTGTATACTTTTCAGATAATATTTTCGCTGTGGTGGATTCCCTTGGGATTTGTAAATTTATTTGTCATGGATTTAACAGTCCTCATTTTATTGATTATAATTGGATGAAAAAATTGATTCATTGTACATCAGGGTGGAATTTTTCGGAAAACCAATTACAAGAAGTTGGTAAAAGAGTAATTGATATTGAGAGGATGTTTAACAATCGTGAGGGTATTACACGTAAACACGATACATTACCTAAGCGTTATTTTGATGATCCAATGCCTTTGAAAATTTCCAAAGGTCATCATATAGATAAAAAAGAATTCAATGATTTACTTACAAGATATTATAAGTTGAGAAATTGGACCGATGATGGAAAAGTTAAAACTGAACGTGTTAAAGAGCTGGAGGTATTGAAGTGAAATATCTCTATGTTTACCCTGAAAAATGCACTGGTTGTAGGGAATGTTCAATTGCCTGTTCATTAGAAAAGTTTGGGGAATGTAACCCAAAAAAAGCAGCAATTACTGTGGTTAGAGATGAATTCTATAGATATGAATTTCCAATTATTTGTTTCCAATGTGAAGATCCAGTATGTTTGAAATTCTGTCATCAAAACGCTTATAAAATACAGGATAAAACTGTTATCAGAGATGAGGATAAATGTATTGGTTGTAGACTTTGTGCTGTTCTTTGTCCATATAATGCAATAACTACAATTGACGATGAGATTATTAAATGTGACCTTTGTAATGGTGATCCTAAATGTGTAAAATATTGTTCTACTGGTGCTATTCAATATCTTGATGAAACAGAGGAGTTGGAAAAAAGACGTAAAAATATGGCTGAAAGATTTTTAGAGATTTGTAAAAAATAAGGCCTCGTTATTCGATTATTAAATGATTTAATCCTATTATATTTTTATTTTATTAACATATTAAACTAAGTAACTTTTGTATGCAAACTAAAACTTGAATCTTATTTGTTAGAAGCAATTGATTAAACTAGTATTATTGAATTCAGTTCTATTCATCAGATTCTTCATCATAATCAATTGATTCAGTGCCATTGGTAATATCGTTTGATTCTACTAATTCAGAACCATCATATGGACAATACTTTTGATCTTTATTATCTGTCTGATACGAGCATTCCATACATTTCATTATTTCTCCTCCGATAAACCTACATTTTTGTAACTTCAATATGTTTAAAAACCTTTACAACCAAAGTTTTTCTCATTTTATTTCCTTACTTTTCATTGACAAACATAGGTTAAAATTATTTTATAAAATAATATTAATAATACTATTTTGCACAGTTTTTAGCAATTAAAAAATAAAAAGAAAGGGAGATTATTTTCCAACTATGTATCTAAGTAAATGAAATACATTTGTAAACCGTTCAAATAGCCAATTCATTAAAGGAAAGTTGAAATTGAATGCTTTATTTTTTGGTGTAGTTACTCTTAATGTATCTGTCCACTCACCATCAGCTCCAAATGAGTCTTTTGCCATAACACTTACAAAGTAAGTGCCATCTTTCTCCCAATAATAGTCTGCTTCACAAACCTCTGAAGAATTATAAGGCCCAAGCCAATCACTTTTGTTTTTGTCTCCCCAGTCCCAAAGATAATATACCTGGTCACCATCCGAGTCAGACGTACTAGTTTTATAGGTATACTTTGCTCCAGGCATAATCTTTTTCTTACCAGATGGTTTATTTGGTTTGTCCGGAGGATTATTCTCAAAAGCCTTCATTTTAATTAACCAGCCATCAACTAATCCTGCACCAGATGTTTCTGTAGAATCTAAATCACCTGCAACAATGTAGCCTCCATCACTTGTTGAACATACACTTTGTAATTCATCATAACCTTCGTCCCCAAATATCTGGGCCCATTCTACAACACCATCTAAATCAGTTTTTATAACCAAGCCTTCACTCTTTGGTAATATAGAATCAAAAGCATTTAATGTCCCTGTGATTATGATTCCACCATCATCTGTAAAATCCATACCTCCACACATGTCCTGTTTTGTTCCACCAAATGTTTTATTCCATTCCATATTCCCATCTGCATCGGTTTTGATTAACCATATATCTCGATAGCCTGCACCAAATGATTCCGTTTCACCTAAGAAATAATAACCACCATCATCAGCGAATAATATGTCACTAGATTGAGTCCAGTCCCATTTTTTGCCCCCGTAAGTATTATCCCATTCTATATCTCCATTAGAATCTGTTTTTATAACAAGGAGATCTGAATATGAAAGACCTGGTCCTGTTTCTGATCTTCCACATAGAATATATCCACCATCAGATGTCTGTCTCACCACACGAGCACTATCGCCATATTCACCAAATCTGTGTATCTTTTGCCATTCAACAGCACCCGTAGAATTTGTTTTCATGAGTAAAACATCCCAATCCTGGGGACTGATATCTATCTCGCCGGTGACAATATATCCCCCATCATTTGTCTGTTGGATACACATATGATAACCATATAATGGATCATCATAAACCTTTAGCCATTCAGTATTTCCATCTTCATCGACCTTCCAAATACACCGATTATATCCCCATGTCCCATCTTCATTGCATCCAGCAGTAACATATCCTCCATCACTTGTTTGTTCAACAATATAACACCGAGGATAAAGACTAGAGTTAGGAAGTGCTGTCGCATTCCACTCTTCATCACCATTAGCATCAACCTTAACAAGACAATGAGATCCAGAATCCGTCGGGGTTCTTGTAGCGTTCCATGCCCCTACTGCAATGTAACCACCATCATTTGTCTGTTTTACATTACGAAAAACTTCTATATTAACTCCACCATATAAACGCTCCCATTCTACTTCAATCTCATGCGAAGAATAAGCATTGTTTTCATCGCTTGCTTTTATATCATTTGTTGTTCCCAATGCAGGTATAGCGGTTGTGATCAACAGCATACATACTAAAATACCAATTATTTTCTTATTCATTTTCTTCCTCCATAATTAATGTATTATTTGTAATATTATAATAAAATATAAATTTAACTGTTGTTTTTCTCAAAATTTGTAACAGGTAAAATATTTGTCAATAAATTTAATTTCTTTGCCAAAAAAATTATTTTTTTAATCACTGAACAATGTTTATAAAATTATCATCTAACAATCTATATTTGATATCAATTACATCAGTATTATTTTTCATAAAACTATAAAAAACGCCTGAATTACGAATAGTACCTACAAATTGAAGACCAATTATTCTATTATTTTCTAAAAGAATTTTCTTAGAAGTACATGGAGTAAATCGAGAGAGAACCTCACATTTTCCAATGTCTTTTAATGTTGATCCTATAGCTACAACAGGTGTATTAAAAACATTTAAAACATTTATCACTTCTGCACCATTATATATTGTAGGACAACCAGCCATGTTCAATCCTGCGATTCTACCCTGCTCTATAGCATTTGGCCATATTGCAAAAGATCCTTTTTTACCGCTAATTTGTTCCCATACTTCTGTAATGTCACCCGCAGCATAGATATCTTTAATATTTGTTTGCATAGTCGAATCCACGATAACCCCGTTATTAACTTTAATACCAGAGTTTTGAATTATACCGATATTTGGTGCAACACCAATGGCGATTACAATCATATCACAATTTATTTTCTTTTTTTCAAGGGTGATACTATTTACTAAAAATTGACCATTAATTTCTTTTAATGTATCGTTTAAGATCAAATTTATTCCATGCTCAATCAATATCTGCTCAACTTTCTCACTAATATCTGGATCAAGCATTCTTGAAAGAATATTAGAAAGCATTTCTACAACGCTTACAGTAATTCCACGTTTTCTGAGGTTAACAGCTGTTTCAACACCCATAAAACCCCCTCCTACAACCACAGCATGTTGAACACCTTGATTAATATGGTTTAAAATTTCAATAGTAGAATCTAATGTACCCATTATATGTATTCCCTTAAGGTGCAATCCTTTAATTTTTTTAGGAATAATAGGAGTTGCTCCTGCAGCTATGAGTAATTTATCATATTTGATTTTTTTTCCATTTTTAAGAATAATTTCTTTACTATAGGAATTAATATTTAGAACTTCAGAATTCTTCAAAAATTTTGCTTTATGACGTTTATAGAATTGATCATCAAACCTAAAAATAACAGTTTTTTCAATCTCACCAGAGATTAAATTGGGCAAAGAACAAGGAGAATATGGGGGGTATTTCTCACGAGAAAGTATAGTAATTTTAGATTCATGGTCTATTTCTCGAATATTTTTAAGAGCACTAACCCCTGCTCCACCATTTCCAATAATTACATAATGCAATTTGATCCAATCCTTAATTAAATTGTTTTATGCGCCTATGTATTCGGGAAGTTCTGCTCCCTTAATAAGTGAAACTATTGTGGAGTTGTAGGGTGTTGGTATTCCTTTAGCTTCTCCATATTTTACAATTTTATCATTAATAAAATCAATTTCAGTTGGGTTTCTTTTTTCAATGTCTACATGCATTGAAGTGCGATGATGCCCTGCATTGTCAAGATAGCTCATGCAGAATTTTAAAAAATTTGACTTAAATTGGATTCCATTTGCATTAGCAACTTCTATAGCTTCCCGTAAAATAGCTTCTGTTAGATCTCGGGTGTGCTTGAATTCCATCATTTGTTTCATTGTTCTTCGGGTTAATGCACAGACGGGGCTTAAAGCTGCATTAAGTATAATCTTTTCCCATTCATATTTTTTAATATCTTTAGTAAAAGTAGTTTCAAGATCTATTTTTGTTATCAATTCTGCTAATTCTTTGGCTTTTTTCTCTGCACGTTGATCGATCGTACCAATATAATTTGGAGGATTAAAGAAAGACATTCTAACCCTACCATTTTCAATAAGATTTCCCGCATAGTTTACAACAATTCTTAGTGTATTTTGTTTTCCAAAAACTTCTGCTATTAAGTCTTCATTATCAAGCCCATTTTGTAAGCTTATAATGGTTGTACCAGGTTTAATGACCGTGGTCAATAATGGTAGAATCTGTTGAAGAATAGAGGCTTTAACCGAGATAAATATAGTATCGATATCTTTTCCGCTTATTTCGTTAATTCCATAGCAAATATTTTTTTTTGGAAATTTTGCATTTAATTCTTTACAACCTGTAATAAATAAGCCATTTTTCTTAATTTCATCCAAATGTGGTTTAAGTACGTCAATTAACGTAACGTTATGACCTGCATGTTCAAGATGTGCTGCCATAATCCCTCCGACAGGGCCAACTCCAATTATTCCAAATTTATATTTATCCAATATTATGCCTCCTGAGAATTATATCTTTCCCTTAAAATACGATGAAGTATTTTTCCAGTCGCAGTACGAGGCATTTCTTCCTGTTTTATGAATATGACGCGCTTTGGACGTTTATAGCCTGCCATTTTATCTCGGCAATAGTCAATAATCATTTTATCATCTAATTTTGAATTGTCCTTTGGTATAATAACAGCAGTAACTTGTTCACCCCATTTCTCATGAGGCAAGCCGATAACAGCTACATCAAATACATTTGGATGAGAACATATAATCTCCTGAACCTCACTTGGATAAACATGTTCACCACCAGTAATAATCATGTTATCTTTTCTATCTACAATATAATAAAATCCATCTTTATCTCGCTTAGCCATATCTCCAGCACTGAACCATTCGCCCTTGAATGAAAACTTTGTCTTTTCGGGCATCTTATAATATTCTTCAAACATCATTGGTCCACGTGAAAATAATTCACCTACCTCATTGACATCAACTTCATTTCCTTCTTCATCTAACAATTTAATAAGATCTGTACCTACTGCCTCATAACCTATAGAACCGAGTTTTCGCATCTGATCTTCAGGTTTTAGAAGTGTAACTAAACCAGCCTCAGTTGAACCATAGGCTTCATACAGCTCTACACCTGGAAAGAACTTCATAATTTCTTTTTTCATCTTTTTAGTAACAGGGGCTGAAGAACAAAGTAATTTTCGAATCGAGCTTACATTGCGTTTTTTAGCATCTTCTGATGCATTTAATATAAGATTATAATGAGTGGGAATAAGGGAAATATAGGTAATCTTCTCTATTTCGATAATTTCTAATATTTCATCTGCCCTAAAATGACGAGCAGGATGAATATATGCAGTACCGCCTAAATATAAAAAAAGAAACGTGTAGAAAGTGGAATTAACGTGATACAATGGCATAACATTGAGACATATATCATGCTCATTAAATCCAAAGTCCACTGCGTTAATTAAAAAAAAGGCAGTATATGACTCATGAGATCGGACGACACCTTTGGGTTTACCAGTTGTGCCAGATGTATAAAGTATTATCCATGGTTCATTACACTCAATATTAATTTCAGGTTCATCTTCTGGAGAATATTTAATAAATTCCTCATATTCTTTGTATCCTTTTGTCTTCTTCCCAACAATAATATATTTATCCGATGCTACATTTGTTAGATCTTTCTTAATTGAATCAATTATAGGTGAAAATTCCTCATGTACAATTAATGCTTTAGCATCTGAATTTTCCATGATATTGATTATTTCTTTTCCAACAAAACGAAAGTGAACAGGTACAATAATAAGTCCTGTTTTTGCAGCCGCAAGATAAGCTTCTACAATTTCAATACTGTTTTCTAACAAAACCGCAAACTTATCTCCTTTCTTCAATCCAAGTGATAAAAGACTATGAGACAGTTTATTAATCCGCTTATTTAACTCTGGATATGTGTAACTTCTTTGTTTATCTTTCAATGCAATGGTTTTTGAAAACTTCTTTGCATTCATTTTAACCATTTGCGCGAGGTTTAACCAACAAGCCATTTTTTTCCTCCTAAATTTTAAATCTCACTTATTTTTCCATCCAAGTTGCTCAACAAAAGCTTCAATATTTGTTTTAAATTGTTCGTCAGAGAGACATCTCAAATCGTTTATATCACCATTTATCACAACACTTGGCACACCTGTAGTTTCCTCAAGACGCTGGGGCATACCATAAAGACTATTAGTATTATAATGACAAGTTTTAGAATCATGATATATCATACCATCAATTTTAAAAAAATCAATCATCTTCTTTAAATATTTCTCTTTGGCTTCATCTGCTCGAACTATGAACAATTCTGTATAAGCTCTTGCCATACTTTTAAATGGATCTGAAGAATCAAAACCTGTAAAAATCCAACTGTTGCAATAAGTAGAAGCAACAACACATGCCATTAAACTACTAAATAACTCAGAGTGAACCCTTAATCTACCCCAAATAGGCATACCATCCCAATAAAGCCGAAAGCGTTCACCTTCAACCGCTGCTTCATTATTCTTGATTCTTTCCTTTAATTCTTTCAATAATATCTTATAATAATCAACAGCTTTTTGCGTACCTCTCAAAACTACAGCTGGTCCCATTTGAATAGTACCATCAAAAAAAGTTAAAGGAGAAGGAATATTGGATGCTGTTTCTAATACTTTTTTCCAAAGATTTGAACATTCTCGGGACAATGACAAAACTTTTTTTAATTCTTTTTTATTAAATTTATTTCCAGAAATCCTTTCCAATGGCTCAATTAAACCTTCCATTTGTTGAGCAATAGATTCAACATGAACATCTGTGACATCGTTTATGTTTCTATGTGTATAGATTCCAATTAAAGGAGCTTTGAAAATTTTCGCATACCATTTCATCCAATCTCGAACGTCTCTGCATTGATTTGTATTAAAAACTAACACATCAGGTTTAGGGATGCTATCAATACCTTGATAAATCTTTGAAAGTGGTGTTATTTTCTTTATATAAGCACCAATATCAGAGGTCAAATATGAGCAAACCTCGGGAGAATAACCCACTGCATTTGCATAAGGTATTAAATCAGTTGCCATTCTACTAGAACCTAGCATAGCACTGTGGTTTTCTGGAAAATATACGAAAAAACCTAGGCTTCTTAAAATCTCAGCTGGTCCAACACTAGAACACCATGCAACCTTCTTATCACTACTCTTAACAGCAGCATCAAGTTCATAATAATAATCTGCCATAATTTTTTTCATTTCGTTGGTAGCTTGGAACTTTTTTCTAACGGATTTTTCCTCAGCGATTAGATCTCCCCCAGCATTCTTGGAGTAAATTAAAATGGCAAATCTAAATAGATATGTTATTTATTATCCTTTTTTGTTTTTTTCCCTTAAAATTATATGTAAAAACAATGCTAACAATGAAATACAATTAATTATTTCCATTTTTAGTTACTCTAATAACTAATGGTGAAAAGATGCTAAAAAAATTCTTTGCAGGTATTGATGTTGGTACTTCATATATCAAATCAGTTTTAATAGATGAAAAAAAAGAAATCGCTGCATCATTTATTGAAAGAACTGGTTCAGATCTTCAAAAATCAATTAATAATGCTTTTGCTGGATTGATTGCCTCTTCGAATATATCAAGAAATGATATTAAACACATTACATCAACTGGATTTGGACGAAGAAATGTCTCATTTGCAAATAGTGTAATAACAGAAATTAGTGCCCATGCTAAAGGAGCTTTTCATTATTTTCCAAAAAAAATCACAATAATTGATATTGGTGGTCAGGACACAAAAATAATCAAGATTGACTCAAAAGGAAAAATTTTAGGATTTAAGATGAATAGAAAATGTGCCGCTGGAACTGGTTCTTTTCTTGAAGAAATTGCATACAAACTAAACATACCGCTTTACGAAATGAACAAACTTGCATCAAAATCTGATAAAGAAACATCTCTTAGTAGTTTTTGCACGGTTTTTGCATCAACTGAAATTCTTACACGGATTAAAGAAGGAGAAAAGGTGGAAGATATGGTTCGAAGTGCTTTTGAGTCTGTAGTAAAAAGAGTAATAGAATTAGGTACAATAGAAGATACTGTTGTTCTTACTGGTGGTGTTATAAAATATAATGATATTATTTTAGAGATTTTGGCAAAAACAATTGATAAAGAAATTCTAACTCCACTTTATCCTCAATTAAATGGTGCTGTAGGTGCTGCATTATTTGCATTAGAAGCAAAAGATTAAAATGATGGGCCCTACTCTATATAATTAATATGTGGCACTCCAATATATCAGATTACGACTTTCCACCGTATAGACCACCTAATGAAGCATCCTCTGCTTTAATTCGTGCATCCCGAGGGTGTCCTTGGAACAAATGCTTGTTTTGCACGATGTATAAAACACTTAAATTCAAACCTAGATCAGTTGAAGAGGTTAAAAATGATATAGATAAAGCAGTTACAATTTATAAGGATGCAAAAACGGTATTTATTGCTGATTCCGACAGTCTCGTAATGAAAAATATCGCAGAGATTATTCAACATATAAAACTACGTTTTCCAGATATCGATCGCATAACATCTTATGCAAGAGCTAAAACCTTGATGAATTTAGGTTCAAAACGTCTTAAGAAATTAAAAGAAGCAGGTCTAACTAGGGTTCATGTAGGACTAGAATCTGGAGATAAAACAACCCTTGAATTTATGAAAAAAGGTGTCACACCTCAAGAAATTATCGCAGGTGGAAAAGAGACAAAAGCATCTGGACTGGAACTTTCTTTCTACATTCTAATTGGCGCCGGTGGAAAAGATAGATTTGAAGAACATGCTATTGAATCTGCTAGAGTTTGTAATGAAGTTAACCCTGATTTCATAAGGCTTAGAACTTTGATAGTTCAACATGGATCACTTCTGGAAAAAATGATGACATCTGGTAAGTACAAACCAACATCACCTTTAGAAAAGTTAAAAGAAGTCAAGATATTCGTTGAGAATCTAAAAGTTGATAATTGCGAACTTGCTTCAGATCATTTCACAAATTATATCTGGTTAGATAATACGATTATATACAGAGGAATTTACGGAATCCTACCTAAAGATAAATCTGAATTATTAGAGACACTAAATCATACACTTGATTTTTTATCATTTGCAGAAGGTGAAATATTAGATGCAACAATACTATACGAAAGAGGTTTAATTGATTCTCTTTGAAATAAAGATTAAAATTTTATATAATACAAATAAATATATTATCCTCCGCTAATTGGAACAAAAAATAGAAGCTCGTCATTATCTTTTAATTTAGTTTCTATTCCATTTAAAGCAGAAATCGGTTTATCGTTTACAAAAATACATAAATAATCTGTCAATTCATCAGATTCTGTGTAAAATTCACCTCTAAGATTGGGGTATTTATTTGTTAATTCTTTTAGGAGATTACCAAGTGTTATACCAATAAATTCAAAATCAAACTCACTTTTTCCCACAGCATCTGAAAATGGTTTTAGGAGTTTTATCTTGATTTTCATTTTATTTCACTTAATAATACATGTATCCTTTATAATCCTATTTTTCTTATTAAAATATTTGATTTTATTAGAAATTAGAAATAAATAATTAGATACTTAATAAAATTGATAATTTATATTCCATTTTATCAAATAATATTATTTTCATACAAAAATAATCAGGTAGATTTATATTCTATTTAATTTTACCCATATTCCCTCCAAATAGATTACTAAAATTAGGGATAATAATCTGTTTATCTAAGGTGTATATAATGATTTTAACCGAAAATAACGTAGGTAAAACAATTTTATTACTGGGAAATGAAGCAATCACCAGAGGAGGTCTTGAAGCTGGCGTAGATGTTATAACCACTTATCCAGGCACGCCATCCTCGGAAATAGCTGATACATATTCTAAGATCGCGATAAATGCAACTAAGCAGGGAAAAGACCCTGGCTTTTATTTTGAATATTCCACTAATGAAAAAGTTGCTTTAGAAATTTGTGCAGCAGCATCCCTTTCAGGATTAAGATCTCTAACATGTATGAAACATGTTGGACTTAATGTTGCAAGCGATGCATTAATGACTTACCTTTATATAGGATGTAATGGAGGACATATAATTGTCTCAGCAGATGACCCATACTGTCATTCATCTCAAAATGAACAAGATAATCGTTACTATGCTCTTTTTGGTAATATACCAATGTTAGAACCAACAACACCTCAAGAAGCTAAACAAATGATCATATATGGCTTTGAAATATCTGAAGAGCTGAAACTTCCTATTCTGCTAAGAACTACCACAAGATTAAATCATGTCAGAGGTCCAATTATTCTTGGAAAAATGAAACATCCTCACAGAAAAGGTCATTTTAAAAAAGACCCGTTGTTTACATGTGTTCCATCTACAGCTAGATTAAAACATCCAGTTCTTTTAAAAAAAATAGAGAAAGCTGAAAAATTATCTGAAAAATCACCTTTTAATGAAATCATATCCCCAAAGAAACCTAGTAAAATTGGAATTGTCACATCAGGTGTCTCTTTCAACTACGTTAAAGAAGCGGTTGATATCTTAAAATTAAATGTCAACATTCTAAAATTAGGAATGACGCATCCTCTTCCAAAAAGAATGTGTGAACAATTTATTAAATCATGTATTACCATAGTTGTTGTTGAAGAATTAGAACCGATACTTGAAAATCAATTAAAGGCAATTGCACATGATACAGAGTCCAATGTAAAAATATATGGAAAATCAACTGGGGATTTTTCTAGATTATATGAGTATAACCCAGATATTGTAATAGACGCAATATCTAATATTTTTAAGGTTAAAAATCCTCAACCTAAACAAATAAAACCAAAAATTAGAGTCCCTACTCGACCACCCGCTCTATGTCCCGGCTGCCCTCATAGAGCAACATATTATGCCGCTAAAAAAGCTTCACCTAAAAACACAATATTCCCAAATGATATAGGCTGTTATACTCTTGGTAGAGATCCACCTTTAGAAGCAGCTGATGTAGTATTTTGTATGGGTTCTAATGTTGGTATGGCATCAGGATTTTCAATAGCAACTAATCAAAAAATTATATCATTTATGGGTGATTCAACATTTTTCCATGCTGCAATACCAGCAGTCATAGATGCAGTTCATCACAATCACAACTGTGTAATAACTGTACTTGATAATCGAACCACCGCAATGACAGGTCATCAACCACATCCAGGAACAGAGATTGATGGCATGGGAAGACCCGCTAAAATTCTCAAGGTTGAGGATGTTGTTAAGGGTTTAGGCGTTGAACATATTGAAATTATCAATCCAAGAAATATTAAAAAAACAATAGAAGTGTTCAAAAGGGCATTAGATTTCAAGGGTACTTCTGTAGTAGTCAGTAAAGCCCCATGTATCCTCTTAGAATTACAAGAAAAAAGGAGAACTGGAGGTAAAATTGCACATTATCAAATTGATCAAGAAAAATGTACTCACTGTAAGATATGCATAATACGTTTCGGATGCCCCGCTTTTTATAGCGAAGAGGATGGTAGAGTATTTATAGATGAATCCATCTGTAATGGATGTGCTATCTGTACACAAATTTGCCCATCTAGGGCAATAAGTAGAAGGTTGGAGGAGAACTGATGAAAGAAAAGGTTAGTATTGTTCTTACTGGAGTAGGAGGTCAAGGTGTAATTACTGCTGCGAAAATTATTGGTGAAGCAGCTGTAAATCAGAATATTCAAGTTTATGTATCTGAGGTTCATGGTATGGCACAAAGAGGTGGATCTGTAATATGTACTGTAAGGATGGGTAAAGTGTCAACTGCACTTCTAGCTCGTGGAACGGCTGATGCAATAATTAGTACAGAACCTATCGAAGCTTTAAGATATATAGAATTTGCAAATAAACAAACAAAGGTTATTACTGATATTAATCCAGTTGTTCCTTTTAACGTTACAGTCAGTGGAGAAAAATATCCTAATCTAGATGATGTTTTTAAAGAGATAAAATCCTTGGCAAAGTTGTATAAAATCGATGCCCTTAAAATTGCACAAAAAGCTGGTTCAATTATTACAAAGAATATTGTGATGCTAGGTTCTCTAGCTGCGGTTGATGTGTTACCATTTAAATCAGATGTCCTTTTAGAATCTATAATTAAGAACATCCCTGATCGCTATAAAGAGATAAACAAGAAAGCTTTCTATGGTGGTATGAAAGCAATTAAAACTTAGTTTTTGATCCAACCTATGATTTAAAATAAGTTGTTTTTTATCTTTCTATTACTCTTGTTGCTTTTCCAACACTTCGAGGTATAGTTTTTGGAGGAATTGTCTTTACAGCTACATGTAGATTTAAGATACTATATATCTCATCCTCTACTTTCTTTTCTAGATCATCAAGATGTCCCTTTTTATATCGATTTTCAGTTGGTTCAATTTCTATTGATATTGAAGTTATTTCGCCTTTCTTTGTTTTTATGATATGATAATTGTCGCTTACACCCGCAACTTTCATCAAAGCTGATTCTATTTGTGACGGAAAGACAATTACACCTTTTACCTTCATCATATCGTCGCTTCTTCCTCTAATACGTGATTGGATAGGAAGTCTTCGTCCGCATTCACATTCTTCTTCATAATATACAGCTAAATCCCTTGTCCTAAATCTAATAGCTGGAAAAGCTTCTTTTGTTAATGTAGTAAAAACTAATTCACCTTCTTCTCCAGGAGATAATGTTTCACCCGTATTAGGTTCAATTATTTCAGGTAAAAAATGATCTGCATTGATGTGCAACTTTTTTTCACAACATTCAGAAACAATCCCAGGACCGATAATCTCTGTTAAACCATAATGTTCATGAGCAGTTATTTTCCAACGTTTTTCTATATTTTTTCTCATTTCTTCACTCCATGCTTCTGCACCAAACATTCCAGTTTTAAGTTTGAAATCATTGCCTGGATCAAAACCCATATCCTGTGCTACCTCCGCAATATACATAGAATAAGAAGGCGTACATGCCAATGCAGTTGAGCCGAAATCTTTCATGATATTCACCTGTCTTTTCGTATTACCTGAACCAATTGTTATTACCATAGCACCAATTTTTTGAGCACCCTTTTCAAAACCATGAGCGCCAGTGAACAATCCATATCCATAGGAGTTTTGTAACACATCGTTTTTTCTTAATCCATTTGCCCATAATGACCTTGCCATAACCTCGCCCCATAATTCCAAATCATTCTTAGTATATGGCCCAACAACAGGTTTACCAGTAGTTCCCGAAGAAGCATGAACTTCTACTACGTCATCAAGTGAGTTACAAAGAAGTCCAAAAGGATAATATTCTCTCAACTCAAGTTTTGTCAAAAACGGAATATTTTCCAAATCGTCTAATGTTTTAATATCTTGAGGAAGAATACCTGCTATTTTTAATTTTTTATGATAAAATTCATTTTTATCGTAAACATATTTTATTATATTTTTTAATCTTTTTAATTGTAGCTCTTTAAGTTCTTTTAATGGTTTTGTTTCAATCGATGGATTCCAGAACTCTTTCATTCTAAATGCCTCCCTGAGGTATAGTTGAATATACTTTTTGAATATAATAATTTTGAAAAAAATTAAGAAAGATATAAATTACATTATTTGTTAATACCCCGAAATCGAGAATAACATAATATCTATGAGTGGAGGCAAAATTATGGGTTTAATACTAGGCATGGACATATATGTGTTTATTGCTTGGATAGGAACTATTATTTCAGCAATTTTATGCATATTATACGGAGTCTATCACGAATTCTACAAAAAGAAAATAAAAAATAAAACATCTAAAGATAAGTTAAAAAAAAACTAATGATCTGGAGGCGAAGTAGATGGATGTTGTGTTTTTTGCATTTTTTATGACAATCTTTGCATTGGTTTTTGGATTCTTAGGATATCTTGGTTTTAGAAAAACTAAAACAAAGGAGGATTATTTTATCGCGGGAAGGAGTATGGGTCCTTTCGTAATTGCTTTTTCTTATGGTGCCACTTTTATTAGTGCAGTAGCCTTGATTGGTTTTTCAGGGATTGCATCAATTTATGGTTATTCTATCCTTTGGCTTGCGTTTCTAAATATATTCGTGGGAATTTTAATAGCCTTTATTTTCTATGGTTTTCGTACAAGAAAAATTGGTATTTCACTTAATGCATTAACCCTTCCCGAGATATTAGGAAACCGTTTTAACTCAACACGTATACAAGGAGTATCAGGTATCATAATAGCAGTTTTTATGATCGCTTATACAACTGCTGTGTTTCTTGCAATTGCATCCCTTTTCCAGGTTACCTTTGGAATACCATATTTGATTTGTGTGGTTATATTTACTATTGTTGTAGGTATCTATCTTGTTGTTGGTGGATTATATGCTGTAATGTGGACACATGCTATACAAGGAATACTAATGGTTGTTGGCATGATTATACTTACTATATGGATCTATGTTATGCTTGGAGGAGTTATTCCAGCACATGAAGCAGCTGCAGCATTAACACCAAATGAGTTAATCGACATGGGCTGGACTTCAGTACCTCAAGGTTTTACTACATTGACATCTTTGCCAGAAACCTTTTCTCCTGCTTTTATGATAATGTTAACCCTGATTTTTGGAGTAGGAATTGGTGTTCTTGCTCAACCACAATTAATTACTCGATATCTCACTGCAAGGAATGAAAAAGCATTACGTTTGGCCATTCCATATGGCGGTATTTTTATCTTATTGATGACCTTTACAGCATTTAGTATTGGTCCACTCTGCAATGTGTTGATGATTCAAAACGGTTTAACATTTCCTGGTAGTCCAGACAAAGTATTACCTCTTGTTGTCTCAAAGCTTTTTCCCGAATGGTTTGTATTTATCTTTCTTTTTGCTATTTTATCTGCAGCAATGTCAACTGCCAGTGCGTTGTTCCACACTGCAGGAGCTTCTATTGGACGTGATGTTTGTGAAAAAGGATTAATGAAGGACTGTTCACATGATAAATCAATCAAAATCACACGAATAGCGACATTAGGAATTGTTATTGCTACGCTTATAATATCCTTGAATCCACCTGATGTAGTAGCTATTATGACATCTTTTTTCTTTGGCTTAATGGCATGTACCTTTCTGGGACCTTATACACTTATGTTATATTGGAAAAAAACAAGCAGATCTGGTGCTTGGGCTGGTATTCTTGGAGGGTTTTTATTTACTATGTTGTGGTATATTTTAATTTATGCAAAAACATCATCACAGATAATTGGATCTTCATTAGTATCAGATTATACAATCAATCTACTTGATCCCTTATTTATAGGAGTTCCTCTTTCATTTATTTTGACTATAATTTTCAGTATCTTGATTAAACAAGATAAAAAAGAAATCTCAACTATGAAAAAAGCATTTGAAAATATATAAAATTACAAAAAGTTGTAATATTAATCTATTCTATCTCTTGTGATAAATTCCTTTATTGTGACATAGATATATCTTATATATAGTAAAAGTTCATATCTAGAAACACTAATTTGACCTCCAGTAACTCCTATTATTAATTTTGCAAGTGTTTTATCTTTGGTTAAGCGTCTAACAATTTTTTCTGTATCTTGTTTCCAATGTTTGTTAAATTTTCCAAGGATTTTCAAATCCTTACCAAAGTCATTTTGCCATATTTTCTGATATTCTGATAAAACTTTTTCACTAGCATCACCATTTTCCAATGCCTTTGCGCTAATATTTGCAGCTATTTCACCAGAAACCATTGCATAATAAATCCCCTCTCCAGTAATTGGATTGATAAATCCTGCAGCATCCCCACAAAGAAGTATACGATCTGAATATGTTTTTTGAAGGGGGAAAATTGGTAAGGTGCCACCTTGGAGATTTTTAATTGTAAAATTCTTGGGCAATATTTTTTTATTTTTGAGTATTTCAATATATTTATCAAATACTTCTTTTAAATTTGTTTTGGGTTTTGTTCCATTATTTCCTGTTTCAAATTCTCCAATTCCTATATTCAGATAATTCTTTTTTGGAAATACCCACCCGTACCCTGAAATTCCACGAGTTTTTATGAATATATGTACAACTCTTTTATCTGAGAATAATTTATCAAGTTGCTTCTCTGACATTTGTTGCTCTTCTAGAATACATAAACAAATGTCATCGGTTTTTTTTGCTAGATTTGCCTTATCCGCAATTATGCTTCTAACTCCATCTGCTCCAATTATTATATGCGATTCTAGCTGTGTTCCATCATCAAATATCACAGCTGCTTTACCATCTTCTATTTTAATATCTTTAACTGTTTTATTCTCAAGAAAATCTACGCCCTTTGCAAGAGCGATTTTAACTAAGCCATTATCAAAATGTTTCCTAAGAATGGTAGCAATTAATGGTTTATCTCGCATTATTTTAAATTTGTATCTTAGAGATGATGAGTAAGTAATACTTCCATATGAAATGGAATCGATTAAATCTACAGTGTATGGAAATCGTTTTAAAACTCTTGTTGGAAGCCCACCACCACATGGTTTATCTCTTGGAAATTTTTTCTTGTCAATAAGGGCAACCTTTATTCCTTTCTCGGCAAGACATTTTGCAGCTGTTGAGCCAGCTGGACCTGCTCCTACAACAATGACATCATATTTCATTGTTTAACCACAAATTACATTCTAAACACACCAGGTCTCCAATCGGGTATTGGAGCATTTAATGATGCTGAGATGCCAAGTCCTAGCACCATTCTTGTATCTACCGGGTCTATTACACCGTCATCCCATATTCTAGCTGTGCTATAGTAAGGACTTCCTTCAACCTCATACTTTTTCAAAATTGGATCGGTCAATTCCTTTTCTTCTTTTCTGGTCATTTCAATACCCTTTCGCCATAGTTGATCTCTTTTAACCGTTAGAAGTACATTTGCCGCTTGTTCGCCACCCATAACAGATATTCTTGCATTTGGCCACATCCATAACTGTCGAGGTTGGTATGCCCTACCACACATACCATAATTTCCTGCTCCAAACGAACCACCAATTATCACAGTAAATTTTGGAACTTCTGCACAAGTTACTGCAGATACCATTTTCGCTCCGTCTTTGGCTATACCACCTGCTTCGTATTTTCTTCCAACCATAAAACCAGTTATGTTCTGTAAAAAAACTAAAGGCACCTTTCGTTGACAGCATATTTCAATGAAATGTGATCCTTTGAGTGCTGATTCAGAAAACAGGACACCATTGTTTGCTAGGATTCCAACAGGGTAACCCATAATTCTAGCAAATCCACATACTAGTGTTGTTCCATAGTATGTTTTGAATTCATGAAATTTTGATCCATCTACAATTCGTGCAATAATTTCTTTTACATCAAAAGGTTTCCTGGAATCCTTAGGTATTACACCATATATTTCTTTAATCTCATAAGCAGGTTCTTCCGGTTTTTTAATATCTAGATGGGTTTTCTCAGGTCTATTTAGATTTTCCACAATATTTCGAGTGATTTTTATTGCTTCTTGATCATCAAGTGCGTAGTGGTCAGAAACTCCACTTTCTTTGCAATGGACATCTGCTCCCCCTAGCTCTTCGGTTGTTACTTCTTCACCGGTTGCAGCTTTTACAAGTGGCGGACCACCTAAAAATATGCTACCAGTACCTTTTACAATTACAGTTTCATCTGACATAGCTGGAACGTATGCTCCGCCGGCTGTACATGAACCCATGACAACAGCTATTTGTGGAATCTTAAGTGAAGACATCTTTGCTTGATTATAGAATATTCGTCCAAAATGTTCTCTATCTGGAAATACCTCATCTTGCAAAGGTAGGAAGGCTCCTCCAGAGTCTACTAAATAAATACATGGAAGATTGTTTTCTGTTGCAATTTCTTGAGCGCGAAGGTGTTTCTTTACAGTTATTGGATAATAAGTTCCACCGGAAACAGTTGCATCATTTGCAACAATTACTACCTCTCGTCCATGAATAATACCAATGCCAGTTACAATTCCTGCTGCTGGTGCTCGATTTTCATACATATTATATGCTGCTAGAGAGTTGAATTCCATAAATGGTGTGTCTGGATCAAGCAATGCATCGATTCGTTCTCTTGCAAGCATCTTTTTTCTTGATTTATGTAATTTGATCTTTTCTTCTCCACCACCTTTAGCAGCAATAGTGATATGTTCCTTTAAGTCCTTGACTAATTTTTCATAATGGCTATAGTTTTCTTTGTATTCCTTGCCAAAAGTATCAATCATAGTTTCAATAATATCCATATTAAGTCTCCTCAGTCTCAATCTCAGCAGTTTTTTGACCAATTTCTATTTGGTCTTTTTCTTTAAAATTTATATTTTTTACAATACCGTTATAAGGCGCTCGTATTAAATATTCCATTTTCATTGCTTCGATTACCATTATCACATCTCCTTTCTTAATTGCGTTGCCTTTCTTGGTTTTTATACTAACAACAGTTCCTGAGATTGGAGAGTTAAGGCCTCCTTCTTTTTTTTCGGTCTTTTTTTGACCAGTAAGTTCAGTACGTTTGACCTTGAAAATATTGCCATCTATAAAAACAAATTTACTTTCTTCACCTTCAGATATTACACATTTTATTA